>Ga0209512_1000114_pt1 | contig 180874 bp, 213 predicted proteins | sample frozenSSSSmetaG_FD_184142 | JGI IMG/M metagenome (GOLD analysis project Ga0209512, IMG submission 184142) | Glacier valley bacterial and archeal communities from Borup Fiord, Nunavut, Canada, to study Microbial Dark Matter (Phase II) -... | ecosystem: Environmental > Aquatic > Freshwater > Ice... | reverse complement strand
GAGAGATGCCTATTCCGTAGTTTAGATAGAATTATTCTACATGCTTTATCACATCTTTGCTTCCGTGCCCACAGTGTTCACAGAATACTGTGTTCAACACATTGAGATGATTAGAACATTGTATGATTGTCCCACTTTTGCTATGTGTCCTGTAAAAGTAGGTCTTGACATCAAAGACATTAAAATGACTAGAAATTTGCACGAATATATCAGTCCAGTATGTGACCTGTGGTCACAATTCGTCGATTTGAATGTCCTACTCGTACCTAAATTACTCGGACATTCCACCGCGCTTCATCTTGTCTTGAATGCCACGGAGGACAAGTTCTGGGTTCATGACCCCATGCACCCACTCGTCCAAACTCTCCAGAATCATCTCTCCCTCATCGCCCCCCTCCAAATGGTTCGGGGCAATGGGGGCGGCAGGACGTAGGCACGTTCACGGGTAGGAGTAGGAGTAGGAGTAGGAGTAGGAGTAGGAGTAGGAGTAGGAGTAGGAGTAGGAGTAGGAGTAGGAGTAGGAGCAGGAGCAGGGACGAAAGCGGCGGGACGAAGAGCGCGGAGGGGGCACAAGAGGGTTGACAGCAGCACCATCACGAGCACCATCACCGCTGTCAAACGTTAAAATCCGTCTTCAACACACGATGGAATGAAAGGGTACTAGTTCTGGTGGATCTCATCCCTACGACAGGGACAATTGATTAATTGATTGATTCATTATGTATGCTTCTTGCAGCTACGGCTATCAGCGAACCTAAGTTTCCCTGTATTTGCCGTATTCCAGTTCAAACCAGGTGGGTAACAAGACCCAACCGTAGCTGTTTAGATTGTTAACCTAAACCCTCCTCCTTTCTTCTCCTATCCCCTCCCCATGTGTGCTGACTGTGGCCTCCTCTCCCTCTACAAGTGCCGTTGGGAGAAACCGCCGCGTAGCCTTCACAAATTTGACGAGCATCCATCGCTCTTTGCGTGCGATAGACTTTCCGACCACTCTGGCCTCCCAGTGCATAGGCTAGATCTGTCCACCTGTCGTTAATTGCTTCCCTCAGCGATTTCCCTTGTTTGGAACATCTTGGGCAGTCGAATAGGAAGTGGATGGTTGATTCCACTGCGCTTCCGCAGCCGCATGCCTCTGATTCAGATACTCTGATCTGTTTTAAGCGTTGGTTAAGTGGTGAAAAGTTAGTCCTCAGCTGCACTACGATCCTTGCCTCTTCCATGCGGAGCTAGTTGTACACTCCTACCATGTGTTCTTGTGGTAGCGCCTTGTCTAGTTCTCGGGTAAACTTCCCAGCTCTCTTCCTATCAAATTCCTGTCGCGTGAGTTCCTTTGAGTTAAAGCCGTCCTACTTGTAGCGATCTGGACTTAAGCCTAACGTCGTTCATGGTGATCGTATGATGTCCTTTGTTCGTTGCCCTGCGTGCACTTCTACGCGCCATCTCATTTCCAGTGACTCCTTCGTGTCCCAGGGTCCATTGAAGTCTAATTTGGGTTCCCCTTTTCGAGATGACCTTTGCCATGGCCCAGATCCTCTCGATGAGGTGTTGGTGTTGTTCAGGATCCTTGACCCGTGATGGAACAACTGATACAGTAGCCTGTTTGGGCTAATATCAGATGGTGTTTTACCAGTTGAGACTAGTTCAAAGTTACAGGAATCTAAGACGTGGCCTCTATAAGGTTGTTCAGATCCGTAGATTTTATGAATCAAGCAGTTTGGAACAATAGGATATCGAGGATAAGTTGGGTCTTGTTGCCCTAGCTGAACTAAACGATCACACATACCACACATTCAACCATGTATATGCTGGCACTACCATACTCACCATGAGTGTTTTGCTGCACTGGAACTACCGTGCATCAGAGAGCTAGCGTAAGTTCTTCCGGTTTGATCATATTCTTCAAGGAAAGAGACCACGAGGCACTTCAGAGACGCCGTCTTTATGAATGCTGGATGCCTCTAACGGTGGTCTGCTTCGCAGACGAAGGGCCTATTCGGAGGCTGACTTACTGTCTGTGGCGCAGAAGCTGTACAATAAACCGGACCTGCAGTTCCAGGTTCTGGGTCAGCGGAATGGAGTGCTCGCAATCATGGGACCTCAGCCAGCAGAGCAAGCGGTTCTGGTGATAGGAACTAGCTCTAGCAAGACCCTGGTCGTCATGGTCGGTGCTGCCGTTGCAGATGCTGGAACCACTATTCTAATTCTTCATGGTAGCTCTCCGGGGTGACATGCTGAGACTCTTTCACCTCGTCGGCATCCGGCCCCTGATTTGGTCTGTCGATTGCAAGCAGTCAGCCTCATTGCTCGTTGTCTCAGCGGAAGCTGCGTGTACTCAGAGCTTCCTTGAATATTGTCATATTCTGGTCAGCAAGCAGAAACTAGAGTCATTGTACAAAGAGTTACCCATATCGAAGGGTTAATTCAGGATAGGAAAGAATTAGAGCAGTGTAAGTTCCCATTCCCAATTGACACCAGGGAACCAGTTGCAGTTTTAGGAATGCCCCCAATTTAACCCCATGGCTTCGGTTAGTGGCTTTTCATTTGTATGGGGAAAACATCCCCCGAGGGCTGGGGGCACCAAAGCAATACTGGTTAGAATGATTTGAGAAGAGAAGATTCCTTTTACGATGAGTGATATCCCAGTATACTCCAAGCACCAAACCCCATAGTTATTCTACAAAAGCCTCAGGCTTTATCTAAACTCTGCGCCAAACACATTTGATAATAAATCCCACCTCGTGCCTGCAATTGCTCATGCGTCCCCACCTCCACAACCTCCCCTCTAGCGAAAACAAAAATAACATCCGCATCCCTGATCGTGCTTAACCGATGCGCAACAGCCACGGTCGTCCTGCCCACTTGCTTCGCAGCATCTTTCAATGCATCTTGGACTAATCTCTCACTTTGCGTATCTAGAGCTGAGGTAGCTTCATCGAGGAGGAGTGTGCGAGGATCTCGGATGAGTGCTCGTGCGATGGCGATACGTTGGCGCTGGCCGCCGGAGAATTGCGTTCCCCTTGACCCGCAGGGTGTCCGCACTCCCTCGGGGAGTGACATCACGAAATCCAGCACGTTGGCTTGTCTACACGCCTCTCTCACTTTATCTTCTGCTACTTCGACATCGCTAGACAGACCCAGTGTGATGTTGTCTAGAACCGAGCCTTCGTAGAGGATAGGTTCTTGTTGGACGAGAGAGAGGTGTGCACGGTAGAGGCGAGGAGAGAAGGAGGATATATCTGTTTTGTCGAGGCTGAGGTGGCCGGAGGTGGGGTCGTAGTAGCGCTCTAGGAGGGAGATGAGGGTTGATTTTCCGCAGCCGCTGGCACCTACGAAGGCGATAAACTGGCCAGATGGGATCTAGAGAAGAAACCTGTTAGTTGGAAAAAGAAAAGAGTGCCAGGGTGCTTACAGTCATTGAGATGTCTCGAAGAACACGTGAATTCTCTGCTCGAAGGTATTTGAAATCGACGTGCTCAAAGTTGATATCTTCATCGCCATCCGGTCCAAGATTCCGATTCTGCTCATTCTCTGCGATGACAGGCTTCAAAGTTCGCAACCACAGGATATAATTCGCCGCTCCCACTGCTTTGGTAAGACTGGATGTCCATCCAAAGAATTGAGCAGCAGCTTGGCCGGCAAATAGAATGCCGATGAAAATAACATAAAATTGAGTAGCGGTGTATTCCCCTGATATCAAAAGGCGAGAACCGTACCAAAATCCAAGTGCCATGACTAGGAAGTCCAGTGATTGTGATACTGAGAACCACAACATCGTCCATAGGATCTTCCGAATCGATCGTATCACGATCTTTCCCAGCATTTCAGAGAATTCCTTCAGGATATCGTCCTCCAGTGTCAGAGACGCGACAGTACGGATCGAAGTTACTGCTTCGCTGGCTAGGCCCGCACTCTCTGCAAAACGGTCTCCATTCTCGCTATCCAGTGCTGTCTCGAGTCGGATTCGGATATAGCCACAGAAAACAAGCGGCAACAAGCCGCCAAACAATACGACCAAGGTGAGCTTCCATCCATATGCCAAAGCCAGGGCACTGCTGGAAATAATGTTGATAATGATGATCAAAACGAGAAATATATTCATCGACATCAACTCCATTAGCTGTGTCGGCATAGCAGATAGCTTAGACGTCAATGCTCCAGAGGTGTTGTGCGGAAGATCGAAGAAATCCATGTCCAGGCTTAGAACTCGTCTGAACATTTCCAAGCGATAGTTGTGTGTGATCTCTTGCCCCATGACATTGCAGAGCCAGCCGAGAACAAAGTACGCAAGGAAGTTGGCAAGCGCTATGACGAAGAACATCAGAGCCCAAAAGTTGGCTTCCCTCGTTGCCTTGGAGCCTTCGAGAATGAAGACGCCAAGGATGCGAGAGAACAGGATTGCTTGAGCAGGGTATGTGCCGCCACCGACTAAGCAGCAAATAATCGAGATTAAAAGGGGCCAATAAAGTGATTTCTGTTCAACAAACATGATCCAGAGGCACCTGACGAGCGAATACCCCATGGATTCTTGTTCCTTTGCCTGAGTTTGAGCGGGCCCATTCGCCAAGCTTTGTTGAGTTTTTGTGCGCGTAATAGTGACGGCCTTTTCATCCTCCTCCTCCCCCTCGCCGTCTGACTTCTCGGATGAGCCAGATGCACCTCCTTTATTGCCCCCAAGGTCCTGTGCATGGACCAATGCCGAATATCGTCCATTCTGCTCGATGAGTTCCTGATGCGTGCCCTGCTCGACGATTTTTCCGTCTGACATAACGGCGATATTGTCCGCATTCATGATTGTTGATAATCGGTGAGCAATGACGATCGTCGTTCGATTCCTGGAGACCCTATCAAGAGCCTCTTGAACAATCTTTTCGGCTGTCGGGTCCAGCGCGCTGGTCGCCTCATCGAGAAGGAGTATCTTTGGGTTCGAGATAATACTTCTCGCGATTGCAATTCGTTGCTTCTGGCCACCACTGAGCCGACTCGCCCGTTCCCCAACCTCGGAAAGATATCCCTACATGGAGTTGTTAACACCGCTAATGAAGGTATTAAGCTCGCATACCTGTGGCAATTGTTGGATGAAGTCATCAGCATTGCTCGACCTGCATGCTTCCTGAACCAATTCCATTTTCTGTTCATCACTTAAGGAGTGCTGAGAGTTGACAAAACCCTTGGCGACATTGTCATGCACAGTGCCTTTGAACAACACTGGCTCCTATTCAGATTGTTAAACCTCGGGGCTTCTTCATTTACAATAACTTAACTTGCCTGTTGTACGAGCCTGATGTTACTTCGAAGCCACTTAACGTTGTACTCCGAGAGCTCAAGCCCATCAAGAGTGAGACGTCCATTGGATGGTTTATACCAGCGTTCTAGGAGGCCAACCAAAGTGCTCTTTCCAGATCCACTAGCGCCTACCAATGCAGTGGTTTTCCCAGCAGGAATGGAAATACTGAAATCCCGAAGTACCTGCGCAGATGGTCGTGAAGGGTAGGCAAAGTCGACATTGCTAACAGCGATGTTTCCTTCGCAGATGGATGGCTGCAAGCCTGAAGGGTCCAACGGATCTAACCCCGAGGCCTTGTCCATAATGCGGAACAATTCTGCTGCAGCTGCAGCCGCATTACTGAGTGCTGTGAATTGAGGGACAATAACAGACATCGATGTACTCGCCATCAAAACAGCCATCTCCACACTATGCAGTGAAAAATTAATCGCAACTAAAATAAAATGTGTAGTGAAACTTACGTGAATACAGTTCCAACAGTGGGGATTTCTCCACTTTGATACATTCGCTGGCCCTGCCAGAATGCCAAAGCAGTTCCTGCGTACGCGCAGAAATATTCAACTGAAAACATCACGCCGTAATTTACCGACTTCTTGTTGCCCTCTTGATGCGCCCCCTGAAGGAAAGTGTCGTATTTCTTGGCCATTTTCTCTTGAGCCCAAAACGCATGGATGGTCTTGATCGAAGAGATGGCTTCCTGAACCAATACCGAGCCCTGTGAGTATATACGGACGACTCGAGCTTCCAGGGTTGCATCTATCGCCACGGTAGCACCAGTAAGAATCAAAATGACCGGAATGATGGACATTGTGATCAAAGCCAGCTTCCATTGTACTGCAAGAGCAACAATAAAGGCAGAGACAAACATCGACGAGGATTGCATCACTAAACCAAGCTTCTCCGCGATCCCTTGATTGACACGGTTACCGTTGGTCGTAACTTGGGTTGCAGCAGCCCCAGTACTTGCTGTGTCGAAGTGCCAGATTTCCAAGCGGAGGAGATGATCCAGGAATGCTTGTCTTAAAGCTCGTGTCGTTCGCATGCCCGCAATGGTGATGCATGTTGTTGCAGCATAAGTGACTACGAATTTAGCGACGAAAAGATAGACAAAGAGCAATATATAATCGGCAGTCTCATTTTGATATTGTTTTGGGGTAAGTTGCCCATCAGAGAAGTTGTTGAACACCGTGGTAAATTTCCCGAAAATGATGGTCATCAGTGGCATCGTCGTGCCCGCCGCAATTGAGCCCGCGAGTGATATAGCATTTAACGCCCAGTCCCAGCGATCCGCATATCGGAATATCCTCTACGGGCATATATTAGTGCATTCAATTTAAAGATTCCAGCACTGCCTACCAAGTAGTCGCCAAAACCTCCTTCGGGCTTGGTTGTGGCATTCTCGGTCAGCCCTCCTTTCGCTGCGACTGAGTTTTCTGGTGGGCTTCCCATACTGGATGGCTGCGAGAGCAATTGTCTCTGTGATATCTGCAAAAGCAGAATGTCGGAACATACTTGGGCTTTAATAAGTCGTTGTGTATAAATTGGATCGCACCCTCTCATTGGCTTGCGGTGGCTGTCTTGGCATACGGGGTCCGAAGACAGGTAACTCCGCGCATCCCCCGCGTCCCGAGGGCTCCGACAGATTTCGCCAAGGGCCCCAAGTGGCAATGGCTGTTCCTTAGCTGACACATTATTGTTCCGACATTCTGTAAGACTTTTCTACAACATCTTACCAGCAACTAGTCGTTATTTTGAAGTGCTCCATGATAGATTAACCCTCACAGGAATCGAGTTCCATTTCTGCCTCAGCCCAACGCATCATTTTGGCCAATGATGTCGTGTAATGCCTGTTTCTGACGCAGGCTTTGCTTCGAAGACGCTGCAAACAATATCTTTAATTTGTTCCGAAACCTGGATCCAAAATGCCCATCATGTACTGATCGGGAAGAAACCAGTCCTCCGCGGGCCAGGTCATGTAAGCATCATTTTCGAGCGCCTGTCCCAGAAACGAATTTTCAGATGCCAGCGGGAAGTTTTGTAACGGCGGTTGAACTCCTCCCGAGCCAGAGACAGCACTCCTGTTTCCCTCTGAAAATCCTTGTGATATTTGCGGCGTCAGTGGAGGGTTGGATGAGACATTAGAACTAGATCCTATAATGGAAGCAGTTGATTCCGCGAAGTATACTTGAGCAACTTCATAGAAGGCAGAGCAAAGATTGTATAGACGGACAGCTGCTTCAGAATCCCCAGTAGCTGGCCGGATGGACGAGACAAATTCTCCAAGGTGGTGGAGATCTATGTAATTGAACGTCGCGATTGCTTCACAAAACACGACCATGAATGGTGCGAACGGACTGTATAACAATGTCCTATATATTGTTAGTATCGTGTTAGAATATTAATTCTTCGGAAACTAGCCCCTTAGCCTTGTCATTAACTTACCAATGAACATAACCCCTCCACATATAATCGCTGGCTTTGAAACGTAAAGCTGCCAACTGATGAAGTTCCAATGCCTTTCGAGCAGATGCAACACACTCGGAGTAGAATATCTGGGAGCCACTATTGGGATCGGGGGGGATAGCCCTGTATATAATGGTCAACAGGCCAAAGCAAACGATATTAAGAGACTTAAGAGACATCCGAAAATCTTCTGGATAAAGTCCATCATCGCAAAATGGAATCTATTTGAGATCAGACTTATGCACCAAGCTTAATTTGAAATATGCCACCAACCTTAGCGTGTTTCTGTCGCCATTCTTGAAGCTCAGCAGCTAGTTTCCGGGCTTGATGTGCTCTGGTAGCCGGGGGCGAAGACAGGGCGGCAACAGTGAAGAGTTCGGAGAAAACTCGACCTTGGAATTTCGCGAATTCTATCCAAACCAGTGACATCTCATGCCATGGATGAAGTACTGGGTCAGTAGGATATGCCGGCATAGTTGTCGAGATGTCACAATCTTGGATGATTGATGTTCGACCTAGTCGAAGCGACAACGCCTTGTCTAGAGCATGTATTCCCCAGAAAAGAAGCTTCCTCTCTCGGAGTTGTGGCGTTTCAATTTCAGTCGCTGGGAGTCGATGGTATCCCAAGTCTTGACTCATCTGTGCAGCAGTGGCCGTCAGGCGAAAACAGAGAGATGGCTTGGCAAATTCCCCTGCAAAAAATGCCTACAGACGTCAGAAACACTTCATTTGACGGGATTAAGGAAATGCAGGTGCAGTACCCCCAAAATCAGAGCTTGGCAAGCCTCAAGTGAGGGACTGATGAGCAGATGGAGCTTTTCCAAAGTCTGCTCGAAGTTGTACCGACACATGGAAGCATAGCGTTGAGCTTCGGATGCGTCGTGACCTGACAACGACAAACTCCGTTCCATGAAAAGATAGTATAGACCTGAATTCACAATGGCAAAATGAGCAGGAGAGTAGCCAGTGGTACAGAAATAGAGATTTCGACACTTCTCAGTGAAATCAGATTGCTCGATTATAGGCCATTCGAAGAACATACGGGACATCTTCTCTATTCGCGAGGAATTAGCGGCTACCGTGGAGCTAGTTTTGAAAGCTTACCATTACAGAGGCGTAGCAAGTCAAGAACGGCTTGCATAGGTGGCAGTTCCAATTCGGATGAGCCGGTTTCTGTCGTCTCCCGCTTGGACATAAAGCGCATGTCGTAGAACGTCCCAGGTTCGTTTTCTGACCTAAGAGTCTTTTGGAGTGATGTAAGGGCATTGTTTAGCCGTGGACTTTGCGAGGATAAAAATCTAGAACTGAGCTTCTCAAAGATACCCTTCGCATGCAATGAGTGAGCCAAGAGAGACGTGTCACCTTCAAAGTTATCCTCAGTATTAGGTCTAGGAGAGTCCTCGGGCAATGGCTGTAATGCTAGTTTCTGAGTGGATTTAGGTGTGACGGTAGAAATTTCAGTCCCGTCTGCTTGGGGAGCACGCTGTTTGGACTCGACCACGAGAATTCTCAAGGAATTTTCGATGCCCAGAAGACGTTCCTCTATGCTCTCTACTTGCTTCTCACTAATATTGTTAGTAGTGAAGACCAATTGGATGATGGCACTAACTATCGACTCGAAATAAGAATCCTTTGCCGATGTTCATTGACCTTGGGAGAGAACCGGCATGCCACTTTCGAAATGCGGCAATTTGAACATGGTGATGTCCTGTCGCATCGGATCTTGTGTTGTCAGCTTTGCGTTGTATAAATCAGTCGTTAAAGCGACGAACCTTTCTTCCTCGGCATGTGTCACACTATATGAATCAATTGGTATTTCATAAACTAGGAATGACTGCATGGGAACTCACGGCTCTTCCTCCGGTGGCTGCCGGTCCACCTTGAGTCTCGGTCTCATCTCCTTCCATCCCGGCGGCCCGGGGTATATTAAAGTTTAAAGTTGGACCAACTATGATGATTTGAATTATTCTGGACGGTTGCAAGAAGGTTCACCGCTGTAGTGCTCGCAAGCTCGTGATTGTGATGTGGGATGCAATCCGAGTTAATACTTTTAAGAGATGATGTTGATGATGTTTTACGTTCTCCTTGGCACTTGCACGTGACTAGACTTATGCGACCCTTGTGTTATATTTTTATTTTTGCACGGTAGGCTACTAGAAGGGTTCACTACCGTATTTCCTACCCCATCAAAATAACAAAGTGATAGTGATATCTTGACAACGGCTTTACAGCAAGGTATAAAAATTAAGAATTGACGTCTTTGATGTAGTAGGCATTGATTTCTGGGCTGCGAAAGGACAGGAGTGATGGTAGTAAACATTTAAGCGCAAAATATATTGTTCCGTAGCCGTTGCCCCATGTGTTCCGTTGCCTAGTGAACACTTCTATGGCTCGGGGTCCGCGGGTCCCGACTCCCATGGCCCAGATGGCAAGAAGGAATCACTATTTGAAGCCCAACGCACAGCACAGCGGATCGCGAATTTGTGGCCTCTTACTCGTCTCTCTTAGGGTTAGGGTTAGACCCCGTAGAGCCTTACTTATACTATAGACTTAAGCTTACTATTGAACTTGGTCTACATCTGCACTTACCTATCACAGGAAATGGTGGAGCTATTACACGACTTCAGCATGAGCAAGGTCGCTATCTTGGAATGAAAATGGATCGGACTTTCAGCTTGAGTGACAAACAAACCTTCACTGGATGGATGTGTCTTGTAAAAGTTATCACAGCGAATATAATATTTCTGTTTCTGTCGAGGTCACGTGCCTAGCACGAAATGGAAAAATATCAAAATCAAAAATCGACGTTGATCCTATGCCCAGATCCCTCATTTCAGATCTAACGATGTTCAAAAATGGGCTGTCTCTTCTCAAGAAACGCAGCCATGCCCTCGGTTCGATCATGAAGAGAAAAGCTGCTGTAATACAATGCTCTCTCAAGTTTCAGACCTGTGTCCAGGTCGGCTTGCTCCGCTGTGGACACATTAGTAAATGTAACCCTGGGGAGCGTGAACTACCGAAACAACAGAAGGAGGACGGAAAAATAAATGAAAATAAACGTAAATGTAACCTTGGGGAACGTGAACTGCCGAAACAAAGGAAGGAGGGCCGACAAATAAATGAAAATAAATGAAAATATTTAAAAGGGTAGGTTAAAGAGTCGGACTGAGTATCCGACGCGATCGGCTTACCAATAAGGATTGCCTGCTTAGCTAACGCCACAACAGGAGCTGATTGAGATGCAATCTTCCGTGCACATGCCATCGCGCCAGCCAAGACACGTTCCTCGGGCATCGTCTGCGATACAACACCAAGTCTGCGTAGTTCCTCGCCGTCGACCGACGTCGAAGTGAGAATCATCTCCATGGCCTGACACATGATATGGTTAGCTCTAATTCGCCCCTAATTCCCTCCTAATCCCCCCCCCTCTCCCCCCCGGGACTTTTTCCCGACTTTCCCCCGCAATATATCTACCATGATAGATTAATAGGAAGGTGAGTCCTTGCAACCCTGTCCTTCCAAGACTTACACAGTCAAACAGGAGACTTCTTACCTTGTATTTACCAACAATCCTGGTGAGGCGCTGGGAACCTCCCGCCCCCGGTATTGTGCCTACAGTAAGCTCGGGGAGCCCAAATTTTGCGTTGTTGGCAGCGTAGATGATGTCGCACTGACAGGGATCAGTATCATTCTTGCCCGCAACTCCGAAGGTTGCATCGATCTCTTCTCTGGACGTACCATCATCGCCAATTCAAAGCCTCCTCCGAGCTAAATATCGGTCAGCCTCGATCCCATCGGTAGTTCTCCCGAGAATTTAGAAAAAGGGGCCGAAGAAGGCAGGAGGGCATGCCGTACAGCAAGTCCAACGACGGCAGCTACTATAGGCTTCCTTGCTGATGCAACAGCGTCAGAAAGATCCTTGAGGTACTCTATTCTGTACGCATCGGCCGTTGAAATGTGAGCCAGTTCGGTCAAATCAGCTCCCGCTGTCCAGTTGGTGTAATTAGCCACCGCTTGACCGGCAGGAACATGAGGTGCGTATGCCATACCTGAGAACGGGCCGCCTCCCGAGCCGGCCAACACCATGGCTCTCACCTCGCTGTTCTTCTCTGCCATCGAGATTGCGGAAACAAGATCATCAATGACTTCTTGCGACAGAGCGTTTCGTTTCTGCGGCCGACAGAGTTCCAAAAGGGCTACCCCATGATCGTCGATGGTCGTTTTCACAAAAGAATTGATCGAATTGATCGAATTAATTCTCGAAGTCTCCATGTAGGCGATGAATTTCTCTTTTCTCTTTTCTCTTCTACTTTCGCACTGAAGCTTGATGGGTCTTCTTTCTGCTCTGTTTGAGGACAATTGACCAGCTTTACAGGAAATGCTGTTCAAATATCCTTATAATTTTCGTAGGTATCCCGCACCGAGGTTACCGAGCATGCAATGTAGGGTAGTGTTTTACTCTCCTCTTATTTGAGGAAATGCTGTTCAAATATTTATAATTTTCCTCGGTATCCCACACCAAGGTTGCCGAGCATGCAATATAGGGCAATGTTTTACTCTCCTCTTATTTGCGGAAATGCCTGATCGTAGAGATCGGCACATTGAGGGGCTGTAAAAAAAAGGCAATCTGGCCTTTATGATTAGGCTGATGACCTGAGGTTGCATTCAAGCTAAACTCCCAAACACGCTCAGTCTTTGGCGTTAATGTCGGTCCGATATAGTCACTCATGAAATTTCTGAAGAGGGGAAACAATATCCGGAAGGTCTATGGGACTTATAGGACATTGAAAAGTCATTACCAACTGCTTAGAACGTAGCTCAGGAAGTCCTAGATAAAGGTTGTGTGAGGATCTGCATACATTAACTCGATACTCAAAATTGAACAAGTATTTGAACTAGCTCGTGGAGTCTCATCCGCCACGCAATAATTTTGTCCATTTCACAGAAATCAATAATTCCAAGCATGCCAAAGATGTCTCAAGGCTTAGGAAGCCTATCTCCTGTCGATCGAGAACTTTTCAATCAATTTGGCCGAGCATCACGTGTTGAACCTACATTTTCGTTGGTTCATCAAGCATTTGAAAATATTGTCGACAGCCAGCCTTCGTCAGTAGCTGTTGAACATGATGGCAACACCATTACTTATCACGATCTTGAGAAACTATCCAACAAGTTAGCTAATAGCCTCATCCGGAAGGGTCTCAAGCCACGACAACGCGTTTGCTTAGTTCTTCAGCGTTCAATAAATCTGGTCGTTGCAATTCTTGCTGTCCTGAAGTGCGGCTGCCAATACATTCCTCTTGATGGTGGAGTCGTGCCGGACAATGTCATGGCTCACATCTTCAAGGACACCCAGGCACAATACGTGCTCTGTTTTGAGAAATTCCATCACAGAGTGCAACAATTCACCACTCACACAAACACGATCGTTATTTTGGACGCTGCCAGAGACGAGGAGAGCACCTCCTCCATTTCCGGAGGAAGACCAGTTGTGAGTCTTAACTCATCCGATGGAGCATACATCATCTACACCTCAGGTACAGCCCAAGGCTTCTTGGAGGTCAATTTTCTAACCTTGGAAAGGAACCACCGGCAACCCAAAAGGCGTTGACGTCAGCCATCAGAATGTCATCAACCTAATCTGCGTCTCTCCCGGAAATCTAGGCACTACAAAGGGTACAAAAGTATCCCAGCTGCTGTCCATTTCTTTTGACATGGGCAAGTTCTCCCCCTCCTCTCATTCGCTGGAACTGGAGTCTGATTGGAACTGGTATCAAGCGCAATGGGAGATTCTCGGAACGCTCTTAAATGGAGGTACATTGCTTTTACGTACCTCTGACTGGCATGATGTCTTAAAACGAGTAAGTGCCATTTATTTTATAGTAACGGATACTTACTAACTCACTCAGGCTCATACAATTATCGCGACGCCATCAATTCTTCGGACGCTGAAGAGAGCAGAATATACTAACATCCAGGTGGTGACATTGGCAGGAGAGCCGTGTCCGCAATCGTAAGTCGTAACAGAAACTCAGTGGAATAGCAACCTAATTGACCATCTCCTATATTAGGCTGGCGGATGAATGGGCTCAAGGAGCTACTCTCTACAACTGCTGCGGGCCGACGGAGGTTACAATCGTAAATACTATGCATATTCACCATCAAGGGCATGATTTGTCGATTGGCCGACCTGTTCCAAACACCACCGTCTACATTCTTGACGAAGACGAAAACCCCCTTCCAATTGGAAGTATCGGTCTAATGTGGGCTGGCGGTTGCTGTGTATCACGAGGCTATCTGAATCTACCTGAAGAAACATCTAAGAAATTCAGGTTTGACAATTTTGCCAACGATGGGTATGAATCCAATGCAGAATTATAATTGAAGTTGACTGCTAATTGCTGGCAATAGATCGTTCATGTTCAACACTGGTGATCTTGGCCGATGGCGAGATGATGGCACCTTAGAGCACCAAGGGAGAATCGATGATCAAGTGAAGATTAAAGTATGTAACACATCCTTTCGTGACTCACTGGACCTTTGCCTAATTGTTAGCAGGGATTCAGGGTAGAGCTAAGCAGTGTGGCTGTAGCAATAGAGGTGAGTTGTATCCATGGATTGTGTGAAAGTTGCACTTTCTTACAAGATTGAAAGAAAACACCTGGAATCAATCGGGGGTGCGCGATCTTTAATGAAGAAGTTCTCTGGGGATTTTATTCTGGCCCATCGTACATAAACGAGGCGGCCGTAAAAGCTGTAGTCAGCAAGTATCAGCCATACTACGCCATACCTAACAGATGGGTGTTTCGGCTCGATCTGCCTCTCACCCCGAATGGCAAAATTGACAAGCAGGCCCTTTTTGCTTCAATGATTCCCAGCCCGGAAAAGCAGTTGATCTCCAAGCCAGAACCAGCCATGTTACATGCCCCAGAGAACTGTTCGGTTTTCATGGAAAAATCAACAGTCGCCATTGCCGAGTCAGATCGTACAGGAATGAGCAAATCAAATGCTTCTAGTGAAGATATCTGGGAGAAGTACCCGCTTCCAGAAAAGCATGGAGTCCACGGAGCAAGGGCGCTACGACACCGGTTTTTCTCTCTATATCGACGGTTCTTCTCGGTTGTCTTCATAGGGAATATACTGGCTATGATTTTTGTGATCAGCCGTTTTTCTCGTCAAGGACTAGACCTTCCAACTTTAGGGACTGTAACAGCGGCAAATCTAACATTCGCGGTCTTAATGAGACAGGATCACGTTATCAACGTTTTATTCATCATTGCGTGCTCTGTTCCTACCTGGATTCCTCTTTTCATCCGGCGCAATTGTGCCAAAATATATCACATTGGGGGCCTGCACAGTGGCTGTGCTGTTGCGGCGACTGCCTGGCTTTTACTTTTTACTATTGCAGCAACGATTAAATTTGCCAACCCAGCTGTTCTTGGCATCTCATATGCACTCATTGTGCTGCTCATCGCTATGGTTGCCTCGGCCCATCCTGAATTCCGTGCTCGCTTTCACGATCGATTTGAGCTGATCCATTGATTCGCTGGATGGACAGCATTGGCACTCTTCTGGATACAGTCAATCCTGCTGACGGACAGCGTGCGAGGCATTGTGCCATTAGGGAATGCTTTAATCCAAAGCCCAGCTTTCTGGCTATTGGCCATTGTCACAAGCAGCATCGCCCTCCCTTGGCTGAATCTTCGCAAAGTGAAAGTACGCCGAGATGTGCTCTCTGGTCACGCTGTCCGGCTTTATTTCGACTACACCACCCCAGTTGTAGGTACGGCAGTTCGAATCTCGCAGCGGCCTCTGGTAGAGTGGCATGCATTTGCCACAATAGCAAAGCCTGGAGAAAAGGGTTTCTCACTCCTCGTCTCTAATGCAGGTGACTGGACATCGAAACAAATTCAAACCGGTCCTTCAGAGCTCTGGGTTCGAGGTGTCCCCACATGTGGCGTTCTTCGAATCGCACCTCTCTTCAAAAGAATCGTGTTAGTAGCCACCGGCTCAGGCATCGGCCCTTGTCTACCTGTCATATACGCCAAGAGAGTACCTGCACGCATATTCTGGTCGACCCCACATCCAGAAAAGAACTTTGGGGCCGAAATTATTCAAGCCATACTTGACGCGGATCAGAACGCGGTTATCCACAACACAAAAACCATGGGGAGACCTGGTATGGTTGCCATTTCGTATCGTCTTTTGCGGGAGAGCAATGCTGAGGCAGTATGTGTCATCTCCAATAAGAAGCTGACGCAGATGATCGTCTATGCTATGGAGAGTAGGGGTATTCCTGCTTTTGGAGCGATCTTCGATTCTTGACTGAGGTTGATTGCGCATGAATAAAGAAGAAATTTGAAACTGCCTGATGAGTATATTCCTGAGTGGTTCGTGACCATTGAGGCTGTGTTTAGACAAAGTTGTAACTAGTCACGTAGTGCCGACGCACCACTACTGAGTTGGGGGAAAAAACTAGTAGTAACACTACCTTAGTAACATTTAATAATAGTAACCTCAAAATTAGTAAGTACAGAATGTAATTATTTATTAACTATCCATTTTTAATGTAGTGTTACTTATGCTACACAGTTTACTTAAGATGTTAAATTTTTATAGATTTTACTTTATAAGCAACCTAACGCCCTTTGAGTCTAATTTTGCGTTTGCAGTTACAAGATCATGTTGTAATACTACATCTTCAGCCGTCGTCTGAAAAAGCTCAAAATCAAGTCGTCGATTGATAATTGCTAAAACGATGCGTAGCTCTGTATATGCAAGACTAATTGCCAGGCAAAAAGAAGTCAAAGTTAGCCACTTGCACAGGAAAAGGATTCATAGCCAAGTCTCCCACAAATTGCTTGCTTATATGGTCGGAAGGCTTTGGCACACTTACTTAATCCCGGCACATTGTCTGCCTCCCTTCGAAAAACTTAGGAGGTATTGATCTAAACGCGGGTTCTCGATCCACCGTTCTGGTATAAATTTGCGTGGTTCAGGGAAGATTTCGGGATTTTGATGGATGAGAGCACTCGTCATACCCACAGGTGTGTCCTGTGGAATCGTCCAGCCCTGAAAGTACATGGGTTGAGATGGCGAGATGCGCTGAAGCCTTGAGCTGACGCCTAGGCCCAGGCGGAGGCCTTCTTGTATAACGGCATTGTATAGATACGTTAACGAAAGAATGAATTAGATTAGGAAGAGTGACTTATCAGGTAAGGAAGTTTTTCCACAACCGTGGATGTGGGCGTACTCGATGGGTTTGGAAATGCGAGCGACAGCTCTTGCTTTAGTTTATGATATGCGGTTTGATTGTCGATTAAGTAAAACATTGTTGTCGAAAGTACTGGTAATGTGTGTCAATAGTGGATGTGACAAATATAACAAACGCTGGGACAGGAAGGGTATTTCTGGGGGCTAGCCTACTCCATGCAGTGGTCTCCGTCCCAGCCCCAATCACGAGGAAGCCTTCTTGCCAAATTTGATCTGGACGCCTCTCACTTCCTGGAACTTGGGCATTCAAAAGCTCGTGAAATATGGTAGCATGGGATTTCTCTGTAATGTTAGGGTTCCTGCCTGTAGAGATGTCTTTTACCTGGGTCTTGATGTCCTGTCCGTAGGTAAGTAAAACGTCTAACGGACCCACTTTCTCGAATAGAATGATACCTTCCGCATCGTAAGTAACTGGACAACCTGAGGGTTCAAGTATGCGACCATTGTACTGAGTATGTTAGCTCGTCTCATTGGAACGTTTTAGACTAGATAATTATTACTCTGGAAGCGAATCCAGGAGGGTGAAAAGCCATGGAAATTGCTTTATATAATTGACTGATACCATGAGACCTTTGAGGGCCAGACGAAGGTTGGGGAGAAAATCGGCATTTTTAAGGAATCCGTAGCTTCGGCCGAACGAGTACTCAGTAATCACGTCCGTCGCAAAACAGCTGAAGGCATCATTCAGCACCACTGGCTGCCCTGTTCGTGAATAAGAGCTGAGCCGTTGGCAGAGTGCATCAGCAAATCCTGTTATTACTGGCTCGAGTTTGGCTACGGAGCGTTTGGAGAAGAAAGGAGCGACTTGTGCACGCCGTATACGGTGTAACTCGTGGTCTCTGGTCGTAAGTGAAGCCTAAAACCTCGTATTAGTAGTTCTATGGTGATGAGTCATCTTAAATGAAGGAGTGGTACATCTGGAAACCTGAAAGTGTAAGTGATTGTAAGTTGAATGAGTCTTGGAAAAATCTTGTATACCCGAATTGTTGAGTGTAGAATTTGTATTTCTCTCTGGGCTTGCCGGGTCCAGCGTAAAGCTCGTTGACGTATTTGGGGTCATTTAAATGGAGTTCATCTGGTCCGATGCAAACGATGGGTCCTACAGCAGTTGATATTATAACTAACATCTCGTGGGGCTTTTGAAGACCCACCATATTTGGCGTGCATCTTTTCAATTTCTAGGAAATATTGGCCTTGTTTGATGGCATCATGATAGAACTCGTGCAAACCAGAAACGGCAACCCATTTAGGACCCGGAAATCCAGCCAGTGGATGAAAAAGAAGACGGTAGATCATTCTGCAGACAATATACACGAGGAGGAGACCCAGGGCTCCTAGGAACCAGACTTGCTGCATGAAGGTGGATTGTCGCTTTAACTGACTCCGTTCTCTCGTATTAAGACTATTGAACACAATATTCAATATTGTGAGCACGGAAGAATAAAGTATAAAAGCATGTAGAATTGATCTATCTACTGAATCTAACTATTTATTATGTGTTGTGTGCCCTGCCTGTTGGCTATTGGAGTAGGTGAATATCCTGCTCTGGATTCACCTCCAACAAAGACACGGTGGGGGATTGGCTCTTTGTCTTTATCGTTGTGAATATCCTGCTCTGCATTCAGACACGGTGGGGGAGTGGCTCTTTGTCCTTATCGTTGTGAATATCCTGCTCTGCATTCAGACACGGTGGGGGAGTGGCTCTTCGTCTTTATATTTTGCCAAATTTCTTTGTATGACCTCAAAGGTGGTGAAAATTGCTGCTGCTTTAGTTCATGCTGTCGCTATGTGTTATATATCAAGTAGAATCCTGCAATTATTTGCAAGGCTCGAAGATACATGTAGAATACACAAGTATCAACCTAATTGCCAAACGCATAAAATTCCTATCACGCATTTGTTCATTGCTCTCATTCATTATGAGTCTAATCATCGATACCAACCCATCCAAACGTCAATTCGACCTAGATGCTCTTATCGCCGCTCAAGATCGATGCTTCCTCTTCCCCATTACCTTCGCCTATGATTACATGCCGCAGGGTGCCAAACACCTTGCTGTTCCGGCTCCGCCCATCGTGTTTCGAAACCCTTACCAAGAAGCAGACAACGGGACTCGACAGAATGGTATTCCCCTGAATCCGTTCTTGGCCAGACTTCCGTGGCATACTGGTCTGACTTCACTCCGCCAAAACAAATACTGGGAAGTCAATTTGCGATGCACTACTGAGTTGCTGCACCTCTTTGCCGAGGATGTCAGCAACAGTGCCCAAAACCCTAGTGGGCGCCGCTTCGCTCACTTCGCGAGAAAGGAACTGGAAACGGGTTCGTTTGACCGATATAGCAGGTTTACAACCTACATGTTCCCCCATGCAGATGAGCGCAGAACTGCGCTCTTGGCACAAGTCATACTCTTGATCGTTATTTTTGATGGTACGCATGTAGTCTTCCAATTTTCAAGATCTAGTATCCCTCTTAAACCATACTTACGATACTATGGTAATATAGACACCTGGGAGGAATTAGCACCCAAAAGTGTATGTACACTACATGACCAAGGTCCCAGCCTCAGACTGCCTAGGCTAACCCCCGCACAGATTAGAGATGTTCGAGACGTTTTTGTCCAACTTGTTCAAGGGAACATACTACCAGAAACGTGTGCAACACCACTGCAGAAACGTATTATCGAAGTCCATCGAGGCTTCTTAGAGGAAGATGCAAAATCTGGGAACGGCGGAGCAGATGTCATAACTGCCTTGCTTGATTTCTGCCGGCACCCCCCTCCAGTCCATATTTTCGCCAGCATAAGGGAGTATCTTGACTATCGTTACGTAGACGTTGCCATGCCGTAGGTGTCACCTTTGTACAAGAATTTTCCGGTTCTCGCACTATATGGATATTGAATAACATCTTTAAATAGCTATTCGTACGCATGCGCCAAATTTTCTCTCGGATCCGATGTCGACCTTCAGGATGCAAAATTGCATCGATACTTACACCTCGTCGGCGACCACTTCTCAATCGCGAACGATATAGCATCCTATGACAAAGAGCACAAGAGCTTCAAAGACGGCAAAGCCAAATATCTTATCAATGTCGTTGCGGTTGTGCAAAAGCTCTTCGGGCTACCAGACTCAGACGCGGCAAAAGCCTTCTCGTATACCTTGCAATTACAGACCGAACAAGCTATACTAGAAGAACTCGAGCGCATGAAGGTTGCCGACGAGCTGACAATTGCTCAATGGAAATTTGTGGATGCTGCATTGGCTATGGCAGCTGGAAACGTATTTACATCGGTCGTGATATCTCGGTACGGTGGAGAAGCTGCTCGGATTATTCAATGAATCTAGAAACTCTTACGCCCAGTTCTATTTTTGACTGTTGCTTCTCGCGCGGGTTGAATAGCCTATCACTTAGTATATTCAGACTTAGATACCGCTGGAATATCACAAAGGCTGCAAATATACCTGAAAAAGGTCTCACGTGTTGGATATCAAGGATATCCAAAATATCCTATGGCACGGCGCATCTTCTCCTCTTCCCTTCATTCAATATTCGATGGAAGAGGCGAAAGGTGAAGTGAAATACTCCGCAGCCATCCAAGGGTCTAACACCCATTTCCCCTTTCAAAATCCCTATTTCAGTGCAAAGACGACGTAACTAAAAAACTGTTGGATGATTCATGTTGGTGTTGATTCTCCGCATGCATGAGTTCTCACTCCATGCATGTCTGTCTCACATCACAGAACATTCACCATCATTCTGTTCCAATAGCCGACTGTTGCCTACTGCTGCCTATTGAGGCTAGAGACATATATTAGATAGATTTCCATAGCTAGACTAGACTTTATTCTATATGCTATTCTCACATTATCACTTTGACACTTCCGCTTGTGATACATTCAACAAAAACCCTCTTCCACCAATTCCTTTTCCCTTCTCATTTTCAGTACCACGTTTTTCAGCACAACTCCCACACCGCCCACTTATTCTATGTTTCTGCGGTGTACGTAGTGTACAGAGTCGTCCGTCAAAACACGAGCACCAACGTATTGCTCTTCTTCCGTTCATCTTTCATGTAGTCAACCGTTTCTGGAACAGGAACTTGGAACTTAAAGGGCTTCTCAGCCGCTGCATGTACATGATCGATGGTCGCTTACAAGTTGCCCAATTTCCCTACTTCCTTCCTTTCCCCATTTCTTCACCAAAATGCCTAAATGCCTAAATGCCTAAATGCCACGACACGGATTTCCGTCGCGATTAATCAAGCGGCTACTTTGCAATTGCCCACCCTTAGACGCCCGGCGTCACCTAAGGGTGGAGCGAGTAGACAGCCGCCCGATTATTAGAGACACCCATAGTTGTTTATGTATACGCTCGGCGACTTCGCTTACAGCACCCGGGACGCACGATACGACAGTTGTGATGGCTCTTCGGCTTCCCGGCGACGTTCAAGCTGCAAACCCTGGTACCCTGCATGATGCATCTCAACGTCTCTCACCCTCAACATGCCATTGCCACCACCACCTTCCTTCTCAACTTCTCGATATGAACGGGTCATCTCTTCTTCTCTTCTTCTCTTCTTCTCTTCTTCTCTTCTTCTCTTCTTCTCAGTCACATATGCCACATTGAGTATTAAGCAGCGTCAGATACCCGCACGCAAAGATGGGAGATGGCCGGCTACGGCCACGGCTGCCAGAAAAGCAAAAGGCCATGTCGCCCGTGATCTATGACCTTGGTCTCGGCGTCTTCAGTCTTTGCCTGGACGTTTTCTTTCGACAGCTCGACTCTCGCGGTGCGTGGAGAGTCCCCCAGCATGGGCCGGTCCTTATTGTGGCGGGCCCGCACAACAACCAGTTCGTGGATTCTCTTGTTCTCATGCGCATTCTCAAATCCCATGCAAACCGTCGAGTCTTGTTCTTGATTGCCGAGAAATCGATGACGGAGCCATACATAGGCACAATGGCTGGCGCGATGGGAAGCTTGCCCGTTGTTCGTGGAATGGACCGAGCCAAGGCAGGGGAGGGGACTATCTACTTGCCCAACCCTGAGGATCCGACCCTCATCTATGGCAACTCAACAGACTTCACCCACTCGGATTTCATGGAGGGTGGTAGCATCACCTTACCCAGGAGCAGAATGGGCAAGGGGGCTTCAGCCACGCAAACCATCGCGAAAATCGTGAGTTCGACTGAGCTTCGACTAGAGAACCCATTCCCATCATCTGCAGCGGAACAGCTTTCGCCCACGAATACAATAGACGGAAAGATCACGGGATCAAACTTCAAGGTTGCTCCGCACATCGACCAGCGCAGGATGTTTCAAGCCGTTTTCCACGAACTCTTGTCCAATGGTTGCGTAGGCATCTTCCCGGAAGGAGGTAGCCATGATCGTCCAAATCTACTCCCATTGAAGCCAGGAGCAGCTATCATCGCATTGGCACTTTTGGCACGAGATCCTGACTGCGGACTGACCATCATCCCTTGTGGGATGAATTACTTCCACGCGCACAAATTTCGCTCCCGCGCCGTCGTCGAATTTGGCCATCCCATACAGGTGCACCCAGATCAAATCGAGGCGTACAGATGCGGTGGAAACGAGAAACGCAATGCTGTAGGCTCACTTCTCGAGACGATACATGACGGACTCGCCTCCGTCACTCAGCTCAGTCCAGACTACGAAACACTCCAACTCATCCAAGCTTCGAGAAGACTATACATGTCTGCAAACAAGAAAATGCCGCTATCGCATGTTATTGGTTTTAATCGACGTCTTCTCCAAGGATACTCACGATACAAGAATGATATAAGAGTGGTCAACGTGAAGAAATCGGTCCTCGACTACAATAGACGTTTGCGAGCTCTAGGAATCAAGGACCACCAGGTTGAATGGGGCGACGTGAAAAACAGACCTTGGTGGCTGATACTACTCATCCTCTTCTCCCGCATTTCTGGACTCGTCCTTCTGGCTATTGGCACTCTGCCTGGACTCTTCCTATTCTGGCCAGTCTTTGTCACCGCAAAGGCCATATCGGTACAGAAGCAACGAAAGGCCTTGGATGCTTCTGAAGTTAAGATTCAGGCCCGTGATATTGTTAGCACATGGAAAATCCTCGTTGCGATGGGACTGGCACCATCGTTGTACGTGTGGTATACAGCCATCGTAACTATCTGGCTATACCACGACCGTCATGGCGGCGTTTATACAAGTTATCTTCCGCGTTGGATGAACGTCAGCATTTACGTTCCAAATTATGTTCCCTTATGGATGTTCATGGTTTGCTTTTTCGCTCTGATGATTGTTGTCACCTTCGCAGCACTCCGTACTGGTGAGATTGGAATGGATGTGATCAAATCATTACCACCCTTGCTAGTGGCTTTGAATCCCCGATCGGCAAGCTCGCTTCTTAAGCTTCAAGAGCATCGCCAAACACTTTCGGGGCAAGTCACCGACTTGATCAACAAGCTGGGGCTAGAAGTTTTCCCAGATTTTGATCCTGAGCTCGTAGCTGAGGATACATCTCTGACCGACATCTTCCAATCTCGTCTCAAAGGTATGCCTCCAAGCAGGCCCGGAAGTTGCGGTCGCAGTCAGGCGCCAGGCATTGGATCTTTATCTCACAGCACCACTATTCAGCCACTCAGCTCACTCGAGCACCACGACTCGTTAATGGAGGTGAACAAGAAGATTAGAGATGAGATGCAGAAACGAGGTCGTGAGAGAATAAAGTCACGGCTTGATGATGACTACAGTGATGAGGATATTTAGTGCGTCGCTCGACCTAAAACACAGCGCTTTGAGGGGCTAAAACTCCTCAGGATGCAATGCGATATCTGGCGAACTTCACACACTATTGCCCTGAAATCATTTGCGTTTTTGACTCGGTGAAATTTGCAAAGCTTGTTCAATGCGTGTGCACATTATCCACAGATTCAAACATACTTGATCTAGTTCGTCTTGTTTCCTTGCCTGAATGATCTAGTGATGCCCTCGAAAACCAAAGCCAGGGTCTGCGCTGTGCCCCAACTTGGTCTATCAGTCAGGGGAATAGGTTCTGCTTTTGTCTCTCTGATCGTGTCGCATATGTCGATTCCCATCTCGGCAAGCACTTCTTCCTCAGGGAAGAAAGGGTTGAGGATGCTATCGATTCCTCTTGCCATGAATAGAAACTCATCATCATTTTGGTGTCCTCCAACTAGCTGAAGACACGTTGGCGCGTCATTGTATTCGCTTGAACTAGTAGTATCTAAAGCAAATTTAGTCCGCTAGGAAAATGATTTCAAGCAGGGATAGGCGACCCACAGAGCTTCTAGACCGCTTCATCTGCGGTACCATATTTTGCGTTTTGGTCGCTTATGTCGGATTCCTGCACGGTGCCTACTGGTATCATCAAGGCTGGACAATCGAGAAGATAGGAGAGCCTAGTGAGATTTCTTGCTGTCCAGGTATCTGGCGATACCGCCGTGTGAGGAGCAACAAATGTCAGTACAGCGTCTAGTCTTTCCGTCGCCAACATGTTCCGCCAGGCCTGGCTCGCCTTATATTTCGCGAAGAAGAGTTAGATGAAATCTTGTAGCGTGCCCTCGGGCAACAATGGTAGCCCAACAAGTTTCATCGATGGTGTGAGTGGCTTCTCAGTCGCTTGCAACTTTTGATAAAATGCTATGATATTCAGCTTTCTTTTTTAGTGCAGTATGGTCTTTTAGCGTCTACCTTGTTGCCGTTGAGTGGGGTTGTGGAGAATACTTGATTTGACATTTGCTCTATATCAAAACCTACCTTGATGATAGTCACAATGTATCCAGCTGCTCCAAGCTTTTCGAGAGACCTAGACAATCTTAGAGATATTTTTCTCGTCACTCCCTCACATCGATGGGAAATGGGGGCAACCATCGTACTCTTTCCTTGCTCGTCTGAGCGGTGGGCTTGGCGTAAAGCCACCATCACCTTGTATGACGCCAATACGTAGCTGTTTCCGCGAGCTAGTAGCACTAGTCCAAGAACTCCTGAGACAAAAGACGTCCCGCCTCCAAGCTTCTATCCTCAAGACCGCCTCCGCAAAGAACTGACATGCGCGTACCGAGGTGGCAATTGGTCCCGCGGAGGGCATTATCAAATGCACAGCTGGCGCACCTGGAATTTGCTGGCTGGCATAGGGGATCAAATTAGCGCTCGACTTAAAGCCGTAGACACCAGCGGCGGAGCAAGGTCCCCGAATGCTGCCTCCAAAATCCCTGCCGATGCTGAGGACACTTCCTCGTAGTGCAATCAGCGCAATCTCTCTTCCACTTGAACCACCTGCTGTCAAAGAAGTGTTGCAATGATTCAGTGTTCTTCCGAACACATTGTTATCTGTATCGTTTGAGAGCACCAGTTCGCAACGTTTGTCTTGCAATAAAGTATCGCCCCTAGAGACTTGAGAATATCTACCAAGGGAGAGTTGGCTTTGGCTGGCTTGCCCACAAAAGCTACTATCCCGATAGATGAATCTTTTCCTTTCAGCTTGAAACTGTCTTTGAATGAGATAGGAAGACCATGCAGGGGCCTTAATGGTTGATCGGAATAACGCCTGCGTTCCTCGTCAAGCTGCTTTGCCGGGTTGATAGCTTCTTTAAAGAAAACCTCTGTCAAGCAATTGGCCTGCGGGACAGATTACCAATAGCATCAAAATTAAATAACTGGACAAACATACAAGTTGTTGGGCAATGGCCGCCCGTTTGCAGAATGCGGTGACCACCGTCTCTGTTGAGTAGTTTCCACATCTAATACCATCAACTATGTCAACAGCCTCATTTTTTGAGGTGATGGCGATCTCATCTTCTGATAGTATCCCGCATGTTTCTCGAATATCTAGGAGGTTCATAGCTGTCGCTGCCGTATTTTTGATGTTTGCTGTCAGTCGCCAAGCAGGTGGGATCCCGTTATCTCGCGGTTGGCATTTTGCAGCACTAGCTTTCTTCAACGAAGGGACTTCGGTCTCCTGTAGATCCTTCGATTGAGAAATTTCTTCGGAGTGCGGCATTGTGCAATCCTGGTTCGATAAGGGGCTCAATCAAAGCATTCGGGCCTTGAAGAGGGTTTTGTAGTACAATTATAGACATCCGTATAACCCGTTGGGTCAAGATGAGAAAGCTAAACAGCTTTTGCAAGCTTTGTGGGGTCTTACTGTGTTGAACCTGGTATCAATGCCACACGGCGTAGTTTAGTTCCGAGGTTCATACACGACGCCTCCGAGCCGCGGACTCGGAGTCGCGTTAAGAATGCCAGGTTCCTTGTTTGAGAACTCAGATCATCCGGGGTGATAAAAATCGGGCTGGGGGATATACCTCAGCCAGGTAACAGTATCACCCATTTTGGCTTCAGCCACTGTCCCGGTTCCGCCATTCGATATCCCTTTCCAATGAGCGATTTCGAAGAGCTGCCCTTTCGAAGAGTTGCAGCCTGGGCGACAGTGGAGATAACCTCGCAAGAGAGTTTGAAATCCTGATGATCTTGCATTGCTGATCAGTCTTACAATTTTGAAGCGAAAGAAAAAGAGTCTAGATATGATGTTGATCTTCTTCTATTTAAAAACTCTTCTCGCTCTGAGACAAGAATATCCCCACCCGATACTGTCGTGCAAGGGAAGCTTCATCAGGATTGGAAAGCGTGATGTGGTAATGCTGGGGAATGTTCCATGGCATCGACACCGCGCCTATTGAAAAAACAGGCTTCTTTGCTAAGGTAGGTACATATTACATATGTACGCTAGAGCTAGTTCCTAGAGCGCGGGATCCGTATTTGAGACATTGACCACCTCGCTTATAAAGACAAGTCAATTCCGCATGTCTAGAGGACTCACGAGTCTCATGTCAACTTCACGCAAACTCAAAGTCCCTTTGAACACCTACAGAAGATGGCAGACCCCGCGAAATACTGGCCCGGAGGCTTCCCTTCACACGTTCAATGTCACGATGAACGGATCGCCAACCTCGCTGCCTTCAAAGAGGAGGTGAAGGGCTGGCAATTATTCCTCGAGGTTTGAGAATCTACTTTGCACGAAGTCTGGAAAGAACTAAAAAAACATGATGGATTGACTCCGCTTTTAAGGAAAACGCCACCCCCCGCGACGGCAGTAACTAGGACGAGAACTCAAAAGTGCACCAGCGGCGTTAGCTCGTGGACGAATGGGCCTCTATGAGCCAAGCTCTCCGCGACTCCTACTAAGCACGAGCAGCGCTGCGCCCGGGCGACGGGTGGTTTCCCGCGGAACTAGCTAGCACCGAGCAGAATATCCAATACGCCAGCTTCTGCAACCTCATCGTCCTAGAGCCGCTTAGTTCGCGGAACTGGGCCCTGTGGACTAAGATGCGGCTTCTGCTGCACTACTTCAACGGTTAGGAGGGCACTCTTTTCGGTAGAGACGACGCGGGTAGTGGTCCGGCCCAATCCCGCCAGTCCCAAAGCCGTGGCACCAGATGGTTTCAATGCCTGGAGCTTCGTCGAGCCGGCCTTGTTCGAGCACATGGCCATGACGGGCAGGGGGACCGTGGTGTTCCATCAGTGGGATGCCAGTGTCCTACTCGCCAACCAAGAGGCGCTCGACACTAGGCGCCTGCTGTTGCGCGACTTCGGCAACAATGGACAGATTAAAGCCAGCGCTCGCGTCTAGCCCGTGTTCACGGAGAACATTTACAACATGATCATGGGGCTAGGCTAGCCTGCGCGCCGCGTCATCGAGGAAGATGGGTGGATTGGCGATGAGGATGCGCAGCAGCCGTAGGTTCCCCTGATTCCACCATTTTTTTTCATGTGCGAAGCGACCTACTGACTACAAGAACAGCGTGGATATGGAGCAACCGATTCTAGACATCCTTGAGGAGAAGGCGTCGTTCTTCGACGGTGGCGACCGTGGCGTCGACCAGTGGAGAGAGGACATAGATGGATATGCTCCTGGTTGTCTGGAGATGGAGGAGGCTGGCCAAGGAATGGCGCCAGATTATGACCACGCAAATTTCACAACTGACTGAATACCCAACTAAGACGAGGTGGCCAGCAAGAAGCTTTGCCAGCCGAGGGCGCTCGTCTCAGGACAGGGGCGTCTAATAGGGTGAAAGGAAGATGCCCTAGACATCGCTCCTAGGCAAAGGAGTTCATTGCGAAAGTCTTGAATTGTTGGACTTAGCATATTCTAGTTTCATCTCAGGTAGCTTGAGGAGGAAGAGCGACGAAACGACTCGTAAATGGGGAATGATTAGAGCGTATGTCCGATTATATTGTTAGTTACAGAAAATGCAACAAGGAAATTTTCCAGCACTTCCGCTACGCTCTTAAAGCGACCTTGCCAGCAGCCCATAATGATATGTCCGCACAATATCCCTGTCACGTTAGGAAACGATCCACTGCTATAGAGTCGAGTAATCACATCGTCTGATCTTCCTTCGTATGGTGGTTTTCCAGTCATGACCTCGTAGAGTGTTGATCCAAGTGCAAATAAGTCGGACTGAATCGTGCTTGGCATATTACTGTCAATATCTCGAGGTAAATGGTGCGACGAGTTCTCGAAGCCAAGGACATCGCCGCTGCTAAAGCTAGAGAATCCGAAGTCGCTGAGATGGACATGGAGGGCGCCGTCGACGAGAAACTGCCGGGCAGCAAGGTCGGAATGAATAATGCCCTTGCTGTGGATGAACACTACGGCTTCTATAACCTCCTGTGCGAACTGAATGCGACACTTATCAGATGTGTCGTGGTGGTGTTTTAAATAGCCCTCGATGTGTCCATATGGAGCAAACTCAAGGTCTATAAAGAGATCTCCCTTTGCGAGACATTTGACTACTCTTGGGTGATCGCCAAGATGGTCGTAGATTTCGCGTTCCCTTCGAATTGATTTTATCGCAAGGTCAAGATTGTCGGAATCAGGAGCAGGAACTTTGCGCACTCTTCCTTCGCCGAGATCGTAAACATGGGCGAAAACGCCAACCCCGATGAGATTGCTTGAGGTTCCAGCTCCGAGGGTGCTTTGGAAGGTCAGCAGTTGCAAACGTATGAGCGATCTGGCAAGGTGGCTTTGGCCGGTAACACTTGTCGTGCTTGACTCCAGCTCAGCAATAGCATGATGCACTTAGGTTATACATACTATATTGAAGTTTGGAGGTTGTCTATGTTTGGTTCGATCTGATCTTTCGAGGGATTTTCATAGCTAACGTCTTCAATAGAGGGAGACGATTTTTGGCCACTCTCAATATCCTCCTCAGTCGAAATCGTGTCCTTGCGATTGCCCCATATCCATAGTATCGTGCTGGTAAATCAAGCGAAAAGGACCACAGGCCTCGGCCATGACATTATCCATCGCGCCCAACTAGACATCCAGCGGGTGAAGGACTTGTGAGAAGTGAGAAGTGAGAAGTGAGAATTATAGAGACATTGCGAAGACTCGTCGAATTAAGCTTGAACGTGTCCTTGAACGTGTCCTAAACTATGAGATTGGTTCGTGAAAGAGCCCCGTACATAAGCGGCACGTGTCAGAATCTTCGGAGCAATTGTTGTATCCTGAGGTGTCAACTAAGTGGCCGGTAGGGCCGCACGAGTAGGGAGTGCCGGGTAGTGCTTGAGCCCTAGTAAAGGGGAAAAAAAAACTTGTATTAAGGATAAAAAGAGTAAGCAAAGGATAGAGAGAGAAAGGAGAGAAGGGTTAAAGAAGATAACTCCCTACGAAACGAGGATACGCCGTTCTGCGGGGAAAAATCTAAGTCGCGGAAAAGGATACCCCTCCCTTCAACCCCGCCGGATCTGTATTTCCTGCATCGGCATCAATCCACTCGAATCATGCGGGGTCCCCGCATCTTGGCTACCCTTAATCCCAAAAGTAGACACTCTAGTGCACGGCTTTCTTGCGGTGGTTTTCCTAGCAGCTCAGTGCGGTTGTTCTAAAGGCCCAGAGCATGATGATTTAGCTCAAATCAGGTCGAATGTGGTCAATAACCTCGCAAAAGACATCTCGAAGACGACGACGTATTGCCCCAGGATAGCCATGGGGAGATTGACATATCTGGCGGCCTCGGCGACGCTAGCACTTTGCGACTATCAGCCTCCTTTAGCTGGTCAACTGTCCATCTAAGCTCCATATATCTTGCCCCAAATCCCCAGATTTTCTCCATATCATCTTCTCCATTCTCTTTCATCTTGATCCACTCTGCTAAGTTTTAGCAAAGATTTTTGGCATGGCTGACGAGAAGAGCGGCACGTATGCACTTGACCATGTTGAGGACTCTAGCCAATTCCCGAATCACAAGCCTAATCATATCGCCATTCAAACGGATACCTATGCTATTGACGAAGATGCTCTGGGAACGAACCTGCCAGAAAGGTACTACTGGTCTCCAGGGTTTGTCGGAACTGTAATTGTAAGTTTCCTCCTTCTTGAGCACTGCTGCCCCCTATGGACCGTTTTGCACGAGCTCGCAGACACATAAGCTCCTGCATGCTTTCCTCTTCCTAGTTACTCCTTTGCTGACCAGGCTGCTAGGCACTATGCCTTGGTAACATCTCCAACTACCTGGGTTGGATCATGCCCTCTAATTCCCTCCTCCTAATCAACGAGGACATTGGCCCCTCGCCAAACTTAACATGGGTTTCGATCTCCTACACCCTCGGTCTCTCCGTCGGTTTCCTCCTTGTTGGCCGACTCTCCGACATTTTCGGCCGTCGTTGGTTCTTCATTGGCGGCAATACTTTCGCCCTCATCGGCGCCATCATCTCTGCAACCGCTAAGAATATCGATACCATGATCGGGGGCAACGTCCTTGGTGGTCTTGCTGGAGCCGTGCAAATCTCGTTCACCGTCGCGATTTCCGAGTTGGTCCCCAACAAACACCGTCCGATTTGGATAGCTGCGATCTTCTCTTCCTCCTTCCAGATCGCCTGCTTCGGACCCGTCATTGCACAGAAGCTTGCGACCGATACCGCAGCCGGGTGGAGATGGTCTTACTACCTGAACATCATCTGCTCCGGCTTGGCTGTCGTCATGTTCTATTTCTTCTATCACCCGCCGAATTTCCAATTGTTACATAAGAACAGATCCCGTATGGAACAATTCAAACGTCTGGATTTTATCGGAACAGTGCTCTTCATCGGTGGTCTGGCGACGTTCTTGATTGGCCTGAGTTGGGGTGGCCAGAGCTATCCCTGGAAGAGTGCTCCGGTCATTGCTACCATCATCGTCGGAGCCGTTGCATTGGTCGCTTTCGTTCTCTGGGAAGCCTATGGCCACAAAGGTGACCCATTGATGCCTCTTCATCTGTTCAAGTCACCTGGATACCTCGCCATGATCTTGACCGCTATGGTGGGAAGTTGTGTCTACTACTCCATGAACGTCATCTGGCCTCAACAGATCGCTTATCTCTTCGGCGGCACCTCCTTGCATAGGGGCTGGCTTGCCTGCGTTGTGGGATCAGCAACCCTCCTTGGGCAAATCGCCGGCGCTATCCTGTGCCGCTACATTCCCGAATCCCGCTATATCCTAATGACCTCCTGTGCCGCCCTACTCGCCTTCTCAGGCGCCATGATCTCCATCGGCCCAGGGGACGAAACAAAGGGAATTGCTCTCATGTTCATGGCTTGTTTCTCCGTGGGCGTTATTGAGATGTGCTCTCTCGCCCTCGCACCGCTCGCCTGCCCGCCTGAGGACTTGGGTGTCGCAACTGGTGCCTTAGGATCTATCCGCAGTGGTGGTGCCGCGGTCGCCTTGGCGATCTATACGACCATATTAAGCAACAAACTGACTGAGTTCATCCCTAAGTATGTTGGCAGTGCGGTGGTGGAGGCTGGTTTGCCGCAGAGCTCGGTGGCGACCTTCTTAGAGAACTTCGCGGCAGGAACACTCGAGACGATGTCGGGGCTGACAAATGGCATTACCGAGGCTGCGATTGCTGCACAGGCTTCTGCTGCTGCTGAGGCCTTTAAGTAAGTCTCCATTCTAACCTTCTTGCCGTGAAAAATGCTAACGATGGGCGTACAGGAACGTATGGTATGCTGTTATCGCTTTTGCAGTCGTGGCTCTGATTGCCTCTTGCTTGACTGTTGATTATGGAGATCATTTGACGGATGAGGTTGCTAGGAAGATGCATGGAAACACTGTTCATGAGAACGCAGGGGCCAAGGATGAAGAGCTGATGAATGAGAAGGCTGTGACCAACTAAACCATTGCCAGAGCCAACCCGTTTTCGTATCTTAGGTAGATATCTCGCAATATAATAATAATTTCTGACGCCTTTTAAGAATGAAGTTAAGTAAAACGAAAGCAAATGCAATAAATAACTAAATACAGGGTGCGTAATAGAAATTAATGAAAGCATTATGGCTCCTTGCCTTCCTCTATACTCCTCTCTCACGTTTAATAAGCCTATTGTATCGAGAACAGATGCTTTCAACAAGGAGATTCATCGGCTAACGCGTGTAGGCTATATTTCGCATGGATTAATCACAAATTCCAAAAGGCAAATTGCCTATCTCTAACGAAAAGATTTTATACTAGTATTATTAAACATTAGTCAAAAAGCCGAGGCTGTTTTCGACTCTTAACAGTAAAAAGAAAAGGAGAGGAAATTTTCGTTTGGATGATTTGTCTTCCTCGGCCAGTAGACAAATCGGATTCTCGGCCTTTGTGGTTAAGCGTCACTCACATGTTTGCTCTGAAATTAAGAGGCCGGCGCTGATGTGAAAGCAAATATATATATATATATATATATATATGGTAAAGAGTGCCGTTGCTCAGAAACACTCCTCAGAAGCCTCGCATTCCATAAGATTTATTGAACTTCAGCTTCACAGACCAAATTAAGCCTATCGAACAATTCCAACCCAAAAATTACTTGCAATGTCGTCGCTCCCCAGCTCTTATTCCTCACTTCCATTCAAGGATATTTCAGTCTCCCATGTTCCTGCATCCTGTTCCGCGCCTACCAAAGTCATCGTGGTAACACTCAACCGGCCGAACAAGTACAATGCAGCTACCGAGGGCATGCTGATCGAACTCGTGCGAGTATACGAGCTTTTCAGCAAAGACGACCGAGTAAAAGTCATCGTCATGACTGGAGCAGGAAAGGCTTTCTGCGCTGGCGCCGACCTGGACGTGGGATTTTCCAAACTTCTGGCCAATAAGAGCAACGAAGCTCTGGCTAATGGCTTCAGAGATAGGTAATCCTCTCCTCACTTCAATCTTGTGGACAGGCAAATCTAATTATATGAAGTGGCGGTCGTGTCTCGCTCGCAATTTACAACTGTCCGAAACCAACAATTATGGCCATCAATGGGCCCGCCGCAGGCTTCGGTTTGACTGTGACATTGCCAGCAACCATTCGTGTAGCCTGTGCAACGGCCAAAGTAGGCCTTCCTTTCGCCCGCCGAGGTCTGACGATGGAAGCATGTAGCTCCTTCTTTCTTCCGCGCCTGGTGGGCCACTCCAGAGCCCTGCACCTCGCTGTCACTGGTGCGACTTACTTGGCATCCGATCCTATGGTCAATATGCTCTTTTCTGAATTGCTTCCCACTCCAGAAGAGACGGTTTCTCGCGCACTAGCCATTGCCGACGACATAGCAGCAAATACTTCGTTGATTAGCACAAAATTGATGCGAGATTTAATGTTCCACGGCCCCTCAACCGCCGAAGAGACACATGTTCTCGATTCGAGAGTCTTTCTTGCCGTGGTTGGATCAAAGGATAACGAAGAGGGTATCAAAAGCTTCAGGGAGAAAAGGAGACCTGTGTTCAACGATACCGTAGAGAACGGCATCCCGAGTTTCTGGCCATGGTGGACTCCAATTGGCGGATTGTCTCTTTCTGAGGATGAATTCAGGCCAGATACGACGAAGTTGTAGAATTGAACTTTGAAGCTGCTTTGTCATGTATTCCGCAAACCTCAATTTCAAAGATGCTGGACTTTCACTGTGTCTTGCTGGTAGTGTGAGACTGTCTGCTCGCTAATTTTGCACAATAATTGGGAGCATCACTGGCATCTCTAGATAACCAGCGGTAGAAGTTCCCAATCTTTTCTTTCCTTTTTTTTCCCGAGAACTGGGTCAATATGCTGTGATAAGCTCATAATACGTATTACCGTGCAAAGCGTTTTGGCAGGTTAATTTGTGGATAGATGCCGGGCCCGGGCGTAGGCGCCGGAGGGTTCTCATAAGTATGAGAGCCCTACAGATTTGACGGATAAATGCATGGAATCATCCATCCATGGCAGACCAGCTTTGGGTGGCTATTTGAGGGGCAATAGAAAAAAATAGAACCTAGTCTAGCCTCTCCATAGTTAATCAATTACATTGATTCTATTTTACGTTTTCTATTCTACAACTTGTTCGTCGTCTCACAAATTACATTCGGGAGGATGCTTTATGATAAATCCTGTGTCTACTTGAACTGAGCTCAAGTGGAACGCCTGATTTTAAACTTCGCGTCTGGCTGCGTCTGGCTGCGTCTTGCGCTGTTGCAGTTCGAGTTTATGAGATGATCGGGTACATTCCACGGTCGAGACTGATTAATTATATACGTATAAGTAGGATAATGCTAAACAAAACAGTAGAACATGAGCCCTGTTCTCTGCTCCCATTCCAGGTCTTGCAACAGGGTATTCTCAATCAAGAATATTGACTGAACTGTACGTCGAGCATTGGATTTACTGTGCTCAAGCTGAAACCGGTTATCTGCTCAAGAAGGAAAGCAACCTGGAATGGCGTTAAGGTTTATTCTATGTGCTTCCCAATGCAACAATCTCTCTTCAAAATCTTTCATGGCCAAAGCATGTCCGCATATCTACCCAAGGCAGGTTGAGCATGCCCTTGGAACTTATCATGCACAGCATCCCAGCCAGCAAGCAATTGGGCGGCAAGTAGATTATCAAGTCTCTTGCTTTCGATCTCCGCCAGTACTTCGGCCTTGTTCTCGCCATTCTTAGAGGATTCCCTTTCGCGGCACCTAATGCCGGAACCAGCTGCAGAACCCATTCCCATATCAGCACCGGACGTACATCCAACTGATGTATTATGTCTTTCGATAGTTGGTGGCCATATTCTTCCTTGTCCATCTGAAGTTCCCGTGACGTTATCTTGATCCGATTCGAGTGGCAAGAGACCGCAGTCCTCTAGCATTTTGGAAGGAGGCACAGTTATGCGCCCTCTCTTGAAGACATAGCGGGAAATTGCCGACGCAAAAACATGCTTGAGTCTTTCCTCCTTCGTGGTTCGACTAGGACATTGTGCTGCCTCTCCTCTGGAAAGAGATCCAGCCTTGTCTGGTTGGAGGTAGTAGCTCGACGGTTCGTATCGACCTTTCTCAACAAAGTTTGAAACCAGATACAGCCATTTCTTATCCCAGCTTAGAACTCTGGTCCAGACCTCATACGGCTGATACGGCTTTATCTCGCGCTTGAATACTATGCTGGAGCCACTTAGGATGACCATGGTAGCACTGCGGCCTGGAAATACGGAGAGTTTTTTCTGAAAGAGCAGCAGACCAAGCCTGCCCCTCGACATATCGAGATCGGTGGAATATGTTGAATTGGATTTGTGTAGATTGTAGTCGCATTCTGTAAAAGGTGCCCGAGTCGACGTTATGACTGGAAGGAACAAGCATTGTGGTGTGAGTTGTCCCTGGCTAGGATTGAAAAGGAGATGAGTGAGAAGAGCGCGAAGAAATCGAAACTGTGTTTGTTGTTTAGCAACGAGAAAAGTTGTAGGGCTTTTCATCAACTTACATGCCACATTAGCGGGAGATTTTTTAAGTTCAGAATGAGCAGGATGGCGATGAAAGTCGATGGCCATGTCATGTATGAGACTGCTGTTCCGTAGATAGTAATCGCCATTTGCCAGAACATTTTTAGAGGTATTGTGATAATAGAAAACGAGCAGGTACCCAAGTCTACTTCTACCTTTATGTTATGAGACTGAGTCCTAGATTCTGTTGGGAAGGCTCAAACCCAGAATTCGTTGAGACGAGATGGGCGAAAAACAATCCATAATTATCCTTGAACTCTATGCACCGGTACGTGCATGTGTCAATTTCTTGTCCACGGAAGCCCGGGCAGTGTTGGGGCTGTCAGGAAAAGCCTCGGTTTCGAAATTATGGTCCGCCTCCGGCATTCTCTATATTTATAATCAGTATTTCGGCCGCGCGGCTATTTTCTGCCAAATGTGACCATAGATATATCGTTGAAGTGGTCCCCTCTATTTCCGATTTGCGGCACATCTCGAATCCAGCAACCATCTGGTAGCATCTGTCATGAGCATTTCCACGACTCTGGCAGAGTCTGTCATATACCACTGTAGTTACCTTGCTTTGGCAATAGTGCTGCTGATCTATCTTTTGATAGTCCGCAGTCTGCGCTATCGAAGATGTCACCAAATACAATTGCAATTCGAACCCCCTGAGCGGCCGTTATCGAGTATGACTACGAAAGAAGCCTACGACATCATGCGTCAGCTCCAAGAACTAGAGTTTCCTTACAATCTTCACAATGCCCTCTCATTCGGTTTACTGAAGGTATGTAGGCATTTCACTACGAACACAGACATAGGAGTGCTGACCAGACACCAGACAGCCGGAATTCCCACTATCTCAAAGTTGCTTGTTGCTACAGGGCAACTCAGCGAGAAAAATGCATCGAAGCGAGCCGCCGACACAGAAGTGTTGTTGGCAGAAGTTCAATATACGGATCCAACGTCTACTCGTCACCTTCAAGCGATAGCAAGAATGAACTATCTCCACGACAGATACCGAAAGGCTGGCAAGATTCTCGATGAAGATATGCTCCATACTCTAGCCTCTGGAGTCGTAGAAACATTTCGGTTTGTAGATAAGTTCGAATGGAGGAAGCTTACCGACGTTGAAAAATGCGCTATCGGTGTCTTTCACAAGGCTTTATGAGAAGCTATGGAGATACCATTCACCCCGTTGGTGTCAAGCGCAGCCGGTTGGCGAAATGGGCTCCATTTTGCACTCGAGCTAGAAGAGTGGTGTTATGGCTACGAGAGAGCTGTCTCGAAACCTACTCGTTCGAATACAATACTTGCCAGGCGGATTTTGGATATTGCCACATCCCACACGCCAGCGATATTGAAATCCGTTGTGCAGAACGCGATCACGGCGACAATGGACGACCACATGCGGGTCAGCATGGAGTGAGTTTTTTCCCTCATCGTATTTCACTGCAATTGCCTAGGCTAATAGAATCCACGAGTTAGTCTGGAAACACCTAACCGTATGCTAGTCTGCATTGTGCAGGTCGTCAGAGCAGTGCGCAAATTCGTATTGCGGCATCTTAGTCTTCCAAGGCCAAGTTTTCTGGCAGTGAAGGTCATCGCCGACAGCCCAAACCCGCTGACTGGCATGTATAACATCAACAAGTATGCAGTCCACCCTTGGTATGTAAGGCCCTCCTTTTGGCAGCGGTGGGGTCTGAAAGCATGGCTTGTGAAAGCTTTCGGAAGTGGTGTTATCCCGGGGGATATGGGAGGCATGTACCAGCCTCAGGGCTACGACATAAGGAAGATAGGACCCACTGCACAGGTTGGTAAAGGCATACCAGAGATGAGCTTAACAATTGAGAGGTTGGAGGCACAAGATCGAAGTGGTTGCCCGTTCGCCATCGGAAAATCGTCTCGGGGTTGATTGCAAGGCGTACGTTCGGAGGCTGGGGTCCTCTTGAACGCATCATTTCCGTTGTTCTTGAAATAATCCATAGTCGGCATAGTTAGGTCGTTTTCTTGATAATCTAGGAGTTTTTCTGGAGTGTCTGACCTGGATATCTGAGCTCGACTGTGGCAAGCCATTGAGATTCGCGAGTTATGCAGTGCCCCATGTGATATGGAAAAGCAGAGGTAAAGAGATTTTCAACGTACAGGATTGGCTTTACAACTGGTGATTTATTCTAGGACAAATGTTCGAAAAAATCCAAGCACCATCAAGAATAATCACCGCACTTCTCTATCTCTATTTCCTCCGAGGCGTGAGAAATAGAAGAACAGTAGACATGCTTCTGGATGATGGACAGAGTCAGATGCAGGTTGGCGGAGAGGACGGTGGTTCGCGTTGCGGAATAATGCCCGACTGAGGCAAATCGCCGAGTGAGACCCGTGCTTCACAATATTGATTATTCATCTCGGCTGCGGCTGGGGGTCGAGGACACAGAGACGGACGCCGACACCGACACCGACACCGACACTGACACCGACACACAACACGGACCGAGAGTAATGCCGAGGAGACCAGATCAGGCCGCTTAGATCAATGTTCACGAAATATGAACTTGGGAAAAGTCCTCAACAATTTTAGGACCGCTATTACGGAGATTCAGATATATTGTGCGGTTCAATCACATTCCAGTGGAGCTGCAATTCTCTACGCGTTCAACAAAGAGGAAGAGAGCTGAGGTCGCTCGCTGATTGTTGAACGGGGCCGAATACCTCAGCCTCAGCCAGCAGAGGACAGGGGAAAGACTCGGACCTGGTAAATCCTACGAGTCCATTATAATCCTTTGGCTTTCCCCTGCCGTACTTCTCTCCAGAAAGCCATCCGATCCATGAGCGTGGAGCGGCGCGTAGGACCGGCGCAGAAGTGCTGCCGATAGGAGAGCTCCCACGTCCACGAAGCTCAGCCGCAGCATTATGGAGGAGCAGCCTGTGAGCCCTACACCAACCAAAGACCGGCCTGGACAAGTACAACATGATGCGGCTATTAGGCGCCGTGGTCGACCGAGATTGGCGACCTTCAGTGGAGACCCTACTCAAGTAAATGTCAGATTTTCTCATGAAAGGACACACATTAACATTTGTCTAGCAGCGTCGAGCACAGATGAGGCATGCTCAACAGACATTTCGACTAAAGAAAGAAAGTTTAACTCGTAGTCTTCAGGAACGTGTCGATGAGCTTGAGGCAGAGGCGCATAGAATGGCAGAGCTCTTTTCCACATTTTACAACGCTGCTATGAGATCGAGTCTACACAGAACCGAACCAGAACTGGCACTGCTGTTAGAGGATACTGCTACCCAGTTTCTATCTGAGAGCGTAAAAGCAAGGGAGCCAGAATGCCAGAAAAACACATCAGAGAAGGCTGCACCGGGTCATATCCAGGCCCCAGATGAAGGGTTGCGGACCTCCACAGATGCGATCTCCTCAGCGTATCCGGACACCGTCATCTTGGGATATCAATTTTCTAGCCAAGAGAATGGCGGTACCGCAGCTAACACAAGGATTCAAGGTAACAGCCGCCTCTGTGCATCCAGGTTGAATCATGGATACACTGGATCGAAGCACTATAGGCCGTCGCGGCGATATGATGGTCCCGTGACCTGGCAAGCACCACTCAAACAAGTGCAACTCGATACAAATTATACCTATAGCTTTCAAGAAATAAGCTTCTCTCGGCGTCTTCATCGTTATTGCTTGGAACATACTTACCGCCTCTTTATACATCCTGCAGCGGACCCTAGAACCGTCTACCGCGTTTTCAGATTGGTGTCTTGTATCGCAGACAAGAGTAAAATGCAACCATATTTTGAGAACCTTCTGCGGCGTGGCTCGGGAGAGTCGCTGGAGATACTGAGTCTCCCATTCTATACTATCGGCGGGGCAGGAAAACACTATCCAAGAAAGGACAGCTCCGGCAAATCCGCCTTTCCTGAAAATATGCGACTTCCAAAACGGATCTTGGGTTCGCTTCCACTTCCTGTGACTGGAGCGTTAGATCAAGAGCAGAGCTACCAAGGATTCCTCGATATAATGGGCTACGGAGGCGTTTGGTTTGACTCCTATGATGTTGAAACATATCTCAAAGAGAGAGGTATCGTTGTAGGCAGTCTTTCGTCCTTTGTCGAAGTCGAAGCTGCGACTGCACATTCACATCTGAGCTCTTCACCTCTGGTCGCAGCGACTACACTCAACTATCAGGCTTCTAATATTGCGGATAGCACGCCAAATCCGACCGACGTGCAAGAGGTCCACATTCTGAATACAACAAAGAAGTCACAAACGAAAGTCTCTTGTGAAGGGCATCTAGCTACACCGCACCCAGCCCCTATTGCTGAGCAGACTGCTCGCTGCAACAGCACGGCGGATGTAGAAGACCAAATCAACAGTGTCCATTCAGATACTCCCTCATTCTTTTTCGATGTTCAACGATTTCTCGAACGTAAGTCAGAGTCGCTTCTAAGCTGCCGTAGTCTCTAATCTGGCCAAATTTAGATCTTCTTCGTGATGTTGTCATGCTAGGGCGGGCCCCAGGGTTCAGGAAGTCGGAAGTAGATGCAGCGATCGATCATGCAATGCGTCCAAGGCCTTTGTAATTGCATTATTGACAGATGATGCACACCAAAAGCGAGCCATTATGTTACGGCATACCCAAGCCCAAGTAGGATCACAGGACGCAGCCGGTATCACGGGAAAAGGATAGTCGGGCTATCCCAACTATCTCAACTATCCCTCAGTACAAAGGTTCTATATAAGTAGCAGGTATTTCCTTAGATAGAAGTTCACACTATATATATTAATTCCACACAGTATTTCACACAAACTAGTAACGTGCATACCTACAACTTGCCTTTGTATAAGTTACTATATTAAGTTAAGCATAAAGCCCTTATTTAAGAAAATATATTAATCTATGTAAAACTTCTATACTAGTAGATTTAATAGGAAAGTTTAGAGAGTTAGCTCTCCTTACCTTTTTATCACGTGACTATGCCGCACACCTAGCCTCGTGACCATGGCGTAACAGTATTTTAGCTGCGCGGCTATTCTACTTCTTGTTGCTGGGGCAACGCGGAAACCCCGAACGTTTACTAACATCGCGATAGCGATATGGATTGTGGAAACATCGGGGCTTTGATCAGAGCCGTTTGAATCACATACACTATATCGATTGAATATACTTGAATTATTCTCCCACTGAAGCTTTTGCTACACACTTCCTTTTCCTTCATTACACTCAGCCAGAGCTGCTTTATTCTGCACACGTTGCTTCGAGCACATGAGTCTTCTATAAGCACAACATTCCTCTGTCGAGGCCTTCCGCATTCTTCATCGCAAACATCCACCGCGACCCAACATGTATCGTGCAGCCACTCCTCCTCCATCTTTCGATCCTCCATCATACAGTAACCTGCCTTCTTACCGCGAAGACGATATATCAAGCACACCCACGAGCAATCCAAACGATGCCTCTGTGATCCGTTTGTTGACATCAATTGACGACTTGAACACAAACGCCCACCCGTATGTACAGAATCAAGATTCAAATTTGCTCCCGCGTCCTTTGGCTGTTTACAAGAAACCTTTGAAGAAGTCTTTACAGTTCTCTACTCCAGATCATCTTGCTGCTCTCCGAAACGAGGAAGAAGCTATCTCGACTGGCAAGTTGCCAGCCTTTGCAGCCAGGCAAGCACAAGTGTCAAGACAGGACGCAGATATCCTCAATCTCCTTCCAATACTGCCTGATGGGCCATCGCGCAGAAAGTCTCTGCGAAGTCAAATCCGCACTCACTTGATCATTAACGAAGTGAAGAGGAATGAAAGCTCACATCTGACTACTCAAAACAGTCCTAGTACTCCTCGCAGATCATACCAACCTACCGTCATGTCTTCAAATTCTCGATCGACATCTATCGTAGAGGGGGCTCCGATACTACCTCCCGAAACAGCATACGACCCATTCTCCGCGCGAGCATCACCGACGCGATCCTGGACGCCATCTCGTGTTGGTTCAGACCTGCGAAGGCCACCATCGATAGCCTCATACGAGCCGGCCGATATCAATGGGTCTCCAAGGCCAGGGACACCTTCATCTAGGTACGGAGGTAGCCCGAGGAGACCGCTTCCCCCGGCACCATTATTCTCTGGACCAACCGCCAGCGCTCGGGCTTCCACATTCGCAGAGGATGCAACGGTCTCTATCCCACTCGATGGTGACAACGACGATGTCTTTGGGCCACAAAGCACACTGAGCGGAGACCCTACGAGAGTAAACTCTCGCAACTCAGACATGTCCGAGTCGACGTTTACCGAAGAACAAGAGAATGACAAAGACGACTTCGAGCATTATGGTCCTGCACCAGATGGACGGCAAGAAAGAAGAGGTGCTCGACAGGCACAGATGACAAAAAAAGAAGTCCGACTCATCAACGGCGAGCTCATCCTGGAGTGTAAGATCCCAACCATTCTGTATAGTTTCCTGCCGCGGCGCGACGAGATTGAGTTCACGCACATGCGATATACCGCGGTGACTTGTGATCCGGATGATTTCGTCTCGAAGGGTTACAAGCTGCGACAAAACATTGGATCAACCGCAAGAGAGACTGAATTGTTTATCTGCATCACGATGTATAACGAGGACGAGATTAATTTCACACGAACGATGCATGCGGTCATGAAGAACATTGCTCATTTCTGCTCCCGCTCCAAATCAAGAACGTGGGGTGAGAATGGCTGGCAGAAGATTGTCGTCTGTATTGTTTCCGACGGAAGGACGAAAATTCATCCAAGGACACTTGATGCTCTGGCAGCCATGGGCGTGTATCAGGATGGTATTGCGAAGAATCTGGTTAATCAAAAAGAAGTGCAAGCACATGTTTACGAATACACTACTCAAGTCTCCTTAGACTCGGATCTGAAGTTCAAGGGTGCGGAGAAGGGCATTGTGCCAGTTCAAATGTTGTTTTGTCTCAAGGAAAAGAATGCCAAGAAGCTGAACTCGCATCGGTGGTTCTTCAATGCTTTCGGCCGAGCTTTGACACCAAATATTTGCATCTTGCTCGACGTGGGCACAAAACCAACTGGTAATTCTCTTTATCATTTGTGGAAGGCCTTCGATACCGATTCCAATGTTGCTGGCGCTTGTGGCGAGATTGTAGCCATGAAAGGAAAGGCATGGCTTGGTCTACTCAACCCGCTTGTTGCGTCCCAGAACTTCGAGTACAAGATGTCGAATATTCTGGACAAGCCGCTCGAATCTGTGTTTGGATATATTACTGTGTTGCCTGGTGCGCTCAGCGCCTATCGATACCACGCCCTTCAAAATGATCATACCGGCCATGGCCCACTGAGCCAATATTTCAAAGGCGAAACGCTTCATGGGCAGAATGCTGATGTGTTTACAGCCAATATGTACTTGGCTGAAGATCGTATTCTCTGCTGGGAGTTGGTTGCAAAGAGAGATGAGAGATGGGTGTTAAAATATGTGAAGAACTGTAAAGGAGAGACAGATGTGCCCGGTAAGTCGACATTGAGCTGGACATATCTGGTGAACTACATGGCTAATTTTGCAAAGATTCTGTTCCTGAATTTGTCTCCCAACGTCGTCGATGGCTCAACGGCGCCTTCTTTGCTGCAGTATATTCGCTCGTGCACTTCAAGCAAATCTGGACCACTGACCATACCGTTACCCGGAAGATCCTCCTTCATATTGAATTCGTCTATCAATTCCTCAACCTACTCTTCACCTTCTTCTCTCTGGCCAACTTCTACCTCACCTTCTATTTCGTTGCTGGCTCGCTTGCAGACCCGCTCATCGATCCATTCGGACACAATATCGGCAAATACATTTTTTACATCCTGCGCTATACCTGCGTCTTGCTCATATGCACGCAGTTTATTCTCTCGATGGGCAATCGGCCGCAAGGTGCAAAGAAGCTGTATTTATCGAGTATGGTCATATACGCAATTATCATGATCTACACGACTTTTGCGACAGTGTACATTGTAGTGAGGCAGTTTACCAGCAGCGACGCAAAGATTTCACTGGGGAACAACATCTTCACTAATCTCGCCGTCTCACTAGCCTCTACTGTTGGATTGTATTTCTTCTCGTCGTTCTTGTATTTGGATCCATGGCACATGTTTACTTCAGCGGCGCAATACTTCGCGCTTCTGCCGAGTTATATCTGCACACTCCAGATCTATGCCTTCTGCAACACCCATGACATTTCATGGGGAACCAAGGGTGACAATACAATCAGCACCGATCTCGGCACTGCGGTCTCGAAGCACAAAGGCTCGACAGTCGAGCTCGATATGCCGAGTGAACAGCTCGATATCGATTCAGGGTATGACGAGGCGCTGAGAAACCTCAGAGATCGCATTGAAGTGCCACCCGCGGGACCTTCGGAAGCGACGGCGCAGGAGGACTATTATAGAGCAGTGAGAACATACATGGTCGTCTCTTGGATGGTCGCCAATGCAATCCTTGCCATGTCAGTCTCGGAGGCTTATCAAGGAACGACCGTCAGCGATAACTGGTACTTGAAGTTTATTCTTTGGTCTGTCGCAGCTATTGCGCTCTTCCGTGCGATTGGCAGCACCATCTTCCGCATCATGGAGCTGGTCGGCAAGATAATCGATGGCAAGGCAAAGTGGGAGAGTGGTAGCTATGGCGGGGGCGGCAGCTCCAGGGGTGGAAGCACGGTGATTAGTGGGAGAGGGCGAGGTAGTGGGCTTTGGAAGAAGATTGGGGCAGAAAAGGTGAAAGAAAAGTTCGGCGATATCACCGGTGGCTTTGGAAGTGGTGTTGGGAAATGAGACTATCATGACAGGAAAGGAGCGTATACGGTGGATATGACGGGAAGGCGGAGTTGGATCTAACGATACAAGGGGTATATGATGGACTGATGGATTGGATGAGGATTTGGGATATCTTGTTGGCGTTAAGAGGTTGATGTCGGAGGTTGTACGATTGATGTAGACTTTCACATTTTGCGTTCTGGATGATTGTTTGTTAATTGAAATGGATTGTACATCGAAGTTGACCTCTATCTTGACTGAATACCTGTGGGTTTTAAACTTTACAACGGCCAACGTATATTCTGCTGCCTGGAATATCTAAGAGCGCAGTTGGAGATACCCTATTAAGTCTATAACTTTGCCTTGTCTTCGAAGCTGAACAGATTTCTGCCATCCGCTGCGGTCCTCACCCATCCCGAGCTTCCAACTGGCTCCTCAGAAGTGCTAGCAAGCTGCTGCAGAGTTGATGCATCGCTGTGATTTGCGAGGAACCGATGGCCGTTAGTCTTCAGTCTTCCCACAACATGTCCAAGCCTAGGAGTACCGTCGCGATTGAACTCAACCGTGTACGTCTGGAACGATGCAGTCAGAACAACGGTCTCGATTCACAGACGATCAGACCTACCTCAATGACTGCTTCGCCTTCAGCCTTCTCCTCGACAGTCGGAATTGGCACGTCGGTGATGAGATCTGGGAGGGGATTCTTGTCGGGATAAGGAGCATTGTCCTTGCGTGGCTCCGCCGATAGTAGCAGGACGTGTTGATAGGTCATGTTGCCGCCATTCGCCAAAACCAATCCGTACTTTCTGTCGCGTTCTCTCAGCTCTCGCGTCATTTCGGCAATGGCCTTTTTATCGTTAGCAGAGACTCATCGACTCCCTCGGCTTGTTGATTAGCCTACATGCAGGGAATAATTGTTTCCAGCACCGCCAAAAGAAGTCAGCCCTCCTAAGAGGGTGATTGGACGCGAGTGAGATTCAATCGCCAGTCCTAAATGTTGGCAGGCTACCTTCGGCACGATGGGGAAGCAGCTATTCGTTGTGTCAGCAGTCTTTGGAGAGGGCGAGTTGGGAATTGCCTACGAGTAGAAATCGTAGAGTTCGATCTGGTCTTTAGTCAATCCCGCCACCTTCAGTCCTGCATCAAGCGAGCGTGAGATTGAAGGGCTGGAATAGTAGTTTGGACGCTCCCAAACTGTAAGGTATCAGCAGGAGCTATTCTGAGGATGCATATCGACGTACATTTGTCGCTATCCTTTGTTCCAGCTCCCCCCAGGGGATAAACCCATTGACTCTTGGGAATTCCGATCTCCGTAGCATAGTCAGTCGAGGTCAAAATAACGGCTCCAGCAAGGTTGATATTGTTAAAGGCATTCATCAAAAGCGGATCTGGAGACAATTAGTGTTGGTATCCCAAATATTTGGACCTGCTGATACTGACATGGAAAGCAGATCAGACGATTCTTCTTCGATACAGTCCCTATAATCTCCTTCGTGGCCGCGGGTTTTCCGAAATTCCAAGATGCCGTGTTGGCTTGGGCGACCTTTGCGAAATCTGCGTAGAGGCTTGCCGACTCATCATTATTCTCTGCGATCGTTTGCTTCCGATGTGCCCTGGAAGCGTTTTCGTACAGCGGGTACACATGGATAGGAAGTCCAACGGAATGAGTAGCGCCAATATCTTTGGCTATCATCAGCTTCCGCGCGGACGGGAGCGCTGTGAAGGACTTACTTTCCCCGAGCGACGACGTATCGGAAACCGAGATTGTCTTTGCACTCTTGTCACGCTGTGTCCAAGGTGGCATCTTCTTCGCAGCTGCAAAGGCTCCCACTGAAGATTTTGTCAGCTGTGCATCAGAAAATCAACCGCCAAGACAACACACATGATGCGAGGGCCTCGCCGCCCGTCACAACTGCAACCTTTGCATTCCCGAGTGAGATCCTCCGAGCGGCTTCGTCAACAAGCTTTGCGGGCTGATTTCCTCCATGCTCACTGATAAACTTGTGAGCGGCATCGACGCCGAGCTTCTCCGAGAGAAGGCCAGGGAGATCTTGGTACGGCCATGACCAGGTTGCGACGACGTCAATGCTGTCAATGGCTGCTTGGAATTGAGCTGCGGCTTCTTCTGGGAGGTATGTGTCTTGGATGGCGCGTTGGATTGATTGCAGCATAAGCTGATATGGTTCAAGTGCCTTCTCCGGCTTCAGGGATGGATATTTGAAGTCTCCCACCCCTACAATGATCGGGACTGGCCGCCCAGCAGCCATGTTCAAGTATGAGCGGACGTGAGACGTTCGATTCGCCTCGTCGAAATTGGTTACTGATAGCAAAAAAATTCGATTAATAAATAATATAAATTATATAAATTATATATACATATATCATTTGACAGCCTGAGAGAGTCCTATAAGACTATTTATGTGTATCTTGCATATCCCGTGGATCTAGAAATTGCCGAGGTCAGCGTTATTATTCCCCACATGCGGCTGACACGACAGCCGCGCTGACTGATTCATCCATCGTCATCACGACCCTTTTTTTATTAAAAAAACGAGGGGGAGGCTCACAAAAAGTTAGAGAAGGGGAAAAAAATAGTCGTTCATATGCAATTAATATTTCTCTCATCCATCATCCTACGTAACTCCATGCGTTAGAATTGTCGCCGTTATAATTTATTGATGTTGGACAGACATGTACTCTACCCCGGAATAACCGAACCCCAACTCCAACTTTGCGGGGTATAATAATAGTCCATACCCACTTGTGAAGTTGTGATAGTTGTGATATTTAAATCTAATACTCAACGTTCCGTTCCGACACTCCCTCCCTGCCCTCGCCTCGTCGACATATATGATATAATCTCCTTCCTGGTGGTCACACCCTAGTATATCCACCCCTTCAGACAACTCGAGCAGCATCTTTCGAGCCTCAGCCCTCTCCGATCCCCTTCCTCCTCCTCCTCTCCTGCCGGGTAACGCTTCGACTCGTGTTAGGGTACGTAGCACCTACCCACGACTTTCGCGACTTGGCTGTGAGGATGCATGAAAATGCGTGTATCCCAAAGCTTGATGTCGTTGTTTCTAGCAAGTCAAGTCGTTGTTGTTGTTCTTGTTGCTGCTGTTGTATTCGCAAGGCTGCGCAAGTACCACGCCTTGCCTAGTCGAGATTAGCATGGATCCTTCCTTCAACCCAAGAAGCTTCATCGTGCTTTCGAGGCTGTAATACAATACAGATCAAGACGCAGAATGCGCGCTCTTCACCAGTACTGAAGTGATGACACATGGCACAGCTTTCACGATTCAAAGGGCACTCTTTGCATCTAGAAACAAATTGATCTTGAATTATTATGCCAGGTCGTAGATATCGGGCGGGCTCATCTCACTAGATCTTCAGCCATCGGTCGACACCAAAGGATGGTTGCTTCGACGTCTGCAGAGATTCTCTTTCGTCCCTCTAGGAGCAGGCACGCGGCACCACACGGGCGCTTCATGTTTTCCCCCTCTTCTACCTGTTCATGTTCTACCTCATCAAATACTCCACGGTACAAAAAGCCTTCTGACCAGGTCCCCGCCAGAAAAGGTCGACGGCAGACCCTTGGTGGTGCAGAAGGAGGGTATGGGTGGTACCCAACCCCAGCTTACGAAGATGAAGGAAATATGCTAGTGTGTGTGTGCTCGTCAGGCAGTGCCGACGCCGTATGTGTGATATGTTACAAGGGCTCAATATCAAACGCTCAGATGGGTATCGTGGGTGGTGGCATGGGATAAGTCGCCTCGATATGTTCAGTTCCATCCCAAAGAGTTCTCAGCCATCATCGGCGCCGATATCTGGGCAGTCTTGGCGGAGTTGCCGTTGCTCTTCCCGCTGCCCCTGCTATTTCTGTCGTTTGAGCCAGAGCCAGGCGTTTGTCGCCCACCAGACATAAATGCGCCGCCCATCAGTGCCGGACTGCCACTTGCTTGCATCATCTCGGCAGGGTTCATGACGGATCTTGTTCGGCGATGCGCAAGCTTGCGCTTCTTGTACCGGCGAGCAATGAAGAACATGGCTGCACCATATGCAGCAGCAGCAGCCACAGCTCCAGTTGCAATTCCAGCCGTCATGCTGCTCCTGCCAGTAGACTGGTTCTGTGCATCGGTATTGAAGACACCACCCTCACTGGTTGCAGGGGTGGACGACGCAGCTCCTCCAAGGACCGTATTCGTGGGAGCAACTCCATCGAGCCCTCCGCCAACCTGGATTGGGATAGCGGGGTTGATATGGCTCATAATCGTAAAGACGGGAACGGAAGGGTTCGAATACAGTGGAGATACTGGAGTGTGAACTGCCATTGCCAGCTTTGCCACCATGCTCGTCGGGATGAACGCAAGAGCAAGGGTGGTAATGTATCCCAGCGAAACGGACGTATCGTATGGTTGCAAGCTGTGCATGATGACCTGTTCTTCCTTAAGATCCAGTCCATAGGCGATTCCCTGTGGGAGGTACATGAAAATCTGCGCCGAAGACATGGCATTGGAGCTGACGAATTGGTAGTTCAGTGGGTATAAGAAACCGATCTGGATGAGAGTATTGTCCGCAGGTGCCGATGGGATACCAGACAGAGGAGCGACGACTTGGGGCAAGAAACTCGGGATGCCGCTGGCCATTGTTGTTGGCGTAGCACTCTCGGTTCCTGTTGGAAGGGGCTGAACGTAGATTGAAGATGAGATCCATGCGGCGATATCTGTTCCAGTTGGCTGTGGAGCCACGAAGGCGGTCGTTGATGGCACAAGCGGAATCATCACAGTTTCCACTGAAGAAGGCGCTTCAGTAGGAGTCGACGGAATGGCGGTCGCATTAGCTGCAACGAAAGAAGATACATCTGTCGTGGGAAGAGGCGTCACGGACGGCAGCCCCGAGTCAGAAGACACATATGTTGAATTTGCCTGTGGAAATGCTGTCGACTCTGTGGGTAGAGAGGTGGGCAATTCTGTCGTCGATAAGACGAGAGAGCTAGAACTTGAAAAGGTTAGTTGGAATGTACTTGGTCGTACCAGGTATCTCTACAACAGCCTTTGATGGGACAACAACTACTCCCGAAGGAAGCGTCTCAGAAGGAAATACGGATGGTAAAACAGTTATCGAAGATACAACGGGGATAACAGTCCCCAGGAGAGGCTCTATGGAGAAAAAGGAAAAGTCTCGGGAGGAAATACTGACTCAGTAGAGGTTTGCTCCGGGAAGATAGTGGAGATCGTGCTGTTGGATGTTGAAGAGGCCTCAGATGATGTAGGATACGGCTGCGAGGTTGTCGAAGCGCCCGTTGAATAGGAGCCTGTGATCCCATCAGACGTTGAGGACGGGTTCAAGATCGAGGAAAGACCATCGAGGATTGATGAAACAGTTGGCGAACCTGTGACGGTTGGGACTAAAGTACCGTAGATGGGATCCTCTGTTGCAGTACCGGTAGGTGCCGTCGCAGCGCCTGAACCTGAGAAGGTGATACCCGTTGCAGTCTCCAATACGGAGGTGGGGATCGCCCGGGTCAGATCGGAGGTCGAGCTGGCGTCGGCGGAAGGGCTGACAACGCCACTGGGGCCAAATGTGATACCTGTGTCTGTTGATGACGGAGGGTCGGAAGAGGCAGACGTCGTAGGAAGGAGGACGACACCGGGAATACCACCCGTCGTCGTAGGAAAGAGGATGACGCTGGGCAGACCACCAGTCGTCGTAGGAAGGATGATCACGTCGGGCAGACCAGCAGTCGACCCAACACTGCTCGCATCTGAAGTGGTTTCGGGCTGAGGAGCTATGCCTGGAGTTGTTGCTGACGCAGGAGAGGCGGGTATGAGTGTCGATGTAACGCCGTCTCCAATGACAATCGTGTTTGAAACAACAACCGTCTTGACCACTTCTTCCGTGCTGCTTGATGAGCCTGCAGGCGATGTTCCTGATGTTCCTGAAACATTCAAGGATGCGAGAAAATCGCTGATGACATCTCTTTTTGTCGACGACGAAGAGGTACCGAGAAGGTCGCTCGAGCTGGATGGGGTATTGGTGGTGACGGTGTTATTGAGAACCTGGCGCTTCACCTGTCGTGGGAAGTAGAACTTGGGCCGTTCCTCTGCTGCGATAACGGCAGAGGAAAGCAGGGCCATGGTGGCCACGAGGAGTGTTGGTGTGTGCATCCTGGTTGTCTATTCGAATGGGGAAACGACCTTTGTATCGATGTAAGATGGCGAGAGCGAGAGCGAAGGGAGAATCGAAATGGGTGAGGTGCGCCTTGCGAATTGTGTCAGCTCAGTGGACTTGTTATTCGATCTGGTGAGTAGACTGACTGTCAGGAATAGATTGTTTGAAACGAGTGTAATTGACAAGATGTCAACGAATGTGCCTAGGGAATTGAAAATCTCGTCAGTACAATAATCCAGCCACCGCAATAACATAACAGTCGAACATGAACAATGATGATGGATATGTACAGAGATTGAGATGGGATGTCGGAAAGGGCGTGAAGCTTCGTTGCTGATGGTGTATTCCCCTCGATGGGTCGCGAAGGAGAACAAAGAAGGGCGATTGCGACTCACTTTAATTAGATCAACGAATGAATGAATGAGTAAATGGCGCTTTCAAAGGAGTGTCAGACGATATAGACCGTCGAGAAGTGTTGTAGATATGCTGGTCTTCTCAATGTTGTGATGTTGGCTTCATGAGGTGTGCAGCATTATCCAGCGACCTCCAGAGGCCGTTTTCGACGTGGATGTTTATGTTGGTCGGGAGAGAGGGGGAGGATGAATTGCGTGGATAGCGTGAATTGAGGTCGTCGCAATGTAGAGGTCGTCAACAGGGCGGCGTACACAAGGGAAGGGAGGCGGAGGAGCGAGAGGGGAGGCGCAAAGCGGGCGGAGGGAGAGGTGCGAGAGAGGTGGAGGAGGGAGAAGAGGAAGAAGGTAGGATGCGACGACGAGGACGACGAGACGACGATGATGATGATGCGAGGTTTGACGTTTCGAATACCACGGCGAGGGATGGTGAGGGACGGAAAGGGAACAGTGGTAGAGTGGTAGTGGTAGAGTGGTAGAGCGGTGGAGTGGTGGAATGGTGGAATGGTGGAATGGTAAGAGGGTGGTGGTGCCCGAGGTGGATGTGAGACAGCGGACGGGGAATGTGTTAGGGGCGGCTGGGTGGGTTGGGTGAAGTTATGTACCTATGTACAACTCTTTACGCGTACTATGGTGCAGTGTGGTGTGTATGTACAGTGTACTGCGTGGTGTGTATGGCGTGTACACTGTGGTTTGTACTGCGTGCTGTGTACACTGTACAGTGTACTCTGTTCTCTGTGCTGAGTACTATGTACATACTACGTACTATACTATTATGGCCATGGTGTCAGGGGATGGCTGGGTCAAGGAGCGAGATTGAAGGAGATGCGACGACGCGCCATGCAATCCAGAGAGTAGAGCACTATCCTGTAATAAGACGGAATGATTACCAGATTCATGCAGAAGCCGACCACTCTGGGAATGGAGTGGAGTGGAAGAGGGCTGGGCAGTCCGGATAGTACTACTCGAATGCCAAGTAAGGGAGGGATAGAGAGGATAACGAGGATAACGAGGATAAAGCGGGATAAAGGGGCAGAAAGAGGATAAAGGGGGATAAAGAGGCAGGAAGAGGCAGAAAGCAAGGGATTATGGACACATGTACGCAGTAACTAGACTATACTGTACTAGTGTTGTTGTGTTCCAGCGAATAAAACAGTAAAACAGTAAAACAGTAAAACAGCAAAACAGTTCATGCGAAGAGGGAAAAAGCAAGGGCAGGGGTCAACTTAAGATTGCCAGGGTTGAACAGGGGTTAGACAGGGCCTGGGCAGGGTTCAACAAGGGATGCAGCAGGGGTTCTTCAGGAATGCCACGCTATTGCCGGATCAGGCGTTGTCCTAAGCCCACCTCACGGCGGCTACCCACGGCGACCCCTGCTAGCGCACCTGAGCATGCGTGTTTGTGGGGCGGGGCGGGGAGGCTGGAAATTGGCAATTTGCGAGATTTCGAAAGTACGAAGTACGAAATAGCCAGAAGAAAGGACATGTGGTGGTCGCGTAACCTCGTAATCCTCGTAATCAGCCGTGACACAACAGAAGAAGGATTATTCCATTATTCCATTATTCCATTATTCCGTCCGTTATTCCGCTATTCCGTTATTCTGCCGACTTGTAGTCTACGGAGTAGAAGTGGAAGACCCTTTTTTCATTATTCCTAGTTCTATTTCTACTTCTATTTCTCCTTCTATTTCTATTTTATTTCTACTTCTACTATAAAGCAAAACAAATAAAATAAAGACGCGTTCGCTGGCCTCCCGTCACCCCTCACTCACAACAAAGAGCCTGTCCGAGAACACGCGAGACACACGTACATCGTGGCAGCACTTTTGTCCGTCCCTTGGGCATCCTCCCTTGCCTGATGACAGCTCTCCCCCTCTTCTCTTCGCTTTTCTCCTTTGCTCCTCTGCACGGATACCACGTTACAGAATACAGAGCAGGAGTGCCGAGTACACAGGTATGTACTGTACATACCAAGTTCGCGTGGAAGACTGTTTGTTCTCCTCCCCCCTCCCTGCTCTCCCTGCTCTCCCATCCTCCGCATCCTTCCTCGTCCTCCGTACAGTACAACGTAATCCGAAGCGAGCCAATGGTGCTGTGACTGCCCTCGTCATCAACTGTCCACGTCATGCCCCCTCTGGGTTTAGCGGAGAGGTACAAGGTACAAGCGCAGTTTGTTTTGCTGCCTTGGTGCCTTGCAGACTTGCTGACTTCCTGCCCTGCTGCCCTGTTTTCTCTCGGCTCTGCTTTGAAGGGCATCCATCCAATCAGAGCAAGTCAGATCAAATCAAGTCAAGTCAAGTCAGGTCAAGTCACGCTTGTGCTCCTAGCTCCCCTCAGAGCCCTGCGCGCGCCATATTAAGGGTCAGATTAAGGGTCGGCACCTGTGCAGCCTGCAAGTTTCGCATCTCGACAGCTGACCTGTACTCTGTAGGTAGTGTACAGCCAAGAAGAGACCAGGAAGTGACCAAGAAGTGACATGTCTATTTCTACCAGGTTGATTTCTACCTACAGTACCTTGTGCTTTTACTACTTTACTACCGAAAAGCACCGTCTCCTTTGTTTTCCTTTTTCCCTTGCCCAAGTGAACGATTGCAACATCGAGTGCGCTATTTTCGTTTCTTAAAATATCAGAATATCAGAATATCAGAACTGAGCACACGTTATTATTATCCACCTTGTCGCGTACACATCCTATCTGTTCAAACACATGTACCTACGTAGCATCCCTGACCTCACTCATCCATCGTCTCATCACTACTGTTGATCCATGCCAACAGGACACGCTTAGACCGAGTACATGTTCCGCTGTTTCAACGTTTTGGACCTCACTCCTCACATTCCTCCTCAATCGTCTCCTTTCGCATGCATCGCGTCTTTTTGTCTTTTGTCCTAGAAATCCAATTGAGGAGCCAGGTACGACAGAGCTGATTTGACATTCTCATCAGCTATGCAGGAGAAGAGTCGTCACAACGAAAGTACTCCACAGCCGCCCCTAAGGTTCAGTATGTTGAGAGCTCTCCCATATCAGATCTGGTATGCCGACCATAGGTGCTTGCTTATACCATTCTCGTTATCATATCTGGCAATCTTATGATGTTTCATGTCTCATATATCTTTAGTCTTGCTCGTTCGCCAGAAGACAATCTCATATCCGTAGAACCATTAAGTGTCGCATCAATAACATGCAGAGTTTCGAAACTCATCCATCCATTTCTGTCATTGACATACATCTTTCCGCATATCACCATTCTGTCATTGGCATACATCTTTCCGCATATCAACATTCTGTCATTGACATACATCTTTCCGCATATCACCATTCTGTCATTGGCATACATCTTTCCGCATATCATCTGTCATTGGCATACATCTTTCCGCATATCAACATTCTGTCATTGACATACATCTTTCCGCATATCACCATTCTGTCATTGGCATACATCCTTCCCCATATGAGCATTCCCTGATTTGCGGTCGAAGCCATCAAGAACCGCTTCTTATATGGCAGTTTCCACAGCTTTGCCGCATGAATGCCCCAATTGACTGCTCTATTCACGTGTGATCAGATACAACATAGCCTCTTGTTTATATGTTGCTAGATCTATTTACATAGGCAACACTATCTCTCCCAATCGACGATATCGTCATGGACAGACTGTGAGGCTGAATGGTCAAAAATATATGCACGTGACTCGGTGAGAATCATGTCGCCCAGTTTTTTAAAGTTGATGGAAATGTTTGCGGTAGACTTGGTGACGGATTCTGGTTTGGTGGCTATCTCATAATCAAACGGACTATCTTCTAGGCTATGCTGGACGGAATTTGAGTTGTATTTGAAGATTATTATATCACGTGCTGGAAGGTCTTGAAACTTGAAATTATTGTTTACACTTTAGAGTGGCTCAAAGGACGATAACTATCAAAACATAATATCAAATTATAATGGGAATCTAGGTCCAATGCAAGAGGAGAGTCTATAATAATACAACCCCTCTCGCCAGGTTGAAGATATCCTCTCTAGAGTCTCAGCAGAGTTGAGGACCGCCTAGCCTATACCGTTTTAAAATGCTACGAAGGAAAATAGGCCAGAATTAACATTACATTAGTTCAGCTGGCAAAATAAGAAAGGCGATAATTCTAGATCCTAGATCCTCTTGAAGTATCCTTCGTGGCAAGTAGTATAAAAGACGATAGACGTCATTTTCACTTTTAAGTATCATTTTATAAAATGGAAGGGAAATAATATTTACAATTCCTCAACCTCCGCAATATGAGCCCCGTTAAATACAATATTATATATAGCTGTTTTCCATCTAATTAAAAAGACAAAGGTAATCTTAATCCATACACGACTATCTAATTCAGAGTTCCAGGAATTTAAAGTCCATCCAACTATAATCAAACAGTCGGAGAGCATATGGCCATTTGTCGTGATATTCCACAACTTAGAAATAACCCAAAAGAGTATTTTAGTTAAATCGCCGCATAACAAGAGCCATTACTTCTTTTAAAAAATACAAACTAGAAAATACATGCATGGCTATCCCTTATTCCTATTCCACAAAGCATTTATCTCCCTCGAACTAAAAAGAATGCCAAATCAATCCAACAGCCTCTCTCATGTCTCATTAAGTATAGCGGAGAATTCCGCACTAGCGCATAAATCGTTGCCAAATTCATCACGACAACTCCGGAGAGGGCCTATCGCCAAACCATCACTCTGAGGCCAATTGACCGCCGCCCGAGCATCCTACAGCTCGATTGTGATCTCTGGGCCTTCATCGGACACCTGGGAGCATCTCAGCGCCAGCTTTGACTCCTCATATACCGAGGACAGAGCATTCGCGAATCTCCATTAGCCATGGCGACCCGATCGACCTCGCCGGGAGGAGCCCTCCTCAGGGCGTCTCGCATGTTCGCGATACCAGCTCCTCTTCAGCGGCCAGTTTCGGAGCTCGCATCTACTGTTCAGTTCAACTCGAACACCGCTACCCTTCCCCATCCCACTCAGCTCTCCGTGAGCACACCCCCCTCCTCTCTCTCGAAGGGTGATTGGGGTTTCAAGCGCAACCTCCCTGTGCGCTCGACGACCAAGTCTTCGACTCCCGTCATCCGTGTCAGCGCTGTCGACACCTTCGACCACATCACCGAGTTCGGATCCGCTGCCGACCATACCCTCACACTGCGGAAGTGGCAGGAGATGAACATGCCATTGTCTACACCCGCTGCAGCAAACTCGGCCGCTTTTGCACCATCTAGTCGGGCGTCGGGCCGTGGGGTGTTTGAGATGGATACGGATGTTACGACAGCAGACGGGGATTCTGCATCCAAAGATAACCGTTGGAAATTCAACGGCCCGTGGTTAGCAGGCCAGACGGAGGGCGAGTTCAACGAGTATGTCAGACAGGAGATCGCCAAGAAGAGACCAGAGTTCCGCCAGTTCCTCCAAAACTACAAAGCCAGTCAAGATACGAAGGCCGCCCAACGGAAGGCTATGGAGGCTGGCGAAGAAGCCCCAGCGCCGATCCAAGCAAGCAATATCACGGAGGATGAGATGAGGCAATATATGCGCGCATTAAGACAGGACCGCCCTGAACTATTCAGACTCATCGGTGAATTCCTCGACCTCCCTCCTGCTCCATCGGGCAGAACAGATGATGAGAGCTTCTTCAGCGATATTACCTCAGCTTCGATGTCCGGCAAGACTATCAGCGCCGAAGACTACTCGCAGAAGTCCAACTCGCCGTATGCGAACACCGGACCACCAAAGACTCACCCATCTGCTGGTCTTTCCTATCTTCGCAGCAATGCCTATGTTGCCAATCATCCCATCTTTGGACCGCAATACGACCCAGCGCCGATCCAGGGACGTGTCATTCTGCCCAAGAATGCTGCTGTTGGAAGCTTTGCGCCAAAACTCGGTGTTGCTGGTATTGTCACAGAGGTTCCTTTGTCTAGTGACTATTACAATACTACTACTATGGGCGGCGCCCGCGGCAGCCGCCATGGAAGGAACAGCGCAGATAAATTGCCAGGCCTCATCAACATCGAGCCCGAGAAGATTGGAGGGTCCAAGGTCTACGTCAAGCCCAAGTCTGCCTCAATCGATCCAAAGGGACGCATCCAGCTTATCGTCGCTGCCGCAAGGAACGACGCCGTCGCTGTTCTCGAGGGAACTGCTTCTATGGACGCCCCTCAGACCCCGGTTGATCTTGATATTGCAGCTGCGAAGCGATTCTCTCAGCCGCCTACTACCTCCTCGTCTGGATATGGGTTGAAGTCTGAGGATGTCAATGCTTTTGGAGAGAATGCCCGCAGGATTCAGAATGAGAGGTGGACTGCGCAGCCCTCGCCAAGAAATGGCGGAAGGCACGAGTATGAGAGATTGGAGTCACTGTTGGACGAGTTGCCAAAGGGGAATTAAGAAATGATGCTGTTGGACTTAAAATGTACATTATTGGCAGGATGAGATGTAGACTAGATGTAGATATATGGAATTGGACTGCAACTATCCCCTCGATGTCTCTTGACATTTAATTATGATCATGTGACGTGGAAGAAAATGTAAGCCTCAGGCACTAATTATTTCTGCCGCCAAGACTTCTGCCCTACTCTCCCTGTGGAGCTAAGCGATCACACACAATCTTGAAACTTTCCTCTTGGACCGACTTTACCAGCGCAACTCGACATCTCATCAACCAGTTTCTCGACAATTCACATCGACAACCGCAAAAATGGGTCGCGTTCGTACCAAGGTTTGTGCTCACAATCAATACTCCAGCTCTAGCAGAACTGCGAATGGAGGTCGGAATACTGATGCGCTCGACTCCAGACTGTCAAGAAGTCCGCCAAGGTCATTATTGAGCGTTACTACCCAAAGTTGACTCTCGACTTCGAGACCAACAAGAGAATCTGCGATGAGATCGCCATCATTGCCTCCAAGCGTCTTCGCAACAAGGTACGCCCATTGCTCCGAAAAGCGCAGAAGGCTCGAAAAGGGAATCTGACAGAACCATAGATCGCTGGATACACCACCCACTTGATGAAGCGCATCCAACGTGGCCCAGTCCGCGGTATCTCCTTCAAGCTTCAGGAGGAGGAGCGTGAGCGCAAGGATCAATACGTCCCAGAGGTCTCCGCTCTCGACTACACCCAGAACGAGAACGGCGTCCTCGAGGTCGACCAGGAGACCAAGGACCTCCTCAAGTCCCTCGGCGTAAGTCAATGCCTTCTCTCAACCTCGATGAGGAAAATGGTCTGACAATCCACAGTTCGACTCCATCCCAGTCTCCATCGTCGCTGTTGCCCAGCAGCAGACCACCGACCGCCCTCGCTTCGGAGGCCGCCCACCACGCAAGGATTAAATGTGTGTTTTGGGATCTGTGTGGGAATTGGCGGGATATGGCGCGTTGCTTCTGGGCGTCTGGCGGAAACGTTATGCATACTAGATCAATGTAAGATCATGACCTCCACAAGGTGTCGCTGATTCTTCTTCGGGAGATGACGCTTGATTGCCATTTTCCTATGTTTCTGCCGTGAGTGTGAAGTGCTGCCAGTGGAACCTCTGACCTGTGAACCTCTGACGGTCCATGGCTCTAGGAAGCCTCATGATTCTATTTCAATGCTGTGAGCATGCCGTGATACTAAGCCAGCACTTCTGATGAGAGAGGGGGATCAGAACCTATCTCTCGTCATCTTCTCTCAGATCGCATTTTGCTCAACGTGATTGATGGATCAGATACGAAGACAATGCCCACACGATTTATATAGAATAGCTCAAATATGGAGATTCTCAGTCTAACACTTTACTCGAAACTTGGTGAATAACGTGTGAAATTTATTATTTCCATTGCTCCATATACTCTATGGAGAGTCCAATATGTGCGGGGTATCTCAGAAGATGAATCGTACCATCCAAGCCCAAATCTATAAACGCCATCCACGCTATGCCCAGCACCTTCATGCAAACCATTCACCACACAGACTATGTTCCATATCATCCCAATATTCAATGCCCACATGCCCTCGCGTTCATTCCTCACGCCTTCCCGCCAAATCTTGATGCATATCCCTCAACAAGATGCAGGCCCCTCATCCCATCTATGACCTCTTCGTCATCCAAGCTCGGGGCAACCGCCAGCTTACTGACTTCCTTCTCCTTCACATGTACTTCCACGAGCCCACCTCTCATCACAGCCGCTGGCGTCATCTCGCCTCTCTCGAGAGCAAGATCTTTCCTGTCCTCAACCCCTCTGCCCTCTGGGTCGCATATGATGTCCAGCTTCTTCAGATCTTGTGCCAACTGCTCATCTCTCCTCTCCCTCGCCGACAGCGCCTGTCGCTCTCCGAGTAGTTCAATGTCACCGCCGTAGCCGGCATCGCGTTCCCACGCCGGCGTCTCGGACAGCTGGACCTTGACATACATAGCGCGCCTCGCACAATCCCCACTGCACCATCTCCCCGCCTCGGCCGCCTTCACGATCTTGAAGTCCTTGGCCTTGCCCCCCGCGCCAAAGAGCCTGTAGCCCCCCCTCGCATCCCCCTTGCTCGGTGCGGGGTTCGGGCAGAGCGCATAGCCGCAGCGGTCATTGATCCCGCGCTCTTCGATGAGGCTGTCGAAGTCGGAGGGCTGGAAGGGCCGTAGGAGGGACTTGAAGGCTTGGATGTCGGCGGGGGAGGGGCGGGCGGCAGGGGAGGACGAGGCGGGGAAGTCGACAAGGGCCTCGAGCGAGAGGAGGATGGTGTGCTCGAGGGCTTTGCGCCGTTCGATGAGGGAGGCGTGGTGGAGGGCTGTGGCGAGGTGGGCGGGGTTGGCGGTGCGGAGGTGCTCGGGGAGGTTGGAGAGGAGGTCTGATGGGAGGGAGGGAGCGAGATGATCTCGGAGGCTTGATGGTGGGGGAGCGGAAGAGGATGAGACGATAGAGGTGTGAGGTGTGGTGGCGTCGTCAGCACGCTTTTTTAGGATCGACTTTGGTGGTTTCGGTTTCGAAGTTGAGGCCATGGCTATGGCTGATGTGAACGACGCCCGTGAATTCTTGGTGCTTCTGAGTGGCGGCGCGTTGTATATGATGTATATCCCGAGGCGCAAGAAGACAGGGTTTGAAGTTGGCAAGTATAATGAAGAGTTCGAGTAGAGAACGGATACGGAATTATTTAGACTATGGAGATGGTATTCTCTGTATGCGCGTGGCGGCCATATGGCATTCATTCATTCCCGGCCCATTCCAGCCACAGTGCCACCGTGCCGCAGTGCCGCAGCGCCACAGCCACAGCCACAGGTACATAGGTACTTAGTCCCCAGGATTGCGGCTACGCTTGCTTGCTTGCTCCCTCAACCTTCGGTGTCCGTGTCCGTGTCCCTCACTCCCACTCCCTGACCCTGATGTTGGATGTTGATACATACTTCATGCGGCTCATCTTTGCACTTTGAACATCTTCGGACTTGATGAATTTGATTATACTGGTATGTGTGTATTTCTATATCTCTATTCACAAGAGAGGAATCCTCATGAACCCTTCTATGTCGTTGCCGTCTCTCGCATGATTGCTGCCGCCTCATCCCGCTGACGTACACTTTACCAGCTTGCCCTATGATGATACATCGATGATACGCCGCGACAATAATACCCATTCTCTCTCGATTTTAAACACGAACTATACTACAATCACAATTGCCAAACTCTCTCCGGCGGTACCGACATCGAAATCGCCGCAGACATAAACAAGCGGTGACGTTGCCCCTCGCGACCCGCCGACTCCACCATGTCTATCACGCCCTTTAAAGTCAAGGCGGTTTACGAATATACCTCTCCCCACGAGGACGACCTGCACTTTCCGAATGGCCAGATTATAACTGTCGTTGAGGAGGAGGATGAGGATTGGTACTCGGGCGAATATGTAGATGCCCAGGGTGTCAAGCAGGAGGGCATATTTCCGAGGAATTTCGTCGAGAAATATGAGCCACAAGCACCTCCTCGACCAGTCCGCTCTGCACGCCCAAAGAAAGAGGCTGAGCATGCAGCACAAGCACAAGCACCTCCTGAGCCCGGAATGAAGTCCGAACCAGCGCCTGCCCGAGAATCTGCCGCTGTGGCGGCGTCAGTTGTTGTCAAACAGATAGGAGAGCCTGAGCCGTTGAAAGCTGAACCTCTGGCACCTGCTGTACCAAAGCCAGTTGAGGACGTCACAATCGCTGCGCCATCAGCGCCAAAACCAGCACCGGTGGCCGCGAAATCGCCTCCCCCACCCGTAATCGACAAGCCGAGCAGCGGGTCCTTCAGAGACAGGATAGCTGCTTTCAATAAAGCTACTGCGCCGCCACCTGTGCCATATAAACCTGGAGGATCGGGCGCTGGATCAAGCTTCATCAGGAAGCCTTTTGTCGCGCCGCCACCTAGCAAGAATGCCTATGTACCTCCTCCACGCGATGTCCCAATTGCGAAAATTTACCGGCGCGAGGAAGATCCCGAGATTGCAGAGAGAGAACATGAGAATCTGGAAAATGCTGAGAGAGCAGGTCTTGCTCCTACAAACCAGGAAGGCGAAGAAGATCAGCCAAAGCCTACCAGTCTCAAGGAGCGGATTGCATTGCTACAGAAACAGCAGGCAGAACAAGCTGCTCGCCATGCAGATGCTGCTGCAAAGAAGGAGAAACCTAAGCGTCCGACAAAGAAGCGCACGGAATCCCAAAATGCAACCGAAACTCAGGAGGGCGAAGAGGTGCCCCTCGAAAAGCAGGACAGTCATGATACTGTTGTCAGACGATCTGTAGACTCTTCCCGTGAGGAGAATGTCGCTCAACAGCCTACGCGACGCAAATCCTCCAGAGGCCCGCCTGCTGTTCCAGCTCACGCACAAGAAGCTGACGGCAACGATGCGGATATGTCGGGAGCTGGCGATGAAACTGAAGAAGCTGACACTGGGTTGGAGGATTCAGATGCCAATACGAAGGTGAAAGCACATGCACCTCCACCGCCCGCTCGTGCGCCCGTGGCTTCAGTACGCGAGTCAGATGTTGGCAACAAAGAGGGTGCCATTAGCGAGGATGAAGAAAATGCAGAAAACGACGAAGAAGACGAGGAGGAGGAGATTGACCCAGAGATCCGCCGTAAGGAGGAGATCAGAGCTCGAATGGCAAAGATGAGTGGAGGAATGGGCATGCATGGTATGTTCGGCCCGCCTGGCGGGATGCCTATGCCTATGCCTATGGCGACTCCTGTGAGTGCAACCAAGAAAAAGAAGGCCAGTGGTGCAAGTGAGACGCAGCACTCTGGGGAGTATGGATATGAAGATACCAGTCCGACGAGTTCACGTGCGCCTCCTGTTCCAGTTATGGCTCTGGCAGGAATGTCAAAGATTCGCACTCCGGAAGAGGTAAATAAGCAGCTCGCCGAGGAGCGTCAAGGCAAGACTCCCCTTGCGGGACCAATAACTGGCGCTCATGATCCAGAAGAGGTTCCTGATGTTGAAGATATTAAACCTATCGCGCCAGTGCGTGCCGAACGCCCCATTTCTAAAAGAGGTAAATCATCATCGTTTATTTAACATTTATACGTCTAACAAAGAATAGTATCTATGAGTCAGGATAGCTCCAGTGCGCGTCCAATTCCGGAGGGAAGACCAGCGCCACCACCTGTCCCTTCTGAATGTAAGAATTTTCCTCATGGCATTGATCAAAATCTAACCAGCACAGCTCGGCCACATCTTCCACCCTTGGCTAGACTCATATCTCCAAGTGCCGGGCCAGGGTCAGATTCTGAGCTATCTCAGGCCACTCTCAATCTATCTCTGCAGACTCCCACGGGTGATGCGCCACCTAGACCTGGCCCGCCTCCATCTGTGCCCTCCCGTGATGACAGACCGACATCACCAAAAACAGCAAAGACTATATCCTATTTTGCGGGCGAACCAGTCCCTATATCTCCGACGACTTCAATCATCCAGAACAAACGTGCCAGTCGAGTCCCTCCAATTCCTGGTTCTAGTATGGTAGTCGGCTCACCGCAAAGCCGAGCACCCCCTCCTCCCCCTAACCCTCCAGTCAGCCGTTCATCAACCGGAGATGCGAGAATTGCGCCACCTGTGCCTCAGACCCAAGAAGAAGAGAGTGAGGAGGAGATCACTGAATATGAAGGCGACTACGATACCGATATTGCCTCTGCGGCGCCACATAAGGATGCATTGAAAGCTCATGCCAAAGAGCTAAGTCTTGATAACGAGTCGCCGACACGATCATCCTATGCAACTCCTTCTGGACTATCTTCACCTTTCCCACCCGTTGCACCTCCTCGTGGCATACCTCCGCCTCTCCCATCTCAACCACCTCCACATACCCGCCAGTCCTCGGACATGCCACGGGCTGCGCCACCACCGCCACCGCCAGCCAGACAGGAGATCTTTCCTCAGGATGAGGAAGATGAAGAAGAATACGACCCGTACAAGTACACAGCACCGCGATCTAGCATTCCAGTTGGCGCTATTCCCATTGGAAAAGCTGGTCCAGGCTATACTGAAGATAATGAAGACGATCTCTACTCGGCATCTCCTCCACGATCACATCCTATTCCACACGGTGAGAGAGCCGTCCCTCTTCCACATTCACGTGAAGTCGCTCTGCCTCCTACGCCTACTGAGAGGGCTGCTCCACCACCACCTCCTCACGATTTCTCTTCTTCACCAGCCTCTAGAGCACCGCCAAGGCAGTCCGTCGACGTACAAAGAACCCAAGGATCAAGCCGGAGATCTACAGATCTGAGTCGCATGTCAATGGACCACGGTTTCATCGCTAATGATGTGGATATGGGAGAAAGTAGTTTATGGTGGTCCCAATCCAACGGTGTTCCTCCAGCATTTTATGGCCGAAAAGACATCTTACACGAAGCCGAAGAATCAACCACTTCCAAGCGAGGCGGAAAGTCAATTACTACGAGATATCTTTATGTTTTGTTCCCCGATTATTCGCAAACCATAATCACAGTGCAATTCGACCCTCACAGCCCATCCGATGCGTCTTTCGAGCAGCGCCATGAGCAGCCGCCTTCTAAGCTGCGCCCGGACCAACTGGAAGAATCTCATGAGCGCTTTGGGCGCCGCATTTATGATGCTGTGACGAGCAAGAGAGATACTGTCGTCGGAGATGGCACTCCGGCTGGCCTGATTCTCGAGCTCCTCAAGCCCCTTCCCGATGCTCTACTGCCAATTGGAACTCGGGCATACGGCGCCTTGGTGTATAGCAATCAGGGCAATTCGTTGACATCGCAGTTCGATGAGATCAGGCCGGGAGATATCATCACGCTGCGCAATGCCAAGTTCCAAGGCAAACATGGGCCGATGCACGCCAAGTACACTGCTGAAGTGGGAAGGGGTGAAGGTCACGTCGGCGTGGTTGCTGAGTGGGATGGGCCCAAGAAGAAGGTGCGGGCTTGGGAACAAGGGCGGGAGAGCAAGAAGGTTAAGCAGGAGAGCTTCAAGCTGGATGATCTGAGGAGTGGCGAAGTGAAGATTTGGAGGGTCATGCCGAGGAGTTGGGTTGGTTGGGAGGGGGAGAATTCGAAGTGAGTGAGTGAGTGAGTGCTGGTGAGATTGGTGGAGACGGGCATAGGGAGAGTGTTGACGAGGAGAGATGTATGTAGTTTACTCGGCTAGTATCTAAAGTAAGTCAGACTTTTGGGGCGTACGTGTGAAGTCGTGCAATTGGAAAGCTTGCAGAGTGGAATGCCGAGACCATAATCGCATGATCATGTACGAGAGTAGACTGTACATAGCTCTTTAAGCTACGTCTTGACTATACTAATCGTACGAATAGTAGAAAAGTACCCTGCCTTTTAACCATAATAAATAATAACTTAATAAATAATAATAGAATAAATAATAATAGAATAGACCATTTGTGTTGTGTTATAGCTGTTATAGCTGTGGATAATGCATTGTCCACTCGCTTGTGGAATTGAAGGATTGAATATCCTATCACTAGCCTCGCCGTCGACGTAACGTAAACCTTCTCCTCGTGCTTTTCCTCGGGGCGCTCAGATCGTCGACGCTTTTCCCACGGGTCCCTTTCTTGACAGTATGATAATGCCAATCACAGACCAATCCGCCTCGTATCCTACTATCGCCAGCCCCTCGGAAGAGGAATTCTGCGAGCCCCTCGGAAGAATAAATATTTCTCGTCTTCGTCGGCTTCCACTCGCCATAACTCATGCAATAGAGGCCCGGTGATTCTGTCGGAGACGATGTACGGCCATTCAGCTACCCCCCACAGATTGTTCGATGAGCTTTCGGCTATGGAATTCAACTTTCATACTGAACTCGCTCTCGAGACAGGGCCGATGTGGTAGATTTGCGCGACTTTTCCCGGTTTTGGCTGCAGGGCGAACATGAGCGGGAGAGGCCTTTTTTACTCTTTCCTTCCTTCTGATAATTGATAACAACATATATAACATATATCCCCATTTCTACCCGTGCCCGTTGCAATTCCTCCCCATCGTCTCGCCTTTGATGACTTGAACTTTGTGCTTTCGATCGAGCTTCACCTCTACTGTACTTTGGCTACGGCCACAAATATTCCTTCGTCCTTTAGGTAGGTGTGCCGGACATCGAAGAAATTATGGTGGTCAACGGAGCGCCATCAGAATCTAGCAATGAAGCCAGCAAGAGAAAAAGAGTTGTTGTTGTTGGGCTAGGAATGATTGGCATCGTGTTCATGTGAGTGTCTCTGCATACCAGACAACGCGCGCCTTTGCACCAGTCTGACAAGAAACTTTTAGTGAAAAACTTCTAAAACTGGATGCGAAACGAAGGGAGTACGATGTTGTTGTTATTGGCGAGGAGCCGCATTTGGCGTACAACAGAGTTGGCCTTACAAGCTTCTTTGAACACAGAGAGGTGGAGAAATTGTACATGCAGACGAAAGCATGGGTCAGTCCATCCAGCTTCATTCTCTAAACTGTGGGTTTGACTTACGCATTTTAGTACGATGCTATGCCGGAAGGTTCACTCAGCTACCATCTCAATTCGCTCGTCACCGAAGTCAACTCAGAGAAGAAGGTAGTGACAACGGCCAAAGGTAACACGATTGAATATGATATTCTGGTTCTAGCCACTGGTTCCAACGCAATTCTTCCACGGGCGATTCCTGGTCACGATGCAACTGGAGTATTTGTATACCGGACGATTATGGATCTGCAAAAACTAATTGCATTTTCCGCCACGAAGAAGGGTACCACGGGTGTTGTGGTCGGTGGGGGGCTGCTCGGCCTTGAGGCTGCGAAAGCGATGATGGATCTTGAGGAATTCGGCCAGATCAAAGTAATTGAATCGATCCCATACGTTTTAGGCCGGCAGGTTGACAGCGAAGGTAATAACCCTTCCCCGTTCCGGAGCTTGAAAGCTAATGCAGCCAAGGCGGCGCCATGGTCGTCGAGCAGGTCAGAGACTTGGGCGTCGATCTTATTCTTGGCAAACTGGTGAACAAGATTCTCACCGATGAAAACCATTGCGTAACCGGCGTAGAGTTCAAGGATGGCGAAACGGTAGAGGGAACCTGTGTCTGTTTCGCCGTAAGTTCTCACCTGGATGTGTTGCGAACCGCGAGCCTAACGCTTATTGCAGATTGGGGTTTCGCCACGCGATGATCTGGCGCGAAAGTCAGGTCTTGAGTGCGGTCCTCGTGGTGGCATTATTGTCGGTGACGACTTGCAAGCTTCTGTGAAAGACATCTACGCAATCGGTGAATGCGCAAACTGGGCAGGTATGTGCTACGGTCTTTACGGACCTGGCATTGAAATGGCGGATATTCTTGCTTTCAATCTGACGGAAGCAAAATTCCACTCCCCAAGATCTCTCACCCCTCCGGATATGAGCACCAAACTCAAGCTCTTGGGAATTGGGGTCGCTAGCTTTGGAGACGCCTTTGCAGACCAATTCGGTCCTCAATGGTTGCCTGGTAAAAGACAGGACAAGGAGATTGAAAAGACGCTTGTCAAGGCCCTGACCTACAAAGATCCGTTCAATCATGTCTACAAGAAATACCTGTTTACGAAAGATGGAAAATATCTGCTTGGTGGTATGATGGTGGGCGACACCAACGACTACATCAAATTACTTCCAATGTCTAAGCAACACAAGAAGCTGGAGATTGCGCCCGGAGAATTGATCATCGGCAAGCCAGGGGGTGATGACGATGCCGATGACTTGTAAGGCTTTTGGAACTCTCCTACTTGATCACATGCTGACCATTCGTAGACCAGACGAAGCACAGATCTGCTCTTGTAATAATGTGACCAAGGGGGACATTACCAAGACCATCAAGGATGGCACTTGCAAGAGTGTTAACGAGATCAAAACCTGTACCAAGGCGGGTACAGGGTGCGGGGGCTGCATTCCACTTGTTACCTCCATCTTCAAAAAGGCCATGGTCGATATGGGCCAAGAGGTCAAGAATCACTTATGCTCTCATCTCGCGTTCTCCCGCGCAGAGCTTTTCCACATCGTCATGGTCAAAAATCTCGATTCGTTCGAAGCTATCATGCAAGAATGCGGCGAACCTGGCTCGTTAGGGTGCGAACTCTGCAAGCCAGCTATTGCATCGATCCTCTCTTCTCTCTTCAACAGGCACATCATTGATCCGGGTCAAAAGGGGCTGCAGGATACCAACGATAAGTTCATGGCCAATATTCAGCGCAATGGAACTTTCTCAGTCGTTCCGCGGGTTCCTGGCGGTGAAATTACCCCCGCTAAGCTTGCCGCTATCGCCAGTGTGGCTAAGAAGTACAACCTATACTGCAAGATTACTGGAGGCCAACGAATTGATATGTTTGGCGCAAGAAAACAGGATCTGATCGATATCTGGACCGAACTCATCGAAGCGGGCCTAGAAAGTGGCCATGCCTACGCGAAGTCATTGCGGACCGTGAAAAGCTGCGTCGGATCTTCTTGGTGCCGCTTTGGAATTGGTGATAGTGTCGGGATGGCAATCCGCATCGAGGAACGGTATAAGAGTATTCGTTCGCCACATAAGATCAAAGGCGGGGTTTCCGGCTGTGTTCGAGAATGCGCAGAGGCGCAGAACAAGGATTTCGGTCTCATTGCCACCGAAAAGGGGTTTAATATCTTCGTTGGAGGGAATGGAGGAGCAAAGCCGAGGCATTCCGAGATTTTAGCCATCGACGTCCCCGTGGATGACGTTCTGCCAATTCTGGATCGTTATCTCAGCTTCTACATCCGGACAGCGGACAAGCTCGAGCGGACCGCCAGGTGGATTGAGAATCTTCCCGGAGGTATCAAGTACTTACGCCAGGTCATCCTCGAGGACAAGCTGGGAATATGCGCAGATCTTGAGAAGCAGATGGAGGATCTCGTGTCCTCGTACTTTTGCGAGTGGACGGAAGCGGTGAAGAGCCCGGAGCGGCGGAAACAATTTCAACAGTTCGCAAACACCCAGGAAAATGTCGTTGACACGATTCAGCCTACCATCGAACGTGGCCAGCAACGCCCCTCCAACTGGGTCGACGAGTCCGTCACGGAAGACTTCAGAGGTACCAAATGGAGCAGCCTGTCCTGGCAGCCTATCGTGGAGGCTTCGAAGTTCCAGGACATCTCTACGGGGGACAGTAATGCAGTCAAGCGGGGGGATACACAGCTCGCAATCTTCAAGGTGCGTGGAAAGTACCACTGCACACAACAGATGTGTCCACACAAACGGGCTTTTGTGTTGTCTGATGGTCTCATCGGCGAGGACCTCTCGGCCGACAAGCAGAAGCTCTGGGTTTCATGTCCTCTTCACAAACGAAACTACGAGTTGACAGGGGATGATGCTGGCAAGTGTGGCAATGATGAAACCGTCAACATTGCGACCTTCCCCGCCGAGGAACGAGACGATGGTTGGGTGTATGTCAAGCTGCCACCTGTTGATGAGCTTGATGCCGTGCTTGGGACTGAAAAATGGAAGATCAAGCAAGGAGATGATTTGAAGGCGAAAAAGATAAAGGAGTTGAAGGGGAGGAAGGGAGTGAAAGTAAATAGGAACGGAAAAGGTGATTTGGTGGCGGAGAGGACTGTCGCTAGGAATGAAGCCAATGGCATTGATTGGTAGGGGCACGTAGTGTCCAATCCAATGCAGCTTTTTGTTCAGTAAGTGTTCTTCCCTGAATTAAAAAACGGAACATATTTACTGACGGCACTAGAATGGGCTGCACCTCGGTCTTCAAAAAGTCATGTTTGCTTCCTTTCCGGCCCTCCACCAATGGTAAGTATCAATATTGTCCAGTTGCTAGAGTCTTTGGACACATTCATTTTGCTTGATACTGCTTATTTGAGGGTGACTGGGGCAAACATTCCGGCGCGGACCTATTTAAACGCCAGAAAGCAAATCAATCCATAAAGCATAAAAAGGGAACTCAAGTCTTCTTTTCGCGCAAGTGCCAAGCACCCCTTTTTTTCTTTTATTAAGACTGAAGTATTCAACTTCTGCTCAACAACATATGTTAAAGCTCTAACAGGCGTATCGTCATTTCCTAGGTCATTCGTATCACAGGTGAATTGACTTGTCAAGTCGTGAGTTCGACCCTGGTAGTGATCCTTTGTCCCTATTCAGTCTTTTGTTTCTTCGAAAAGATACACTTTTTTCATTTTGAGGGAAGCGCGTTTGCGACCAAGCATTTTTTGCCGCTCGATCTGCCAAGCCGTAGATGATTGGTGACTCCCCGCGCGCGGCCCATGCTGTGCTGTTATTTGTAGTTTTTATGTGGATTTTGGGTTAGCACTAACGTTAGTATTAACATTATCAAAGTAGCTAATATAAATACTTGTCTCTCTAAAATTAACATATGCCTTATCTAAGAATATTGGAGTAGAGCTTTCATCAGCATCTAGCTCTGAAACTTTGCAAGTGGCCGATTGCAAAACCAGAGCAGAGCTTAAAATATTCTCGAAGTAAGGCTTAAAGCAGAAGTATTTATATATAATTAGAAATGGAATTTCTAGATAGCCGTGTTCCTCTACAATCAACTCTTCCACTAATTAAGAGAAAAGTTGATTTTTCACTAATAGAAGCTGGAAACGTATTATATAGGTTGCTTAATAAAAGGGCTCATATGAGTAATAACTCCGTTGATTTATCCTCAACCGTCTCCTGTCCTCTACTACGTGGATTGTTAAATATATTTTGGAGACGGTTATAAAAATTCTAGCTTCCTAGTTCCTATACCCATCTCACAATCTTTCAAGATTGAGTATTTGACTTACTATTTAATATGCAAGTACATCGCTAACTTGTTATATTTAAGTTTATGGGTACGTATACGACTGCCAGAGACTTTTGGGCACCACTAGCATCTTCAATCATGTCTAGTAACTTCTTCCATTATACTGTCTTCTAGGCTGTACGGCAAGTGCCAGCACTCGATCCGTCCCCGAAGTCAGAGCCTTAACATAAGATAGCAACCCTTCTCTTCCTTTCTCTCTGCACTTCGCGACCCCAGAACTTCGTTTCTCATCCAACAAAGCTAGAGAGACCACGAGAAATAACTCCGTATAGCCATTGCTCCACAAACCAACTTCCTCAACCGTCTTGTTGCAGCCTCGTGATACCACCCTATAAGCCCCGAAAAGCTCCCATCCAAACATTAGACAGCCTATTATCCAAGCAACGCCTTCAAGTCTTTAATTATTTCCGAAAGTGTAGTACTAAAGCTACTCTTCGTGTTCACATTATCGTCGCAACTACACTCCAGTGATCTAACAAAACGTTTCGCAAGAGCTGTCGTTGTCGGGTCATCTCGACGCCAGGACGCGAGGTATTCTGTTGATTTGACAGCAGTATGCAGGAGCGACCAGTAATGACTAGTCAATACCGAAACCTGTCGCAACTTCAAGTATGCTTCAAGGACAGCGACGCATCCATCGGACGTCAGCGAGATGAGTTTTTCTCGATGAGGTTCATTAGGCGAAGAGCTCCGAAGCACTGACAAAAAGAGCTGAGAACTTGCGTGGTTGACGTAGATTCTTGTGACAAGGTATTCCGAGTATTGCTGTAAATTGATGCAATTCTCGAACGCTTGTAGGTGAGGTTGAGCCTTATGTGGAATTTCCTGGACTCTATTTGCTAAGTTGAGGATAATACTGTATGGTAATGCCACGTCTTCGTCCAACAATGTGCGTTGACGGCAAAAATCTTGAATAACATCGCATACGTGGCTGAGTATGTCGATATACGTATATTGCCCGCTTGGTCCCGATTCAGGCGGAAATGGAACTCTTACTGCCGTGGTCCCTGGCGGTTGATTGTAACAGAGTGCAAGGAACGAATCTTGCCACACTACAGCCCACCTAATTGTCAGAAATTGAGGTTAGCTAGTTTCCCGGAACAACTCAATCCACGTATAGAGTAATAGTGATATTTGAGACATACCAGAGCTTGCTTTTCGTTATAGCCTGAACATTCGGGGTACCATCAGCATCGTAAAAAGTTTGCCTTTCGTGACAACCGATCATCTGCGCAAGTCGAATAGTGACGCCTTTGAGGGGTTAGAACAAGTCATGCCATAAAATCATATATTCCATAAGAGCGTACCAAGAATTGACCAAGTGATGGCTGGATTCATGTCGTTTCGTATGCAACTCCCTATGAGAAGCAAACTCTGGATTATGTCCATGTTTGGGTTGATTAGGAAATTGACCAGTCGGAGAAATTGAAATGATATGGAAACTGAGAGTAGTAGTCAGATTCAGTCAAGACCAACTAAGTTGCTGGTATAGAAGATAAGAAGTTGGGTCTCACTGAAGACTTTAGAATTGAGCTCTGCTTCCTTGTCCGTTGATCCTAAGCATTGCGCACCACATGCAAGAACAGCAAAGAGCAATGACAACCATGAAGCATCAAACTGTGTGTTATCAGCATCTGCGACGATTTTATCTCGAGTATTCAAAAAGTTATGAAGTTCGGATTCGAAAGAGTCGATGTCGACTAGTCCAGGATATACAGGAAGCATGATCTCTCGAAATATTTGATGATATCTAAGAGCTACGATCAGTAAGTTGCGAAGGCAAGGTTCAGCTGACAGAGAGATGATGGAGATATTCGACGGTTTATCGGTCCAGATCCATTCACGTACCTTTGTATATGGGCGTTGAATGGAAGGGCTAGACAAAGTTCCTCAGCGGTCTTTAAGGGGCTCCAGAGGTTCTCAAAAGGGTAAGCCATAGGTGAATCTTGGAGACCAATATTATCGTAAATGCGTTGGACCCATCTCTTGTCCAAATGCCGATCTCTCATGTTTCTTGTCGCAGCAGGAAGCGGTTTGCCCATAGTCGCTATCCCATGCCCTTGTTCAACTGGAGATGTGTCACTGTCGTTGCTCGGCGACCTGTGCAGTAATGGTGGCAAGGCATATTGAGGGAGTGTATAGCTGGTATTATCGACAAGAAGGGAACGCCGTGTGCTTTCCCAAGTCGAGGTGCGAGTGATTGCCAAGGTATCACTGTCAGGGAACTGTATATTCAGGTTTGATTTGACTTGGTTAGGCTCTGACAATGGAGAGGTGTTGCTTTCGTCTTCAGAGCTTTTGGAGAACCTTGGGTTGTTGAGTCAGCTGGTGCCCGTCAAGTGTCTTAAGTGCCTCGATGCTTGTTGCAAAGGCAGTGGGCACTTACGATAAGTCTTCTGGGTTCATCGAGCAAAGCTCTGGATGTCCGCGAGCTGCACAATGAGAGCATGGGATCCCACTACATCGTACCTTTCGACGTCGACATGGGTAACAGGCTTTCGGCTGTCGCGCTTTCCTCGTTCTCTGAAGAATTCTATCGACAACACTGTGCTTTACGGTATGCTTGATTTGCGGCTGTGCAGCAGAATCGTCCATTGAGACAGGTGTATAGTTGGCATTGCAAGATGTTGGAGACGTAATTTTATCGACTACGAATGCGGGGAGGCATTAATGGAGATTGACTAAAAGCGTTATCTCGATTCGCCTCCTTGACCTCGGATGCCGACAATTCCGGGATGCCGAGACACCGGCCGTTGTCGTTTTGGGGTTAGTTACCTACCTAGGTAGTAGTGACGCTGACGCAATGCGGCCCGTCCCGCAGAAGAACCATGCGTAGTGTGTAGGATTGAATAAGTACCTAGGTACCTAGGTAAGTAGTGAATTGAAGCTGTCTAGCTAATTGAGTAAAACTGAGTTTGCTACAATATAAAAGCACGCGTTTTTCCCACACAGTGTCACAGATTAACGTTTAGGGTCACGATAGATCAAGATCAAGATCGAGAGCAAGTTCAATAATGAATGAATACGTCTACGGCGAGCAGCCTATCAGCATAAAGATTTTGACACTCCTATGCATCCAACCCCAGCACAAACTTAACAAGAAAACATAACAAATAAAAATACAAGACGTCCAGCCAATAGATACTAACTCTGCCAATACGTTCTAGTAGCAATATTATCAGAAAAGGAAGATCTGATCAGTAGCTTTTGAAAGAGTGCCCGGAGCAGCAAAGCCCAATTCCACCAAGTTCTTTGTCATGGCCTTGATCATTCCAGGTGGCCCGCAGAGATGCACCTTCGAATCAGGCGAAGCTGCTGCAAATCTCTCTTTAATGAGATCCTTCGTGATGAACCCCTTGCCATACTGCCAATCCTGAGACGGCTTGTCTAGCACATACCAGACCTTGAACTTTTGAGGGAACTTTCGCGCCCATCCATCCAGCTCGTCACGGAGCAGGATGTCCGCTTCTGTCTGATTTGCGTATAGCAAGCTGACTTGTGTCGTATCCTTTGGGTCTTCACAGATAGCGCGGATCAGTTGGTACATTGGCGTAATTCCCGTGCCGCCAGCAATCATTCCCAGCGACTTGCACAAGTCACGATGATATTTCATAGCGCCCTTAGGACCACGGAATTCCACCTCGTCGTTAAGTTTCAAGTTTGCGAGGTAGTTGGTCAACAGTCCGTCGGGATACACTTTAATGACCATCTCGATGCGGCCGAGATCAGAATTGTTCGACGTTGGCGTATATGAGCGACTGACCACCTTTCCGTCAATCTGGGCCCGGATCGCGACGTGCTGACCCGTTGGAAGCCCCAGAACATCCTGTGGCTTAGGGAGTGCGAACACGAAACGATATGTGTTTGGCGACAATTTGTCCTTCTTCACGAGAGGGAACTTTCGGTACTGTTGAGGATGTAGGACCGGCTCAGGAATTTTCTTTTTTGGAGCGTAGATCTCGTATGGAGCGACAGAACGAGCTGCATATTTCCGGAAGTCTTTCGAGATATCCATAAGTTTCTCAAGACGGAGGAGACTTGCTGAGACGATTATCGCATTGACGAGCGTTGATGTACCAAATCCAGCCCAGAAGCCACCGCCACCGAATGATTTTGGCAAGCTTTTGGGCAACAAGGCCTGCAAGTGCTTTATCGAGAAAACGGCTAAGAGTGTCGGATTTTCCCTGACGTACTTAGTTCCGGCGTATATCGCACCGCCGGTAATGAAGATCTTCACAGTCCCCTTGCAGACTTTGGCCAACTTCGATCCGCCCGGCTTGCGGAGATCGTTGACCATGGAAACAGCTTCAAATTGAGGCTTATATGTGATAATCTCCTCATGCTTGTCCTGTATACATACATGGCGTTAGAGAGCATCATCACATGGAGTTGAGAACATTGAAATTTGAAATCGCATACCTCTGAGGCTACTTCTCCAATGAGAAAAGGTTCTAGCATTTCCCTGGCATCGTCGGAATGTCCCACATCTTCAAAAGCTTGTGTACCATCTTGTCCGCCAACTTCGAGAAGCAGTGGGATACCTCCGGGGTGCTCTTCAACGTAATCGGCTAGGCTGTAGACTGGACGCATGTCAGCATTTATGACGGCAGAATGGGACTCGTCAATACTCTGCAAAAGCTAACCTTTGTTGTGGAAGACGATCCAGAGATCTGTTTGTGTTGCATGCTTGGCAATCTCTTCTCTGGAGAAAGTCTTCGCCATCGTTGCTGGGTTTTCTTTTCTTTTTTTGATGGAAAGAGATGGCAGTGTATGCGGATGACAGGACTAGGAGACGAGAGGGAGATGAATAGACGAAGAGAATGAGAGAATGGGAGAATGGGAGAATGAGAGAATGAGAGAATGAGAGAATGAGAAGGATACATAAAAGATATATACACGACCTTAGGCCCAAGCTGACGGCACGAGTCCCATTTCCGCATAGCCACGGAAACTCACTTGAAGAGGAGGAACATTGGAAGCCAATGCCTAGCTCAATCTTGCCGCCACCTTCTTCCGCATATGACGGGATCGGAAGGTAGATTGTGCAAAGTAGATCTTCGATGCTTGTATCTCCGAGATCTTGCGAGTAATTTTCTACTGCTACTGTCAAGACGATTAGTGAGTAGGAGTCGCAGGAGGGATTCGGTCCGCGGTATGGCTAATTGTTCAATCGCCCGGGTTCTGTTTCGAATGTCGCGTCCCGGATTGTTGGCGCAGTTCGGGAAGCGGGCCCTCACAATATCTCCGAACCAACTCCGCCGCTATTTCTCTAGTAACCCGTTGAGCCTTTTTCTTAGTTTTCTTGGCTTTCTTAGCTTTCTTAGACGACATGACATGGAAGCCATGACAAGCACACTTAACCTAACACCTAACCATCTCCGCATCACATCAAAAAGTGAGATTATGAGATTATGAGATTATGAGATTATCATTGTTATCGTGCTTGTATTTGCCTGTGTGATTAAGGCATCCGCGCGTTTCTGCTCTGACACGCCCACGCCCACCCTGCCGATCGTCGATTCGTGCCGAGTCTGCCGACCCGTCTATACACACGCGTCTGCCCCTTATACCATCTGCGAGATATCTCCGCAGATATGTATGTATCTATTTTGGATCTTCTGGAAGCTGCTTGTATCTGGTCTACCGGTACAGTTAATTTTGTGGTTCCTAGAGCCGGTTCGTGGCACGGATCCTGGTTACGAAGTGGCAATGTTGATTACAACTGCGGAAGCTGTATGGCTATCCTTTGATGCTTGTCCAGTGTCGTCACTTGTCTTCTCAAGTCGAGTCTTTATAAGAATGCATGTGCTTTCCGGCAAGAGTAGATTCTGAACACCATACATACATACATCCACTCATAAGCACGCATCGTTACAGTTGTGGCTTCGAAATATACTGACATGGCAACCAAACAATTCTACCTCCTTGGCGACAGTCCATCGACGGCACGCAATGTCGTTGTGAAGCCGAGTGATGACTTGAAGGCTCTTCGCACAGCTCTCGTTGATACCTTCAGCATTGCTGGGGCGCAAGGTGTGTACCAACTTATCCTTAATCAGTGTCAATTTTCTTGACCGGTCGGAATACTGACGCGCATTGCCAGTTCTTGCGTATCAGTCTCCTTCAGGTCCTCTTGAGACTTTACCTGAGATCCTTCAGTTTTCAGGACCCGTTGCTGTTACGCTTGATGGCCAGCCTGTCAGAGAAGTTCCGGGACCAGAAGGTCTTCCGGCCGTTGGCAACTACTACGAAATATATCCAGATCACCTTGGGAACCACAACAGACTTTTCCAGAAGTACGGCCCGGTGCTCGTGACCAACAACATGGGAAGACAAACCTACCTCACAAACGACCCTGCAGTAGGCTTGCTTGCATTCTCCGAATCGCAGTATTTCACAAAGAAAATCAACAAGAATCATCCTCTATTTGGTCTTAAGGACAACACGGCCATTTTCCTAGGCGACACAGAGACTGCAAATTGGCAATTGGCTCACAAATACCTTCCTCCAGCCATGAGCCCAAAGGCTATTCGACATTACACGCCCTTGATGCAACGCACAGCACGAGAGTCCTTCCCGGTATTCGATGACCTCGATCGTCGTGGCGAGACTTGGAACGTGTACCAGTACATGCTTAAGCTTGCATCACAAACAATTGGCAAATTTGCATTGGATATCGACCTTGGACACTTCGCCAGCACTGATGCGCCGTTGCACTCCCTTGTATCCGATATTGCCCACTCTTTGGCACTGAACAAGAAGGTCACGTCTCGCGGTGATTGGTATGCACGCCTCCCCTTTGGAGATCCTGCGCTGCTACGAGAGATCCGGGCGAGAATGTATGCTGCCCTTGCTGAGTCCGTCGACAAGGCGCTCAAAAACCCAGTGACCGCTTTGCCCCTTCACGATGCGGCCGTCGAAGCGACTTGTGTGATAGACTACCTTCTTCGCGCTGTGGATGGACAGGGCGAGAAGCTTCCACTTGATCTGGTCTATTCGAATATGGTTGTTGTCACTGGAGCTGGATTCACCACCACCTCATCATTGCTGTCTTGGTTGCTCTACTGCGTTGTCACATACCCTGGGAATCAAGAAAGGCTCCTGCAGGAGCTCGTGGACTATGGTGTCAACAATGAGACCACCTGGACTCCAGAACTTGCCAATGGTCTTCCATTCCTCGACAAGTTCGTGAAGGAAACTCAACGACTGCACAACCCATCTTATCAACCAGGACGTACAACGAAGAAAGAGGTTATTATCCCTGGTGGCTACCGTCTTCCTGAGGATGCTGTCCTCATCCCGGCCATCCACGCCATCCACACCAACCCTAACCTCTGGGATAACCCGCAGCACTTTGACCCAGACCGTTGGGACACTGAGGCGGTTAAGAATCGCCCACAGGGTTCATACGTGCCGTTTGGAACTGGTCCCCGCGGATGCATTGGCTTCAACCTTGCGCTAGCAGAAGTCAAGATCCTCCTGCCAGAACTTGTCTACCGCTACGAGTTCACCAGACAGGGTACTGATACCATTGAGTATGATCCGGAGTTCCAACTCATCAGACCCATCAATCTTTACGTGCGGGCTAAGCGCCGCACGGAGTACCCTGTAGCCAACCCAAAGAAGATTTAGGTTCGGGTGGCTCATTGAAAATTGACAAGGGGTAGCTGGCTATTAGAGTGTTTAGATTTAGTTGATAACAATGGAAGCTTTGAGCTTCATTTATTTTGTTCTTTTTTCCTTCCTGTAGTAGCACTACCAAATTGGATTAAATTGAAACCATGCAAATTCACTCATAAGCGAATTCTGAAGGAAGATGACAAGTTTGAGAGTTACAAATTTTCTCTCCATGCCAGCACTGACAATTTAACCAAATCAAAGGTATTGGTTAATCCTAGGCTCCTTCTCTGCTTATGTTGAATTTCACTTAATCGACATAACGATTGGTATCACAATATTGCTTCTAGCATATAAAATTTTCGACTCTGGAGGTGTAAGGTAAGAATCGTCGGTCTACTGATCCTGAATTGCTACAGTTTCTAAACATATTTGGACTTCCTTTGTGGAATCTTGCAAATTTACTTGTGAAGATATCTATCTATTTACGTGCTTCCCAATTATGCAAAAAATTAGATAAATACCTGGGTTACAATTCCTATCTACTATGTTAATGCTAGTTATGGAGCAATACCAGACTCGACGAAGTCAACTGAAGTAAAGCAGATAAGGTGTGCAATAATTCGATGATGGTTGATGCCGATGTTGTTGAGAACGAAGTGATAAGAATGCACTTCGCCACCAATGCTTACGCGGTGTCCCGGTCCACATCAATCTTCGGAGAAAGATGGCGCACGGTTTGCGAGAAATATGTTCGTATAGATAGATATTATTTTCTACCAATCATGTATCAATTTTCTACCAACAGATGCGATCATTGGTAAAGGGAAGGTTGATTCTCGCAGATCTAGACAGGTATGCTTAGTGCTGCCAGCGTGTTCTTAGTGTTCTTAGTGTCTGGCCGGGCGCCTATCTCGGTCCGCGGCAGGCCGGCAACTAGAAGGATTTCCAGGATTCCATGATTCCATGAATCCATCAACTTAAAATTAACAACTCCGAACCGGTACTTGCAGTAGCGCCTCCGGAGTAGAGCGGGCTAGAAATGCGTTAATAACTTAGTAACTTAATCATGGACAACTAGCGTGCATTGTGGGGGTTATTTCTCATACAGGGTTCCCGAACCCCTACTTTCGGGGAAAACGAGAAGTCTAAGTACATCTATCCAACGTCACTTTATCATCTCAATCTCGACTCTACGGGTCGGGTCTATTCAGCTCATGAAACAGTCATTCGTGCATGGCTCCGGGCCGTGACTGATGCCTTTCTACCCGAAAGCCCTCCATAAGACTTCCTCATGCCTCGACCTCTCTGCACGTCTTCCCTCCGTATAAACCTCGACTCTATCATATTCTTGCCTCCTTCATCTGAAATCATCTTCAGTCAAGTTCTATCCTCGTAGTCTTATCCAACTATCCAACTCCTACTCAACACTATGGCTTACACCTGGTCTGATCCGGATGTTTCCAAGCGCCCAGTCGCTGTTATTGGTGGTGGTGTCTTGGGTCGCCGTCTTTGCATGATGTGGGCATGCACTGGATACGAAGTGCGCCTTTTCGAACGATCAGACGAAGTCGCCAAAGCAGCGCTTGCTTATATCAACGAGAATATCGACGCTCAGGTGAAGGCGATTAACGGCAAACGCGGCGTTGTCACGGCTTCTTCTACGCTGGAAGAGGCAGTTGGCAATGCGTGGATGGTGATCGAGGCCATTCCCGAGCGACTGGAACTCAAGATTCCTCTTTTCGAAGAGCTCGACAATATTACGAAGCCCGACTGTATCCTCGCATCGAATTCCTCGTCATACAAGTCGAGCGAGATGATCGTGAAGGTCAAGAACACCTACCGTGTCTGCAACGGACATTACTATATGCCACCGGTCCAGAATTGCGTCGAGTTCATGACCTGTGGACACACAGATCCAGGCGTCATTGCGCTGCTGATGAAGGAGGCCAAATCGGTGGGATTCGTTCCTATCCAGGCCAGAGTCGAGTGTACCGGTTTCATCTTCAACCGTATCTGGGCAGCCATGAAGCGGGAGGTTCTTCTTGTGCTCCAGGAGGGTGTCGCCACTCCAGAGGACATCGACACCGTGTTCGTGACGACCTTTGGCGCAAACACTGGATTATGCCAGTTGATGGACAAGGTCGGATTGGATACTGTGTACAATATTGAGAAGCATTATGTGGAGGAGAGACACATCTCGAGCACAGCTATGGACTGGTTGAAGGCCAACTATGTGGATAAGGGCAAGCTTGGAAACAAGTCTGGAGGGGGTCTGTTGACCAGGAAGTGATTTCACATTGCAGAAGGATAGAAGTAGTGTGTCGTTTTACAGGCAATACCAATAGACAATCAGCCACCACACGTCACAATTGCGAATGCAGCTTATAAGATATCTCAAGTGTCTGGAAAGTGCTCAGTTTACTCATAGGCCATATTAAACAGCCGTGCAGCGTGCAGCCTTCTTACTCTATGCGTGCGAAATTTATTCCGAGGAGATAGCATACATTTACAATCTGCATGCCTGAAACCTGTCCGCCAAGACCCATTGATCTTTGACAGATCTGGGATCTCGATTGTCTCGATCGTCCCGGGTAGTTTGTTTAGTTTGCCTAGTTTGCTTACGAAGAGTCATGGAATATTGGAAGCTTCGGCATGGCAACGGAATAGGGAATGAATATCAATATGGGGATGGATCTACATCGAGATCTACATCGGGATCTACATCGGGATCTATAGCGGGAGCCTAAGGTATATATCTACCTACGCTACGGCAGTATTTCGCAATGTTCTCCGAACATTCTCCGAATCTTCTCCGAATCTTCTCCGAAACACGTGCAGGCATATTTCAACGGAGGCGACGACCGGGTGACGACCCTTCATGACGATTTAGTATCACTAGCGTCTACATCATCAAGATCGTTATCGAGGTTACGTATACGTTAAATACCTCAATTCTAGTCCTATTTCTAATCCTATTTCTAAAATACGATATCTCCGTCTACCCTAGCTTGCCGTGATCCACAATTCCCCTTTCTCCTATTATCTCATTGAGCAAGAAAAAACAAACAAACTCAGGGTCTTCTGTGGCAATACTCCACTGTCATTCTTCAAACTTCAAACGTATCCGGTGAGACTAATGAGGCACAAACATGTCAAATCCGTTTTGCCCGTGCCGGTGGGCCTTCCTTGACATGATAGGGATTGCGTTCGGGACGAGCGGGTATGGCTCTCCTTTTAAACACATAAACATGCCTGGAATCTGCTTCCGCCATTCTCTTGTATCATCCATACACGTTCGCTTTGCTACTGTTATAGCACCGCATTTCCTTCTTTGAGACCAATCCATCAGTCCTTTGCATCGGTCTTCTTACACTTCCCATCATCACGCTTCGTCATGGCACCAACCACTCAAGGTCGCCTTTACTTCCTCGATATCAACATCGAGGCATATCCAAACCAGAGTGGACGCATCCTCAGTTGCAACGCCGATGGCTCAGATCTACGTGAGCTGGTGACGGGCTTAAAACACATGCCTGACGGTGTCATCGCTGATCCCGAAAATGGCCATCTCTACTGGACCAACATGGGAGCCTCGATGAGCAACCCAGACGACGGCAGCATCCAGCGCTGCGACCTTGCGGACGGTGGCAACATCAGGACTATTGTCCCCACTGGTATTCTTCACACGCCGAAGCAACTCACTCTCGCACGACCAACCAATGGCCGACCAAGTCTGTACTGGTGCGACCGTGAAGGCATGCGAGTTATGCGTTGCGATCTGGATGGCAGAAATGTCGAAGTCCTCGTACAGACTGGCGCCACTTCTGCAGACCGGGACGACAAGACCAACTGGTGTGTTGGCATCACTGTAGATGCGGACGCAGGAGTTATGTACTGGAGTCAGAAAGGCCCATCGAAGGGGAACTCGGGGCGCATTTTCAGAGCTCCCGTGCAATTACCAGCCGGGCAGAGACCGGACTCACGAACCGACATTGAATTGGTACTGGGTGGATTACCAGAGCCCATTGATCTTCACCTCGACGCGGCAGAAAAGATCTTGTATTGGACCGATAGAGGAGATCCTCCGCGCGGAAATACTGTAAATCGCCTGAATCTTGATTCTGCAAAGGATGCGCACGGAAAACAGCACTTCAAGGAGCAGATCCTGACGAGGAAACTGCATGAGGGCATTGGTTTGGCACTCGACGAGGTTAACAAGGTCATGTTTTTCACTGACCTGTGCGGAGGCGTCTACTCGGCGAACCTGGATGGATCGAACAAGAAGACATTGCATGCTGATGTCGGAGATTGCACTGGAATTGCATATGTACCAGCAACTGCTTAATAGCATCTATGGTCAGAGCTGTTGCTTCACATCTAAATCCTACTTGCTGGGGCTCGCTTTTGGTCAGGCGAAGAACATGTATATAGCAAAGAATCTCTTGGCTATTTATATGCTAATTCGCGACTTTGGAACCGATGAACGCGTGAAATAAATTCTCTCAGCTGCTGTTGCCCCCTTTGGTACTGTCTCGTCATCTGGTCAATAGCAGTTTCTTCGATAGCTTATATTCTCTTTGCACCTTCGTTTGACGGCTTGCTTGGAGGATTAAGCACTTAAGTTTGGCTTATTTCGTCTAAGAAAACTGGAATAGAGTCCAGATGGCTCTTGTCCAGAGCAGCAGAAATCGCAATTTGAGACCACCAACGTGACGCACATGACATGGTACCATACTGATCTGAAGATCTCCATCACAATAATCTTTTGCAGAAAGATGTTCTAAAATCGCACCAGTTCCACGGCTATAACGCTCTTTCGTCTCATTCCCCCTCATCTTACGTCGTAAAGCCTAGAATTCTCTATTTTTGTCAAACATACTGATATGTGATATATCTAAGCTCAGCAAACGTAATCCAATAAAGTTACAACTAACATCATGGGCTCATTTATTGTGCATGGGAGATTACGGATAAGTACTTTTTGGGTACGATGGAATTATTATCAACGAGTTGACAAGCGTTAGTGATGTTGTTCCTTTCATGTCGTAATTCGGGGTGGATCTGCGAGCAGTTCGATTATGATCCACATCTTAGAATGAGCCGACTTGTGCCAGGTTGTGAAGTCATGGCTTCGGGGGAGAGTGTTTTAGAATCACGGCAGCAAGAACGGCGTGTTCTAGGCCATGGTTTCTTTGGGAGGTGCACTAGCAGTCGGATCGAAGATGAATCCATTCAGCAAACGCTGGCATTAAGGAAAATGCGGAGCTGTGGAAGAGAAGTCATCCGTCTTTTCTCTTTCCATCCCCTTCGTGTTACGGGCGACTTGTTTCTTGCTTAGTTATTTTTTGCCGTCGCAGGCTCGACGTGCCCCCGCATAGCATTCTTCGGGTTGGAGATTGCAGCATACGTTCTCCAAATGATGAATAATGCATGGCGATAACTGGCGCAGTCACACGTATTAATTCGGCTCAAGATCTTTGAGCTTACATAAGACGGTTGATCATGGAGGCAAACGCAGGGGATGGAGTGACGTTCTCTACAGGGAAAGAGGCATTTGAGAGCATCTGAATAGAAAGGGTTATGGATAGCAAAAAAACAAATTTGAAAATTCCTCTACAAATATTACTTCAGACTTGGACGCAGATGTAATGAGTGATGGTGATCATGAATTATGATGGGAATAATAATTAACAATACTTAAATTTCCTTTCCTCTACCTTCTAAATAGAGTATACTTTTTATAATAAGTAAGCCACGAGGAATGTTAGAAAGGGGAGAGGTGTAGGAAAAACACGTGCTTTATATTATAGTATCATCTGAAGCAATGCAATTAAGGCAAACAATATTGTATCTGTTTGTTATAAAAACTACAATCCAATCTCAACCTCGTTGCACAGCATACATCCTTCCACGCCCCCTCCGCTGTTCCCAGCTCAACGGCCTCGGAAACTTCAAAACTGGCACTTCTATCACTTTTCCTCTCCTGACAATCCTCAGTGGTGGTGGCAACGGCACCAGGGCATCAATGTCTACCTGCCTTCTCCTCTCCATTCCACTTTCAATCTCCCCTTGCCTCGCTGTTGTTCCCGCGCCCACTCCTTCCTGTCCTACTGTCTGCTCTATAGGATTCCTATCTTGGTAATTATGCGCTGCAGTCGCGTTGCCCGCTCTCTTCCTCTTCGCAGCCGCAGTCAGGATTCCCACACACTGCTGCCTCGTTTCCCTCGCCTTATGCGGCCACTCCCTTGCAAACGGGCTTGAAGCCATGATATCCCCGTACAAGACTGTAGGATCAATCCCCGGCACAGGGGATTTCCAATCATCTTCCTCGTCAATCGTGGTCTCCGGCTCTCTTCTACTGGCTCGCCGGCTGACATCCCGAGAATCGCCGTAATGACTTGAGTACCCCGTATCCGATCTTCTAACACCATCTGCCTTGCTTGCTTGAACAAATGTACTGGGGCTTTGTAGAGCTTGCTGTGCTGTTGGTTTCCGCACAACGCAGAGTGTAGGTGGCTTGCGCGTGAGAGGAACTTGGCTTGAAGTGCGTCGATGACTCCAAGAACCAAAGTTGAGGCGCCGCGCCGTCGAGTTGTTGCCGCCGGCTCGCTGCGAGGGTGTCTGGGATGGAGGGGCAATGGCGGCATTGGCAAGATGGGCCATTGCGGAGGAAGAGGGGAGCTCTCTTCAAAGAGATTCGTTTATTGTTCAAAAGGATCAATTTTGACCACTTACTCCCTTTCCTCTGATTTCAGGGGCTGGCAGTACTAACCCACGTCTTAGAAACCTTTCCAGAAACGATAGAATACAGCCAGCTGCAAACAAAGACAAGACCTACCACGTAGATATTCGATAATGCAATTATACCATCCAGCACCCGTGGCAAAGTACCATACAGTTAGCTACCCACAAATCGAAATCGGAGTTGACTGTTCATCCCGTAGAATTGACCTATAAAGCACTCACTATTCTACCGTTCCTCGCCAAAATACGAAGTAAAGGCTGCTCGCTTCATCGACCATTATAAAACTCCAATTCCCCAGACCCGCAAATGTAGGCATCCATTCAGGTCCTGGTCCTCTATCTCATGATCTCGTCCGTCCGTTCGTACATGCGTCATAACTTCGTGAGTAGTGAGTCGCCAAGGAAGGCAATATACAATCCCCTCCCCATGTACCCCTCCCAAGCTCTGCAGCCCATGTCCTTCCCCCCCTGACCATCCACCTCAGTAATAATTCCTCATCGCATCCTCATATCCCGTCCCGCCCTTCAAATCCCTATCAAACGCAAGCGCCACATCCAACACCCTCCGGATATGCACCATGCTCAACGGCTCCTTCTTATTGACCGCCAGCGCCTGCGCCGTGCGCACCGTGTTCTTGATCTGGCGGCCGTTGAGGTTGTGCTTGGCGAGCGTGTTGAAGTCGTCGTCGGTAAAGGGCATCGTTTCGACGCCCTCGAGGACGCGCACGCGCTCGATGAACATCTTGAAGACCGTCTTCTTGGCCTTCGGAGAGAGGTCGCCGTAGCGGAGGGCGATGTGGATGCGCGATTGGAAGGCATCGTCGAACGTCTGGGAAAGGTTAGTATGTTGCGGACTAGGGTAGTGAAGGAGAAGAAGACGTACCTCGACACGGTTGGTGGTGAGGAACAGGATGCCTTGGAAGTACTCCAAAAGGCGAAGGAAAATGCTGACGAGGGCGTTGCGATGGATATCTTGAATGGTGCGCTTCTCAAGGAAGACGTCCGCTTCGTCGAGAAGGAGCACAGCGCCCCAGGCATGTGCCAAATTAAGCACCTTTTCAAGCTCGGCTTCAAGAGCGCGAGAATCGGTACCTAACTCGCCCGCAGTGACCATGTATAACGGGCATCTGAGGAGCTCAGCAATACCTTCCGCCGTAAGAGTCTTGCCCGTGCCTGGCGGACCGTGCAGGACAGCGACGAGGCCTTTACCTTTGCCTTGAATGACATCGTCGATGCTCTCGGCTGCATTATACTTGTGGGACTCAACGAGAGCCTTGACGATGTCCTTTGTGTTGTTCTCCAGGACGAGCGACTCATAAGCTCCGTCATTCCAGACGATCTCCTTGATCCCAGATACTGTGAATTCAAGCCATAACTTCTCGCCGAAAGCGAATCCAAGAACGACCGGAGAAGCAATCAAATACTCCTCGTCCGTGAATACAGGAAGAGGTTTCTTCTTCTCATCTGTCTCCTTGGTCTCTGGCTCCTTGTTTGTGACCTCTTCGAGTTTCTCTGGCTTGATTTCCTGACCGTCGGCGTCGACCTGGACTTCAACAAGATGAGGCTTCTTCTTGTCATCCAGAATGAGCTTCAGCTTCGTCTTTGGCTCATCGACATCATCCATTCCAGCCTGCTTGCCTCCATCCTCGGAGCCGCTACCGCAGCAACAATCCGACTCAGAATCTTCATCGTCCGAGGATTCAGGGAGTTCATCTGGATCCTTTGGCTTGACAGTGCTGATCTGGTAGTTTGGAAGCATGCGACGATGAATCGCCGGATCGACCATTACGCGACCATTAATGTTGACCTTGATGACTTGTCGCTTCTTCTTGTAGTATGCAAGACCTTCATGACTCTTGTAATGGACACCTTGCAAGGAGACGAACTTCTTGCCACGTTCAATGAGTTCCTTGCGGACCTTCTTCTCATCCTTGTGGTATTGAAGTGGATAGCAACTCAAGGAGGTAATTTTGCGAGCGCCCTTGAATGCAGCGACATCGCAGTCCATAGAGCCCATTCCCCAAATCTTGCCATCATACTCGAGGTACTTGCCCTCAATGTTGTACCATTCACCCTTCATAAAGCTGAACTCCTTCTCGGCATAATCAATCCTGAAGGCACGAGGCTCATCGATCGTTCCATAGGTGGTCGTATAAGCAACGGTGTTTGGCTTGTAGAGGGCCCAAAGAAGGTCGAAGGTGATCAGGCCGGATTCCAACATCGGATAGAGGGTCTTCTTAGTGTCGGCATAATCCTTGTCGAGATACTTGAGAAGGACCTTGATATGCTTTTTCTTCTCCTTGTTTCTCTTCAATTGCTTCTTCTTCAGCTTGACCCCATCCTTTTTCTTCTCCTTCAACGCCTTCATGGACTTTCGAAGATCCTCGAGATACAGGAAGAGAAGATTTGGATCAACTGCGGGGGTCTCCTCGACCAAACTAACACCCTTTACGCCATCCATGACGTCGTTGAGGGCCTCCCTCAACAGCTTACTCTTGATATCAACGAGAGTAGCCTTGTACTTTCCTTCCCAGTCAAATGTACGTCTGACATTAAAGAGGTACTGGTCATACTCGGCCGACTCTTCATCTTCGGCCGTATCCGTGAGTTTGTAGTTGTGAATCGAGCTGTCCCATAATTGATCGACACGCTTGAACTCGAGCTTCGAGGCTCGCTTCTTCTTCGATTTCTTATCTCTCTTCAGTTTCTTCCCCAAAGGATCGAGGCCGAGCTGCTTTTGGAGTTTGGCGTTCCGAGTAGCTTGAAGTCTAGCCACTGCTGCTGCTGCACGGCCGCCACGCCCCCGCCCTCTTCCCCGCCCACCGCGACCACCCGAAAAAAAGTGTCCTCCGGTTGCCTGTCCTAGTTGTGCCTGAAGGAGTTGTTGGAGTTGCAGTTGCGCCAAAGCCTCCATATCATGGTCTACGTCCTCATCCTCCTCATCTTCATCCTCGTCGCTATCCGATGCATCATCCGTGCTCTCTTCGTCTGACTCGGAGTCTGAAGAATCCTGGAAGCTGTTAGTATTTTCGATACCAAGCACGATCGTAGTATCTCACCTCTTTCTGTGCCTTCCGCCTGGACTTGGCTTTCTTCTTGTCTTTAGCCTTCTGCTTCGCCTTCTTCTTCTCCTTCATTTTCCGCTTCTTCTTCTGCTTCTCCGTCTCACTTTCCGAGTCAGAAGAGTCACTGGAGGACGACGTGTCGTCTGAATCATCCTCACTACCACTAGACTCGGTCGAATCACTATCTGAGTCCTCGTCGCTGCTGGTCACGGCCTCCTTTGCCTTCTTCGATTTTGACTTTTTGGAGGATTTGCCATGATCCTTCGCCTTTAAATTCGGCTTCTTGCCCTTGGAAGTTTTTGTGGACTGGTCTGAGCCCTGACGTGGCTTTGCTTCGGTTGCGGCAGGCCCGCTGCCTTCGGAGGTCACTGGTGTATTCTCACCTCGCTCGACGAGTTCACTGCCGAGTTGTAGGCTATCCATGATTGATCCCGAGTTTATGAGGTCGATCTATGACCAGTGTGATTCCCCCGAATATGACGCTCAAGTATGGAGAAACTGTCTGTCGAGATCGATGGAGGCTTCGATGGATGTAGCGGTGAAGGCACGGATCTATTCCAAATGGTCAGCAAGATGGCACAAGACACGCTGGATGATGGGCCAGCTGATGTTGCTGTGGAACCTTTGCACGAAATTTAAAGTGAGTGGTGTTGTCGGAGGTTCTGTGGTTCTGTGCATAGGAGACTAGAGTAGTGAGGTGGTGATTGGAAGAGTGGGCGCTTGCCTGGATGCTACCTGGACGTCTGTGGGAGTATAGAAGAGTATGGAGGATGCAGGATGCGGAGAGTGCAAGAGGGTGAGCGAGAAGGGGATGAAGAGGCAAGAGAGAAGGTTGGAAAGGCAGTAGAGTATGAAATGGAGAAGAGAAGAGTATGAAATGGAGAAAGAGTATGAAATGGAGAAGAGTATGAAATGGAGAAGAGCTTAAAAAGGAGAAGAGAGGAGAAAAGAGGAGAGGAGAGGCAGAGCAGAGTCACACGGCGATGAGGCGCGATGAGGCGCGATGAGGCGTGTCAGCTTAGGCAGGCAAGCTGACTGAAGTGTACAGTAGAGTGTACAGTGTATACACTGTATATACATAGATATGTCTGTATGTACATATGTGTATGTATGTTGTATGTATGTATAGATGTATGTATGCGTATGTGAGTTGCATGTACCTGTCTATCTGTGGTATTGGTATCTCTTACAGCAGCCTTGTGGAGCCTTGAAGCCTAACACCCTTGGGGCCTAGCAGCCTAGCAACCCGGAAGGGCTCTCACGCGTCACAGGTCACGGGCAACGGGTCACGGGCCAGGTATGTACATACATAGGTACATACATATGTATCATATACGGAGGTACAGGCCTTAACTTTTCACGCTCAGCTGTCAGCAGCACCATCACTCCCACACGACCGTATGTAGCTGTAGGAGAAGATATCTAGGAGAAGATATCCGTGCCAACCTCCCCGCAAATGCAGTCTCCTATCCGAGAACGCGACGGCAGCGCCTCATTGTAGATGAATATATATATATATATATATATATATATACCCTCCCAGCCGCTCCGAGCCACTCCAGCCGCGCGTTGCTGTCCACCATTTGTGATATAAGGAGGCGCTGTCGATGCCGAGCCACTCGACGTCCGCACGATTGCTTGCTTTGTCCTCCGCACGCTCACTAGAAGGTCCATAGGTTGCCACCAAGGAATTGTCCATCCAAGAACACACGGGTTGCATACGCAGCCACACAGCGACGCCTGTGTCAGCGCCGTCCAGGCTGAGTGTCTAGAGTCAGACATGCCATTCGAGACATGGGATCATCCGTGGGTACATCGACTACGTACCAGGAAGGAAGGTAGCCCTCCTCCAAGTATAACTGAGCGGTGTGACCGTCCGGCCTTACGAGCGTTGGAGTTGGGGCTGGAGCGTTGCAGAAAGCAGGGGAGCCGTCGTTTGAATCCCTCGATGCAAGCGGTGATATATGACACAGGAACGGAGTCCGGGGGTTATACCAGGAATATGGCTGTGAGGAACCATTATGCTATTTCTACTTTACTTTGCTTTGATTTGTGTTTTGAGGGTAGAAAGAAATTCACACCATGTCACTTGGCAGGCTTGGTAGGGTCTGCATATTGGACATTGATCACGTAACAAAGCCAGTGTTTGCTATCCGTCTATCTCTCTATGCCTCTCAAAGCCGGCACGAAAGAGAGAGAACATGATGATTTCTCGAGCAGTTGAGATCAACGTAAAAGCCAGCCAGCAAAGCAAATTGTGATTTTGGCAATACGAAGACCCATCCTCGTGCTGCAGCACATTTCATGTTTCCCTTCGCTCCTGCCAGGTCAAAAATAAATAACCTGTCGTCCGCCATTTTGCTGCAGCGGCGCATAATGCTCTCACCACCATGCACCGCAGAGAGCAGACTCACAGGCCAACACAATCACGCAACACAAAGTCATCCCTCTCCCGTAAAACTCTCCGAATGCATCATCTAACACTCCCTCTCTCGACCTCATCAACCCCCCTAATCACTGTCGCAATCACTGCTGAACTCCATCAAATCCTCCTCCGCCTCCGCCTCCATCGCACTCTCACTCCTCGCACTCGCCTTCGTGCTCGCCTCCGCAAACTCCGCCTCCACCGCCCTCTTCTTCCTCTCCTTCACCATCTCCCTATGCCGTCTCCGCTCCTCGCAGCCCAGACATCCACAGTACGCCTTCTCCGGACTCTGCTTCGCCGTGCCCTCCATCACGAACTCGGGCTCCGCGTCCTCGTACTCCTGGATCATGCCGGAGGTCAAGTCCTGGTAGGCCTCGATGGCGTCGGAGAGGGAGCGGAACTCGATGAGGGCGCGGCGGCCGCAGGACTGCTGCAGGTAGTGCTGCTGCGGGGTGATGAGGTACATGGAGAGGAGGAGCTTGTCGAGGCGCTGGCCGAGCTCGGCGAAGATCTCTTTGTGGGTCTTGCCGAGGGGGATGCGGTGGAGCTGGATGCAGCGGGTGGCGGAGAGGGCGAGGTGGTGCTTGAGGAGGTTTGGCTGGGGCGGGAGGATGGATTCTGCCTCTGAGCCTCTGCGCGGGGAAAAGTCAGCATGGGAAAAAGAAGACACGGAAGGAGAGGAAAAGGGCAGGAAAACATGCGATAGCAAGAGAAATGACAGAGAAGGCTAAACGGTGGCGAAAGTGATGGTGGTAGCTTATAGATCGGGCGCAACAAGCCAACGTAACTTCAGAATGCCAATGGAATACGCAAAAAAGGGTTACTTACTTATACCAAGACACCTCAATCTGTAACTCTCGAATTTCCTGCTCAGTGCCCTTCTCTCTGACGTTCTGGAAATGATGGACAAAGGCTCGGGCCTCAATAGAATGCAAGAAGACCACGACAGCAGTTCTCTTGTCTGGATGAAGCTGAAATTCTTGGACCAAGCCACCAAAGACACGATCCGCAACAGCGCCAGGTGTAAACTTTGGCATGCCATCTGGCAGCGTGTGCAGACGCACAGTAACTACACGGCCACGCTTCACTGAGTTCTCCACAGCCAGGTTGTATTGGATTAACGCATCGCCTTGAAGAGCTGGCAGGTCGATATTGATATCAACCGGCTTCTGAAGAAGGGGACTATCATCATAAGCCAGGAGCTCATCATAGTCGACTCGGACGTTTGTGCCTTGGCTTGCGGCACTCTTGCTGGCCGGCGCAAGGATCGTAGAGCCTAGAGGAGCGTTGCGTTGACCTTTGACCGTAGAGTTAGAATCGCTGGGGGTCCAGCGGGGACCATTTGAAAAGCAAGCTACGGAAGAAGGGGGCCTCATTGGTGACCATGGTGACTGGGATTGGACTGAGCCGGGACTAGAAGGAGCCTTGGCTAGAGTTGGTCGAGGGCCCGCAACCGAATTACCAGTTCCGCCAGCGAAGAGTCTAGCGGGCAGAGCAAAACCAGTTTCAACGGTTGTGCTAGATGTCGAAGCAACAGAGTGAGATGGTGATATATTGCGTGATGTCGACTGGCGAGATGTACCCAGGCGTCTGCCTCTAGATTGCCCGTCCTTGAGGGCTCGAACAAGAAGATTTTGAACTTCAGCAGTTGATCTCTGAGGAGTCCTAGATCCTGCGCTGGTATCGGTTTGAACGTCATCACAGTCACCTAGACGTCCGATGGTGTTGCGAGTATCAACCGTCCGCTCACTGCGTGCCGACTGAGAACCGCTCTTTTGATTCTTTGCCTTGGCTTTGTCTGCAAGTAAAGCTCTCAATTTCTGTCTTCTCATCAACTTCTTGAGTCGCTCCTTCTTGTAGAACTTTGGAATATCCTGGACGGAATAAAGATCGTCATCAGCTGCACCTGGCTTGCCATTCCACAGCTGGATGGGCTGGCGAATTTCACTAAGAAGCTCCATGCGAGCCTCGGGGCTCATTGCCTTCCATTCTTGGTACTCCTTGCTGGCACGAACCATCTCAGCCTCTCTAGCAGCTATCATCTCTTTAAAACCCAGTATGATGCGTTTTTTGACCTGACCTTTATTCGGGCCGACGTACTCCATGTTCTCATTCATGCTCCTCGTTCTATCCTCATATTTAGGAGTGAATTCCTTAACTTTTCCACCTCCAAAGTCGTTGATATAAGTTATCGGGCCGATATTGGTGGCTATAATATCTTTGTTTCTCTTCTCAAAGTTGCTGAGAGCAGGGCGAACATCATGCATCGCGCTGATGTCAGTCATAAAATTTGCTCTAACATCTGCGTCAATATCCGGGTTGGCGTCGGTCATGATCACATCGTCATCAACGAACAGAGAACTCCTTTCCGAGCGAGTATCAAATAATCGTGTAGCATCGGACAAGATAACACTAGGCTCTGATGGGGGAATGTTCGGAGAGCTAGGAGGTGAGATGGCAACCTCACAATAGTCTGCCACGGACTGGGCCTTTCTTCTCTTCTCGTGATGTGCATCCAGTTTCTCAAGTCGTTCGGCCGTCAGAGCAGTTTCTGGAGCATGAACAACATTCGGAGTACCAAAAGTGGCAGCTAGTGGTGTGTTGCTTTTATGCGCAGGGTCCCAAGAGTACTTCTGTGTCTGAGCTGCTTTTTGAGCTCCACCTTCGTAGTTGACCTTTGCTGTGGTAGGATCAATTGTGGTCCAAGTAGGAGGAGGTGGGAGAGCATCTGGTTTGTTTTTCGCAAATATAAATCCGGTGGCTGATTGTGGTTGTGAATATATATCTTCCTTTGGTGCCCATGGAATTAAGCCTGGAGCCACCTTATTTACGCCATTGGTGTTGTTGTTGTTTTTGCCGCTGTGGTTTCTTTTCTCTTTGTAGTAGGTGTCAACAGTTGAAGCATATGGATTAGAGACACCAGAGGAGGACGCAGTTTCCGTGTCCCAGAGATAATTGTTTTTGTCGTGGGAGATTGTATCACTGTGTCTAGTGAGCTTGAGTGTTGAGGCTTGAGAAGTACTGGAGATAATGGATTTGTGGTCGTCCTGGGCATCGGGAGTATCGTCATCATAATCTCGACTGTTGAATTTGGCCATCTTCTGATTGATGCCGATTTTCATGCTGATCAGATCATCTTCATCATCTTCGTCTTCATCCAAGAAATCATAAGGACCTGTAGAATAGAGGTCAGTAGTTGAATAACCGTTGTAAAGAAGCTATACATACCTCCGCCACGCATGGAAACGTTCTCAAGCTTGCTTAGCCTCGATGCGATCTCCATCTCAAACCTCTCCTTGCTGTATGGCTCAGCGCGCATGGTTGCCATCATATCGGTGCCCGGGGGGAAATCTGTTTCGAAGATCGGCTCTCCTCCTCCTCGCATATTAGCAAGTACACTTTGTCGGAAGTGCCATCTTAAAACCTCCTCTGATACATGATTAGGATCATTTGGATCCCGACAGATAGGGTCAAGGGTTCTTCCATCTATTCCCCAGTCGTCAGGTACGAACATGATAATCTTATAATTGTCCTTTACCACGTTAGTACTGCCTAGACAAACTCTAGTTCTGAGATACTTACGTCTGGATTGATAGAGAATAAGTACTGGTTAAACAGCTCATGCAAACTCGACGATAGAATGAAGCCATTTTGAACGGAGTTAATCCCAGAACTCCCCACTACACCGTTCATATTCGTGATCCACCGCCCATAGTTGTGCTGTATCCATAGGCTCTCCTGCTCCAGGGGGAATACATGGGCGGCTTGGAAGCCAGCCCATCTGCCCCACTGGGCGCAACTATTAATCTGCCCAGACACGACACATCTCCCGTCTCGCGCGCGCACCCCCTCGCGGAATGCATCTTCTCGACCCGAAGAAGCAGAGTGACTTTGTACTCGAGCAGTCCACGGTTCATCATTGCGCCGAATAGGTACTAAACAAATCAGCTAAAGGAACACTACCCATACCACATAGGAAAAGACCTACCTGCGCTGTCGACATCATAATGTCCAGGCTCAACTGGGTTGCTTGATGGTGTAATGATTCGACCAGACTCTCTATGTTTAACCGTCCAGTCTTCTTGCAGAGTCAGAACCACACTACCGAGGCTCCAGATCAGAATTGCGTCGGTGACTGATCCCTCTTGGTGAAAACCCCCCAAGTCTTCTCCGGTGGACGCATTGTAAAAATGGACGTTTCGCCATGCCTCGCGGTTCGGTGGCATCGTGGGCGAGCTGCTTTGGTGTCGCTCGTGCAGGGTGAATTGATGTTGGGGCAGTTGGAGCTTATCTTTATCGGGTGACGGCTACTTCGTATGACGGCTACTTCGTATGATCGAACGTTGGCTATGACCTAGCCCTGCTAGTGTTGTTTCTGTTGTTTGTCTCGGTATCCCAGACTTTAACCACTTGTTAAGGTCTCTTTGTTAAGGTCTCTTAGATTGGCAATATTCTGCCTTGCCACTCTCAACTCAGCATCAACCTTTCTGAACTGGCGCAGATGATTGTACTTTTGGAAGTCTGCAGAGAGGTGGTGGAAGACCCTGTCGGCAAGTACCCCGCAATAGTTGTCGAACTGTGCCTTGGAAAACAAGAAGAGTCCCTCTCGGTCTTGTTGGACACAATCTTCTTGCACCCAAGATAGAACTAGTCGAAGGGAGAGGTGATCAGATGGATTCCGGGTGTTGATGAGCGATATGTGTTGGACAGAAGCTCCAAGGTTCTCTTCGATAGCTCTGATGAGACCAGAAAACTGAATAGTGCTGTCCCTTGAGGTAAGATGTCAGTGAAAGTGAGGTCACAAAACGGCTTGTGTTTTGGTGTTGTTGTTAGAATGGAATATGTGGAGAGGGGTCTGAAAGATCCGACACTAAAGCCCTAGACCTCGAACCTCAAAGGGAATTGTATAGATCTTACGACAGTCAAGAAAGACTACTGCAAGGATCTAATGATGAGGTTGCAGAGTTTGATGAATGTAGAGGAGAAGTCGATGAGAAGTCGATGAGAAGGAAGGAAGAAGGATGAAGGAAGAAGGATGAAGGAAGAAGGATGAAGGAAGAAGCAAGAAGGAAGAAGGATGAAGGAAGAAGGATGAAGGAAGAAGCAAGAAGGAAGAAAGAAGAAGCAAGAAGGAAGAAAGAAAGAAACAAGAAAGGAAGCGAGCGGTTAGGTGAATTGTCCACGTTGAATTCACTTCAAGAGATCTCCCACCCAGTATCACCTCACCACCCACCAATTTACTTAAGCGACAGGATAAGACCTACCATCGCACGCCACCGCCATTATATAGCATAATGACCCTTTGGCCTCTTAATAATGGTGAGTGAATAGGTGCTGACGAAATTGAGACTTCGCAAATCAAACCCCCCTACTCTTTATGTCTATCTTTCTCTGTTGATCTTCATATCACTTTCTTCATATCACTTCTCCATGTCCTTCTTACTCTCTTCTTACTCTCTGACCTCACTGAGGTAAATTCTGACAAGCGCAAACAATATTCACTTACAGTTGAGGAAACTCGTACATTGGAAGCTCATGCAATAGTTGCTCCACATCTCTCTCCTCCTTCTCCTCCCTCTCCAGCCTCAACATCTCCGCCACTCTGTTTTTCACAATGTCTTCTCTCACTATCTTCCTCTTCTCCTCACTTGCCTTCTCCTCGTCAGTTCTGATGGCGCTCTCCCATGCCCTAGCCGGATCATTGCCCGTCTCATCCATCGTCCTCCTGAGCTTCGGGAGTCTGGGCTGGCGTTTCCCCAGGGCCTTCCACGGAAACGGCTTTAGGGCGTTCCCGGACGACTGGGAGGAAGCTTCGTCGGCATCCAGCTCATTCTCGACCTGGCGTTGGAGTCGGTAACGGTGGCGGGTATGTATAAGATGTATTAGAATCAGAGTCTTGCTGAGAACTCCTACATTTTGTGTCATAATCTGTAGAAACGATATATGAAGACTTGGAAGAATCATGAATGCTATGCAGAAGCAGCTGAATGCATAGAGCATCTGGCAACTGCAGAGATATGCTACACTTACCTCCTTTGTCTCCGGCTACTGCAGTGCATACTACTGAATATGGGCAGCTCACGACAGACACTAATGACATCACAAAGAAGTACAGTTTCATAAAAGCCATTTGATTGTTCGCAATCTGCATATCTGAGCTAATCAAATCCGAATCATCATAAAACTCTCTCATTCCCATGCTCATTGATTCATTGATTCATATCCATCCCAGCATATCCATCATTTTCAGAACGTTGAAAAGCGGAGAAATGCCGCACCTTGGCGGAGACAACTTATATGCAGAAGCATAGTATCTCAGGCCCAATAAAGAAAAAGCGACGTTGTTGTAATGCGAATTGAAGTATTTATCCCAGCTCCTAATTTGTAGTGTCAATAGTATTGGAATTTCGAGACGACAACGTCTATGATCGACGCAGAAAGCAAAGTGTCCATCATAACAACTTCGAAGTCGAGAAGTCAAGTGCTGTTGCAGCACCAGAGAGCGATTGCGCAAGGCCAAAGCCGGAATAGAGAATTTCAGCGAGGCATTCATTCCCAGAAGAAGACGGTGGCGACAATATGCGCGGCTGATCCGCATTGGAGGAGGTCAGATCAGATCTCATCAGCCATCTCGATATCCCCATCATCCGCATGATCAGCAACACCATCGCCATTCATCTCGGTGTCCTGCTCATTGCCCTTGACCGGTGCACCACCATCCGAATTTCCCTCATCTGCACTTCCGGCATCTTCGCCATCGGCATTCTCAGTCTTGACCTCGCCACGTCTCGCAGCCAGGACTTCCTCGATGGTATTTTTGTGCGGGAAATCCTCTTTCTTCTCCTTCACGAACGCCTTCTCGATGGCGGCGCCAGAGTATTTGTCGCAGCCGAGGGATGACATCAGGTCGGCCATCTTGCCCCAGAGCTCTGCCTCCTTTTGCTTGCGCATGGCGTTGATATCGTCGGTGATTTGGCGGGTGATCTCCTCTTTAGCAAAAAGCATGACTTCGATCTGTAGTTGGCGGGTTAGTACATTGTAATGCTGGATAAGAAGCAACCAACGAGTGGAAAGGAGCAGAAGGAGAAACTTACATCACCATCCTTCCACTCTGTAAGATTGGCCATGATTCTGGAATAGCGAACGCTCAGGGTGCTCTTCTGTGGCTCAATTCCGCTCAACTTGGCCCATTGGGGGACAATTTCGGCCCATGTCTTGCCCGCCTTCTTCATGTCCAGCAGCAACTTATCCGCATCGTTCAACTCAGCACGGCAAGTGGGGAGAGCATTGGCCTTCTTCTTCTTGGTCGGAGTGCCAGCATCCTCGCCGTCTTGGTTTGCCAGGGCCTTCACACCACGCTTCCTCTTACTTGCAGGAGTAACTGCAACTCCACCATCAGGACTGTTGATACGAGCCTTAGCTGGACCCTTCTTAGCCTTTGCTGGTGTAGCAGGATCCTTGACCGTTGCGGCATTCTTCAAGGCAACTTCAGCAGCCTTTTCCGCCGCCTCTTTCGCCTCTTTCGCCTCCAATACCGTCAAGCCACCTCCATCTCCACCTCCAGCGACACTACCGCCATTGGAACTGCCATTTGGCTTCTCCGGACGCGCATAAGCAATAAATGTGCCGTTATGCATAACCCCATCAGTCTGAGTGCCATTGCCTGCAGCAGCAGAAGCAGAGGCCATATCGACAACCATGCTCATGTCGGCATCTTCGTCGTCCTCGATTTTTGGCTCAGCCTTAGTCTTTTTCACAGCTGGCTTGCGTGGAGGCTTGGGAATAGGATTGCCCTCGGCATCAAGCTTGGGTTCGGGCTTCTTGCGTGCAGCTTTGTTAATTGGATTACCTTCTGCATCAAGCTTGGGTTCCGGCTTCTTGCGTGGAGCCTTGGGAATGGGATTTCCCTCGGCATCAAGCTTGGGCTCAGCCTTCTTGCGTGGAACCTTTGGGAGTGGCTGGCCATTCTCATCGACTGCAGCAGCCTTGGGAGCACGCTTCTTAGGAGTATTATTGACTGGTTTGGACAGAGTAGTCTTGGACAAGATTGTTAGTGAAGGTTGTGGAATTAACAAACATGAAATGTCAAAGGGAGAGGGATTTAGTGAATCTCCATGTAATACAACCAAGATCGGAACATTACATCGAAGAGTAGGACTAGATCGGACAGAAGTAGCTAAAGAAAATAGTGAAAACAAAGTATAGATCGAAACTTTCAATATAAATGATAGAACAAAACAACAGTGACACAACAAATAATTTTCCTATGGCATTAGGTAAAATTGGCCACCCAAACGCATTTCGATCTCAGAAGCGCACCGCAAGGAAAATGAAAAAAAAACCATACCTCATCTCCTTCTTGGTCTCCAATATCCTCCTCCTCGTCCTCCTGCTTGTGAGATACAGCAACAGAATCTTCCTCTGCAAATGTATTCGGATGTCCTAAAGGATTATTGATTGGGATGAAGCCTTGAGACATGTTGGTGGATGATAGCGTGAGGAGTTGGCCTGTGGATGGTGGAGCAATGGTTAGCTGAGGTTGAATGATCAAAGGGGCAGAGTTGGCAGCGTGGTGAACAAAGTAGTGGTGAACAAAGTAGTGAGTGACGCCTCTAAGGGTAGAAGATAAAGTCACATGGATAGATGGAGTTGAATGAGACTTACTGAGTAATAGTGCTAGAAGTGACGGTTGTGTATACGTGGTGTTGATATCTCTTCTTGTGTTGTTGTTCCTTTAAGATAGAGAGCAAAGGTCAAAGTAGTATGAAGAGATCAAAGCTCAAAGTGGTATGATGAAACAATATCCTCTTATCCAAAGGTCAAGATATTGTCTTTGGAATGTATGGGTATAGAAACAAAAAGTTGTGAAGGAAGAGAGAACAAAAGTGTTGATCAACAAATCGAGGTGAATATTTATACCCAATCTTAAGAGTCTGAAGTCACCTCAATGATACCAAATCTAGTCGCCTCAGGAAGCCACTTTATGACTGTAAAGAACTAGGAATACACATCTTCCAATGTTTAGAAATATAGAAACGAGGTGAAGCGGGTAGGGAAGTTTAGTGAAGATACACATGGATTATTTTGCACCATGGAACTCCAGAGCGCTTTCTCGAAGACCTTGAGTAATATAACTCAAGACATTGTTTTCTTGCAATGGAAACGGAATTCTATGTACGCACACTCTTTGTCTTCAAGAGAACCTTCTATGAGACATTTCAGACGTGTTGAATATTTTCCAATGCCCACACCATCTCATTCTCATCCTAACAAAGAGATGGATATTCAGATAAAGCAACATCTAGCGTTTCCCAATTATTCTTAGCTCTAGATACTTTAGCCTCTAAAGCGCATGCTGTTTGATTTAAAGAGCCTATGAATAGTCTGAATGCTATTCAAACGATTCTTTGGTATTTTATTTTAAGTAACCACCGCTTCCCAATATTCCTAAATAGTTACTAAGACTCTTAGAGTTTGTGAAATAGACATGAAGAAGCCAACCTCTGCTGACAGCACTGTAAATACGAAGACAAAGCATTTGCATCACAATAAAGAGATGACAATTCAGATAAAGCACTAGTTGTCTTCTAGAATATCCTCTTTAAAATCCAGCCAGGACAAAAAAACAGCTTGTTCATTGTTCTCCCAAGAGAAGATCGTACATACCCATTTTTCAGATTCCTATAGAACTTTCGACCGAGATCTTCATATCTGCACAACACAGCGACCAACGGCTGGGCGTGCAGGCGGCTCTTCAGGATCAACGTCAAGGGGCCTTGCGCATGCAGAACAGGCCTGATTTGACGCACAGCACAGCACAACGTTAACATCTAACGGAGCCGAGGCACGACGGGCAGCAGGTCTAAGCCCAACTTCAGAAGAGAAGACAGCACGCAACGCAGGCAGCGCAGCGCAGCTCATGTAGCGAGGAGGGACAGGGACATTGCATTCTGCATCTCTTAGAATGGGTTGTGGCATCTTGCTCACTTGATCAATATTGCACTTACAATGGCGAGGTTGATAACAATATATGTGTGTAGTACAAAATAATCCATGGTATGATAAATTTCTAGCACACACCTTGCTGTGCCCCAGTTTGTGTATCCTGGTGATATATGTGTGTATAGCTCCAAGCCATCCAGGTTCCAGGCTGGTCACACTACTCATCCTGGCCTCATCCAGAAGCCATGGATATCTTGGATTCCACGGCATCATCTCGCTCCCACTCTCGAAGTCCTCTTTTGGATATCCCACTTGACCTCGCAAACTCATTGACAATATTTTGAATAGTGCCAATATCAGCCAGTGAGATCTCCTTGCAATATTGCAGGTCACTGATCGACCCGCCACCTACCACTCTGCATCTATAGCTAAGTCTTTAAATCCTGCCATTCTCTTGTTATTGTTTTAATTCCACGTTCATAGAGTCCTTCCTCTCTATGAACATGGCCCCCTTAGCTGAGGCAAACTTTCTGACTCGGAATCCAGGAGCCCTCTTCATCTCTACTTTGGTGAATTCTTCTCTTATCTCATGCTTGTCGGTTGGGAATTTAGGAAGTGGCCTTGTCTCAAATATAAGCGACGAAGCTGTGCTTGTATCTTTCTTCCCGATCTCAGGGACTCGCTGTACGGCGATGGTGGATTCTGCTTGAGTCTAAGGCTTGTCGCTTGGGAGCTGAGGAAGCGGTTTTGGCTCAAGTGCAGGCAATGGACTGTGCTCGTACCCTTCTTGGATTACGTCGCAGATACAGAAGGGTTAGAGTCAGATGATATATATTTTGTTTTTATCGCGTCAGGGGGTGACCAGCGCAACAGCCATGGCGTAATCTGCATCATGTGAGATGCTAATCGACAACTCTTTCCATCCCGTACCGTCCGGTTTGCGTACGAAGGCTCGGGGCGGTCCTGACTCTGTGACATCGCCCTCTGAGCCTTCCTTGTCGACATCCCCTACTGTTTTGCCTCCTTCCAATTGTCGTCCCTGATCTTGTTTGAGCTCTTGAGCCTGGCCTTCTTTCGACACATGAAAACTGCCAGCATTTCCATTGGTCACCATGATAGTTCGACACAATTTTGGAGTCAGGATAATGATATCCTGCATAAATATTTTCTTCTCGTCTTCTTGTGCCCCCCACGCCTTGATTATTGCTTCCTTTGCCGCCCAACGCCCAGCCAGGAATCCTGTCTTCTTGTGTGGTGGTACCTTGTAAAGAGCAGTCTCGAGGGGATTCAGAACGCGGCACCAGAACTTAAAATGCGTCTGTTTGTCCGCTAGGATTTCCGCAACCCGTGGGATGTAACAGATATCAATGCCCATTTTGTTGGGGAGGGTGCAGGCCGCGCTGATGGTGGAGAGGAAGGATGGATCCTTCAATGTATAATGCAGCTCTCGTGCCTCATGTGCTTTTTGCTTGTCCTCGACCACCTTCTCAAAAGAAGCATTCGCTTCCTCTGCCTTTTTCCTATATTCACTTATCAATTTCGGTGTCCCTTTCTGAGATTGTGTCTCGTTTGCGAGCTGTAACAGCCGCGATGACCCTCGTCTTCGCGCTTTCCTCTTGGTTACTTGCAGTTCGGTGATGTGCTGTAACGATTTGTACCGCAGCGTTGATTGCGGTGGCCTTTGAATTTCCGCCACGGTAGAAGGAGTAGTAATCCAGCTCCTTTGCTCGCAGTAGCGTTGATTTGCTTGGACGATGGCTCGCGATGATTCACGTAGACATAAGGCCGTGCGGAGCATTGCGGTTCGTGGCCACGATGCGGCTCTGGCTGCTCGTGCGTTCATGGCGAATGTAGAGCAACGTCGAGGCGTTTCGGCGCAGGAGGATCGACGATAAACCAAAGACCTGGCTCAGAGATCCGTATCGCCCCAGCCTGTATATTTCGACGCTTGTAATCCTTCGCAGCTCCTCTTCAGATGTTGACTCATGTCGTCTCACAATTGCGTATCGATTGCATGGTTCTCTGAAGGGGTTGATCCTCGATTTGGTGGATCTTCGGTCACAAGCTTCGTGTATGATCGTCTTTTCGTCGAAAGAAAGTTTATATAGCGCGTGTGAGCGAGCGAGCAAGCTCCAATGATAGCAGAATGGCTGCAGAAGCGGAGTTGCGAGAAGTTCTAAATGTTGGAACTCTTCGTCTGAAGTTGCGGCCATGCGGCAGAATTAATGCGCTAAGTCGTGGTGGGCAGGCGGTATACCAGCTAGTGCGAGATTAGCGTCAAGGATTCGAGCTGCTGTACATCGACAACACAAGTGCAAATTTAAAATAAAATAAGAAAGCATACAACATTAAAGCAGTAGTTATATAATACAATAAATGTGCAAGTTAGACATTTAAATCATTTCATTCCTTTTGTTACTAAGAAAGGGCAACATCCAGACGCCGAGTCAAATGCATGAACCAAGCCTAAATACAATACAAAGCGATTCAAACACCATAACAGTAAGACTAGAAAATTAACGTTCGCCAAGGTGTAAAGCATGCTTGTTTCCTTCCTGCATGATTTCCTATCCGTCCCATAACACTCTCTCTCTCCTCACTCTGGTATCATCTGCCACCCTCATCAACCAAAAGCCATCGATGTGCGAGCCCTCCTTTAATCGTCTTGTTCTTCTTGCAAGAGAGGAGCTCTCTCCCAGGGGACGACGATGACTTCTCGTCTGAAGACAATCTCCCTTCCGAAGATACCAGGAATGGCGACGAGCAAAGTAAGAATAAAGAGAGCAGCCATGATGCTGAAAGCGAAGATCCATTGGAAGGCAATGACTTGTCGAAGGAATTGCCCAACACCGATGGAAGCGGTGAGGACGCTGAGGGCAAACCCCATAGTGTAGTCCTATATTCGATTAGTATGCCTTAGTGGAAGGAGTAATATCTTAAGGCGCTCACTCTGAATACAAACAAAAAGAAGAGTCCATAAGCCAAAATACCCCAGATGGCAAGGTTGGCTAAGATGCGAGCTACCAAGCCCTCAGCATTGAAAGCAATGGCACCGTTCCAGTACAGAGCAATGAAATTCCACGCCAATGGTCCCGAGATGACTGGAATGTGGATGAAAGTGGGCAAGGTTGGGTGACGGAAGTAGAGCGAGGAAAGGTTGAAGAAGTTGATGATCAGGATGATCTCAGCCCAGATGAAGTGTGATCGGACAAAGAGCATGACGAAGGCGAACTGGAGGAGATTGTTGAAGATGAAATGGCTTCCGACACTTGCTGCGGCCTGCACATATACGGGATTAGTGGAGAATAGATGCCCGATATATCCAAGTTGAAGGATGAAGAGGATGATCCTGTGAGATATCTGTCAGGCAAGGTGCATTTCAAGGCTCTAGGACACCAATCTCACCAGTAGACGGATGCAATGATGGGGTTGAGGGAGAAAGCCGTATGATGGTGCTTGTTCTGACCCCAAATTGTCCGGCGAGCGTAGATATCATCATGTGGAGCATGGAAGACATAGTAGACGCTGCTGATGACGACGAGCAGCCATGTTACGGTGGTCGCGACCTTGTAGATCAAGAGACTTCGTGCACTGTGAGTCTCTCGCTTGGAGAATGGATTTACTGGAAGAGAGTGATGATTAGCTTCTTTGATAGCTCAAGCACAAGATGGATTGTAAGAATGTAGGTAGACTCACTGCTCTCGAGCCTGTCCATTGTCATGAGCCGTTCTGCGAACTGACCTCGGTTCTTGAGGGGTTTAGAATAGTGGACAGGGAAGACGTCTCGCAATGCGTAAGCAATGACTTTTGAGACCTTTGCTTTGTTGCGACCTGTTTCCGTTAGAATTGAAGTTGAGGAGTGATAAAAGCAACATACAACGAGATGCAGGCTGGCAATGGCACCGGATAGGTCAGATAGGTCAGATACGTCAGATACGTCAGATACGTCCAGAAGTTTGAAAGGCTTGGAAGCTGAACAAGATATGTTCCAAGTGAAAGGAGACCAGACGAGAAGAAGAGAGCAGGAGAGTGAGGATAGTCAGGCAAAGCAGCGGAGGGAGTACTGGTTTGAAGGAAGGAGTGAGACTGAAAAAGGGGAGGAAAGGAAAGAGAAGAAGAAGAAGAAGAGGATATGATGATGATGGCATGACATGGCATGGCATGGTATGGCATGGCATGGCATGGCATCGCGCGAGCTGGTTATGGTCAAGTCTAACCAAAAGGGGAAATGTCAGGGTTGTTAGTTTTTGACTTTTATTTGCAACGTGGAAGATGCGCATACAACCTGTGAGTGTGAGTGTGAGTGTGACAGACACGCACGCAATGACGTAGTTTGACGTCGGCGCTTGCTTGCGGGTAGAAGCCAAGACAAAGGATGCATTAGGACATCAGGACACCGCAGCCAATAATATGCCAGAATGGATGAATGACTAAGAAACATATTGTCCAATCACGAGCTGTTCTTATTCCATAGATAACAAGATCGTATAGCATTATTGTCCCATTTTGTCCTATTTTGTCCTAATTTGTCCCTTTATTATCCCCTTATGTCTTAACCCTTTATTATCCCCTTATATCCCCTTATATCCCCTTATATCCCCTTATGTCCTATTTTAACCTTTATATCCCTTGGGGAGCCGGACCTTGTGTCCAGACATAGACATAGAAATGCCCGGCAATAAATATACCGGACGGCACATCCTCCCCTCGGCTTGCTCTATGCTTTATATGGCTAGTCAGCTCTCCAAGAAGGCACTATATATGAGTCGTTGGGCCGAGGTCCAGGCCTGAATACACCGTGGATATTGGATATTGGATATTGGATATTGGATATTGGATATTGTACTCTGTCCCATCTAGATCGCCTGTATTCCAAATGCAATTTATCTTGAATAGCCATAAAAATATCACAGGTCACGGCGGATTCATTTAGATATACGAAGTAAAGTTGTATCTAGCTGAGTACTGTACGTACTGTACTGTATGGGTAGAGCCTACAGCCGTCTGTACGGATGCGGAACATGGTTCGCGGATCCTCAGCCACCACGCATTGCCGCCTCAACAGCCACAACCCCGCTGTCTCGTCATCGCCCGCCTGTGCCGTGCCTGTGCCCTGTTTCGCCATTCTTCCCCTTATCGTGCACCATCCAAGGTTGCTCCCTCTCTCGAGACATCCCGCTCTTCCTCGCATCCTTCTTCTCTCCTCCCTCCATCATCCATCATCCATCCCCCACTATCCGATCTCATTTACTATGAAGCTCACCACTTTATCCTTACTGGCATTGTCTGCCTCAACTATCAATGCGCGCTTCGTCGAAACCCATGAAACCAACCAAGTGGCTATCTCCGGCTATGATGAGGCTCTCACCTATCTCATCGAGCTCTCTCCTGGTGAGACACGCTTGGTGACCGAGGATCAGAAGTGGGAGCTCAAACGCGTACGCTCTCTCATCATTTCATTCACACGGCCTCCCAGTCACTGACACCTTCCCAGCAAGGCATAAACTTCATGGACATCACAGACAACCAACGCCTCGGCTCCTACAATATCCGGACTTCGAAGAAGAAGCCCGCCTTCCCAGACAAGCCCACCCTACAGAACGAACTCAAACCGCTCCTAAAGACACTATCGAAGCTCGGAATGCGCAGCCACCTCGAAACGTTCACCGGCTTCCATACCCGCTATTACAAGTCCAACTACGGCGTGCAGTCGTCGGCGTGGCTGCTCCAGACGGTCTCACAGATCGTGGCCGACTCCGGCGCAGATAAATACGGCGCAACTGTGAAGCACTTCCCGCATTCATGGGGCCAGAACAGCGTTATCGCCACGATCCCAGGGAAGTCGGAGTCGACGGTGGTTATCGGCGCGCACCAGGACAGCATTAACCTCTTCCTACCATCCATCCTCTCGGCACCCGGCGCGGATGATGACGGATCCGGAACAGTGACGATCATGGAGGCGCTGCGTGTGCTGCTCACAAGCGATGCCATTGTGCACGGCAACGCGACCAACACGATCGAATTCCACTGGTACTCCGCCGAGGAAGGCGGCCTCCTCGGTTCCCAAGCCATCTTCAGCGCCTACGAGAAGGAGGGACGGGATATCAAGGCGATGCTGCAGCAGGACATGACGGGCTACATCCAGAAGACTCTCGATGCCGGAGAGCCGGAGAGCGTCGGTGTTATCACGGACTTCGTCGATCCGGGCTTGACGGAGTACATCAAGAAGATCGTGACGGAATACTGCGATATACCATATATTGAGACGAAGTGCGGATATGCATGCTCTGATCATGCCTCTGCGTCAAAGGCTGGCTATCCGTCTGCCTTTGTTATCGAGTCGGATTTCAAGTACTCGGACCAGAAGATCCATACCTCTGACGACAAGATTGAGTATTTGAGCTTTGAGCACATGCTGCAGCACGCAAAACTGACCCTCGGCCTGGTTTACGAGCTCGCCTTTGCGAAACTGTGAATGAGCATAGTGTTTATGAGGCATTTTGGTGCATCATACAGTGGGATTGTGGGGTTGCTGGAGAGCAAGCAGGAGTTCGGAGTTGAGCAATAGCATTATGACAGACCAATACAGTACCATTTGATATCCTGCTCATAGTAGAGCAAGGAAGACTCTATCTTTGGTTCTCGAGAACTCATTAGAGTATGACCATCATCCTTCTCCTCATCCTTGTTCTCACATTCTCATATTCTCATATTCCTATCTGCAATCTAATCAACAGTCGCCACATAGACCTAGTGTTAGCTCAGTTAGGTATTTAAAAAGGGCTTTATAAAATCCCATCCTCGATGCCTAAAAACAGCGAGAATCACATACAAACCAATATCTGCCTTAAATAACAATACACAGCACACTTAAAAGTTAAAACTAATTTTTTACTTCAAAGCCTTGTATCTTAATAATAACAAATTAAAACAAATTAAGACCCTTAATATATACAATAACTGCTCACTTATTTTCTTTTATAAGCTATTAAGCTTATTTAAAATTCTTGGAAATAAATTGTGATTAAGCTACTTCATAACTTCGAATTTCGTCTGACGCACGCTCATACTCTAGCGTATATTCCAGCGTCGTCCTATGACTTTCAAGACTTACTATATGGTGTGCTATAACATTTAGTTACTAATGTTTAGAAGAATTGAAAATTTATATAAATATTAAGAAAGGAAAAGTTTATTAATAAAACAAGAAGGGCTTTTTAAATACCTACCTAACTAAGCTACAAACCCACATAAACCCGTGCCAATTCAATCTTTAGGTTCACCACTTCCATGTGCCCCCTCTGATTGGCCATCACGACTTCCGGATAAGAAAACGCGCGTGGCCATATCCTTATCGCTCATTCGATCCCCTCTCCCTCTCGTCTCCTCTCCTCTCCTCCCAGTCATTGCCAACCTCATTGCTTCCTACATCATCACCATCATCATCATCATCATAATCATCGCCCCGACGACAGCGACAAGCACCGACCTCAAGCACAATGGCAATCTACACGTCCGTCCCTCCCCCTGACCAAGCGCCCGCCAGCACCCCCGCCCAACCCGGCATCGACATCGAAGCCTGGACGCTGCACGCGCTGCAGCACCTGGAGCTCTCCTCGACCTCCTCGCCGCTCGCGCTGCACATCCCGATCTCGGAGGCGCCGGCCCCCGCGCCGCGGGTCGTCAAGAAAGCGTCGCCCAGACCCGCCGCGCAACCCAAGCGTCGCGAGCTCGCCGCGAAGGGCAAGGAGGGCAGCCGCCGCCGGCAGCGCTGGGAGAACGACCGCCTCCTCGGCGTGCCGGGCGTGCAGCCGCCGCTGCCGAGCGACTGGGCGGTGCAGAGCACGAGCCCCGTGCGGCGCGTGCCGTACTACCTGGCGCCGCTGTGGGAGGAGCTGCGGGAGCGGGAGGGCGAGCGACGCGGGGTGAAGAAGGGGGAGGCGGTGGAGAGGGGACGGGTGCCGCAGGAGTTGCGGATGAGGATGAAGAAGGCGAAGGCGGCGAGGGAGATGCTTAGGGGGTTGGAGGAGGAGGTGAGGAGGTTCGTGGAGGAGTGGGAGGATGTGCGAAGGCAGGAGAAGGAGGAGGAGGAGAGGGTGCAGTTGGGCGAGAGTGAGATGGAGTCCAGCGATGAGGAAATTGTCTTCGTCGGCCGCGATCTTTCGTCCAAGACGCTCCGTCTCAAGGAGGAGGAGGCGAAGGAGCGCCAGCTGGCTGCGACGCGCGAGAGGGAGAGACGCAGGGAACGGTGCGTCTACGAGGCGCGTCTCGAGGACTCGGGCGCTGCGTTCGGGAGATACCTTGTGCACGCCTTGGCGACATACTATGGCCTGAGCTCGCGCAGCGTGACGGTGGGCGACAAGGAGAAGAGGAGGGCGGCGTTTGTGGCGATTAAGGCACCGGCGGTGAAGATTGAGCTACCGAGACCGTTGTATGGACTTGTTTGATGCGTTGCTGTGACGTGGGGATTGAGTGGTTCAATGAAGGTGTGAGAGAGTGAGAGAGTGATAAGATTGTAATGTTCTTCGATTCTTGGATGTTATTTATATCTTTATGCGTGGATTTGCTAGAAAGGTGCGTCGTCGGTCACGACTACAGGCACACAGAAAGGAGACCTTGTAAGAGGTGCATGTCAGATGAGAGGGGATACGATGTCGAATAACACGCTTGATTGTCATAACTCTGTCCTGCTCTCGTGTTCGTCAGGTATATACAGACGCCTCAAACCAGCGCCACATGATCCCCACGATATCTACATAAAACCTTCGAGCCACCCCTTTGAACTCTCATACAATCCTCTCAGAATCTGACAAAGAATCCAACTCCCTCCATGTGCCCTACTCAACCCCCTCCACCCTCCCCAAAAACTCCCTCACGCGTCCTAACTCCACATCCCCGCCCTCGCTGTCGACCGCCCTCCACAGCCCCTCCAGCACATCATCAATCCTCTCCTCCGGCACCTTCGTACACAGACTAATTACCTTCCGATACTTCCCCTCCACCTCCCGACTCCTCGCCTTCAGCTCCGCCACCGCCCCCTCCAACCTCGCGCTATTCTCGCGGTACGCCTGCACCCGCGCCCGCAGCATCGCCGACGTGGGCAGCGAACTCGCCAGATGCGGATCGTGCAGGACGTCGGCGGGATTCATGTCGGGGGGGAGGGCGGAGAAGGCGCTGTCCGCTTGGCCCAGGTATATGTCTTGCGCGCCGTTCGCGCCGGCGGTGCTGATGTGCGGATTCTGCTGTTTGAGTTGTTGCAGACGGTAGCCTTCCTCGTCGGCGGCGTGGCTGAGATTCGCGATCTTTTGCTTTCGCTCGTCACGCTCCTTGGCCAGGCGTTGAAGGCGCTCGAGACGTCGACGTTCTTCGCCCAGGTGGGCGGAGGAAGAGCGCAGTTGGGTGTGGATGGAGTCGATGATAGATTGTTTGGCTGCCATCTCTTGGGCGAATTCGGATTCCGTTTGGGAAAGGAGGGTTGTTATTGCTGTGCACTGTTAGGACGGAATGGGGAGTGGTATATAGAAGGGGCTTACAGGAAATGATATCACCGCTGTTCTCGCGCGTGCTTTTGTTTAAAGACCTATCAGGGCTGGCATTATGCCTCTCTCCAACCTCCGCAGGATCACCAATACCAAAATCAACAGGCCTCAAACCCGCACGATTCGGAATCCCAGCATCAGCGCCAACCTCAAGAAGTTGCGAAATAATACTCCTATTTCCGACTCTTGCAGCAATATTCAACGCCGTATCACCAGACTTATCTTGTGCATTGACGATTTCCGACATGAACCTTCCAATACCCATAGATCTCACAGCCGGTGCTTGACCGAGGAACATCTGCTGACTATTCGGTGCACTTCCTTGGCGGACTACGAATTCAAGGAGCGACTCGAGGTAGTATTTGCTTGCCTGGCTGCGACCTTTGACGGCGGAGGTGACGGCAATGTGATGGAGGACTGTGCGACCACGGCTATCTCGCATTTCGATGGTTGGGCCGAGGAGTTCGAGGAGGTCTGGGAATGCACTGAAGTCAAGGTTGTTCGTAACAGCGCAAGCTCGCATCAATGCCGTCTCTCCTCCTCCATTGACGCGGTATATGCTTGCACCGCTGGAGATCAGAGCTCGGAGTAGAGGTAACCTAGCGAGAGTTGCAGCCCAATGTAGTGCAGTGTGAGCAGTATTATCGATTGGCATATCGAGGTCTTCCCCGGAGAGACTAAGGAAAGCCTCATGGCGATTGAAGTCGGTCCTTGACGGATCCATAAACAGAGACATGAGAAGAGCACGCTTAGATTCGGCAGGCTGCGTTGCTGAGTAAGGAAGTGGTGGTAATGGTGCTGGGACCTCATCTTCTTGCATCATGTTCTGAGTATGTTGATGGTACACAAAGGATTCGTTTGGTTCAGTTGGGGAAGGCTCTCTCATCGACATATCATAAAATCCGTCTGTCTGTTGTGACAGGCTGATGCTGGGCGAAGGTCGTACCCTCTTGCGTGGTGGTTCTTGGAATTCACTCTGGCTTCCCACATGCGAGAACTGCGGAGCACTCTGAGTTGCATAGGCGGAGTCATGACCGTTCATGTTGTAGCTGGTATCAGAAGTGAAACTCTGCATACTTTGCTGTGATGCTGGAAACGCAGATTCGTCGAGTTGTTGCTGCGACGACTGGCGACTGAAACTTGGTGGACGAGTTCCGTTCCTCATCCTAGGCGCAGGTGAATCAAATCTAGCCTTGCTGATGGCGGCGACGGCGTGAGAAGCTGTTGATGAGATATTCTTGAAGAACGTCCCGGATTGCCCATTTAGACGGGCTTCACTCCCAGCATTGTACAGTCTCTTCCTATTCGCAGCCATTGCCTGCTCCTTTGTCGGTGTATCAACTCCACCGTGCCCAGCAATGCCGCCGTCCTGTCCCATGTCGTATGTAAGGAGCGGACGAAGGATTTCTTCAACACCATACTGTCTGCAGAACTCCAAACCCTTCTCGAACTTTATCCATGTGCCCTGGTACTTTCCGTATCCGCCTTGCACCTTCTCGTGTTCGCCAATGAGGATCTCTTTCTCCAGGACCTTTGTCCTCTTTCCCTTCTCTATGCCGGCCACTTTCAGGATCTGTGTGGCATTCAACCAGCTGTCATTGCGACGACGCATGACTGCGATGCCATTGACTTCCATTTCATATACATCTACTCCCGAATAGACGGCCTTTCAGGATTAGCAAGTGTAACTGCACATCGGACAACGGGCACGAACCGAGTATATCTGCGGCGCGGACGCATTCATATTGGACCCATTCTGCTCGCTGAACTGTCTGTAGGAACCTGGCTGCGCCATGAAGCCATTTCCCTGCGACCCTTGGCTCATGTTGAAGGACATATGTGGATTGTATGGCGATGGAGTCGGAACTGGAGTGGTCGACACTGACAGTGCAGCGCCGTTGCCGTTGCTGTTGGCGTTATCGTAAGCGCTGTGATTCGAGGCGAAGGAGAGTCCTCGGTTGTGAGTATGATGCGACGATGCTGGTCTTGGATGCGAATTCGCTGAGGACGGTGGATATGCTGTGACTGTGGTCGAGGCCATAGGGGGGAAGGCAGTCAGTTCAGCGCAATCGAGGGTGGTGTCGCGCAGTCAGTATCTGAGTCGAAGCGCGTCAACGTCAATGTTCTCGGGATATTCCAGTCGCATAGGCATAGACATAGGCATAGGAGCATAGGTATAGATGAAGCTATTCGCACTTTACACGATAAGAGACGCGGTACAGTGTGAAATTGAGAGGTGCACACGTCGCGTCGACCGGAATAGGAAGTGTAAGTGTCTTTTGCTTAATGCGGATTATGTGGTACATAGGTAAGTGCTTTGCCCTGTGCTGTGCTGGGAGACGAGATGGCAGACGCCTCCAAGGGAGCCCCTCGGATTATTGATTTGCCAGTACGCGTGAAGCGCGACGCGAACCAACTGGATGCGTCCTATTAACCAACCGTTCCTGTGTATATTTTATTTCTACACACATACATATACATATTTTATTTATATTATATTTTGCTTTATTTACCTTTCCTCCATGCGCATGTGAGAACTACTAACTTTGGTATCTCCTGTTATTCTTCTGTGCTCTTTTCCACCTCATAAGGGCTTCAACAACAGACGCGTCAGAGACAGGCGACGCGATGGCCCCCATTGACTTTGCATGCTGCCTCAGGCTGCACAAATCTTTTTGGTCTCATCTGAACATGGACCTCCATGAGACTGCCGAGCAACATATCGGCAACATATCCCACATCCCACAGCAGCTCGACTATGAAGCTATAAGCCTTCAGCAACTGCTTTGAAGGACCAGCTTCAAGGCAAAATGCATCAACGGAATCCATAACGACATGGCCCCCCCTAACGCGTCCAAGGAAACGACGCTCCATCTCTTCCGCTCCCTCCTCCGCTCAGCATCCTACCTCCCCGATGCTCCCGCCCGTCTCTGGGTCAAGGAACACATAGTCCGCCGCTTTCGCCGCAAAGATGACATGTCCCACAGCGACCACGGCAAGGCGCGCCAGGCCGTGGGCCAACTCGACCGCGCCGGCCACGGCGACATCCCCGCCCTCACAAAGGTCCTCTCCTACACCTACGGCCGCGGCGGCACCCGTCGCCGCACCCTCGTCACCTCCGTCTGCGAGGTCCTCGCCGCGACCGAAAAGGTCCATCCGCCTCCCCACCCCCCCATGTTCCCGGCGCCGAAACCGCGGAGGGCGAAGAACGTGCCGACGCGGGGGGGCTCCCGCATCCTGGATCCCATGCCGGTCGCACCGGCCCTCACACAGTTCCAGAAACTGGTCGCAGATCAGATGAAGAACCAGCCGGAAAACTTGGGGAGGGGGGTCATAAAGTATCTGGATCCGCCGATTCCAAAGGAGAGTATATGGGGGAGGCCTCCTGCGAAGAGACTAGAGGCGGGGATAGTGAGGAGGTGGAAGAGAGATTGTTTGGAGAAGATGTTGCCGCCGCTGCCGGAGGAGGAGTGGGATCGGTTGAGGAATCTGGCAAACAAGGTTATAGCGGCAGAGGAGCCGCGGAAGAGGCGGACGAGGGTGGGGAAGTGGGAGGATGAATTGAGCGACGGAGGGAGTCTGTTGACGCCGCAGTATCTCAAGACGCCTATCGCACACTCGCACCGCGCAGCGCTCCGCGAAAGTCTACTGCTTCGCGACCGCCACCATATCACGCCGAAATTCATGCAGCGGATGTATGCGCATATCTGGCACCTCTCCCCCAAGATGACGTGGGACAGCGAGAAGGAAGAGTGGGTCTACACATGGGGCGGCAACAAAAGCAGCAGTTCGCGCGGGCAGCGTTCGCCTGTGGTGCCCAGGGACATGCAGCTGTTCGAGGGGATTGAAGAGCTGGAACCGAAGAGAAGCAACAGGCTCTCTCGTAAGGAGAAGATCAAAACGAAGACAAAGAAGGACATTGGTGCAGGTGTGGAGAACGCGAGCGTTAGAACTGTCGAGAAGAACAGCTCTGTGCCGATGAGCGACATTCGGTCAGAAAACATCGAGGAAGAGCGAAAGAATCCGGCGTCTATATAGAATAGAAATGCCACCATGTCATCGGGTAGTTCAAAGGGCGCCTGTCCGGATAGTGTACACAGCGTATCATAGTGTATTGTAGCATAAATGATGTACCTTTACCTTTCCTACCTACATATGTCCCCTTTCAAACAAGGAGTATGGCGGATAAAAACAAAAAACATACAACAGCAGGTATTCGCTGGTGGTCACCCACCCAACTACTAATCTGCCGATCTGGAGCTTGTGTATGGCAGAGCGGACGGGATGCCCAATTCTCTCCAGTCTGTGGTCGTATGTGATTGTTACTAGCATATTCCTACTCATATAGAGCATAGATAAAAATTACTCTGCGATCTAAAGCTTTCACTTGCTTTTTACTCAGAACGATGCCATCTAGCCTAGCAGATGAGCGTCAACGCCCTTAGGATATTGAGGCCCTCACGATGTTGCTGCCTTGCCAAGGTCGTCCCCCTCAATTATGTGATGGTGACCACCTCGACCCCTAGAAGTTGGGTGCCATATCAGGACGTGTTGCACCGCGACATTGGATGGTCATGGGTGAGCAGGGTGAGCACTGAGCAGGGTGATTCTGCCTATTCTGCCTATTCTCTTAGCATTTATGATTCAGCGTATATATATAGGCCTATTCTAAGGAATAGATAGCTCAATTCAATCAATTCATTCACTCTAGTCGATTGGTTCCTTGTACTCTCTATTTGAGCAGTCGTATAATCGTTGGTTTGACCACAAACCACCTCTATGCCGGAAGATGCCATTTGTACTATAAATCCCATAGTATCGCAATTAATCACAATGCATTTATAAATGAATGAATTACAAAACCACGATGCTACTAAAACTCAATTATAAAGCTGAGAAGCATAAATAGGACGCTCTTAAATTCAATGCGCAAAATCTAAATGAATTAGTAGCTATAGTAAGCTAGATATTCAAAGTTAATGAAGCTAGCCACCTAGCCACCCTCCGCTCACGCAAATGTCGACAGTCCTAGATCTTAAATGCAACACATAAAGGCTATATAATAAGATCCTCTTAGATGCCTAAAATACGGCAATTCAACGATATATTTAGAGATCAATCTTATTAATGTAGATTTATTTAATTAGGATTTATATATATTCATTTTCATTAATAGTATTACTACAGAGTTCTTAGTACAAACGGCATCTTGCTTAGACGATGCATCTTGCTTGGACCAACTGTACCCGAGTACAGTTTGTCGAAACCAACGATTATACCTATACAATATATTCTACAGTTAGGGCCTCGGCAACGGATATTTCCGGTTGCTGGCAAAGCAAAAAGCAAACATCCATCATCACCCATCATCAATCATCCATCATCCATCGTTGTTTACATCCGCCCTCCCAGTTTCCGCGAAACTACGAATAATCTCTTCCCAACTTCCGCAGTCGAAGCAAATGGTTATCCGTAGAAGGTGATCAATTCCTTCCAGCAGCAGTTACTGCCTAATTTCTGGTTTCTGCCCAACTTTGAAAGGTGGATTTGGATTTGGACGGCACAGAACCTTCGACCAGTTTATCAACCAATTGTACTCCGTATGTGACGATCTCTATCACGAGGCTTGACCAGGTAGAGAATTAAAGAAGCGGGACCATATCGCAAATCTAGATTTGAATAATGATAATGATAATTGTAGAATTAATAGTTTGCCTATTTCTAGAGATAGCACCGCCTTAACTACTGAAGGTAAGAGACGCTGATAACGGAGTAAGCTGTGAGAAAAGCCTCGCTGTTTGTTACCTTCCAGGGCAACATTCCATTATCAGATAGTTGAAATCATGCCTCAATTCCTGCCTATTCCTTGTCTGAGCAAATAGTCGACTGATTCCTGAGTTACTCGACGTGATTTATATAATAGCCTTGGTATTTCCATCAAAATATCTTATAGACTTCTGCTACAGTCAAAGAGAAATACCGACAGCATTCAATCTCAAAGACAGATATCAGGAGTTTACTCTTGTTTTTGCTATCTGTCAGGACTCAGTTGAAAGCCTCATTTATCAATTAGATATAGTCTGTCTTATACTATATCTATATCCACCAAAATGCGGATCGCTCTTCAAGAACCAACTCTCCGCCGGGTTCCACGAACCACGCCCGCCGAAGAAATATTCAAGTATATCCAAGAAGAAGGTGGCGTTATTGTCCAAAGTTTCCTCACAGACGACGAAGTCCGACGCTTCAATGCCGAACTCCAGCCCTCCATAGACAAACTCGGCCCCGGGTCCACGCACTCCGACCCCTGGACTAATGAATTCCATGGCAACAACACGAAACGGCTTACCAACCTCGTCACATACAGCAAGACCTTCCGCGAAGAGGTCCTAGATGATGACTTCGTGCACCAGATTGCAGAGAAGATCTTCCTCGAGGAGTCGGGCAGCTACTGGATGACTACCGCCCAAGTCATCGAGATTGGCCCGAACAGCAAGGCGCAGCCATTACATCGCGATTTGGAGAACGACTACCCCTTTGTGACTATGGGGCCAAGTGGGCCACAAGTAATGCTCAACTTCCTCATTGCAATGACAGACTTCACAGAGGAGAATGGTGCAACACGCGTCATTCCGGGAAGTCACCAATGGCCTGACTTCAACGACCGCGGGCAGCCTGAGATGACGATTCCGGCATTGATGAACAAGGGCGATGCGCTCGTTATTGGAGGGAAGATCGTTCACGGAGGAGGAGCAAACATAACGGCTGATAATTACCGGCGAGCTATTGCGTTCACTTTCCAGCCTGGGTTCCTGACACCCGAGGAGGCGTATCCATTCTTGGTGGACATGAAGATCGTGAAGCAGATGTCGCCGCGGGCTCAGAAAATGATTGGTTTCAGATCGCAGTACCCGAAAGGCTCGCCGGGGCTGTGGCAGACTGACTATAAAGAGATTGGCGATTATCTTGGACTTTGAGCGAGTACAGCGGCCTGGTATACGTAGACAGTATCGGGTCTTGTCGAAGGAACTTATCATCATGTTTTGTTGCTCTAGTCTATATCAAATGCATTTTACGAATATACAAACATACTCCTAGTTTTCTCTGCAGCCTTTGGAATCAGTGGCCTGCGAACGTGAGCGAAATCTGTCACCCACGTCTCCTTTAAAACTCCCTCTAGTACCACACATAGTGAGTTGGAAGTCGAAATTTGGCATTACTAGGCGGTGGCACGTTTGGTAGCTCAGAATCTTTGTCTCAAGATCTCCGAGCATCGTCTTACAACATGGTTGATTTAGATAAGGACCGCGAAATCGCATTTTCTGATGCAACTAAGGGCAAATAGATGAATCACTAAATTTACTGATGGTGATAACAGATCTCAAAGTCCACTTGTAGCACCTTTTTGGCTATCGCCTCTGTAGCTTACGAGAGATTGGACACAATGCAATTGACAACGAGGCTGCGGATTAGGCATTTCTCACCGAGGCTCCGTATACACCAAACTAGGCACAACAGTTATCAATTAACTTGCCACTTACACTAGGCAAAATGCCGGTTGGTAGTGTCCATATCTGTAAGCAAGATAACTGTGAAGATAATTTGATTAGCATTGAATTTTGGAAAGCTTTGGAGAGCTTTGGAAAGCTTGAGAACCCCTGGCAGTACTGCAATACCAGATCCCGCCTATATCTACAGTATTGTACACTTTCTTTCTATGAGCATCTTCGAAATCAAAAACTACATCTAAAAGTCTTTTTAATCATGAGAGTTGCTATCGCAGGAGCCGGTGACCTCTCACGTTATTTCGTGGAGGAGCTGTTATCTGCGTCTCATGAAGTCGTCGTCCTGTCTCGACGAGAGAAAGAATGGTTCAAGCGTGACGACATCAGCTTACGAATCACCGACTACTCAGTGCCGTCTCTGATCAAAGAACTCGACGACTGTGACGCTCTCGTATCCGCACTCCTCGACTACTCGATGGGAAGTGCCACTGCGCATTTAGCCCTCCTCGAAGCTTGCAAGCAGTCTCCGAAATGCAAACGATATATTCCGTCCGAGTACGGTGGGAATATCGACGAACATCCCGATCAACCAACGTTCTACTACGCGAATCATGAGCCGGTGCGAAAGGCGTTGAGAGAGCAAAAAGAGGTTATGTGGACATTGTTCAATCTAGGCTGGTTGATGGACTACCTGATTCCTCAAAACTTGCGATATATAAAGGACATCGGCGATTTCTATCCCATTAATCTTGACAATAACACGCTTAAGATACCGGGAACAGGCAATGAGCTGGTAGCATTGACTTCTGCCCGGGATGCTGCTCGAGCTATAGCGCAGCTCGTCAACCATGTCGATTGGGAGCCCACGACTTATATATGTGGCGAGACAACAACGTGGAACTTTGTCGGCGATGAGCTTGCAAGTCGTGGGTTGAAGCTTGCACGAAGTTATCGACCTATTGAACTTCTCGAGAAAGAGATCGCAGATGCTGAGTCAGAGGATAAAGTTCTCGCCGCTCAGTACGATATGTGGTCAATCTCTGGAGCTGGATTCTTGCCACAGGAGAAGTTGACGAGGCAGGCGCACAAATACTTCAAAGGCATAAAATTTAGGACAGTGGATGAGTTTCTCAACGACAGTACCAAGCAAGATAGCTCGGATATTGCAATATAGCATTGCGATCATCGGTGGTCTATCCGTACAATGCTTTGGTAGTGCCTACGAAATGTCAGTTTATCAGCCTTAAAGAATCGCAATAGAAAGGCAAGACTAGTCTATACCTCCGATATTACTAAAATGATCAATCAATTGCTAGCATTTGTGAAGAAATTCTTGTCTTCACAGAGACTTTCAGGCAAGAAGTATGTCAATTCCTAGGTCTTCGGCCACGTTAATGCCATAGATATCAACATCAGAGTCACTAGAGTCTCTCCGCCGCCATGTTTCGAGGACCACATGTCTGATAGATGATGTCGCTGCTATGCCGTACTTTTCCCTGTTATTAAGCCTTTCTAAGGACCGACTGCGAAGGTCATCGTCTTCGGCTTCGCAGGCGACGGTAAACATGGGCCATAACAGGCACCCAGAGTTCGAGTCTTCCTTAAAAGTACACATTGCTGCAAGATGATACAGTGCTTGTTCCACGAGGTGCTGAATCTCTTTTGGTCGTTCTCTGTGAAGTGAACGCCTGTAGTATATCACACAAGCATAATACCACGAACAAGCATGGTGTCTTGTGAGTTTTTCTAGGCTTTTCGATAAACTTGGGAAACGCAGAGTGACCGGATTAGCCAGCATAATATCGCTCTCGAGGCCAATCAGCTCCTCTGGAGTGGCGCTGTGGCCTCTGCTTGTGAGCTTTTTGATCTCAAGGATCGCTTTCAGCACTGGTTTGGTTACCCCGAAAAATATGTCTAGGTAATAATCGTCGCCTTGGTTGTCGCTGATGGCAGAGCAAACGCTGTCAATTTGCCCAGTATGTTCAGTCAGTGTGTGTACACCCGAGAAGTCACGAAGTCCGTGATTCTGAAAATAGCCTACAACCTCAAAACATTGGAACATCTGGTACAAGACATGACCGCCTTGGGTGTCGTTCCAGACATCGCCTAACGATCTGAGCCAATCTCGTCCGCCACGCAGGTGAATTCGCCATTGAGATGACTGTCCGTTGAGAATGCCAGTAGCGATTATGACGATGAATGCGGCTAGAATTGCCACGTTTTGACTCGGGTCATTTCCCACGACACTTTGGCGTAAATGCCTAAAACTGGCTTGATGATGCTTTATTGCAAGAGCATGATGACTTTCGTATCTTTCCGGTTGATCAATCCGTGCTATGTTGAAAGCGGCGAAAGCGTACATGCTATGCAATAGAGCTGCGTTACCCTTCAGCTTTTGACCTGAGCCGGCTGTCGCCAATGCCAGAGGGATCAGAACATTTCGGTATGGATTATCAGGATGGCCAGTCGATATCATCAAGTCACTTGCTGATGTGATCCAAAAATGGAGAAGCCGACGTTCACTCGCAGAAGAATTACCGAGAAACGGTTGAAGCAGTGGTAGTAATTGTTGCTGTAGCTCTGATCCAGGACTGCTCACTTCAACACCTTTTGACACCTGGGACTGACAACTCTGCGTTGAAAAGTTTCCAAAGTCGCTGGCCTTCAAAATGAAGCTCTGAGTCTAGATGATACTATAAGTTAAAGATTGACAGAAATTTCTTTGTGTGCACTTACGTCTTCAATATCTTCATCTTCATTGTGAGTTGTTGAAGCGTTCTCGGAAACATACTCAGAACGGGGGGTCCAGACCTATATTTCAAAGGTTCTATTAGGCAAAGAAAGGACGCCCGCATCGAATCTGATAAGAAACATACCAAAGAGCCATCGTCATGTGACAGAATTTGCGAATGATCGGAGTCGAGAGAGTCTCCAGTGTTGCCTTCTTGGAAGTTTGCTCTAAAGACAGTGTATGGCCCTAACTCGAAGCCAAAACCAACTTCGACAGAATCCAACTGTTCGAGGGCACAGTCAATTTCCGAATCACTGTTGAAGGCAGGATTTTGCCTGTCCGCCTCGGTGAAGAGCAATCGTCCTTTTCCTTTCGGATTCTGAGCCTCTCCTTCTCGTCGGTCCCATACAAGCCGGATACCGTAGCCTTCACAGAAATGATTGCCCCTAGCACATCTGTTGCACGTGGGCCTCACAGCGTCACATTTTACCCGTCGGGAGCGGCAAGTCCAGCAGCCAACGTATGTCTTGCTTCTCTTGACTCCAGCTCGGGATTTGCGTGGCTTGGGCATGCTCGTCTCTCCTGCTTGTACCAAACAATCTTGCGCTGTCACATCAAGCCGATGGAATAATAGCAAGTAGGTGCGATATACATGCTTGGAAGTTGGAAGCATACCATGGGAAGGAGTAATGAAAGTCGGAAGGGAAGGTAACTGAGAGGCAGCGAAGACGGCAGGCATATATTGGGTAAGCCCAAGGAAGATAAGACCAATAGCGAGAGATAAGCCATTTTCCCGATAAGTGCTCCTTATCTGGCAGTAGGAATTTAGGGAGTGGCGGTGGCGAGCATACATAGCATGCCACCTTCTAGGGAGTAGACGCGATCAACAGAGCCACTGCAACTATTCACTATTCAATAGCACAAGTCCAGTGCCGTGACTGCTAATTCCGCCACGCACATACGCTGGAAGATCCGCCGGCGGACCCGTGTGTGGCTTTCGTGTCGCTTTGTGTAATGAAGTCGCAACTTCACGATAGACGCTCGCTTAGGCCAAGGTGTCTATCTTATCATTGGCGACCACGGCGAAAATGACCTCGCTGTCGCCTGTCGCCTTGTGCTTCAGAAGTCTAGCGATATGATTCTCTATAATAACAGATAAACAGATAAACAGAGAAACAGAGAAACAGCCCTTCCTGAAATGAAGCATCTCTTTGATCCAATGACAATTGCTATGTTAAACCACGAGTTCTTATCTCTCTCCTGTTCACCTTCAAAAGAGGAGCCAGCGTGGCGATAAGGATATGAAGGCGGTTTGCTACGCGTAGCACCTTCTATGAGCTGTGATATTGATATAAAGGTATCCGACATTGCCCATAGAAGCCCATCAAAGGAGGTTGCTGATCAGTTCTCATTCTCAACTGCTCCTCTCATCCGCTCTCAAAAGAACACGAGCCAAAATGGCTATACCAGAGAAGCTGCCTGCTTCGTCAACGGAGTCAAACAGCCCAGACGATGATTGTGCACCTGGCGAGATCAGCGAGCACTCGATTGGCGTCTTAGCAAAGCGATTCAGCATATGGAGCACTCTCGGAATATCGTACTCTATTACTGCTACACCACTAGGCATTGGTACTTATCTGTCCTTAATCATCGGCGTCGGAGGAAGTCCAGTCTACTTCTTCGCATATATCACAGCAGTCGTGTTCAACCTGTTTGTGTGCGCTTCATTGGCAGAAATATCGTCGGTGTATCCTCATGCATCAGGTAAGCTTAACCCCCTTGAATCTGCAGCTCAAGCGTCACTAAATTTGATACAGGACAGATATGGTGGGTAGCCGTGTTGGCGCCAAAGAAATATGCTCGAGGCTTGAGCTATGCTACTGGATGGCTCACAGCCGCTGCATGGTTCTTCTGGTATGCTGCCGGCTGTTTGATCACTTCTCAACTGATCTGGGCACTTGTCTGCGTGTGCAACGCCGTCTTCGTCGTCCAACCCTGGCATTATTATGTCCTATACCTGGCCTGCACCATCGTTGCGCTACTTTTCAACATACCCTTGGTCAGGATCTACCCTCACCTCTTGAAAGGCGCAGTCATCTGGATCAATGCGGGTGCCTTCTTTGTCCTTGTCGCCTTGCTATCCAGAGCACACCCTAAGCAGTCTGCCAGCTTCGTGTTCACTGATATTGTCAACCTGACTGGTTGGGATTCCAACGGCGTTGTCTTTATGCTTGGGTTGCTTCCAGGTTCTGTAGCTGTAAACGGTTTTGACAGCGCAGCACATATGGCAGAAGAGATGACAAACCCGGCAAGACAGGTACCCCAGGTCATGATAGGCTCTGCTATATCAAGTGCCATTGCAGGACTCCCAATGATCTTGGTTTACATGTTCTGCAATGTGGCGCCGGACAACCTAGCAGTTCCGATTGGTGGGCAGCCAGTTGCACAACTGATGCTGGATGCTCTCAATTCCTTCCCGTTGACAGTCATCGGAATCCTTATTTTCATCATCACTCTTCTCATCGCCTCGATAGCAACATCGACAACCTTCAGCAGGGTTTGGTGGTCCTTTGCTAGAGAAGGAGGTGTTCCCTTCTCGAAGTGGATGGGACGAGTCAGCAAAAAACAAGAATTGCCAGTCAACGCCATCATCTTCGGCACAATCGCTGCAGCTACATTGGCCTCCTCGAACTCGGATCCAACACCGCTCTCAACGCTATTCTCGGAACCAGTGTGTGCTGCATCTACGTCTCTTACTCTGTGCCAATCCTCTGTCTCCTCTTCAAAAGAAAGGAATTGATGTCCGGAAATCATTATATCCAACTGGGCAGATTTGGGCTGGCTATCAACATTGTGGCCCTGGTATGGATGGCTTATGAGTTTATCTGGCTCATGTTCCCCCTATACTTGCCTGTTGATGCTTCCATTATGAACTACTCTAGTGCTGTCTTCGCTGGCGTCATGCTCGTCAGCGCAATCAACTGGTTTTGCTATTCGAATAAGGCATACAGTGTCCCACTGCCAATGCACGTTGGTAGCAGTCCGGCGTCCACTCTTTTAGTTAGTAGTTATATATAATAGTACTATATTCTTATAGTCTACTAGATATTAACCTCGAATACTAAATTAGAATATATCTTAGTATTAATAGTAGTTAAAGAGATAATTTACGTTTGAAATCTCCTCCTTAAACTAGAGCTCTTCCTAGATCCTAATGTAAATACCTATAATATTCTAGCTATACTAGAATTTAATCTATATAAGGATTATACTACTAACTAGAAACCATTTATAGAAACCAATTAATTACCAGCTTTAGATCTATGCTTTAAGGATTGGCGATCTCCCCTGATTCTCTAAAATCACTTTCAAACTCCTTGCCAACGTCAAATATGATAACTTTGGGAGCCTTGCCTTTATCAATCAATTTGGTATAGAGACGTAATTAGATAATCTTAAGATATAGCAAATGACTTGTAGATCCCATGAATGAGGAAGGGAAAGAGGCGCTTTGTGAAAGATATATTAATTAGTGAAATGTTCAGTTGAGACTAAGGCTATAGAAGATTCTTAAATCATGAGTAAATAGTCGAGAAGAGAGCAGATTACACGATCGCGCTTTGAGATTACACTGTTGAGTCATAATTGAGAAGGCATTTAAGAATGGAAGAATTTCAAAGCAAATTCAATATTGTAGCACCGGCTTTTGGTGGGCAGCTCAGGCAGAGCTTGGATCTATTGTATACCACGTTTACTTCCACGCAGAGTCTCCTCCCATGTTCCAAACGCTGAGACTGGCTATCAGTATCTGCTTTCAATTCAGATAAAAGGTCAAAGAGATCTTCTTGATTACTTAATTCGACAGCGCTGCCCAAGCCGTAATCTCAATCCTAGCACCTCCATACAAACTCTCGACTCCAATCCCCGCCCAAGCCGGTCTATTGTTCCCGAAAAACTTCTTAGTAGCCACATCCAACGCCTCTGCTACATCATCGCCCAGTCCGCCAGCATGATACGTCGTCATCTGATAAACAGAATGAAATCCATCCTTTACTCCAGCGGCAGCGAGAGAGTCCACCGTGTTTTGGAAAGCCGTCACTATCTGCTCCGTCAGGTCTTCGGGATACGTCATGTTCGGCTTGTAGCCGGTCTGCCCAGACGTCACGACTGTCGTGCTTGCGGGGATGACGACGGCGCTTGCGATATGGAGGAGGTCGCTCAGCCTTTCGCCGAGGCCGGGAGCGTTGAAGGAGCGGATGCCGACGGCGTTGAGGGAGCCTTTGTATTCCATGGTTTTGTGGTCTTGGTATTTGCTTGTTGGCTAGCTTTCGGAGACTTAAAGGATTATTGAAATGGGAATTCTGATTCTAGAGATATCAAAGGCAAAGAAGTATATGGCGGAGAAATTGAGTCTGTGAGAGCTACTCTTTTGGGTCTGAGACTAATTAAGCTGGACTGAGAGATTATTGTGGTGCGAAAGTGAATCGGTCTCATATTATCTCAAGGAGATATGCTTATAAACGTTAGGACAGTGCTGTAGACTTTATAAGATGATAAGGGTAAGGAGAATCGAAGTGAAAATGAGCGATTGCAATATTGCGCTCAGCCTTAAATGCTCCTGGAGTCTCATTGACCAATAGAATCGCGTACTCCTGTCACGTTAGGCTGCCTCGCTGTCACTTTCCATCTTCCGCTCATTATCAGTTATCATTCGATTATCATCGAGGGGTTCCTCATTCCTTATCAGTGACTACCAGCATCAAATAGACAATTGATGACTAAGATGTCAATGATAAAGAAAGAGAAGAGCAGATTCATATCATATGCACCTACCTACCTCGGGAGTTCAGTTGAGAGGTTGCAATTGCAATGACCAGAATGCCATAAGCGGGAAAGAGATAGCGAGCACAGTCAGTGGGGGATGGTTTAGAAATAAAATGTAAACGCAGCACTGACTTTGCTCAGATCGAGTACATAAGGACTTTCACGTCCATATACAACGCCCTCTGTGCTGTCTTAAGACATTAACAACCTTCACATCTCAAAGCAGTATTTAAAACATCCCGTGGCCTTCCATATCGTACACAATGTCTTCTACAATCCCAACAACCACAGAGAAAACATCTCTTGCCTTGACACCGATCGAGGACGACCTAAAGAGGCCACTTCCCGAAGTCAAAGTCTTTGACAATGCAACAGTAACACACGACCAGATTATCGACGCCCTCATCAAAGCGGGCGGCTGCGTCATTAAGAACGTCGCGGCTGCGAGCGACCTAGCTCAAATTGAATTAGACACAAGACCATATATCGAAGCCGACAAGCCATGGGACGGCACCTTTTTCCCTATCCAGACCCGACGTGTCAACGGCCTGGCAGAGAAGTCAAAGACATTCATGGATAAGGTTGTATGTTACCAACCTTACCAGGACATATGTAAGACCTTGTTGTCTAGCACAGTGAGCAACTGGGTAGGCAAGGAATACGAAACGAGCACATCTTCACCGCAGCTCAACAACACAATCGTCTTCTCCATCGGCCCTGGTGCCGCCCCACAGCCGCTCCACCGCGACGATATGATCCATCACAACATCACCAAACAGATGCGACCTGAAGATTACAAGATTGGACAGGACACAGGCATTGGTTTCTTTATCGGAGGAAAGAAGACAACCAAACAAAACGGAGCCACACGATTCATCCCTGGTTCTCATCTCTGGAATCATGAGACGCCGCCAAGTGAGGATCTTGTTTCCTATGCTGAATTGGACCCTGGTGATGCGTTTATCATGCTTTCCTCCTGCTACCATGGCGGATCAGCAAACACGACCAAGGACGAGGAACGCTTAGTGTACAGCTGTTTCATGACGAAGGGATATCTCAGACAGGTACGTCTCTATCTCAAATCTCTCCACTTCCAATACATTTATATGCCATGGTATTGATTGCTGATACCGAATGTGATAATCAGGAGGAGAACCAGTACTTGAATAACAGCCCTCAAAAACTCAATGAGCTGTACGACGATGAAATGCTCAAGCTCATTGGATATAACCTTAGTGCGCCTTTCCTTGGTTGGATTAAACAAGGTCATCCGCTGGCAGCTCTTGGACGGGAGAAACCCTTGGGAGATATGTATTGAAGATCTATGGGCTCTAAAGTATTTAGGTACTCATTGCACCCATTTTAGCGGGTTGAACCAAAAATATAACATAGATTGTAATATGAATCTGCTTCAGTGTTGATTTCACATGATATCCGACAGAGAATATGATTATACGGGGTGTTTTTTTTACCCAAATTCACCTACTAAACCTACCAAAAACACCCTAAATGGCGCTTCTACTCCCCCCTTCGATTTTGATCATCATAAGGGTGATGAGATACCTACAAAGCACAAGGAAGCCATTCGCCAGTTACACTAGTTTAGAAAGGTACCAAAACTTCAGCTCCAAGCACGCTACAAGCTCGGCGATACAGCAATTGATCGGATCCTGGCATACGAGGCACCAGAGCGAAAGCGCACTAATAGGGTTGGCAAGCCCAAGAAGCTTAGTAACACGCAAGTCGACATAATTATCGAATATTGCTCTGAGAACTACGATCAGCGTTGCCTTTGCCTAGACTATGAGCACTTAGTTCTAGAGCTCAAACTTGACGCTACAGCTTCTACCTTCTAACGACGACTCCACTAACGAGGCTGCTTTCGCTGTGTCGCTTGCCAAAAACCCTACCTCACTTCTGCGCAAGTTATAGGCCGACTCCTTTGGGCAATTACACATATATTTTGGCATTTGGAGTGGTTAAAGGTGTTTTGGTCAAACGAGGTTGCATTTTTAGTTGGAGGCAGGACAGTAAAGCAGAAAGTGACAAGAAAGAGAGGTGAAAGGACCCATCCTACGTGCATACAACACCAGTTTCGCCAGAGCCATATGACACCTGTCCACGCGTGGGGAGCAATTGGATATGGCTATAAGAGTCCTTTGATATTCCTCTACGGTTCTGGCAAAGATAGAGCTTTTGTTCAGACAGATTATTTAGCACAAATCCTTGAGGCACAACTCAGGCCTATTCTTGAGGCTTTTGCAGCTATAACTCACCAACTTCGCCCTGTTGCCGAGCCCTTGTTTATGGAGGACGGGAACTCAGCTCATGGCCACAAGTCAATACGTAACTGTTGTGCCAAATGGCATACAGCTCACGGGATTATCCTTATGCCACTTCCCTCTACAAGTCCTGATATGAACCCTATTGAGAAGTGCTGGAGGAGGATCAAGGAGACATTGCACAGACGTCGCTGACAGCCAACTACAGTAGCCGAGATGGAAGCTATATGTTGCGTGAACATTCAGTTCTCACTTCCTGCATGTCTCACATGCAGAGAACAGAGACGAATATTCACCTACCTTCAGTCCAATAGCCGACTGATGCCTATTCAGGCAAGAGAGCATATAAATAGTAGATAGATTTACATAGCTAGTCTAGACTCTATTCGACATGCTATTATCACATTCTCACTCCGACTCTTCCGCTCGTGACATATTCAACACTATAGTATTAGAGGAATGGGATAGAATACCACAGGATTATATTAATCAGCTGATTTTAAAGCAGGAGCATTGGGTTCATGTACTTATGGAGCGTCATGGGTGGTCAACTCCTAATTAAATGCTGCTTTGATACCTAATTTTAATGCAATGTGGGTAACCGTTGCACTCAGTTAGAATAACTGGGATAAACTGGATCTTGTGCTATGATTCCTCCTTCAGCCTAGCAAGACTAGTCTCTCTTGTGCTTGTCGATGCCTATCCATCTACCTTAAAATCTTGTTCCACTCATTAATAGCCAACACTACCACTTTAGTCCCCGGATGGCTCTCCTCTCCGACGCATCGCAACAGATCCATAGTAGCTTTGTTCGGCCGCCAGCCGCACGTATTGTGGAAAATCAGACGCCTACTGCTCCGCTCCCCTGCTCCTAGTTCTCTCTCCCATCGAGGATTATGGAAGTCTGGCGACTGGTAGATGACTTCCCAGTCCTCCGTGTTCAGGTCCTCCTCGTCATTCGTCTTGCTGTTAGGGATCTCCACTTCGAAAGCCAACCTCGCCTGTCGTAGAGATGGCATAGATCGCAGCGCCTTGGCCCAGCCCTCGAAAAGCGGCTGCATAGTGTCTTCATTAGGGACGTTGCGAGTGAGTAAGTCTTCCTCAGGCGCGTCATCGGTTCTTTGAAAATCCCAATTGTCCTCGTCTTCCTTATCGAAGGGATCTGCGCCGTCTGCCGGGTTATCAGTAAATGGCAGCGGTAGATCATTTGGATCTTCGGCCGGATTGCGGGGAGGTGTGCCGTATTTCGGCTTGCCCTTGGGCATGAAGTACCACCACCCCGATGGAGTGTGTCGCTCGAGGTGCACATCAAGCTTCTCCAGATTGAGCCATTCCGGAGGCGAGGTTGCTGTCTCCGAAGCGTGAGGCCAGAAGAGAGCCTCATCGAGAACACCTTTGATGTAAAGTTTAGTCAATCGTTGTGACCAGATGCTCAGCGATGACCCCAGCAAATCATATTCCGAGGGATACGTTAGATTGGGCATGGGCAGCATCTGATTGATCGCACCGCCATCCAGGCTCATGTCCAGCGTAGCTCCGGATATTGTCTTCGCCTCCTCTAAACGAAGCTTCAACATAGTAGCCAGGCGGCATCGGTCTTCTCTAAGGAGTCCTGGGTATCGAACCTCGAAGCCGCTGAGCACCAGATCTAAGGTCACAAGTCCCGGCATACGTGCCGCTAGATCAAGCTGGACACTCGGAGTAGGTATACGCCGCCAATGCGAAAACGCCAGGCGTGATATACACCTAAGCTGAGGCAGCGCATCGGGTCCTAGAAGATTGATGCGCGAGCGGAGGTGGCGGTAATCCCCTAACTCTTCATTTTCTTCATAACACAGTACCTCACTGTCGTTGGCCCCAGACGAATGAGTAACATCCTGCAAGCAAAGGCAGAGGTGTTGAACACAGTATCGATGAACTGTGTGCACGGAAGCAAAAGTGTTGAATAGGTGATCACGAGCGGAAGAGTCAGAGTGAGAATGTGATAATAGCATGTAGAATAAAGTCTAGTCTAAACTACGGAATGGGCATCTCTCATATAGAGAGCCTCAATAAAGAAGTGAAGACTATCAAACAGTGTTCCATGCATGGTGGCTTCCATGCATGAACACAAACAGAATCCCCGGGTGGCCGTCAGCTATTGGATGTGAATGCCCGTATTCACGCAACACTTACCTACCAATGTAAGACTGGGGATACGACAACCTGCTATTAATGGAAGGTGCAAGACCGGCGACGCCGCAACTTACCTATCAATGTAAGACTGGCAATACGGCAACCTGCTATTAATGGAAGTCCGAAGATGCAAGACTGGCGATATAGCAACCTTGGGCTCGTACCCCTGTACTAGTAGAATGGGCGGGAAGCGGACCGCAGATGGCTTGGCTACATTAACAGCATGTCTACAAATCCCGTATATGCATATAGCATGCATGATTAAGGACACCACAAATCTTCTGTAATTGAACACGAGGCATAATATTGCTCCTTCCTCGGAAATATTGTTGTTACTCATCAGAAGCGATGGTTAAGGAGGTTGCTCGAAAAACGAGAGGAGTTGAAATGCTCAGATATAAAAGAGGTCTCACCTCATGGGTTCCACAGATCAAACAACAACGTCAACTGGAACAACAACAAATAGAAGCTTAAGTTAGTAGTCACCTGTCTTCCTCTCTTTCACTTACTGACATTTGCCATAGACGCTCCGAAACGCCAACATGCTTCTCCAATACGTTGCTCTCCCCGCTTTCGTCCTGGCAAACAATGCCCTCGCCGTCGCGCTGCCTCATCCGCAGCCCGCTGCTCAGTCAAGTCCTAACTCGTTGGGTTTTCCTTCGACCCTCGCACGCGACACGGAAGTGAAGGACTACAGTCACTTCTTCGGCGAGGGCAAGCCATGGCCCAAAATCGCCGAGATCTTCCCGCATCTGAACTTGACCGAACCAGATTCCTCGTCGAGCCTTGTCAAACGCGCCACCCCCCGCGTCAGCGGGTGTTGGTCACCACTTTATTCCGGACCCAATCTGCAGAGATACTTCAACGCCGTCCTCCACCTCATCGACCAACATATCAAGAACCCGCTTGGGACAACGGAAGTCTACGTCGGACACGACTACGTCTTCGCCGACGACCTTGCCGAATTCCACGTCCGCGAACAGGACGACTGCATGTATCGCGTCATCTTGGATTCCCGCTCGCTCGCCGCCCATGTACAGGCGGTCTGGGATACATGCTCCTACCAGGCTTCGGGATGGGGACTCGTACAGAGAAGCACGGCGCCCAACTCAAACGCGGACGTCTATTCCAACATGGCGTTTATGCTGTACTCGGCCCAGGAACGGGATACCGGCGCGGTGCCGGGATTTCAACACGTCTGCAAGGGATCTCCTTAGGCGATGGCGTTTCGATGTCCGATGAGGCTTGCGGATTGATGCGAGCTGGAGCGGATGTGGCTGAGATTGGCAAAGAGGAGCTTCGCGCTAGGTTTTCAGCTGAAAGGCTGAGACGTTTGATTTCTCAGTTCTCACACGATCCTTATTTTCCAATTCGGTCACGGAACGAATTTTTAAATCTGTTTGGCCCTGTTCAGGGAGGACCTTCGATGTTACCACAGACCTCGGCTTCGACGTCGCGAGAACGACGACGATCATGAGAGATCATCTACAAGCTTCATATAGGCCAATTTTTCTAGAAAAAAGGATGAGTAGCAAATCTACTAATTATTATCCTAGACAAGTGTTATATCATGTGATAAGAAACAGGTGACTAAGAAGGCTGTGGTCCTAAAACACAATTAGACCTATGTGCTGCCACTTATAATATCCTTCCTACTGCTAAGTTAATCATATTCATGTAATCATTAGAACAGCCTACGATGATTGTAAGCATTACATGAAGCAGTTGTAAACACTACTAACGCTGTCCTAACTGCTATCTAAGAGAATGACTTATTAGGTTATAGTCCTAGTAGAAGTTATATACCTTTTATTTAAGCTATTCCTAGCTTAATTTAGTAAGAAACTTATAGAGTTATTCTTATTTTATAGTTAAAGTAGACATAAAGCTAATAGCTCTCAAATTCTACAATGCTAATCTAAAACCACAAGGCACTATTTTATATCAGATTAGAACTAGAGCTTTCACTAACAAAATAAAGCGTCTTCTACATCTTAATCTCTAAGAATTACACTAGCAAAGTGTTTCTAGCACATTGTTTACATAAATGAAGTAGCGCTACTATTGCTTAACATGATTATAAGGTCTAGTTTTGCACATAAAGCTATGCTAACTGTCGTATAAGCTACCTACATCTTGTTAGGTCATCTTAACTATAAAGAACAACTTATATCTTATTAACATGCAGGATTTCTTGTAATAGGTATAGGACGCCTTAATCACAGCTATCTATGCGAATCATTAGGTGCACGCATGGAATCGTCCACTTATGACATTAACACACTAGCCTCGAAGCCTCTGTTTAAGGCTCTTTATTACAAGAGCCCTTTCCTAGTTGAGATAGTTCTACAATCAACCACCTCAACACCTAGCACCCCCGCTGCTTTCCGACGCGGCCGAGTACGGCGGCAAGCAACTGATGCATGTATGCGATGTGGTGGTGAGAGGGAAGAGGCAGCTGTGAGAAGAACAGCCTCCAAGGTGCGTGAGGGCGAGGAGCATGATGGTGGGAAGACCTATGGGATTCTCGCAAGAACGAGGCCATCTAGTAGGGATTTAGAAAGAGCGCTTGGAAGAGTGGTTCCGTTGTCTTTGTCGCGGCGATGTCTCTGCCCTGCAGCGCCGTGGGAGACGATGGCCGTACGGGAGGGTTTTTGTATACCCCATCCCCATCTGCCCCTCTTCTCTCGCTATCTCCGTCGCCGTCTCCCCTTTGGCCTCTCTCTGCATCTTAATCCGCGAGACCGCTATCCGTCCTACTACATCGAACAGGATGAGTTTAGAAGGGGTAGGGACGTGAGACTCATTCCTCTCCTTACCATCCCCCTCCCCATTTCCACACACGCCACAAGCACCGCCTCGCATCCCCCATCCCGCACCCCCTCACCATCGCAAACCTACAACCCACGAAACCAGCGCGGATGAGAGAGCACGATGCCACGAGCCAAACCTGTCAACAACCCAAGACGCTTTCCGATGCCGCGTCCGCCGCACCCGCGCCCATTCAGACCCCGCCTTTAGCTCCTGCGCCAACTCCCGAAGTCGGCGGACGCAGCCGGAGGAGCGAGAAGGTCGGTAGCATGTGGGGACGGCGGCGGCGAGGGCAGCTCGATGAGGGGAGGGAGGACTTCGGTGGCGGCGGGGAAGAAGCAGGACGACGAGGAGAGTTGGGGAACGGGGGGTTAGCATCTGGAATTTATGCATCTCCAAGACCATCCTGCAAGCGAGCGAGCGAGTGAGCCGTCGGGTCGTCCTCCCATGAGCCGGAGCATAGCACTGCACCCGGCGGCAGCAAGCCTGAGCTCGTCTCTGCGCTTCTAAGGGAGAAGACGTCTCGACATCTGAGAAGAGGAGAGGGGAGGAGAGAAGAGACGAGGAGAAACGAGAGACCAGAAGAAACAGATGAGAAGAGAAGTGAAGAGCTCACAAACCCACCATCACTATCACCATCACCATCACCATCACCATACTTCTAAAATCAAGACAACAGTAGTAGACATCCCTCCTCCCTCCTCCACCAGCATCGCATGTCCTCTCCCCAGACGCGCACGTGACCAGCAATTCGGTGGGGTGGCGGCGGTGGGGTCTCACGTGCACTTGCAAGTCTAAAATCCACAAGCAAAAAAATCTAAAAATGCCAGCCAATGGCGTCTCATGGCCTTACTCGATGCTGTTACGCCAGCGCGACGCCAATGGGACGGCGCTGATTGGTGCGATAAGGAGAGGAGACCCTGGATGCTTCGCTGGGGATGTTGGGGATGTTGGTGGTGGCGGTGGCGATGGCGGTCCAGGCTGGCTGGCTGGGCTGGGGCTGTTGGGCTGGTCTGTGTCTGTCATTGCTTGCTGTTGGGAGAAGGGGGAAGGAAGGAAGGAGGGAGGATGTCATAGTGTCGCGAGAGCATATGGGTATGTACATATGGGGGAGTACATACGTATGTACGTATGGACAGTATGGGAAGGACGATCTGAGGTATTTGAGGCATTTGATCTGTCTGTGGAGAGGAGAGCAGAGGAGAGGAGAGGCAAAATTGGGAGAGGCGAAACGCAAAGGCAAAAAGCAAAAGCCCTGTCGGTCTCGGCCTGCCTCGGAAGCGCCCACCCTATCGCAGACGCAGCCATCCCCTCCATCGGAGCGAGGAATGCAGGAGGGATCCACGCCATCCACTCCCCACGAGATGCTGCAGCCGATGCCGTGGGCCGGGGCAGGGGAGGGGCAGGCAGGAGGAGGTGGCGAGGGAGAGGGAGGGAGATGCGACCTTGGTATCAGGTATCAGCACGAAGTATCAGCTTGGGATGCGGTTTCAGACGTTGGAGGCGTGGAGGCGTGGAGGCGTGTGGGTTGTATGGAGGGGTCGCCGAGGAGGAGATGCGACGGTGTGGGCGACGCTGTAGTGTGATGTCTTTGGGGATGAGGTGAGATGAAGAGAGGCACTCCCGGCTGCTCATGTATGTACTGACTGAATACTGATTGATGTAGTGATGTACTAATGTACTGATATACAAGTATGCATGTGCTTACCACGGTATGTACTATGTACATCTCCATCTCCGTCTCCATCTCTCTGCAGAGCTGTGAAGGCCGTCGTGAGACCGTTACCCTAGGGACCCTTACGCTACCGTTGACCTCGACCGCTCTGATATGCGGAGCTCCGATTGCGAGAGGGAGACGGACGGACGAGCAGGAGCTCCTAGGTCGAGCTGGGCATGTCTGGCTTGCAAATTAGATGCTGTCGAATTATCACTCACGAGGCCATTCATTATCCCCACAAAGAAGAAAACGGAGGGTTCGTGAGGACTGAGGAGCATGGACGGCAAGTGTTGCGATGTGATGCGAGCCATCTCCATACCCCACGCAGGCTTTCTTGTGGCGTGGAGAGGGAGGAGAGGGAGGAGAGGAGAGGAGAGGAGAGGAGAGGAGACGGAGACGGTCCCTCGTTACGGGGAAGTGATGGTGGAGATGTGGTTTGGCAGAGCACGAGATGATGGTACAGTAAGCAGGGAGACAATCTTCTGTCATGGATCAGCGCAGTGGAAGACTCTCTCTCAATCTATTCGCAGTGATGAAGGAGAGCTGCTGACGAGGAGAGGAAGAGAGGAAGACCGTTGCTGTGTCGACGATGTATATCTCTCGTCCAATCTCCTGTGCAGCTCTGGCTCGGTCGGGCGGTACCTTACATATCCTTCTTACTCATCGCGCATCGCGCATCGCGCATCGCCCATCGCCCATCGCCCGCCCCATGGCCGACGCGAAGTCTTCCCGTTTGGGATTATCTGGGGAAGAAGATGAGATGAGATGAGATGAGATGAGATGACGGCGAGGGCGAGGGCACTGTGCTTGTGCGCGACTGGACAGGGCAGGGCATGCATGGACGGGACACAGTAGTAGGTACCTACACTAGTCGACAACAGGCTCGTCGTCGCCGTTCTAGAGCGAGATGAGAGCTGATCCTTGAGAGGTATGGTATGGGAAACAAAACAAGCATTGACGCATGTGACATGGGAAAATACCTCAAAAAAGAAAGATGAGATGAGCAACAATAAGAAGAAAGAAGAAAGAAGGGATGAAGGAGGAAACAGTCATACTATCGCGTTGGCTCAACTCTATCTGTCTCAACTCTATCTGTCTCAACTCTATCTGTCTCAACTCTATCTGTCTCAAGTTCCATCTGTCTCCAGCGCAATATGACAGGCGTCAAGGCCCGAGATAGACATGCCCGAGATAGACATGCCCGAGATAGACATGCCCAACCTCTACGTACCTATTCGACTAATCAGTATAATTAGTATCATCAGTATAATCAATACAATCAATATACTTGGTATAATCAGTATAATCAATATAATCAATATAATCAATACAATTAACACAGTCAATACAATCAATCAATCAATCAATCAATCAATACAACGTCAGCTAGATTAGCCTATGAGTGTGTGAGCCATGAAGAGATAGATAGATAGATAGATATGTACAGAGATAAATAGATACACAGTACTTACTGTACTATACTTACTGTACTATACTTACTGTACTATACTTATTGTATGTACTCTACTTACTGAAGATACTATTCGAATATCTGATTGGCCCGCTCATATCTATTTCGCGAAATCCTTATCGATAGCAACCCCCAACCCCCATCCGTCTTCTTCTTCTTCTCTTCTTCTTCTTCTTCTGGTCCTGGTCCCCGCTTGCCCTCCCACCTCTCCCTCTCCCACCTCTCCCACCTCTCCCACCTCTCCCACTCATCACCGAAGAGGTAACTCGAAGCGTCATTTTGGCAAGAAAGGTACCTTATAGGGTATGTCTGTATAAATATTTCCTGCACTGTACTCATGTACTCATGTGCTCAACTCAACAGAATCCGGTACCCGTACTGATTACTGCTACTGCACTCGTACTAACTCCCCCCCGCTACCAGAGGTACATCCCAGCCTTTTTGCCTTTTTGCCTCTGGGCCCTGTCTGCACCACCACCACTGTACCACTACCGTCCCACTACTGTCAAACAAATGCGAAATGGGAAATGGCAAATGGGAAGGGAAATGTGAATGCCTCGTTGCCTTCGTGCGGCATTATTCGAAAAATCCCACTTAAAGAACCCGTCGGCCCAGACATCCATCCCCCTCCCTCCTCCCACTCCACCTCCATCCTCCCTCCGCCTAAGGAAAAAATCGTGATTCATCCTTAACCTCCATCAATCCTTCCTCCTCCTGCTTCTCCACCTCCACCACCTCCACCTCCACACACAACGATCCCTCAGCCTTCCTTCCTCCATCCATCTTCGCCTGTGCCTCGACATCAACCTCGACACGACCACCAGAAGACATATATCATCCCTCTCAGCCGTCGCCTTGACGTCTTCCATTCAGCACAGCCATTTATTCTTCTTCATCTTTGCGCTTTGTTTTCCACACACACAACCGCAGTCATGGTCAGTCAATCCCCGTCTCCATCCCCTCCATCCCCTCTGTGCGACTCTGCTGACGATGCCATGCGACCACAGTCGAACTCAACAACGGTGTCGTATACGGCAAACGTGAGTCCATTGAGACAATTGCAGCTTACTAGACTCTGCGAGTCCAAGAAGCATACTGATGATGTCTTGTGCAGTTGCTCAAGTACATGAGGCTGGATCAGAAGGGGACCGCCATGGCCGAGTACATCTGGATCGATGCCACCGGTGGAGTGCGTTCAAAATCAAAGGTCAGTCATTGAGATCTCAGCCTTTCAATTTTCTTCTCTTATCGCCGCTCTCCGACTTGGACCGATCATCATCAATCAATCAACAACCGATCAATCAACATTCACGACTGGGTATACATTCCACGATCACAAGCAAGCAAGCAATCAGACAGACAAACAAACAAACAAACAAACAAGAAACACCTTCGCACAACCAACACAAAACACAATACAAAGCGACTCCAATTATCACGGCGAAGCCTTCTCGCGGCGATTGTCGGCTTCGTTCCTCCATTCGCCACCACCCCACGTCGCCTCGGCTCAGCCTATTCATAGGTCAATGCTGCGCCCGCCCAGATCTCGTGCTGCATCGCACCCCGCCCACACATAAAGCCACAAATTTCAAATTACACGAACGTGTTTGCTAATATTTCTCGTGACTATAGACGATCACCAAGATACCTGAAGATGGCAAGATCAAGCTCGCCGACCTCCCAGAATGGAACTTTGATGGTTCGTCGACGGGCCAGGCCCCAGGCGACAACTCAGACATCTATCTCCGCCCCGTCGCCGTCTTCCCCGACCCACTGCGCGATGACCCAAACATCCTCGTCCTCTGCGAGTGCTGGGACTCCGATGGAACCCCAAACAAGTTCAACCACCGCCACGAGGCTGCCAAGCTCATGGAGGCGCACAAGGACCAGGAGCCGTGGTTCGGTCTTGAGCAGGAGTACACCCTCCTCGACATGTCCGACCGACCATACGGATGGCCAATAAACGGCTACCCAGGACCACAGGGCCCATACTACTGTGGTGTTGGTACCGGCAAGGTCTTCTGCCGTGATATCGTCGAGGCGCACTACAAGGCGTGCTTGAACGCCGGCATCAACATCTCGGGCACCAACGCCGAGGTCATGCCTGCCCAGTGGGAGTTCCAGGTCGGTCCTTGCGCCGGCATCGACAGTAAGTCACCCAGACGCCCCATTCCCCGCACATCTAACATTCCCTAGTGGGTGACCACCTCTGGATCGCCCGTTTCCTGCTCCACCGCATCGCCGAGGAGTTCGGCGCCAAGATCTCCTTCCACCCCAAGCCGATCCCAGGCGACTGGAACGGCGCCGGCCTCCACAGCAACTTCTCGTCGGCGGACATGCGCAAGCCGGGCGGCATGAAGTACATCGAGGCCGCGATCAAGAAGCTCGAGGGCCGCCACAAGGAGCACATCGCCGTCTACGGCGAGGACAACACGCTGCGTCTCACGGGCCGCCACGAGACCGGCTCCATCGACACCTTCACCTACGGCGTCGCGGACCGTGGCGCCTCGGTCCGGATCCCGCGCGAGTGCGGACAGAAGGGCTACGGATACTTTGAGGATCGCCGACCCGCGTCCAACGCCGACCCGTATCAGATCACCGGCATCATGATGGAGACCGTAAGTCGTCCCCAGCCCGTCCCGCCCTCCGTGCACGTACTCACATGCTGCAGATGTTCGGCGGTCTCGACGAGCAATAGATAGATTCCCCTCATCGAGCTTTTTACTTAATTCCCCCGGCGGCGCGCACATACACACATGTACTTGGATGAGGTCTTGGAGAGTGGATGAGGTTTTGGAGGGTCAGAGGGAAGCGGGGTCTTTGTGGAGGATGGGAGGGAAGGGAATGGGCTAGCTAGCTGGAAGAGTTGGATCGCGTTGCGTTGCGTTGGTTGCATTCGCGTTCGTTCGCATTGCGAGAATTCAGAACGTCGTATCGTGTCGTGTCGTGTCGTACAGCATTTGAATGTCGTCGTCCTTCTCTGAGTCACGTGTGTTGGTGTGATGTGATTTGACGTGACTTGTGATTTATGAGGTCGATCCGTTGAGCCACTCATTCGCTGAGATGAGATGAGAGGAACCGGACACGGCGGAGGAGTCACTGGTGCGGTCTCGCGGTATGGATGATGGATGCATGAGGGGAGAGCTGAGAGGCTTCATGTCGAGGGGTAACGGCGTCCGTTGGGTCCGGGGGAGTATGCTCGCAGGCAGACAGGTAGGTAGGTAGGGAGAGAGGGGTGAGGCACCGCCACAGCGCGCTGCTCAAGACCCAAAAACCAAGAGTCGGGCAGGCTAGGCGGTGGAGACGTCACAACACAACACAACGCACCCTCGAATCCCGCCGCAGCGTGGCAGAGGCGACGCGCCTTCCCTCAGTCATCTCATCGGGCAAGCACCACGGCAGGCAGAGTATCAAGGAGAAAACAGCGCCGCCGTAGCCTGCCTGTGTGTGTGGAATCATCGGGATTATGCTGTGGTGGTGAGTGGTATGCTATGGTACAAGCATCATGCTTTGAGAACTGCTCCATTTCCTCCCCTCCCCCTCCCCCCTTCCCCATCACCACCGCCGCCGCGTCACCCATCCGCCCATCACACGCATCGCCTCCCGCCTCTCGTGCATCACGCGTCTCCGTCTCCGCCGTCCACCCCGCCCCCGTCTTCTGGCCCGACGAACGCCGCATCCGGATCCCCAAAGCGCACCAGCTCGTGCCGCAGGAACGCCGCAGGGCTGCATAGCATCGCGCGCCAGCTGCGCAGCCGGCCGAGCGGGCTCAGGCTCATCGCGTGCGCAGGGCCCGTGCGCGTCGGTGTGCGGGGACGCCAGGGTGCTGCCGCGGACGGCGGCGGGTGGGGAGGAGCTGTGCTGGTGAGGGCGTGCGCGGAGCGGCCGTGGCGTCTGTCGACGTCGTTGGAGGGGGTGGGGGCGTGGATGCAGTCGAGCGCATCGAGGGCCTCCGCGTCGCTGCTGCGACGGCGTCCCGTGGTCGAGCTGCGGGCATTGCGTCCCGCCGTCGCGGCGGCACGGCCCTGGGGGCTGGCGAGGTGGGGCCGAGCAGCGCGCGGTGGGGAGGGGCTCTCGGCGTCGTCTTCGGAGGAGGTCTCGTCGTTCTGCAGGCTCCATTCCTCGTCGTCGCCGTCCTGGCCAGCCTGCTTCTCGTACGCGGCCTCGGCGGCGCGCGCCTGCTGCTGGAAGTTCGGCGCCGCCGGGTCGCCGATGCAGGAGGTGGCGTAAGGCGCGCACGGCGGCCCGGTGCGGAGGTACTGTCGGAACGCCGCGGAGATCGCGGGGTCGGAGGGGCCGAGGGGCCCGGCGAGGAGGTCGAATGGCTGGTTGCGGTTGCGGGCCGCGGAGGGGGGACTGCGTGTGATGTTGTCCGGCTCGGGCTCGTGGCTGGGGATGTGGGGGGCTGGGTGGGGGGTGCGGTGACGTGCGTCGCGAGGGGCTGGAGGGGAGAAGCTGGGGGCTTTGCCTACGCCTCTATCGCGTCGGTGGGGGGTTTGCGTGGTTTCTCTTTCGGAGGCAGCGTCGTCTACAGGAGCTTCGACGGCGGTGGCTTTGTGGTACTGGGTATAGGCGGCTTTGGTGGGCTGGCTCTGGCCCGTGGCGTTTTGGGAAGGAGAATCCACGGCCTTTCCTTTGCCTTTGTCTGGGGAAGAAGTATCCGCCTTAGACTGGTCGCCATAGTCAGCATCGTGGCCGAGATCGTCGTCGTTGGGACCAACTTCTCCGCCTCCTCGAAGCCTCATTCTATCACCACAACGAGGATCACGAACCTGCAGATTACCGTTCTCATCCAGGCCTACCATATCAACCGGGCAATGAGCTGGGAGATCGCCCAACCTGTCGAACCGCGCTTCAGCACCTCTCGCCGTGGCATTGGCGCGCCTTGCTGACTGGGAAGGGGCGGGAGCCGGGGCATCTCTGACTCTTCCCAATACATCTCGATGACTTCTGTCTGTGACCTCGAGTCTCTCCAGCCCGAACGTCCAATCGTCTGCATTTGCAAAGACCAATCTCAGCTTCACAAGGCCCGTCCACTCTCCAACCAGCCTCCCATCCCTCTTTCGCTTGCGCACCATGTACGACTCTGCTCCTCCTTCAGCATCACCCATGCCCTCCAGACACACAACACCTTCCCACTCTCCGACGACCCTGCCGTGCGCACAAAGGACCTGCACCACAAAAGGCCTGACATATCCCAACCGCCTCATCAAATCATCATCGTGGCTTCTCCGCCCCGCAGGCGGCAGAATGCTAGGCCAGTACGCAACCCTTCCCGATCTCAGCCGCGGCAGAAAGAGATCCTCCACCCGCACCCTCCGAGACCCCATCTCCAGCTCTCCCACCCAGAACCAGAAGTCGTCACCATCCGCAAGCACGACGCCGAGCCGCACGACGCCGTCGACGCGCGACAGACCGGCGACGCCCGCCCGCCCAACGAGGATGGTGTAGGACCGCCCCCAACGGCCTGAGAGCTGCTCCGTGGCGGCGAAGAGCACGCGGTCCCACTGCGCCAGGATGCGGCCGCTTGGGGCGAGCACGCGGATTGAGAAGGGGCCCTCGGGGAGACCGGGTCGGGGGTGCAGCGGGAAGGCGGGGTGGGGCTGCGAAGGCCGCGGGGCGCGCACGCGCTGGGTTTCGGTGGATCGGAGGGGAGGAGCGCCGCGAGTGGCGGGGCGGGCGGTGGAGGTGGATGCGGGAGTAGAAGGATAGGCAACTGATGCCGTTTCTCTCGGCGTAGAAGCTCTCTCTTTCCCCTTTCCTTTGCCAAGTGTCTTTTCCCTGGCCTTATCTGAGATTGAGCACCCATCCTCGTGCCCGTCAATCATCCACCTCACCATTGAATTTCCTCTCCAACGCCGAACGAATCGGCCGGCCGAATCGAAGATATCGACATTCAACCTCTCAGGAGACTGGATCGTGGGCAGAGCGCCGTAGGCACGACACTCGTCGACGCCGTGATGAACATGCCTGAAACCGTCCTTTATCTCGCAAGAGACCGCAATGGTAAACGGACCTCTAACCACGGTGATTCCAGAGCGAAAAGGCTGGATTGGCGGTTGAAGTCTCGATCTGGCAGTCAAACCGATCGCACAACCTCTCATGGCCACATCCTCGCCCGGGATCATGTCGCTCCCCTCGTCGTCGCCGTCCGCATCGATGGAGAAGCTGCTTCCATCGTGACGGTCCCCCTCGAGAACCTTAACCCTCCTGAAGATCTCGACGGCCCCAGTGCTCTCATCGGTAACCTCGAGACACATCGTCGCGCCAGCTTCTTCCGGGCCTCTGCGCTTGACACGCCACTCCTTAACATCCCCTATCTCGTGCAGAAGCTCCTCGCTTTCCCCGCAGCGGACGACGATCGTCATCGGCCCGCGGGGAGAGCCCTCTTTCCCATCGCCGCCACGGCCACCGGCGTCCGGCTGCGCCATCTCGCCCTCATCTCTCGCCTCCCTGAGGAACTGCCTCCCGTCGACAAGGACGCCGCCAAAAATATCGACTCTCCTGAGACTGCTACGGAGCCCGCTCGTCTCGTCAATGCCCTCCAGAAAGAACGTCGGGCCGCTTTCGTCGCGACGTCGAGCGGAGAAATAGCACATCTTGACGTGCTTGTACGTGTCCACGATCCTCCCGCTCTGCTCGCAACGGACGACGATCGTGACTGGTCCTGGCCCCTGGAAAGCATCGTTGTTCTCGTCAGTGCTCTCATCGGTAGTGCTCTCGTCAGAACCCTCATCAGCACTCTCAACGCCACCGAGCTGGCGTTCCAGCTGCGTCTTCGCCGCGACATCTCCGCGTCTCCCCACAGATCCCCGTGCTTGAACGTCCCCAGCAAGGCGGAGCCTCTTTCCCTCTCCCTGCTGATCCCTCGCGTGTCTGCAGAACTTGCTCCCATCCAGCAACACCCCCTCGACGCACTCAACCCCTTCTAACCTCTCCACAGACCCCTCCTCATCCGTAACCTCAACAGACAACGTCTCGCCGCCGTCTTTCCGCCCTCGCTTTTTGACGTCCCACGCTTTGACCCCCGCGAATGTGCGTAGCATCCGCCCATGCTTGCAACGGATGGCCATCGTAACCGCGCCCTGGGAAGAACCCCCTCTCTCCTCGCCGCTCGCGCTGCCGCCGTACAGGCGGAGGCCCTGCTGCGTCCGAGACGCCCAATCGCCCGTCACCATGCCGTCCAGCGGCGCCTCGGCCGTCCGCTCGCCCCGTCCGCTCACTCCATCATCCCCATGTCCCCTCACAACCCCCCGTCCCGGCTGCGGCGCAGCACCCGCGCCCTCCGCGCCCTCCCCCTTCCCCTCGGCCGTGAACGACGGACACTCCACCCGCGTCACCGGCGCGGCGCGGCCGATGGCTGAATCCGGGTCGTACGGCGAGAAGAACGGACAGCCTGCGTCTGCTGGTTGCGGAGTGGGAGGGGGGAGGGGAGGTGGGGATGGCGGCGCACGAGGAGAAGTATGGCCTGGGCCTGGCGTCGCAGGACCCACGCTCACCCATCCCTCGGGCTGCGAGCGCGGCGGCGTGGGCGCCGCGGCGGAGTAGAAGGCCTCGTCCGCGACGCTGTCCTGGAACGCACGAGGCGTCTGCGTCTGCGTCTGCGTCTGCGTCTCGCGGAGGTGCTGAACGGGAGGCTTGGGCGGGGCGTCGGCGTCGGCGGACGAGGAAGCCGGGCTGGCCGGGTTGGGAGACAAGGGGGGCTGGGCCGCTTCGACAAGCACAGACGGGCCGGGGGAGGGGAGTGCTTGTCCCGGGCGCGCTGGCGGGATGGCGAGGTCGGACGGCTTGGGCTGTGAGCCTGCCATGTTGGCTGGGGAGTCGCAGGGTGGGATGGGAGAATAAATGTCGTAGCGGTTGATATCGATACGTATGGGTTCGAGTGTACGGGACAGACCGGGAAAAGATCGAAGATAGAAAGAAGTCTCGCGTGTGCGAGTATTCTCCGTGTCAGAGCTTGGGATTTAGATTTGCTTTCACCAAGCAAGGTCTTTTGATATGCACGAACTATGAAGAAAAAGAGAAGAGAAAGAGAAGGGAACAGAGAGACGAGAGATATGTCGCCCACGTAGATGTGCATACATCCTGAATCACCCCCGAGAATGGAGCCTGAACGGCCCGCGCGACTCATGTGAATCACGAAGCTCACTCACATGCGTATGAATCACTTCCTTCTGCTCTTGCCCCTATATCTGCCAGAGCAGAGTCACGTGCCGAAGACATCGGATAAAGGGGGGCTGGCGGGATGCAACATCTCATTTCGTCGCTCGCCAACTCGCACCGCACCATGGGCCGGATAGTGGAAGGGGATGAATGAATGCACTGACACGAAATCGAGATTGATTAAAAAAAGGCACAAACATGTTCCATGGCGGGAAAGGAAGACCCTGACATAGATGATAGACAGGTAAGATTGAAATTAATTAGCGGCACATGCCACAATGTAGACCAGAGCAGAGCAAATCGAATATACCGTAACCTCAGAAAAGCAGGGCCACCACTCGAGCAAAAAAAAAATATAACCGAGATAACGCCCCAACGTCCTCATCCCTCATCCCTCATACCCTCAAAGCGTTACCTCCCTCTCCAAACGATACCTCCCTCTCCAAACGACACCTCCCACTCCTCCCAGATACCCCGCATATAAACGCAAAATAACCATAACCATAACCATAACCTAGAACGCACCACCCCCTCCCCCAATGATATACCCGCAGCTATCCCCCCACCAACACAAGACCGAAAAATATTGACCGATGAATAACTAGCACGACACACTCCTCCACCAGCCCTGAACTCGACTCGACTTAGAAATCCGGAGCCGTGGAGACGAGCGCTGCGAAGAGTCCAGCCCCAGCAACAACACCGCCCAGAGCAGCATATCCCACAGCCTCGGCGAAACGCTTGAGTCTCTTCGAGGGGCGCGATTCCGTCGCCTGTTTGGCCGGAACCGGAATGTCGATGATCGGTTCTGGGACCTGTGCAACTGGCTCAGTCATGGCATCCACTACCCTCTCCTCCGTCTTTTCTCTAACAGGCTCTGCGTTTTTGACAATCTGGCTTGGCTGAATAGTCTCAGTCGCGCTCTGCGTCTCCTTCTGGCTCCAGAGGTCAATCTCCCCTTCAACAAGGTCCGAGATATCAGCAGCCTTACGCTTCAATGGCTGTGGCTGTTCCGGAATAACGGCCTCGGCGTCCTCGACAATATCCTTGATCGTGACTGAGCGCCGGTTCTGTTGAGTCGGGCTTGAAGACTCGTAACTGGTCTGCGCGGCCTTGCTTTGCGCAAATGTGGCAGCACTGGTCATATCCAGGTCAGCACTCGCCTGGCGCGGTGCACGATCTGGCCCAAAGAGATAGTCTGCAAGCATAATGCTTCTCCTTTCGGACATCTGGCTTGCGGCACTCGGTGTCTGCTTAAGTGGAGCTATGTCTTCAGTGAAGGATGGGCCTTGGAAAAAATCATCAATATCGGAGCAAAGTTGGATTGGCTGGCCAAATTGTAATCTCGCTCTATTTTCCGCTCGCGCGGCGAAGAACTCATGTTTGTTGGATTTCTCTGAAACCTCAGAGAAGATGGCTTCGGATGAGTTGGCCCGTGGCGTCAAACTCTTCGCCATGACGGCATCGGAAGGATTCGGCATTGACAAGATCCTGCTTGGAGCCACGGAAAGTTCTTGGTCCATTTCATCTGCAAATGAAGGCTGCTTTACAAAGAGTTGTGGCACAAGACGTTCTGGGGTTGGATATCGGTCTTCAGCCCCAATTTTCGTTGGCTCAGGTTGGCTCGGCTCGGCATCTTTTGGGTCGATTTCTTGTTGCTGCCTGCTCATATTCGTAGGTTGAGGAACCTCTGAAATGAATACATCCCTGCCATCCCTTTCCTCTTCGAAATCTGACCACAGGGATGCTCCGTCATATTCATCCGAATCTAAAGCACATGAGCCGTCGTCCTCCGTTGCATCTGGGCGATCCAGAGGCTCCTCGCTCGAATCTCGGCCTGCCTCTTCACAAAGATCTATCGAGATTCCGCGACAGATTGGTTGCTCGGACGGTACGTCAGAGTCGTCTGCATCATCTCCAAAGTACTGATCTGGCCCATCATCCCCGCCGTCTCCAAAATTGGAAGAATCAATTGATTCGTCATCAGATTCAGGTGTTGCCTCAAAGACCTTTGCATCACCCGGATGGCATTCTCTGGGTGCATCTGAATGGCAGCTTTCTTTCTCGTGGTAAGCCACCTCACCGACTTCATCGTCCTTTCCAGTGAGATCGATCATGGCAGGCGTTGGGCAGACCTTCATCACCTGCACCTCTGGACTTTCTACGGGAGTATGATCATCCCTGTCTTCGTTTCTATCATCACCTTCATCTTCTGAGATGTCGACATCGCTGTCGTCGTCCTCAAAGTCGGACGGGACTCGGAAGGTGCTGCTTGCGGTAGCACTATACAAATCAGCAAACGAGACTCTCATGAAGTACAAACTTTACTCACGTCCATGGATCAAGGGTATAGTTGATGCGGAAACGGCAGGCCGGGAAGACCTCGTGGGCTCTACGAACTTCCGATCCGAAGCAAATAATGCTATCGTTCGACAATGGGACTTGATCGTATGAGGTGATGGGCTGTCCGTTGACGCGAGTACCGTGCATGGATGCTTTGTCCTGAATGTAGAGCACCTGTATCATATCAGCATCCATCTCAAGTCAACAGGATTGGATAGTCGGCATGGGATACCTTTGATTCACTGTCGAATCTCAGACATGCGTGATCGCGGGACATCACGGCACTATCGAACCACGCATTGTCCGAGGCGGCAACGAGACCTTTGCTCAGACTCTTCGATGCTCGACCAATGTTGATCGACTTATTCTGTGGATTCAGGTTGAGGTAACGCTGGGTCGGGTGGGTTTTGGAAGTCAAGGCCGTGAGGATGATGTTTGCTATGAGCAGTCAGCAAGCCGCGTCCCGCAGAAGAGCAGCACAGCGACGGTGGAAGTCGTCGCATATGCAAAGACAAAAGCTTCCCTCGAATCGAAGAATCGAAGAGGAGCTCTATGAAGACCTTAAATTTGATGCCATGAGATGTACTGCATCTCTCAAGCGGATCATCTTCATGCATCGACATTCGGCCATGTATAGAATGCCCAGATGTGACGTACCTTGCATGCTGGCCATCATTATGATGGCTTCTTCGACTATGCGAGGAGCAAATGGATGTACTTGAAGGTTAAAAACACCAAACTCGCTGGCTCTCTATTGAGATCCTTTGTGTTGGCTGTTTGGGTTGCTGCGTTGTCGTTGTTGTCGTCGTCGTCGTTCGTCGGCTGTGAGGATTGGGCTATGAAGGTCGTCCAGGATCGAGCCAACAAGGCTACAGCCAGCAGCCCAGCCGATTGTCCGGATGCGTCAGCTTGATAAGGTGGAGTTGACAGTGAAGGAGAAATATGAAAAGGAAGTGCACTGGAGGCTGTGTAGTCGAGGTCGATTTCGATTTCACGAGGGGACAGATGAGGTTGAGATGTTCATGGAATGGATGGATGGATGTGGAGGGGAAGAAGGAGGGGGGAGGGGAGGGGAGGAGGGGAGGAGGGGAAGTCCAAGCTGGCTGACAGTGAGTGACTGGCACTGACAGGCAGCGATCAGTGAGTGATAGCGAGTGATAGCGAGTGATAGCGAGTGATAGCGAGTGATAGTGAGTGATAGTGAGTGATAGTGCTGGCGCTAGGTGCAATCGATAAGAGAGAGGTTCGCTAAAGGCAAAGCGGCCGATTAAGGACAACAACCGACAAACATAGTAAAGAGGAGACTTTGACCTAGCAGCTTTAGCCTTTTCATTTTTCTGCTTTAGAGTCTATAATTCCGCTTAATCCCATTCTTCCTCTATTCTACTCTCTATTTATATTTTATTTATATTCTATTTATATTCTCTCGTGTATACGTCTGATCTCCCTGCGTCATACTCGCTATCGTCATACATAATACTCTCTACCCCTCATCTAACCTCCACGCTAGCCGGAATAGGCATGATGATCTATTATATATAATATATTATCTAATATATTTAAAAAAAAAAAAGTAAACACCTTGGCCGCAGTATGACCCGTCGATTCGCCCAAGTTAGCCCACAACACAATAATCACAATAATAGTCTACTTAGGTATCTATGTATCTTCCATCTACACGACTTCAACTCACTTCTACTCACTTCAACTCCCAACTCAACCTGACAACACTCACACCCGTCAACTAGTTCCACTTCCACTTCCACTTCCACCCTCTCCTCTCCCAGAATCATCACGACTATTCACTTCGACTTCATATCCCATCTTCCCATCCATCCATCTCCTTATGGAGTTTATATCAACGACAACTCTTCACCATTACAAATATCATAAGGCTTTAAGATAGTAACCAACCACTCACACACGGCCAGGCACACCGCTACATCGCAAACCTCTTTCGCAGACTTTGTCTCGGTCTCTTTTCCTGTCATCTACCCTCCCATCTACTTCTTCAACAACCGCCACTATGCGCGATCTCAGACGTCAAGCACTCGAGAGCCACAAGACGGTGTCGAGGAAGGCCCAGTCAAAGGTCTCCTCGCGCGCCTCGTCCGTCTCCGCCTCCCGCGTAACATCGCAAGTCAGTTCGCGCAATGCGAGCAGGCACGGCTCGGACAACGAAGACGAGGACAGCGATAGCACTAACTGGAGGTTTGCAGGCCCCGATCAGAAGAATCATCCCCCAACCCACTAACATGGCCAGTTCCAACTCGATCGACGACATGCTCTCGCTCGAAGCAGCCCTGGACGATGGCACCGACGCCTGGAAGCAGGACCTCAGCGATCGCATGGAGGAGATCATAGATCGGAAGCGCAGCAGTGTCCAAGGCCGAGAAACCGCTTACGCCGCATATGCGCACATCCTCACAGCCCGATACGCCTTCGACGAGGTGGACGGAAAGGTCTCGGAACTCCTGCCAGCTTTCTTGAAGAGCATCAAGAGCGAGGCGAGCGAGCGAGAGACCTTCCTCGCCATCCGAGCCATCGGCATAACCCTCATCACCTGCCCATCCGACACGGCGTATGAGACTCTTTACCAGGCCATGAAACGCTGCTATACGTCGAGTGAATCGCATTTCATCAAGGCCACCGCTCTTCACTCCCTCGGCAGCATCCTTATGTACGGCGGCGCCGGCGATTCAGAGATGGAAAACATCATGGACGAACTACTCGAGATCATCGAGTCGGACGGGGCCACGATCGACGCTCCCGATTCCGCCCAAGTCGTCGTCGCCGCCCTCGAAGAATGGGGCTTCCTAGCCACCTCGATCGACGACCTGGAGGAGCGCAGCGAGGCCGCCATGGAAGCCTTCGTCGAGCAGCTCGACAGCGCCGACGCAGCCGTGCAGATCGCGGCAGGGGAGAACATCGCCCTTCTCTACGAGAAGAGCTACACGGAGCGCGAGGACGACGACGGCGCCGCCAGCGAAGAGGAGGACGAAGAGGGCCACCCCCTCGACACCAGCGTCGTCAAGCGCTACGACGTCTACCGCCAAACCAATCAGCTCAAGCATAAGCTGGCGCAGATCGCCAACGTGTCCGCCAAAAGCATCAACCGCAGGGACCGCAAGCAGCTCCACGTCAACTTCGCCGATATCCTGAACACGGTGGAGTACCCGCAGCGCGGACCGAGGTACCAGAAGGCGATTGATAGCGAGACGGGCAAGAGGTATGGGAGTCGCATGACGGTGAGGATCCATCAGACGGGCGTCATGAAGATTGATCGCTGGTGGAAGTTGATGCGGTTGCAGGAGCTGCGACGCATTCTTGGCGGCGGGTTCGTGGTGCATTATGAGAAGAATGAGGTCGTGTTTGACAGTCTTCCGTAAGTTGACGTCGCTGTTGTTTCACTTCCCTTGCAGACACCATATCTAACCCCATGCAGGATTATGATCTCAAACGAGTAGTGTCTCGCAGAAAGACATCTTCCTGAATCCCTCTATCACCCCACCGGTTCTTGGACAACCTCCATCTTTCTTTGCCTTCCATCACCTACCGCGGATCGCGGAGGAATCGGCAGATCTGCAGCATCAAAAACGGGGAAATAGGGCAGCATACGATACCCTGGCGTTCACTCTTCCTTGTGCCGTCGCACACCACATTTCACGACCTAACGTCCACGACCTCTACACGAATTTCCCGAGCTATGATTGTGCATTTATTCAGCCATTGGTTTTGCCTTGTCGCTCTGGAGCTGGGTTTCGTGAGAGGAGGGGATCCAGATAGATATCTACCTTACCTTGCGGAGCATAAATAAAAATCCAAACACATCCACAACACTTCTTTCTTGTACGTCCATGCCTCGCCTCCGGCCATCGATCGTCCCGGTGCGATGCAACCATTCTCCAGCATGAACGCGAAGTTGAGCGGGAATCTCTTGGCATCACTCGCAACCAGTTCCAAACACTGCACTTCTTTAACGATTACAATTATATTGGTATATATCTCAAGCATCTAAATCAAGTAGAGAGCGTGCCCTTCGTACTCGGCACCTCCCCCTCCCTCCCCACCACCCTCGTCGTCGCAGCCCTAATCGCGACCGCCAACGCCTTAAACGCACTTTCCGCCCTATGGTGCTCATTGAACCCGTGCAGACAGTGCACATGCATCGTGACCCTCGCCGCCTGCGCAAAGCTCTCTATGCAGTGCGGGATCATCTCGCAGCTCAGGTCGCCGATCTCCTCGCGCTTCAGCCCTAGGTCGATCACCGCGTACGGCTGGCTGGACAGGTCGACCACGGCCCGCGACAGCGCCTCGTCCAGTGGGCAGGAGGCGGATCCGAAGCGCGCGAGCCCGACCGGTGCGCCGAGCGCTTCCGTAAAGGCGGAGCCGAGCGCGACGCAGACGTCTTCGGCGGTGTGGTGGTCGTCAACTGCAGTCGCAGTAGCAACATCGTTAATACAGCGCCCCCCTCTCTGCCATATCTCTGTCTAGGTGCCCGCATCATAGAGGAGAAATCCAGAAAGGAAACTTACTGTACAAGTCAGTCCCCCTCACACCTTAGCGCTAGACTCCACCCCGCATGCTTCGCTAGCGCATGCAGCATGTGGTCCAAAAACCCAACGCCCGAGTTGATACTGATAGTCTGGCTCTTAGTCGCCTAGCTGGCATGGCCCTCGAGCGAGGCCGTGAGGCGCGCGTCCGTGGCGGCGGGGAACGCGCCGCCGTCTAGGTTGATCGCGAGCTGGATCTTGGTCTCGTTGGTGTCTTGTGCGAGAGCCGCGGAGCGGACACGCGGCGATTCGGAGACCATTGTGCTGTCTATCTTGCAATTGAATGTGGGACTGCGTCGGTCGTGGGAGTATGGACCTCGTCCGGGAATTTGTGACGCAGACGGCGACCGGCGGAATGATAGTCCGGAAAAGAAAGAGCAAACAGGGCAAATGCGAGGGGATTATGACGGCAAAGCCCGATGGATCTGATACCCGGCCGTTACGAGTCGTACGCCCTTTGTTTCCCACGCACCGATGAGATAGATGGACAGTGAAGCAAGTTCGGTTATGCAATGAGGCACCACGGCAGTTTACGAGACAAGGAGGCTACGGAGGGCACCTGGGAGACGGCGAAGGGCGCCGTGACCGGGTCGATGATAGTATGCATCCTGCCCCAACTCAATGCCCAACACGTGACACGGGGAGTCCATACCATGATGCAAATACATTCTCATCCCTCGTCCATCGACGCGTCTCTATCTCGCAAACCAACGCATCTTTTCGCATCGCTCCTCCCATCCCCCTCATGCCGGCCATACCTCCGCCCATCCCCATCCCTCCGCATCAAACATCCCACCCGCCATCCCCCCTCCCACCTCAACCCCATCACCAACCACCAACCACTCCTCCCCGTCCTCCTCCGCCCATCCGCCGTCCCTGTCCCTGTCCATTCACATTCACACTCACACTGCCTCCCATTTCCATCCCACCAATCCCGCCCCTCAACCATCTCCATCTCCACCTCGCCGCCCCTATCCACCGCATCCCTGTCCGAACCCCCGCCCAGAACCCCACCCAGACGCCTCCTGTGCCCCGAATCCACCAGCGTCACCGGGGAATCCAACGTAGCCGGGGTAGTTGGGGTAGCCGCCGACGCCGTCTGCAGGGGGATATCCGTCCAGGAGCGGGGGGCAGGGCGTTTTGAGGGGTTGTTTTATTTGTGGTTTGGGGGTCGGTTTGAGAGTGGATGGGATGGGGGGGAAGTTTGACGGGGTGTTGGGCTTATACTGGGATGGCTAGGGAGGAGAGATGCTGTGTTGAATGCTGAGGGGGGGATTCGGGGAAGGAGAAGGTTGAGGTGAGTGGGAGAGGGGGAAGGTGGTCTCCGCAGAGAGGACGGGAAGAGAGGTCGACGCTGTGGTGAATGGGGAGGGGATGTTGGAAGAAGCTAGGAAGTGAGGATTCAACATTCAAAAAAAAAATGCATTAGATAAGTAAATGAACGACTGGACTCGGACTCCAAATCTCGCGCTGAGAGAGAAGCAGCTCTCGCCCATTCGCACTCAAGGGGAAAGCATATGCTCGATCCGGGTTCTAGGTCATAGTCAAGCCGTTGAGAGAGTGAATTATTCGCCTGCCCTCGCTGCCCGTTCTATATGGACCTCCTCTTCCTCAGCCAAAACAATATGAAATAACAGCTACTCTGCAGCGTAACGGGATTCGATATTCCAGAAGATTCACGGAATGAGTGAATGGGTTCTGATATTTAAATAAACTCTGAGTCCGAATTTTCATTGGGAGAAAAGGAGAGACAAATAGCTCATTTGCACTCAGACTGAACGCAGAAGAAGCGTCAGATCGAGCCGCCAGGCCCCCATTCTGGTTCGGCGTTGTCGCAGTGGAGCGAAAGATGGCAGAACATGGGAGGAATCAAGACACCAGCCCTGCCTCCGTAATCGGCACGGGAAACGGGGAGATTTCAATTGTGCCAACGACCCAGTCAGGACATCCGGTCTCTGCTAACGTGCAGAAGCCGTTGGGCTGCCTCCTGAAACGAAGGGCAGCAACTCAGAAAGCAGGAAGCGAGAGCCATGTTGGGCTGCCTCGAGGAATAAAATAAAGCAGCCGGAGAGCAGGAAGATGGAAGCGTGATCAATCTTGTACAACCCACAGAGGAGACTTGAAGCTCACTTTGCAACGCTGCTCACCTCATGATCGACTATGTAAAGAAACCCCTAGCAACTCACCTCGAAGCTTCGCCTTCCAACAAAAGACGGCAAAGAAAAGAGTGGAAAAGTCCAACAGCGCGGCTCAGAGGCGCTGTGCAGTATACGCCCTTGCTCCAACACTCCGCCGACTCCATCTCTGACCCCCCAAGAACCCATTCTCAGACACCCAACCGCCGAATCCCCTCAGCCACGTTCACCGGGTCACATGCCAGCAACAGAGGCTTAAGAGTGGACTGTCTTCCCAGCCTAATCACCCATTCTGTGAGACCCAGAAACTTCAAAGTGAACAAGTATCGAGACTTATATGCACATCAAGACGTGTGTGTGCATGCATGCTGTGCGTGTCAGCGATCTCCTGATAATACGTAGGGCTACGTATGCAAGATACTGCAAGGCCATGTTGCGAGCGATGCCACTCTGCTCCCAGCATGGGAGATGAGATGCTCCGTCTATCCTCGGCATGCATGCTCGAGTCTGTTTGATGACCCCGAGACTCTGGCAACGCTTCGTTGCCCGGAATGAGGCAATTATGAGTCTCTCGTATCCAACACCCCGTCCTCGACTCACGGAAACACAGGAAAGATGGTGAAGGACCGTCGTCAGCCACTCTTCAGCCACGAGCCGTGCGTCATCCTCGGGCCCCCCGATGGTTGGATTAAGGTTGGAGGAGGCACTGCAGAATGTGCCCAATCTCAGGACATCCGCGCCCACTTTATCTGACAAGGCCGATCACGAGATGTGACAAATGACTGGTCATATTCCCCAGCCCCAGCGTGCCTTTCTCGGTACCATTACGTCGGTGGAGATGTCATGGTGCTTTGAAGAAATTATCCTGCGTCGTACCGCGCCTTCCATTCATCCATATCCTGTAGAAACCGCGAGTAAGCGAAGCTGAGCTGTGTGTGCGAGATTCCTTCCCTCGCGACGGTGGGAGGAGATAATGTGTGAGCGCCGATGCCAACGAATATCATCCGGTGATGGGAGCACATACTTCCCACATACCTTCCAACAAAGTCTCGGTGCAAAGTTCCGAGTCGCAGATCCCATTGGTTCCGCAGATCCTGGACTTGGCCCGTCAGCCGTGCATACCAACGACTCGTTTCTACAAACCGAGCCTCCCACGACTGCCAACTTGCCTGGCGTCAACGTGCTCCACCTTACCGCAGGTATGCCAGGATCCCCCCCGGCAATCTGCACCGCCGACAAGCGCGACATTTACAGAAAACCTAGGAATCACTGTATGGACGATTTCCTTCGGGCCCTTCGGTTGATCTTGAAGCTTGGACGTCTTTACCCACACATATATGCAGTCAAGACGTCCGTGGCAGCCGTTAAGCGATGCCTGCATGATGGGCAGGCTCACTAGAGCATATGCGCATGTTTCCTCCTATCGTGGCTTTTGGTGCCGCCTTCGCTGGTCTGGAGATCACATCATGAGCTGGAAACACTATGGCATGATAATCAGCGATGCTTCCTAATCCAACACGTGGTTCGGAAATGCGGCATATAGAGACCTGCTTTATAAAAGAAAACGACCTGATTGGGCATGTGGCCGGCATCTGACTGCGAATATGAGATATATAGCATTTAGCCCCTAGCCCCTGAAACCATGATTGTCCGCATGGTGTTGGTGCTATTCTGCGGATCATCTTTGCATCCAAATGCGGGAATCCGTGCTAAAGTATAAAGAACAGACTGCTGCCCATTCAAGTTTATTTTCAAGATGTGCCCAATATCTTAAGAGTGGAGCAAAAAGACCGACGCAGCGCCGCGTACACTCTCACATAGCCTAAGCAAAGAGAAAATTTGTCGGACTTGTCCCTTTTACGAGATCAACAGTATCCATGCCTCAAGGTTCCCACCAGTGTATCCAGGGAATGGTTTTCGAAACTTGTCCCAGGTGTGCTTCACAGCCTCGCCGGTAAGTTTTCCAAGGAGACGAGAGCACTTCTGTTCTGGATATCGCTCGTCCCCTATCTCTCAGCCTCCACAGTGACAGCAAAACTGACACCAACATAGTGTACACACCTGTGATTTTTGTGCGGGCCAGGGCGTCGTGTACAGGCCCTGCCCCGTATGTGTTGTTCAAGTCAATGTCGGAAGCAGGTAGCAGCAAGCCAGCTCGTCTGCTAAGAGGGCTCGACAACTTTACTCTACACTTCTTGACGGGCTATTTTCTCCAGTCGAGTTATTTTTCCAGGATCCCATCGACGATCAAGCTTCGAAGCAGCGGAATGGAGCCTTGTCTTCATGGTGTTATGAACTGGGAATGTCGGTCATGCTATCGTTTTGCATTCAGGCTTGTTTTGCACTCCGGACTGGAGCGCATTGGGTTAACGGCCGAGCGGATCTTTTCACTGTCGGACAGATATTTGCAGACAAAGCAGATTTTGACAAGATCTTGTCCTTGTCTTCATGACTTGTGTCTCAAGTGCTGCTATGCTGCTTGATTGTGCACAGGTTGCTGTATCCAGAGCGGCACCACAGAAAGTTTCAAGTCCACTGGGGGGATTCTTTTCCTCCACAACTTGAAAAGCTCCAACGCCATTAGATGAGGCGGTGTAATGCCGTCGGTACAAACTGCTGTGAGAGTACATATTCTCTGCGCTGTACAGGGGGTAAATCGTATGTTGAGGTAGGTCGTGGTGGTTGTCGAACCGCCTCGGCACCAGTTGTTTTCGAGACTGCGGATTACCGTTTTGAGTAACCCGACATCCGCGCATGATTTTGCTACCATCTTTCTGGCCATATTTCTGGTCCGGAGCCATTCTTGCAGCCAGTTGCAAGAGTTGGGGGTTTCTGAATGGCTTGATATGAGACATTACCACATCGATGGCGTTGTTTGAAGAGCATCGTTATCACAATGCTGCGATATGGTCTCGTTGGGGATACCAGAGGTCATCTTTGGAAGACCGATGATCTATACAGAAACGAACGTTATTGGGGCTCTCTGGCAGACATCGCAGAGCCGGATTATGGCGTTGTATTTTTGTATTCCTTTTGCTAATGGGTCAGCACACTTCCTTCGGCACATACACATACCCGGTATCTTCCTCCGGCATGGGCGTTGAGACGCATTAGAGGCTATGGTAGGTACACGCGATCCGAAGTCTGGAGTGGAAGGGATGAGGTTACAATGCAGCAATGCCCGACAGGGTGAGGAGGTCGGACACTCATGCACTCTCTTCGCCGACATACAGGGATTCGCTGCCTTCTTGAAGAAATGAAACTCGCCATTGCCAACGACCATCAACGTGCTGCCACTGTATTCTCTCAAATGAATAGAACGGATTGATCTTCGAGCACAACGACGTGTTCCTGTATATGTCAGCTATGAGATATTACGGCGATAACATGTGTTTTGGGAGTCCCACGAATTATCTGAAAACAGGAAATATAGCAGTAAACGGCACATTATTCCAAAATGCTCTCATTATGATTATGATTAGGAAAACAACTTTGCCCCGATCTCAAAACCTTCCCGCTATTGCCTACCATTACTAAGAATTGCAAATTAACGCTGGCCTTTCTATTATTTGGCTCTTGCAGCCGTACATCCAACTCCAAAAGGTTCTGCTGTCAATAAACCAAAGTTGGCTGTAAGAAAAGTCCTTGTAATTATGTTCATATCCTGAATGCCGAATCGCAATGAGCGATAAAACTTCAAGAGTCCAGGACTGGACCAAAAGCTGGCACACCCCTGGATTCCAAGGCGTAGACGATTTCCCTCGTCAAACGAGGGTTGCTTAGGACAAAAACAGCCTCGGCGCCAAACTCGATGTATTGTTGATAGGCCAGAGTAACCAAATCAGGGCGGCCAGAACGAGTCGTGTTGATGATATTAGCCTCTGAATCAATGTTCTTGACCGTGTCGCAGATCTCTTTTCCAAAATTGCACATAGGATCAGGTGCTGACCATATCAGGCGACATATGCCCTTCTTCTTGACGCCGATAAGGTAGGAGAGAACGGGTCCAATGCCAGAGCCAGTAGTAACGATGACAACTTTTTTGAAAATTTGAGACATATTCAGAACACCAGTGACTGGAATTCCTCTAACCCAATAATGCGATCCTGGATTTCTAATCGTATCATTCGTCCAATCTCCTGCGTTTGAAATAAGAACAGAGCCGCCATCGTGAGTGGCCATACAGGCAAACGGATGCCATTCAAAGAGTGGCGATCTTGAGATGCTTATGCCACTAAATGGCGGAACCTTGTAACCTGTAAAATGAAGGCGTATTGAGCGATCTGAAAGGTATTCGGGTTGAATATGGAGCTTGCGGAGAAGCAGCCATGGCCAAATGACGAAGGAAGATGTAATGGCGAGGAACCAGAATGATGGTTCTTGTACCAATATCAAGACTAATGCTCGAGGCTCTGCGCCTTGAGGACGATTCGCATTAATGCTGTGAGCAAAAAGGACGAGCTCTGCCCATAAGAGCAGCAGCGCAGTCCAACCTCCGAAACGATGGGTAATCTCAAATGTATTGTGCAAGACCTTGCGGAAAGCAGGTAGTGCAAAAATAACGATCACTGTTAGCAAAAGCACAAGAATCCATGCAACTATCAAGACAGCAATGTCGTGCATTCTGCCTTCCAACATATTCTTCATCAGCAGCGCAGTAAATACCATGAACCACACTGTGGAACTGATGGCAGCACTGCTGTGCACACCTCCAAATTCGTAAATCTTGGCAAGGATTCGTCGCAAACGTAATGGTGCTGATTTGGGTATAATCCAACATGACTTGAAGATGAAATTGATCATGTATGGTTGACGCATCAAGACCGCAACCGTAATATTTGCTGCTGAGGCCGTCGACAGATTTGAGAGCATCTGTACGCTGCTGGGATCAACCTTCAAGAATAGAAGCACCAACGCTACGATGTTGGCAATGAAGACGATGGTGAATAGTCGCTGATAGACTCCCAAATATGCATGTCGTAAGTTTCGAATGATGGGATGTTGGCGCTTCGGTGGAATGGACAGCACTGTAGGTGGTGCTGTAGTTGAAGTTGAAGGTCTCGAGAAAGAGTCCTTGTTATAGAAGACATTGCCGATTGTTTCTGTGGAGGGAGATTCTTCGAGCGAGACTGAAGGGCACCTCTTCTCACGAATGTGGATGAGCGGAGGCAAAATAGGTGCGTCCAATGGCCTCTTGAGGCATTCCTCCGATATAGATGGAGGCATCGTGGAGCAGTCGTCCAACCGTGTCCAGCCACGAACAAGCGTTGTTCTGTTGGGGCAGATGAAGCTAGGTCGATGGTTGCCGTTGATGTGAGAAGAAATGAATGCTGAGCAGGCTGTCCGCGGCTGATTCTTTCAGACGGTTGCTAATGTACTGTTTGCTTGAACAAACAAGTGCATCCAATCCTGAATCAACAGCAGTGAATGATACAGGGTAACATTTAACTCCTCAGCGATGAAGCAAAAACTTAGAAAAATGAATGGGCAAAGACCTTAATCTTACGGTGAAGTGAATAGAATAGACGGAAACTGGAGGCAATGGGACGCGCCTGGCAGTTCACAACCTCAGGCCCATCTCATCTCGAGAGGAAATGAACTGCAAGGAGCACATAGAGAAGGTGAATTCATTGATGCCCAAATATTCACCAGAGATTGGCAGAAATAGATGTAGTCAGTGATCTGCTTAGAGTTGTATTGAGATATTTCAAATGTCAAATAGGGAGTATCTAGGAAGCATACAAGACAAATAGACGATAGATAGATAGACAGGCGTGTCGAGGAGAGTTTTGCATAAAGATTCAAAGTTAGACATGGAAGTGGCAGTTGGAGCGATCCGTGAATGGAAAGGATCACAATGCCATGCTCATATTATGATGACGGTGATGAGGCACGCACCAACAATGCACCCGTGCGGCACCCAGCGAGGCACAGAATGTGAGGCTTCATCTTCATTGCAGCATCTCCAAAATCTGCTCGAAAGGACATAACGAGAGGCACTGCTGTCTCGGTGTCTACTGTCTTCCGTCTTCCGTTGAGAGTTTGAAACAGTCCTTTGTCTATTTGCCTGTCTACCTCGCAATATTCTCTCCTCTCCGGCGGCAAGTCTATACAGATGGAGCCTTGATACTTTCTAGAGCTTTCCAGTGAAGTATATCTCTGGGCAGAGAGATGGGACAGACAAGGACACCGCAAGCATGGCAGGATCGACTGATGACTGATCAGTCAAGCGTCTTCTGCATCATCCTTGTGTTTCATCAGTTTTCATCACTGAAAGTCGCATGTTGCAAGTTGCAGCTTTTGCTATGGAGCACAGAGAGTCCGGAGGGCCAGAGACAAGTGCTAACAGAGCGAAAGGTACCTGAGGCCAGCCCGATACATCCATTGTCAGGTCTATGAGAGTTCGTCCTCAAAAATCAGCAGAATGAGCAGAATCAGCAGAATCAGTAAAGGGATCCATAATGATGGCACCTGTGTGCTCTCGTGAGGTTGTTGGTTGTTGGTTGTCAGTTGTCGTTCTGTTTACAGCTTTTCGTTTTCGGGACGGCCCGACATTTCTCCAGATGTCAGACCTACTTCGTACAACAGCCGGCGCCAAGCGCGGAAACCACATGCTTAGCTAATCCATTCCCCATATGCGTCCCAAATCGGCCTAGCTGGCTGGGTCGCTGAACACGGTCCTCAGACCCTCAGATCCTACCCTCGGACCCTTACTCAGCCTTCTCCAGAATCTCCTTTCCATCCATACATCCACATCCACATCCACATCCAATATCACAACTACACTGCTTTTTTTGCCCACCCTTATGTTGCTTGTACCATATAGTTATCCATGTATTCACGAGGCGACGGCTCCCTCCACATCTCTCATTGTACATTCTGCTGCGTTCCGCATGACTTCCGACATATATATTTATAATTAGGCGTTTCCTGTGTGCGACAGTGCGACAGACAGCCGGCCCCGGCATAATCAGCAAACCACTACCCATCCATCGATCACAACTTCCCCCCCGCCACCATTCGCCATGTCTTCAGCTTTGAGCAAGCGCCAACAGGCAAGAAATGAGCGAGCGCTGCAAGATTTGGTCAAGAACATACCAGGCAATGGCAGTTGCGCCGATTGCGGAGCCAGGAATCCAGGTAAGCAGCGCAATCCAGACGATGAGGGCGAACATGACAGCTAAACGTATTTCAGGATGGGCAAGTTGGAGTGTAAGCTGCGCCAATTTAGAGATAGATAGTGGATACGTTGCATTGCTAATGGGACGTAGTTGGGCATTTTTCTGTGCATGCGATGCGCCGCGATACATCGGAAGTTGGGTACCCATATCTCGAAAGTCAAGTCATTGAGCATGGATTCGTGGTCGAACGAGCAGGTCGAGGTATGAGTTGTAGACCTTGAAAGACTGGCTAGTTCTAATGTCCGCAGAACATGAAGGAGATGGGTAATACTGCCTCGAATCAGATCTATAATCCCAAGAATACGAGACCTCCCATTCCTATCGATGCCGACGAGGCCGATTCTGCCATGGAACGATTCATTCGGGCGAAATATCAAGACAGCGTGCCACACGATGATCATGAAAATCGACGCGACTATGCGAGCACACGCGACCATGCGAGTACACGCGACTATGAGACTGCACGAAGCCGCCGACCAGCTACCGGCTCAGACTCTGACGATCACCCTCCGGCACCTCCTCCAAAGACTACGAGTAGGTTCGGGTTCAGATCCGCATCATCTATATTTCCTATGTCCTCAAAGGCAAGACGCGAGGCTTCCGCAAGAGCATATCTCGAGAATCAGCAGCAGACACACAGGAGAGATGACGACGAGGGGCCTACACCGCCGAGAAAGAATAAGCCATCCAGAGTTTTCGGGACCACGGTTGCGTCTGAACAATCTTCAGAAGATAACATGATCGTAAAGCTGGCCAAACTCCGAGACATGGGATTCGCCGATGATAAACGAAACATCACCATACTCAAGGGTCTGAATGGCAACTTCGAAAAGTCGGTCGAGACTTTGGTACGGCTGGGTGAGCGGTCTGAACGGGTTGAGCATTCCGAACGTTCTGGGCCACCGTCGAGGTCACGGACACCGGCCACTATGCCATTGAGTGCGGGACTCTCTATCGACAGGTCCAAGGACTCTCCTATTTCACCTACGCTCTCTAATAATCCATGGGAAATTCCACCTGCACAGGCGCAGTCTTCACAATCCACCGGCGGCGCTCTAGCATTTCCAAAAGTCCAAGACCCACCAAATACAAATGATAATTCACAAAAGTCACTCAACCCATTTGGGTTAGCAGCTTCTCGATCACAATACAATCTAAACCAGCAGTATAGCAGCCTTGGCCAGTCATTCCAGAATCTGTCGGTCTCTCCGAACCAGCCGTTGTTCCCGAATCATACTGGAGGAGTTCCTAATAGACAGCCGTTCCAAGCAGCAGCCGCTCCTCCAATGCCGTCAATTCCGCAAGGACAATATGCATCGGCGGTATATGATGCGCAGCCGCAAGCACAATATTCGCCAAATCCGAATCAAGGATACAATCCATTTCTACCGCAGCAGACGCAACAGCCTCAATATAATACCGCACCAGTTGCTGATCCTTCAAACCCGTTTGGCAGCCTGAAGCGCAACCAGACATTTCCGGTTCAGGAGAATGGAAATTTTGGACAATCACAGCAACAGCCACAAGGCTTTTTTAATTCTAACCAAACACAATCTCTGCAGCAAGACCCATACGGCCAGCATCTACAAGCTCAGCAACAAATGCCCCAGCAACAAACGAACCCTTTCAATCTGCAGATTCAGCAGCAACAACCACAGCAGTCCAACGCCTTCGGTCAGCCAATGGGGCAACCGCAGCAAATGCAACAGCAGCCCCAAAACCAAAACCCTTACAACAATTTCCAATACCAACAGCAGCAGGCTCAACCTTTCCAGCAGCAACAACAGCTGCTACCTCAACCAACAGGTCGAGCTGATAAGACAGGCATCATGGCATTGTTCAATTATCCTCAGCCAGCAGTTAGCAACCAACTTCAGCCACAGACCCAAAATCAGATACTACCACAATCTCAAAACCCCTATCAAAGTCAACCTCCGAATCCAAACCCATATCAAGCTCAATCGCAATCCCAATCCCAAAACATCCAATCCTTCACCAACCCCCTGCCTTCCGTGCAAGAACAGCCACAAAATGTGCCCACCCCCCTTTCATCGCAGGTCGGGTTCGGCGGCTCAAAGAACCCCTTCATGCACAACGCAACGCCATCGCCATTCGCACAGACTGGGCAAAGCAACGGGATGGTTGGAAGTAGCCAAGGAGGTCTACTGGCTGCGAGTGGGATTGGGGGGCGGGGCAGTGCGCATACAAATGGCAATGTGCCAAGACATCTTAGCCAGGAGAGCATGAGCGTTAATTTGAATGGGTGGCATGGACATAGCGGACGGCATAGCCCGGATGCCTTTGCGAGTCTGAGTGCGAGGGCTGTGAGATGAACGGGTGAGGTAGTGGAATGAAGTGAGTTCGAGATCTGTGGGTAAATCGGAACTGCGCGGATTTCGATGGCATGGAGGAAGCCGGATACCAGGGCCCGAGAAGTGGCGGCAGCAAAGAATGCCGGGGAAGTCCAGAGCCAAGAATAAGATACTCCGGGTATGAAGAGACGGAGGAGACGGGAGGAGAGATAGGGGATTGGGGATGGGAGGGGTGGAACAGCCGATTTGGTATATAATCCATAGCAGATACCTCGGTCGAATACCAAAAAGTTAAATAAGGATCACTTCCCAGGCACCACTGGGCTGGGCTAGCTTACTTAGAATCACCGAGACGTTCCACCCCTCCCTCTCCTTATAAGTTCACCTAGAACTAAATGGGATTGGATGACAGCTCACAGGTTCGAGCCCCAAGTTTCTCCTTCTCTGAAGTTTCAGGCATTTATTTCTAGGTCGCGCCGGCTACACGATCTAGGAGTCCGGATTAGCCACTTCGAGGAACCTCAGAAGTTCCCTGAAGTAAAGGGTTGTTTTTACACCTTTTTGCACTTTCTCGCCCATGCTTGGAAGCACGCTGCCTTGTGTATATACTGCGTTAAAGCATCATTCATGGAAGTGTCTTTACAGCTGATCGCGCGCTGCATTTTCCACGCGTCTCCCTCGAATTCGCTTCCTCTTTTTGTCTGTCCATTTCATCCACATCCGTTCATTCAATCATTCCAATTCCCTATCATCTCTACGAAAACCCACGCATCTGACATGGAAAATAAATCCTCGCACGTCTTTCTCTATCGATCTCCCTCTACCTCTATCTCCAACACACCACAGTCCCTACCCGCGTTTTCCCGCCATCATCCTCTCGCTCCTCTCCTCTCCCCTCATCTCCCAAACCACCCCGACAGCCTACCCTTCCTCCCCCATCTCCTTCGCTCTGCACTCGCATGGCTATCTCTTCTCCCTCCCCTTCCTCTTCCCCTTCCCCTCCACCGCACTCCAATCCCACCCCCCCGCCCTCTTCCCCAGCGCCGCAGCAGTCTCCTCCTGTGCTCTCTCCTCACGCTGGCGCGCTACCCGCGCTTCTTCCGCAGCCACGGCGCGCGCGGCGGCGGAGCGGGGACTTGAGGGGCCGGGCTGGGACGATGCTTTCGCAGCTGACGATGCTTTCGAGACAGACGACGGGCTTTGGCTGGACTTAGGCTTGGGTTTCGCATCGCTGAAGATCGAGTTTGCGACCACGCGCTTGGAAGCAGATGGTGATGGCGCGTCGGAGGGCTGTTGGGCGCGCAGAGCGGCTTCTCGGCGTGCGAAGGCGGCGCGCACGGCGGCGCGGGGGTCGAGGGGCTCGTCGTCGGCCTCGTTTGGCTGTGGGGGCTGGATGGGTGCTGGGCGGGGAGTTGGTTTGGGCGTGGGCGTGGGCTTGGGGGCTGGAACTGGTTTCGTGGTGGGAACTGGTTTTGCAGCAGGTCTCACAGGCAAAACCTTGCTGTCGCTCGCAGGCGCCTTCGCTGGCATCGTTGCAGACTTGCCTCTGGCCGTCGGTTTACTCCGGGCCTGTTCCCGCTCCTCGTCCCTCTTCTGCCTCTCCAGCGCCGCGAATCGTGCCTCCGCAGCCTCCGCCGCCGCAGCTCTCGCATCCCTCGATTTTACCTCGACCTCCCTCGCCTTCCTATCTCTAGCCTCCCTCTCCCTCTCTGTTTTCTCCCTCGCCTCCTCCTCCCTCTCCTCCCTCTCCCGTTCCGCCGTCTCCCTCCTCTCCCTTGCCCTCTCCTCCCTCTCCCTTCCCTCCCTCTCCTTGTCCTCTCTCAACCTCATCCCCTCCCTCTGCTGCTCCCCCATCGTCCTCCGACTCCTCATCTGCGCCGCCTCTGCCGCCGCACTCCTCGCATCTTTACTCCTTCTCTCCCACTCCCTCGCCCTCTGATCCCTCGCCTCCCTATCCCTCTCCAATTTCTCCATCTTGGCGCGCTCCGCCTCCGCCGCCTCCCTGGCTGCCTTCGCCTTCGCCTGCGCCGCCTTCCGCCGCTTGTTCGCGAGCTTCTGCAACTCCTCGGATTTCAACCGCGCAGCCGCGCGCATCTGCTCGGTTTTCGTGGCGGCGTCCCGATGCTGTGCGGCGGCGGCTGCGGCGCGCCGGACTTCGGCGGGCATGCGGGACGGTCCAGCGGAAGCACTGGGTCCTGGAGAACCTCCTCCTCGATACCCTCCGCCTCCGAGAGGTCGAGCTGGCGAACTGGATGCACCACCGCCACCTCCCAACCGTCTTTCCGGCACAGGCACACCGGGACGATCCATCGCCGCTCTCGCCGCCGCCTCCTGCGCAGGCGTCCTCGGCGCTCCTTGCCCTCCTACACCCGCGCCTGCTCCCAATCCTCCGAATCCTCCGAATCCTCCGGCACCTGCTCCAAACCCCCCTGCGCCGCCTCCGCTCCCGTCATCGCCCGCAGCAAGATCTCCAAAACTCATAAACCTCCCACCCCCAGCCCCACCACCATCCCCCCATCCGCCCATACCTCCCGCCAGGTCGCCAAAACTCATGAACCCGCCTCTCCGACTCTGATCCCGAAGACTCGCATTCCGATCCGGATTCGCACTGTACGCCCTGGCCTGCCGCATCGCCTCCTGCTCAATGCGCCTCGACCACGACAGTCCAGGCTGTTCCTGGTTGCCCCTGCCGCCGCCCGCCAGATACGGCATTCCGTCCAGCTGGCTGGTGTTGATCAGGTCGGGGTCGTGCGCCGGGTAGAACTGGCGGTAGTGGCCGGCGGGCTGGGAGGGGCGCGAGGAGCGGCTGCGGTGCCGGTTGCGGTCTTGCGGGAAGGGCGTGTCGCGGATGGCTACGCTGTCCCAGTCGAGGGCGCCGCGCTGGCGCTCGCCGCCTGAGGCGGTGGTGGTGGGACCGCGGGGGAAGTCGGAGTCGGAGTCGGAGAACTCGAAGTCTTGGAACCAGGTGTCAAAGAAGGACATGCTGTGTGCATGGACTGGATATTGGGGGTTTGCTATGAAGGGATAGAGCTCTCGGTGTGTTTTGATGTTTGGTTGATGAACTCGCGAAGGCTCCAGGGAGAAGGGAGCAGCATAGTAGGGATATATAATCGTGGGGCTTCGTGAATGAGTGCGATTGAGGATTTATTCCCGTTGATGAATAAGAAATGTCATTGAACGTTTCTGTGAATCATTTAGGGAGCATATGAGTGGAGGAGGTGTGATTCGATCACTTAAATCTTGCCTTGGCCCAGAGTCCTGGAATAGATGGACTCGACGCTGTTGGATGAGGTTTTTGTGTTCTCAAATCCATGGACTATGAGAATTCCATAGAGACGACGGCTTCGTGCATGAGGACTCTCAATTCTCATGCCAGGATACCTATTTCACGAGGGTTCATTCACAGTTTAGATAGTTTACTTCAGTCAATCAATTACTTTTGAAAATAGTCTTTTGTCTAATATATTGTTCTATTCTACAGATGGCGCTGGCGATATTTTATCTTCTGAGGCAAGAATTCTACGGCATCTAGCTTCTCTGTGTCTGATACTGACGTTAGAAAAAAGGGGTAGTATTCTGGGCTTGAAGTATATATCATCATTCGTGGCATTTAGTCATTTTGGACAATTTAGAAATCGTCAGGATGGCAACTCAGTCACTTGCAGTTGAAATAAAAGCAAATCCTTTTTCAGATAGAGAGGCTGTCCAAACTTAGACGGAATGATGCACGTGCCTTACTACAGAGAAGGACTTCCTGCCTGTTGCGACAATCTTGCCCCGTCTCCCTTCTAGCTTCCTTCTAATAGAAATTGTTCTATTAAGCAGGGAGGACAGAGGCGAAGTAGATACTGCTACAAAAGCGCCTTCACAAGCACCTCGCGCACCACCCTGGCATCAGCCTCTCCATCAATCTTCCACCCCGCAACCGCGATCCTGACCGCCTTCCTGCCCTCCCACACCGTGCCCGAAACATAGATGCGATTCTGCTTATTGATCCTCTCCACAAGATCTTCATTCGGCCGCTCATCGCGCGCCCGGAATAACACAATAGCGCCCCTATCCGCCTCCCTCTCGCCCTCAGGCAACAGCTCGAAGCCATCCAGATCCTCAACGACTCGTGCGATCGCACGCGCGAGCCGCACCTGGCTGGCGAACAGCGCGCCGAGGCCCTGTCGGCCGTGGGCGAGCAGCACGGCGTAGATGGGCAGGGCGCGGAAGCGGCGGGAGTTCTCGAGAGAGATGTTGAGGGGTGAGGGGATGGAGTCGACGGATTGGGTGGCGAGATAGGCAGCGGATCCGTTCGAGCAGACGGCACTGAGGGGGGATGGGGAGCGGGTGAGAAGGAAGGCGGAGTCGTAGGGCTGGGTGGGTTTAAGGATTAGGTGGGATATAGAGATAAACTCACGCGAGAGAGTGACCAGGGGAGGATAAATGGAGAAGATTGTGAGGATTGGGGGAAAGGAGAGGATGAGAGCAAAGGCTAGATGGACGGGGAAGGGGAAGGGAAGGAACGTACGACGTTGAGGCATTTATGCGCGTCTGCCCCTATTGAGTCTGCATATTGCAATCCCTCGCAGCTCTGGCGTAGCTGCTCAAACTCCGCCGTTTGCGGCAATGCCCTTGCAAAAATTCCAAAAGCTAGCATGCATCAGCATTTCCCATCCTCATCATGGGCACACTGAAAATATCACTCATCACTCACCGCCGTCAACGTGTATCCACGCGCCCTCCGGATTATATCCATCCAGGATCCGCCTAAGCCTTGCCATTTCCAGCTCCCCACCCCCAAATCCCCCGGTATTCACCTCTCCAGCTCCCATAACGGCGATCGTAAGGGTATTCTCCTTGCTCGCCGCCTCCTCGACCTTCACCCAATCGAAACACCACGGCGCATCCGCACGTCCTACATCTATCACTTCCCCCCTTCCCAATCCCAACACGCCGGCCGCCTTGTAGACGCTCGAATGCGGCGCCGCGGCGATGATCTGCACGCCCTCCACGCCTCCCAGCTTGCACGCCTTCACCAACCCCAGCTCGCCCACCATGCTCCGCGATCCCTTCGCCTCCAGTCTGCGGCGCACCAACTCGTCGCGCGCGGCGGCCAGGCCGAGGATGTTACTCCCCGTCGCGCCGCTCGTGAGCGTTCTGCCCTGCCACTCCTCGGGGTCGAGATGCAGGAGCTCGCAGAGCATAGAGAGAGCCTTAGCCTCGATGACCGTAGCCAGACTCGCAGCCGGGTCGTGCACCATGACATTCAGGTCCATGCTCGAGACCAGCATGTCTGCGGCCTCGGCGATCGGCAGGCTGGCGCCGGAGACGAAGGCATAGTAATGCGGGTTGAGATGGGCGGAGGAGAAGGAGGCCGGGAGAGAAAGGAGATGTTGCAGCGTCTCGTCTTGTCCGAGTCCAAGAGTGGACAGGCTCGATGCAAGCAACGAGGTCGTTGTAGCGAGAGTTTCTTGCGAGGGCAATGGACCGGCGGGACGAGAGGAGATTGCTTCGGAGATAAGGGCAGCAATGGCGACTCTGTCGAGCGGGGCTTGCGATGCAAGATCGGGGGGGATGGGAGAGAACGACATAGTGTGTCAGGTGACTGGAAAGGAGGTAGGTATTCGTGGTGCCGCAAGATTCAATAATAGCCAAATCTGGATACTCAATTGTCGATAGCGATTAATCGAAAGTTGTAGTAACTTTTGATTAAGAATTTACCGTCCTTGTATTAATAATAATTTTTTCTTCGTTGTGGTATGCAGTTGTGGTATGCAGCCCGGTCAATGCAGTCATCCTGATGCCATTCTGAACTTCCTAATCCAGCCTTCCAATTGCCGAGCTGCACTGCACAGTCATGGAGTCGACGAGTCCTCCATCACGTGATGGTGTCTGCTTCAGCGATCTCTTGTGCTATTTTGGTGCTGAGTTATGTATGCATATGTATACATACGGAGCACAACTTCCGTGTGCTATGCTACGCTGCACAGCAGGATCGTATGGTAACCTAAACAAACGCTTCCAAAACCTAAACCACAATCTCGGATTCGCAATGCAGGGGTGTGCTGGCCCCTCAGACACGGAGATGAGGCACGATGAAGCGGTGAGCAGGATCAGAGATCGCTGGGTCGGTGGGTGGATCGGTGGGTGCAAGAAAACAGAAGGTAAATGATGCGAAGGGAGGGTCATATTTGTTGGTGGCGTGGCCACAGGCCCACAGACCCAGGACTTTGGGAGCTGGCAGGCCACACAAGTATCATCTCGATGGTAGTCCGCAAGTAAGCATTTTTGAGCGTCCTGGGAATGAAATGAATTCGGAAACCGTGTGTTGTGCTGTTGCTGTGCTGACATCCTTGATCGTGAACATCGTGGATGTGTGAACATCCAGAGCTGTCTCTGTCTCAGCTCAGCAGCTCGAGGCTCTGAGAAAGGAGTAAATGACGGATGCTTGGTGTCTCTGCATAGGAGGCTGAATCCAGGCATATGCTTCTGAGCCGGGCATTTCCTCTCCAGCCAAGAATAATTCACCCTCAATCAGATATTTCTTCTACCCGCGCTGGGCGACCCATAAACAGCAACGCAATCCGACGACCAGAAACTCAAGACCCGGTAAAATGCTCCAAAAAACGGCCACGCCGAGGGCATTAGGTAACATCCCCCCGCTCCTCACATTCCAATAATAGAGTACATACAAATGTACCTCTATATTGCCGAGTCGTCGAAGTCTCGACTCTCGACTCTCGACTCCCTAAGATTGTGTGTACTCCGTATGAGGCTATGAGCAGCGTAATATCTCCATCTTGACTCGCTGATGTGGTCATGCCTGATTCGCTGGGTTGTTTCGAGAGATAGAGATGGCATGACGAGATAATGCAGCGCCTCATATCCTGACATACGAGCACGAAAAGCGGCCCATATGATCCATGGATGCAGAGCTCCTATACATGCAGCCAGAATGCAAAAGTCAAGCACAGCAATTGAGATATATTATCAGCCTGTAACACATTGTCTCAAGTATGTAGAGTACAGCATGCAGACCCCATTGTTGTGCTTCCTGCGGGCTGTACCCAATGCAGTCTTTCTCAATATAGCATCTCCAAATGGCCCTGCTTGTCCCAGTAAAGACACATGTGAACAGCGTGCGGAATTGAGCCTGTCCTACACCACTGGGCCCATTGCGCTGCCATGTCATCAGCCACCAGACCCGAGGATCCAGCGCTGGCGGGTGGTGGAACGCTGAGATGAGCTGCGGAACATCAGTGCTGCATCAGTGCTGGTCGTCGGGCAACGGGTACATTAGTGCTAAGATAGTGGAGATTCTGGATGCAATGATGAGGATTTGGGAGATTGGGGGATGCAAGAGACTGAATCGGATGTCTGCAGGCCGTGGATGATGAGGGTGCTCGAGGAGTGTGAATGAGAGCTTTCTCGAGGACTGATTTCTCCTTCTTCAGTGCTCGTCGCCGCCGCTGCTGATGAAGAATAAGGAGAAGAAGAGGAAGAATAAGCTGAATAGAAGAATCAGGTATACAGTAAAGATACGAGCAGCAAGCGAGAATCAGAGATGACGGCTCCTGTCCTTCCTTGCTTCCTTCCTTCTTGATCCGTTTGAGGTCATCACGGCTCAACGTCGACCAACAAGCTCGCTTGCGCCAGCCATTACCAATAATTGACTTTGCATGGAACCTGGTCAACCAGACCCCATCTCGTTCGTTACCTGCATAATCCCCCTAAACCCATTCACCAGTCTGCCGGGATCCCACAGACCGTCGTCTGTTCCACGAGCCCGCATCGCTATTCAACAAGTGGCCATGGCGAAGACCTCCCGGCCTCTCCCACTGGCTCATCTGCGCCCTCTCTTGGCGATAGCCCTAGGACACCGAGGAATCGCGAGGGGGCGGTCTCGACAGATCTTGGGAATGGAAGGTTCTGAGGCATACATCGGTATCGTTTCCTGGATGAGAGCCATACAGGCCCATGCAGGCAAGGAATGCTGGGCGAGGAGAATGACGGGCGGTAGGTGGGGTGACCCAGGAGTAAGGATGTCGGGACCGATACCCGTTGACATGGGCTCTGTGGGGAATGCTAATCACGACACAGGTAGGTATACCGGGCTGGCTGCCCTCTTTGGATGCTGTGCTCATTCCGACTTTCTGGCCTTTGGGGTTTTGGTTCTGCAGAAATCCTTTGTTAGTAAAACACATATGCATCCTGTCGTCACGGAAATCTGAAGTATCGCCCAAGACATACTATATGATTCAGATATTGTAGCACAATCCATTCTCAGAGAGCGCCAAATACAAGTGCTCCTTGTCAAGCCTTCGGATTCGGACGTTCAGACATAAATCTCAGAGCCTCGCCCAATATACGTTAATAGTCATCGATCTCGACACGTCCTGAAGATGACTTCGCAACAACCTGATGATGACGGGAGGACTGCCTCACCAAGGGAAAAGCCAACAACAACTGCTCAAGCCCAAAGCAAGACCATGCCGCAGATAGCTGAGCCTGATGTAAGCATCGAATTGTTTTCAAGTCAAAATAAAAATAACAATTTGCTAATGGGATAATACACAGTCTGATGGCGCGGGAAGCAGTGAATTCGAGCAATTGTATGTTTGAGGCGATGAGGAACAGATATCCATCTCCCAAACTTGCCGGCTTTGCTATTCTTGCATACATTATAACTCTCACATAGTGACCTCTCAACTCGATCAGTAACAACAAGCGTCTTTAACTTCCACAAAGAAAATGGCCGTACCTATCATGGCTACCATGCTGGCAGTTCGTCCTCCTCATTCCCACCTCACCACCTCTCCCCAGACTCCTCCTACCCTTCTCGTCATATGACCGCTAACATCTCCCAGCCTACCACTTCCCCAACGACGCGACCGAAATCGAACGATTGGAGTACCAATACCTCTTACTCTACCACTGCATCGGCCAGAAAATGTATCTTGCCCCCCTACCCGACCCATCCACCTTCTCCCCCTCCTCTCCTCCCTTCCACATCCTCGACATCGGCACCGGAACCGGAACCTGGGCGATCGAGATGGGCGACCTCTTCCCGCACGCCTCCATCGAAGCCACAGACCTCTCGCCCATCCAGCCCTCCGCCGTGCCCTCCAACGTGCAATTCATCATCGACGACGCCGAGCAGCTCGACTGGGCCGTCCCCTTCAACCACTACGACTACATCCACACGCGGGTCATGCTCGGCTCCTTCGAGTCCTTCAAGCGCATCATCGCGCACGCCTTCAAGCACACGAAGCCCGGCGGCTGGATGGAGAGCCAGGAGCTCATGTTCATGCCCTTCTGCGACGACGGCTCCATGCCCCCCGACTGGCCCTTCCTCGAGTGGTCCAGTCTGATGCAGGAGACCAGCATCGAGACCGGCCGCGAGCTCAACCTGGCGCCGAAGCTGAAGCGCTGGTACGAGGAGGCGGGGTTCGTCGATGTCCAGGAGAGGGTGTTGACGGTCCCCGTCGGCCGCTGGTCGCGCGAGACCGAGTTGAAGGACCTGGGGCATTGGTGGGTCGAGAACTTGCTGGCGGGCTTGCAGGGCTTTAGTCTGGCGTATTTCAGCCGCTGGCGCGGCTGGAGCAGTGACGAGATCGAGGTGTACCTCGTCAATGTGCGCAGGAGTCTAGCAGACCGAAACGTGCACGCTTATCACAAGATGTATGTGGTCTGGGGACGGAAACCCGAGGCTGCTGAGGCCGGCAAAGGGGGTGGTGGAAGTGCTCAGGCGTCAAAATCGCGAAGTCCCGAAAAAGGGAAGGCGAGTGGTAGCACTATGTGAAGTATCTTAGGTACGCTGGGACTGGGAAAGGCTACGACGTTACGATATACGGCCCGTTGCGGGGTCTCGATACCTTCTAGAAGAATGATGTATGGCGCGGCGCACTGAAAGGCAGGATTTGAGCATTATTACACAGTCTGCACGGCGTTTCGGATGTTGAAAAGATAAGCTCATCTTGGGGATTTTCAAGCCAGCATGGATGGCCTGGGCGGACACTTTGTGAGCAAGTCGATGAGTTGGCAATGAATTGGGAAGATCAAGCACACTTACTGAGGCCTGACCGGGGGTGTGCTGAGCGTAGCGTTGTTTCTCTTTCCAAATGCGCATGGCGTGTCTATGATATTTATCTTTCCAATACTTGACCATTAGGAGCTGAAGTCTCTGAGAAGCGCGAGAGACAGAAACTGTTATATCCACATTCCCCAATCTCATCCTGCCCATCAGAGCGGGCGTCCCAATCAGCACGCATCTCCCCATCTCCAGCTCAAAGCCGCCCCTCTCCCACAAAGTCCAAAGCACTTTATTCTGCGCGACCTCCAGCGCTCCAACTGTTCTCCCGTCTCACCATCCCACACCTCACTCTTCCGCCATTCGCATCTCCCCTTCCCTGCTCTTGACTTCCAGTTCGCAGAAACCGCACCAACCTCAGCCATAACTAACTCACCCCGCAAGACCTCAACAGCACATTCCATCCCCTTGTATAAATACCCCCCTCCTCGCATCTTCTCCCCTTTCTTCCCCAAGAACTATCAAAGATCTATCTCCCCTTTTTACGACCTGGGCCGCTCGACCAGCTTGTCATCTGCAGCCCATGATGGTGGATTTTCAAATCGTAGGAAGCTGCAGGGACGGATGCATGCGTGGCGGGAGTCCTGTCGCCGCTGGAGCGGTACTGCTGCCGTGCGCAGCGCTGCTGTCGAGAGGACGGGGAAGCGGTGACGGTGCGGGATGGCGGCGGGGGATGCTTGAGCGACGAGAAGCTGGTGGGGTGGACAGGCGTATTCGACGCGGCGCGGACGGTTGCTACGGTTACTTCTGGGTGTGTGAGCGAGCTGTGGGGGGATCATGAGTTTCCATGCACATATTCGTGCACAGTGTATGGAGAGTGATGCAGGAGGGAGTGTTGGATTGTATACGCTTTGCTGCACGTGTAGCTCAGCTGGAGGAGTGCGATGGATTGGAAACCGCGAGGGAGAGGAGAACGCAAGATACCACCAAAGCTTCAGTGATAACGGGAATGGATGGTTTGATTTGATTAACATACAGAACATCCGACACCTACCTGCCTCTATGACCATGTTGCCCGCCCCAAACCCCGCAATAACGCCATGCTGAAACCCGGATATTTACCTGTCGTATGACTCGAACGCCGTCCGTATCCCGCACCCCCGAACTCGCATACAATACCCCGATAATCCCGCCATTCTGGAGGTCTCTAATCAAGCACCTCTCTAACCATCTCCTCCCTCCTCCGATCTTCTCGCACAGCCGGCGCATAGCCTAATTCCTCATCCACGACGTCCATCAAGTCGCCTCTTTGACCCTGTCCACCGCCGTCAACGGCCCATTCCTTCCGCTTCTTGCTATTCTCTTCCGACTCCAGTAGTGCCGCGGGTAGATCATCGAGTTTTCCATGAACGACGTAGCCGAGTCGCGCAAGCTCGTCTGCGAGTTCTTGCTGGTGGTTGTCGAGGAGAGAGGGGTTCGGGACGACAATGATGGGGATCGAGAGGCGGAGAGCATCGAGGATAGTTCCTGCGCCTGGATCTGTACGTTAGCCTTGCTCTCCCTCGAATCAAAATGGACCACGCAGCATGTGCGCTCGATGAATAATTGGTATCGACACAAGGACACATACCAGCGTGACAAACACAAACCCCCTCCCTCCTCTCCACCTCCTTCTCCTCCCTCAACCCGACCAACCTATGCCCGCCCCTCCTTGACTCCGAGCCCTTACACCCCCTCATCTCCCTCCCCAGCCCTTCCTTATTAAACCCGAACGCCGCAACCTCCAGCCCCAGTCTCTGCAACTCCGGCTGCAGCTTCTCTATCAAACCCTGCGCTTTCTCTAGGTCGTCGCCGCATTGCAGGATCAGATGGGTGTAGGAGAGCGAGGAGAGAGTACGGAGGAAGGGCAGAGACAGCGCGGTGGTGAGCAGAGATGTGAAGGTCGCTGTTGCGCCGATGGTGACGAAGCACTCGCGACGGATGGGGGAGGAGGGGGCGGGGGATGCGGGGGATGGGGAAGTCGCCATCCTATGGGGTTGAGAACAGATTGGTAGGCGGATATGCGATTTTGGCGAAGTTCATTGGAATTTCTCGCTCATGGGGAGATTAGAGGATGCAAGCTGGTAGCTGGATCTTTCTGGAGAGCTGTTTGATGGCCGTCGTGAATCATATCATGCAGTTGGGCTGTCGAGGCGGTAAGCCCGTGTTGGTCATTCTGCCGGATTGTGTTTGGGCAGTGACTGAGGCTTTTGGGATGGAAATATCTGGCCCCTGTATGAGCAAGGCATGAGCCATGCGGACTGGTATTATCGTATATTGAACTTTGAAGAGTGACATGATATTCTGATTGCTCGTTGGTAATTATATTAAAAAAACATTGGCATGTTTATAGTTGACCACTGTGCAACAAACCATCCCCAGAAAGGCTCACTTGAGCCTAATATCTGAGGTTGCAAATTGAATCTCAAAAAGTTCGGCTGCTACGATACATCCAGAGCTTCAAAGACCACTGAGCCAGCTGCTTCCCGCCTCCACAAGCAGCGCTCTCGCTCAATTGACCTCAGTCCGCATTCTCCGACTGAGCATATCCCATTCACCATGCCCTCCGCAGCATCGAGCCTGCGCCTCGCGGCGAGGAGGTGCCAGCAATGCCGGGTCTCGCGACCAGCAGCTGCCCCAGCATCAATCCTCCGCGCCTTCACCTCCTCCGCGCGGCGGTTAGAGGGCAAGCCCACCAGAGAGTCGAACGAAATCTCTACAGAGTCTGCAGCAGACAGCCGCGTTCCGCTCACCCCCGCCGAGGCGGCCAAGCTCGAAGAAGCAATCGCCCAAATGCGCTCCGGCACGGTCGCTGAACAGTCCCTCAAGATCATCAACAACAAGATGCCCCAAGCTGTCCGCCGTCGGAAACCAAATGAGATTCCGTTCAAGAAGCAAAAGCAGGGATTCGCGAATATGGGAGAGGCCCCGATTGATAGTCAGGAGGATCCGGAGTTTCAGGAGGATGATATTACGAGTTTGGCACATGGAGAGCTCGAGCAGCATCGAGAGTACAGAGAGTATGCGAGATTGGCGGCTTGGGAGATGCCGCTGTTGAGCAGTATGTTCTCCCACGTAATCCCCTACGGATGACACGAAATGGCTGGTGAGGCATGGACTAATGGGTCGCAGAAATGGCAAAGCCTTTCGTGCCGCCGAACCAGAAACAAATCCTGCGATTCAGATATACAACATATATGGGCGAAGAGCACCCGGCTGAGAAGAAGGTCGTGGTCGAGTTCTGCCCAGACGATATCCCAAACTTGACGCCAATCCAGAAGGATAAGCTCAGGAAGCTGGCTGGTGTGCGTTACAACCCTGAGACGCAGATTATCAAGATGAGCAGTGAGATGTTTGAGTCGCAAGCACAGAACAAGAGATACTTGGGTGATTTGGTTGATAGCTTAGTTCGCGAGGCCCAGGTATGTTGACATCAACCGTGTTTTTGCAAGGCGTCAGTCAGATGCTAATTCAAAATTGCAGGACCCTAAGGATACTTTCGAGGATATCCCTCTTGACACAAGACATCACACGTTCAAGGTCAAGCCAAAGTTCCCGCGGGAATGGCGCATCACCCCTGAACGCCTGGCACAGCTCGAGGCTGAGCGTCAGCAAACATTGAAGACTGATGAGGTGAAGGCGGTTAGTGGACAGGTGGTGGATGGTGTCGCGCTGATCCAGGCTGCAAACGAGAACGCGAGGATCCTTGCATCGAAGGTGGTGATTGAAGAGCCAGTTCTGGTTGGAAAGGGGAAGGGAAAGAAGGTGTCGATCAGACGGTAGAAGACAGGGATGTCTGGACGGGCAAGAGAGTGTAAGATATTGTATTGGATGTGTCAATAGAATAGACGCTGTATTTGTTCAATGCCAATATGTTCTGTATCTGGATTCTCAGCTCAGTGCTCAAATCAGTGTCGGCGCAACATCTTCTCCTACGCGCGTTAGGGTCTGGCGATATTGATGAGTGCGTTCTGCATGTATGCCGGTGCACACATGTACATATGTATGTATTGCATAGACGCGTGTACTCCGTAGACGCGCGCCTTCGACAGAGCCTCCCTTTCGTCGATGACGGATTTCGGATGAATAGCAATGCCGACCCCGACTTCACGGTTCGCTGGATCGGGAGCCATGATATGCCATCGACCGCTCTTCACGTGCGCAAGGCCAAATGTGGACAGCAGTCCGTCCGCTCTATGCCTGATGCAGCTAGAGTGTCCCGCAAACCTCGGCCTCGGCTAGCGCTTATGACGACGGGCTAGGCTCGTCCTGGAGGTACTGTGTACAATGCAAGTGTGGGGAAGGGACGGACACTGGCAATGCGGAGAGGACGCGGTCGAACGAGACCACCGAGACCCTACTCTATCTCTCTCCTCTTCTGAAATCTACATACCTACAAAGGCCTTCTCTTCTATCTTCGCCCTTCTCCCCTCGAATATCCCCATTCCAGCCGTCCACCGAAGAAAGCATCACCTCCTCTCAAGAGACCTCAGCCTATACCACCCTTGATTCCTGATTCCCGATTCCCGATTCCCGCTCCCCTCTGCTTGGATCGTCAGCACCTCAGCACTCTGAGAATCAGCCGCCCAGAATTCTACACGTACCGCCCACAATGCCAGCAGCAGCTCCCCTGATTGCGCCGTTCCAGGCCACTCCCATCGAGAGTCTCTCAACCATCGTCAACGACATCAAGACGACCTACCGCACCCAGAAGACACGCCCCCTCTCCTACCGCATCCAGCAGCTGCGCAAGCTCTACTGGGGCCTCGTCGACAACACCCCCGCCCTCCTTGAATCCTGCAAGCTCGACCTCAAGAAATCGACCTTCGAGACCCAGATCACCGAGATCGAGTGGGTCAAGAATGACATCGTCTTCATCACCAAGAACCTCGAGAAGTGGGCGAAGGACGAGGCTGCGCCGGATATGAGCTTGACGAACAAGTTGATGAGCCCCATCATCCGCAAGGAGCCCCTCGGCACCGTGCTGGTCATCGGATGCTGGAATTTCCCGGTCCAGTTGAGTCTTGGACCGTTCGTTGGCGCTATTGCGGCGGGTTGCACGGCGGTTCTGAAGCCTAGCGAGATCAGCCCGGCGACAGCAATGGTCTTGACGAAGATTGTGAAGGAGTATTTGGATCCCGAGGCCTTTACTGTTGTCAATGGCGGCAAGGATGAAACCTCGGCTCTCTTGAACCTGAAGTGGGACAAGATCTTCTACACTGGAAATGCTCAGGTCGGCACTATCATTGCCAAAAAGGCCGCTGAGACACTCACACCCGTTGCCCTCGAGCTCGGTGGCCGTAACCCAGCCATTGTCACCAAGAACACCGACGTGCGCCTTGCTGCTCGTCGTCTCCTTTGGGGCAAGTTCCTCAATGCAGGACAAGTCTGTATCTCTCAGAACTACACCATGGTCGACGAAGAAGTCGTCGACGCCTTCATCGAGCAAATGAAGATCGCCATGAAGGAATTCTACCCACAAGGTGCAAAGGCATCGCCTGATTTCGCACGCATTGTCTCCAACAATCATTTCAACAGAATCAAGAAGATGCTTGATTCCACCAAGGGCAAAATCGTTATCGGAGGCGAGACGGACGAGTCCGAGAACTACATCGAGCCTACCGTCATCGTGGTGCAGGATGAGCACGACTCCCTCATCGTCGACGAGTCCTTCGGCCCATTGATGCCGATCCTCAAGATCAAGAACCTCGACGAGGCCATCAGGATCGCCAACGACGTCCACTCCACTCCACTGGGCCTCTACGCTTTCGGCAACAAGCAGGAAGTCGCCAAGATTCTGGCCGGCATTACCAGCGGTGGCGCAACCATCGACGATGCGCTCTTCCACGGCTCCATCCCGACCATGCCATTCGGCGGTGTCGGTGACTCCGGACAGGGTGCTTACCGTGGAAAGGCGTCGTTCGACGCCTTCACTCACAGACGCCCCATTACCAAGACTCCAGGCTGGATGGAGAAGCTCTTGGATATCAGATATCCGCCATATGCTGGCAAGGTGCGTTTCTCTCCAATGCCACCTACTCGTCTCAATCTCCATACTGACTATAGCAAGCTTGCCAAATTTAACCGCAGCAACAACCTCGCGCCCAACTTTGACCGCCAAGGCCGCACCACCAAGGGTCTCGGATACTGGATTAGCCTCCTCGTCACTCTGGGAGGCGACAGCGCCAAGGCGGGTCTGATCAGGTGGGTCATCCTTATTGCGACGGCGGCGGCCACCAGGCGGTTTTTGGAGTCTCGAAGTGGGTTGCCTAGCTATCTGAAGTAGGGAGGAAGGAGGCTAAGCTGGTGATAGAACCTCCTCGGGCGAAGCTTTGAGAGAATAGGATGGGAGGGAGGAGAAAAACAAAGTGCTTGGAAAGGGGGAGACATGTATAAGATTTTTGATACCTATATTGTATGTAAGCCTGGTTTTTGACGCAGAATGGATTGGATTTCCTAAGCGGCCTGACGTCTCGATATTTCTACCAGCCGATGTCTCTTTGAACAATTTGGTGATGGGATGGAGAGTTTGAGGCGCGGATATTTTTGTGATGGGCCTATTGAGTGGGCGCAGATTGAGCGACAGCATTATGTCAAAAAGGCTGTTCTCACTTCAGACACAGTCAGCAGGAAGCACAACACAACAAATGCGACACGTTAAAGAATAAAGACGAACAATTCCAAGAATACCCACTATTACTAGAGTTAATTTTGAGGTATATCGTTCCCGAATTACATCCTGACAGCATTTCCAGCTGCAATTCCAGTCCTGCAGGACTTCCTTCACAAAATGAACAGAAAAAACAAGTCCACGTCTGAAGTCGAGCTCGATACTGTGGACGGGGAATAAGATGCACAGCATGCATGTCACGACTCAGCGGAGCACATAGGACTGGGCACGAGTCCACATACAGACGTCGGACTGTAGATGGCAGCCAGCACGCTGTCTCTGCCTGTCTCTACGGACATGGTTCTGGTAACTTACAATATTCTCCTGATCTGCCACCGCGCCAGCCCCGTACCCTCCACTGGGGAGCACCAGCTCCATGAAGAACTTCCCGTGACTGACAGGTGTCCTACCCTGCCTTTCCTTCGTGCAATTCTCTGTGTGGGATGTTGGGTTACATAAACCAGGTACGATGCATTGGCGGTACGGGATATACAACAAGCTTCCCCACCGGCATTCTCCTGGCCTTCCTTCCCTTGCCTCGTCCCTAAAACCAGCATCCCCCCTAATCTCCGCAGCACCCATCTTTTCAAACCCATCATCTTCCACAATGTTCAGCTCGCATGTATCTCCGCACTGTTGAACTGAAGAATGAAAAATGTAAATCCTTGTATTGTAAAATTATGTAATCTAGAGCAGGCCTCTTAGGATACAGAAAGCCTCTTTATTATCTATAAAACAATAAATAAGACTATGTATAAAAAATTTGTAACTCTTCAAACATGTTAAAGATTGCTAAATGCACAGGTCATAATTTGTTAACTATTTGGCCGAATACCACAGTAGACACAATTCTTAAAGTTCGTTGCTAAGCCCCTAAAGAGTCTGGCCGCGTTCCACGCCTTATTTCGTCAGAAGGTTCCCAAAGAAAGCTACTATGGGGTAATTCAATCCTCCCTCTTAGAAGAGTTGTGTCATTCAACGCGGCAAAATCGACAGAGCTATTTTAAACATATATCGAACATATGATGTCTCCATAAAGCGAGGCTACTGCTCTCGATCTGGCCAGCTACAATGGTTCCCGGTTGACAGTGCAGAGGCTTTAGAATATTTCTGAGCGGCACGCTAGGAAATTGAGTGAGGATCTGCTGAGGCGTATCGGCTTCTGGTACGACATTGCCCATATGAGAGAGGCTAGGACGGAGGATCGAAAGCTACTGAAAGCGTTGATTGCAAAGCTTTTTCGCGCCCTCCTCACCTTTCCTCTCTCTCTTCTCGATGAACAGCACGATGCAGGACAAAGTTGGACCATTAGTCTTATATAACCTAGTCATTAAGGCAGACATTTCAAGGATTAGAATGTAGGACCTAGAAGTACATGAGTAGCAGGCTATTAAAAAAAATGCTAAAAATAAGTGTGTCATTAGTCTCTATCTATTAATTCACTACTCAACAGTATAATATACCACATTATTTATCTGCTCTTTCCTTCTCTTTACTCCTTACTTGTTCTAGACCTTCAGGGTTGTGTTTCCTTTAAGATTTCATAATAACAATATGTAGCAACATGTTATTAGGGACCAGATATGAAAGCACCTAGCTTATATTTAGTACAGTTCCACTAACGTCCTAGAGTGAACTTATAATTTCTTTTATAGATAGTAAGATCTATAGGCAAAATAATGCCTCTTCTAACATACAATTAAAGCTACATCTGCGCCATATAATTCCCATCCTTAACTATCTTGTTGCTAAAAGTGCTTTTCCTTCTCGATGCATTCTCACTTTATCGTCTGTCTCCGTGCTTTGCGCATACTCGGGATAGGATATTTATGACACAGAATCCAGGAGAGCGAGCGACGACTATTTAAACACCCTAAAGCGATCCTTCGGGAGATCCTTACGAAATCGTACCTAGGAGCTTCCACCCGATTTATGTTTTAAACCGAATGGCACTGTTCTTGTACCACAATGGCTGCAATTTTCCGGCGGTCTTATGGGAGAACGGTAGCACTTTTACGGGGCTGCGCTTTCCGGAGCGATGGCAGGACCAGCTGGATTGTACCAATATCCGAATGGCTGGACTTTTGGGCGGATAGCACATTGTAAATGTACAGTACCAGAATGGCTGCACTTATCGGGCAACAGCCACTACCAAAAGCGGGTGCGCTCTTGAGGGGGGATGTAGCAGTATGAGTTGGCAGCTGCAATTTTTGTGTTTTTTTTT
>Ga0209512_1000112_pt1 | contig 181749 bp, 138 predicted proteins | sample frozenSSSSmetaG_FD_184142 | JGI IMG/M metagenome (GOLD analysis project Ga0209512, IMG submission 184142) | Glacier valley bacterial and archeal communities from Borup Fiord, Nunavut, Canada, to study Microbial Dark Matter (Phase II) -... | ecosystem: Environmental > Aquatic > Freshwater > Ice... | reverse complement strand
GCACCGGCCTGCCAAGACCTACCAGTGTCAGGGCACGGTCTTTGAAATCATTGCTATAACGTTGTCGCTTTACTGTCTTCATGGTGCTTGTCCCTTATTCCCTGGTCCAGGATTTTAGCGCACCTCAGCCCGTTCAAGGCGCGTCCCTCTTGTTAAGAAATTCGAGGCTGGGAAGCAAAAACTCATAGGTGTGGTCGTCCCGTTTAAGATTGTAGCGCGCCACGAACTGCCGCATGCCGATGTAAACGTTTTCAGATTTGGCGTCCACAGCAATGGAGTTGATCGGCAGCCAGTCCCACTGTGAACGGGGAACAAGAATTTCTATTCTCTTATTGAGCGAGACGGCGAGCAGCATGCGCGAGGTGGCAATGCAGAAGCGGTCATCTTTTAAAAGGGTGATGGCATCTGCGCATTCCGGAAGTTCCACAAAGGTGTCAGCCCTCCACCTTCCGGCCTTTTGACTGATCTCGATCAAGCTGCCCTCGTCAGATCCCAGATGGGCCAAACCTTCCACGGCAAAGATTCGTTCATGATGAATGATGAACTCGTTGATCTGATGGTCGGAGACTTTGTATCGTTCTTTCCCGTCAGTAGAAAACCACCATAGGAACGCACCGAACTCGCCTCGATTGTACCCGGCCAACCAGCCATCGCTGACTTTAAGAACCCGGGAAGGGGTGACCGCAGGGTTGCTTCCCAAGGCCATCGTCATGTCAAAGGCGGGGCGTTCGGCGGCGGGTGTCTCCACGGCGCCATAGCCCAGAACTGCGGTCACGTTTTGGCCCTGGCGCTGTACGGTCCATTCCACGTTTGCGATGTTGGCCCGGTGGAAAAAGACGCCATGGGCTTCATAAGACGTGCGTGCTGGGACATGCACCGGTTTCCAGAGGGAGACATCATGCTCATATTCAGTGGGGAGCTCATCGGCCGCGAGGCATGGGCCGATGAGAGTGATGATGGCGAGCGTGACAAGTTTCATGACGATGAGGCAGCTCTTGTTCTGAAGCTGGAAAGACGAAGGAAAGATAAATGCTTACAACCTTCGCAGCCCATCCTCAGTCATCGCGCAAGGGATCGCTTCATCGATCTCATTGATGCGCGCCAGCGTCTCCCCACTCAGAACAAGATCCGCAGCAGCAAGGCTTTCATTCAACTGCGCCACCGTGGTGGCACCGACAATGGTGGAAGCCACGAAGTCGTGCTGCTTGCTCCAGGCCAGCGCAAGCGCGGTCACGCTGACGCCGAGATCTGCCGCGATGACCTGCAACCGCGCTGTGGTCTCAAGGCTGCGCTCATTGACGAAGCGCGCGGCCATTCGCTTCTGTCGTGGGCCGCCATTTAAAATGTAGTCGGTGAAGCGTGCCCCCTTGGGCAGGGCACCACCATTATACTTGCCGCACAGCACGCCGCCTCCCAACGGCGAGTAGGGCAGCAGGCTCACTCCTTCTTTGCGGCAGACCTGCGCCAGCTCGCTCTCGCAGCGGCGATTGATGAGGGAGAAATTGTTCTGCACCGTCGCCATGCGGGCCAGGCCGTGCTTCTCCGCCTCCCACAGATTTTTCATCACACCCCAGCACGTTTCATTGCTGCTGCCCCAGGCGCGGATTTTGCCCTGATCGATGAGATCGGTCAGCGCCCCCAGCGTCTCCTCCTGCTGCATGCCGTGGTCCGGCCAGTGCGTTTGATAGAGGTCGATGTAATCCGTCTGTAAGCGGCGCAGGCTGTCCTCGCAGGCCTGGAAAATTTGGCGGCGGTCCAGCGCAGTAAATCCATTGCGCACCGGCGGGCGGAACCAGCCATGCCCAGGCCCCGTCACCTTCGAAGCAATGATGATCTCACCCCGCTTCTGCCCCTTCAGCCACTTGCCCACCATCTGCTCCGTCACCCCAAACAACTCCGCACTCGGCGGCACCGGATAGAGTTCGGCCGTGTCAAAAAAGTCGATCCCTGCCTCGAGGGCCCGGTCCATAATTTCAAATGACGTTTCCTCATCAGCCTGCAGGCCAAAAGTCATGGTTCCCATGCAGATGTCCGTGACGACGATTCCGGTGCGGCCAAGGCGGTTGCGTTTCATAAGGCGCGGATGCTAGAGCAGGAGGAGGGATGGGCAAACGCGAAAGCACGGAACGCATGCGTTCTGAAGGTAAACAGAGCCAGAGTGTCCTCGGCTGGTTGCGCATTGAAGGCAATCCTTGGCTGTCCTGGAATGGTGGCTCTCGCAGATGGAGAACATGGTGTCAGCATACGTCCTGACCAATAATTTTCTAAATGCTGTGTGTATTACACATTGCGTAATTTGGTTGCCAGTGATACGCCATTACCTTCAATTGGTTGTGAAACTCCATTAAACGGCCGAATATAACGCTCCCCAACTCCACACCATGGCAACCGAATACAACCCCGAATTAATCCAAAAACTGGCTGACAAGCTTTACAGCCAGGCAAACACCTCGATCGTGCTTGGGACGTTCATTGGTCTGATCGCTGGCGGAGGTTTTGGTTTTTCTGCCTCAGAAGGGTCTGGAGCAGCGGCCATCGTCGGTGTTTTGATCGGTGGGAGCATTGGTTATCTCATCGGTCAGTCGCGTGCATTCTCGCTGCGTGTTCAAGCACAAATGGCACTCTGCCAACGCCAGATCGAATTGAACACCCGGCGCTGACTGCTGGTGCGGCCAGGACAGTTGCTCACGGTTTGCTCGTGAGCAGGATTGGATAAGGCGGGTCGTATTTGTTGCAACGGAGGCGCAGTTTCTCGCCTTTTTTGACCCTCTTGAAGAATATCGTCTGTGCGCGGTTGTCATTTTTCACCAGATCGCCGCCGAGGTCGTTCTTGCTCAGTCGATCCCAGCCTTTGGATTTGAAATTCTTTTCCGTCCAGCGCTCTTTATCCCAGTTTCCAGACTGGTTTCCTTGGTAGTCCCAGTTGCAGGCGAGGAAAAGATAGCCATCTGCTTGGATCTCAATATCGGCGACCCCATTGGTGCTTGCTGTGGGAGCAAAAATGGTCGCCCCATGGTTCGAAAAAAAGGCCGGAATACGTGCCCAGCCATTTTTGTCGGTGCTGCTCACGAGCGGTACGGGCTGCATGTTCAGGACCGAAATCGTGGCCGACGACTTGGCCAGGGTCCGCAGGTCAGCGGCGTGCATCAGGCTAGGTAGAAGGAGCAGGCAGGAAAGCAAAGTTTTCATGGCAGGTTGGTTAATGCATTATAAACGTTGACGCATGATGGTCTTTCCAAAAGGGTTTGGAAAGCTTAATCCCATGGGCCACAAGGCTGCGCTTCATGGCGAGGTGGCGGACGAGAACGGGGACCTCGATCCAGATAACTTGGCGTAGGCATCTCCGCGAACAGCGGAGCCGTTCGGGGCAATCGCGCCTTGCTGGTGGATTGAACCAAGAGAGTGCGAATGCAGGTCTTGGTCCGGCCGGTGTCCCTACCGCTTGTTCTTCTGATTAAAATTCGCCACAGTCCGGGCCGCTTCGCGGTTTTCGGCCTTCTCCTTCAGATCCTGTCTCTGATCCCCGTGGGTTTTGCCTTTGCCGACACCAATCTCGATCTTGATGTGGTGGCCTTTCCAGTAGGCACGCAGGATGGGAAGGGCGAGCCCCTTTTGCTGCGTCTGGGCGAGCAGCTTCATGATCTCGTTCTTGTGCAGCAGGAGGCGCCGAGTGCGGCGGGGTTCGTGGGTGGTGTGGCTGGCCTTCTCGTAGGTCTGAATGTCACAGCCATAGAGCCAGACCTGGCCGCGATCCACGCGGGCGAAGGCGTCTGAGATGTTGAGCTTCCCGAGGCGGATGGATTTCACCTCGGTGCCGCGGAGTTCGACGCCAGCCTCGTATTTTTCGAGGATGTGGTAGTCGCGCGGGGCTTTGCGGTTCGTGGCGATCTCGGACATGGGTCGCGCGGGGAACCGCAGATGTTAACGAAGAACTGGCGGTTCTGCCGGATGGGGCAGCTGGCCTAGCGCTGCTGCAGCTGTTCGGGGGTGGCAATGGTGATCTTGCCCTGAATGATTTCAAGGAGGGCGAGGTCGGCTTCACGGAGGCCTGGACGGCGCTCGACGAGAACGGCATGGCCCGCCGCGATCTGACGGACTCGCTTGGAGACCATATTGATCAGGATGGGGTGATCTTTGACGATTAACGCGGCTTGTTCGACGAGGTCAGCTCTCATAAATTGAAATCGGGGCTGGGATTGGGGGTGTAGAGAATAAGAGGAGAGTCGTGGGGTGCAACTGTTATGTTCCTGCTTTTCCCCTTGCGGAATGGGACCCGGTATTGTCTCATCGGCGCTCGATTTGACTCATGAAGAAAGCTCTTATTACCGGCATCACAGGACAGGACGGCTCGTATCTCACGGAATTGCTGCTCGAAAAGGGCTATGAAGTGCATGGCATCATCCGCCGGGCTTCAAGTTTCAATACCGGGCGTCTCCAGCACCTTTTTGAGCCTGAATCCCACCTGCCCTCGAAAAATCTGCACCTGCACTACGGAGATTTGATGGACTCAGTGGCGCTGGTGAAGCTGCTCTATGAGCTGAAACCGGATGAAGTGTACAATCTGGGGGCGCAGAGCCACGTGCGTGTGTCGTTTGACGTGCCGGAGAGCACCGGCGACATCGTCGGCCTTGGAACCCAGCGCATTCTGGAAGCCATCCGCGAGACCGGCCTGGTAGGCAAGGTCCGCTTCTATCAGGCCTCTTCCTCGGAGATGTTTGGCAAGGTGCAGGAAGTTCCGCAGGTGGAGACCACGCCTTTCTGGCCGCGCTCTCCTTATGCCTGCGCCAAAGTATACGGTCACTGGCTGACAGTGAACTATCGTGAAAGCTATGGTCTGCATGCCAGCAGCGGCATTCTTTTCAACCATGAGTCACCACGCCGTGGAGAGACTTTTGTGACGCGCAAGATTACCCGTGCAGCCACCCGCATCAAAATGGGGCTGCAGGACAAGCTCTTCCTGGGGAACATGGATGCAAAGCGTGACTGGGGCTACGCGAAGGACTATGTGGAAATGATGTGGATGATGCTCCAGCAGGATGAGCCGGATGACTACGTGATTGCAACGAACGAGACGCACAGCGTGAAGGAATTTGTCCAGGAAACCTTCGGCGCGCTGGATCTCGACTGGGAACAGTATGTCAAATATGACGCCCGCTATGAACGCCCGGCCGAGGTGGAACTCCTCATCGGGGATCCGGCCAAGGCCCGCAAGAAGCTGGGCTGGGAGCCAAAGGTGAAATTCAAGGAACTCGTGAAGATCATGGTGGAGGCTGATCTGCAGATCGCGAAACATGAACTGGCGTTGAAGAACGTGAAAGTTGCATGATTGGCTGGAGCTTTGCCGGGCAATAACGAATGCGCTGGTGCGTACGATTGAACGCGGAGGTGCCGCCGGAACCGTGTCCAGTGACGACGCGGGGGATTTTCGAGACGGCTGGCGCTTCACCACAACCTGGATGCTTGGCCGGAGCTTTGGTGCCGCGATAGCAAGCTCCTACGGGGTTTTCTCCGTGCATCCTGTCGAAACGATCTGCGGGTAGTCGGCCAGCTGAATCAGCGGGATGCCGTAACGCCCGGCGATGGCATCCGCCTCGGACTCAGGGTAATCGTCACGGAAATAGACTTCTTTAACGCCATACGCACAGAGCATCTGCATGCAGCTGGTGCAGGGCTTGGTGGTGCAGGCGACGAGCCTGACATTGCCACGGGTGAACAGGCTGCAGAGGTTCACCTCGGCATGCAGCATGTATTTACGTCGTGCATCGCGATCTGCCCAAAAATCTGGGTCTGCGTCGTAACCGGGGGCGAGGCCATTGTAGGCGGTTCCGATCACGCGGTTGTCAAAATCAATGGCCACCGCGCCAACCTTCCGAAAAGGATCCTCCGAACGCAGGCTGGCGACGTGGGCGAGCGCCATGGCGTATTCTGGGATGGTCAACCGCGCTGCAGGGACAGGAAGAGCTTCAATGGACATGGGCGCACATGAACTTTTAAAACTGCGACGTCAATCGAGAGCGGTGAAGCCATGCATTTTCCGGCCATCTAAAAATTCATTTGAACATGTTATATTGAACACTATATAGCGTTCGGAATGTTGTCTTAATTATCATAACCACACCATGAACTCTTTCAATTCCAAGCGGCTTCCGATCGGCAAATTGTTCGGCAAATTACGCAGTTTAATCGCCTTGGCCCCCCAGCCAAACAGTCCTCACAGATCTTGGGACAGGGCCTCTTCGAGGGAAATCCAGCTTGAGTTTGATTTCGAACTCAGGAAGCGCGTCCGTGAATCGAGAAGTGCCGTTTCAGTGGTCGCTTTCAAGAACTGAGCGAAGAGCGGGGCTGCGCTGTAGCGGAAAGCGCCAAATTATTGTAAATCAAAGGCGGGAATGTGGCAAAATCGAGAGAAATTTGGTATGGACAAAACCAAGTAAAATTGCTTGTATCATGTTTTAATTCCCGACCCACTCTCTCCCGTCATGCTGATCAACAACTCTCGCCCTATCCCCATCAGTGCTTTTTTGATGGGGATTACCCTCACGACCGGCTGTTTGTTGCCGCTGCGTTCCAACGCTCAATTTGGTGTTTCACCCTCTCAAACCAGCAACTTTTTCAATGACCTTCGGTCCCGCACCGGTCAGATGAAAAAGACGACCCAGTCCTCCGCACGCAGTGGGGATGTGGTGTATGACTATGAGAAGGGAGCTTACGTCAGTCAGGAAGATCAGGAGGGGTACCAAAGCCTTCAGCAACTCCTGCGTTCTGACCGCCAGATCTCGCAGCCTTCGGTGCGCAGTGGCAGTTCCGCATTCGCCGCCCGTGCTGTGGGTGATTATACCACCTACTCGGGCCAGTATTCGCAGTCCTTGAGCTATTTTGCTCCCACCTACACCTCGGATCCGTTCCTTTCGGGCAAACGAAATCTGAAGGTTGGTCCTGTGAACATTGGTTTTGGTCTCTATCAGGGGTTTGAGTACAACAGCAACGTTCAGCGCACCGCCGTTCCTGTGTCTGACGTGATCAGCAGCACGCTTCTCAACATCAGCGCCAACTACAGAGTTTCACAAAACAATGTGCTGAGTTTCACCGGGGGACTCGGCGTGGATCATTATTTCGATCATCCAGAACTGGCAGCTTATGGAAATGGAAACTACCTGATCAACGTTTTGCCAGGAACAACGCTTGCTTTTGACATCAAGGCCGGCCCGGTGAACTTCACCATTTATGACCGTATGTCCATGCGTCCTGCGCTGAACAATGCGTTCGTTGGCGCTGGAAATAATTCGAGCTTTGGTGTGTTCCAAAACGACTTTGGTGTGGCCGCCAACTGGCAGATCAATTCGGCTTGGGCTCTTGCTGTCAACTACACGAACACCATTTCCGAGGCATTGGGCAGTGGCAACAGCCAGTTCAGCCGTTCCATGAACACGGTGCATGCCTCCCTGACATACAGTCCGACGGCGACTTGGATTTTGGGCACGGAAGGCGGCGTTTCACTCCTGAACTATGTGAATCCTACTTTGAACGACGGCGTTCTCTTCAACTGGGGCGCTTTCGTCAGTGTTCCGCTCGGCAAATCAACAATTGTCAAGCTCTCGGGCGGCCTGCAGTCGTTCAATTTCGATGCGCCGACGGTTTTCGCGCCCGTGGGTCCAGGAGACAGTTCCGATCTGAACAGCTACTACTACAACTTCAGCATTACCAACCAGCTCAACGCTCGCTTCAGTCACACCCTGTCGATTGGACATGAATCCTCGATCAACCTGGCATCGAACTTCATCACTGCCGATTTCGTCAACTACGGTGTTTCGATGGTTGCTTGGAAAGGCGGCCGGTTCTCGGTCTCAGGCTACTACGAAAATGCCAAGCCATCCTTTATCAACACTGCTTTCGCAGGCACTGGGTACAAGCTGACTCAATTCGGCGTGGACCTCTATTACACACACCAGCTTACCTCCAAACTGCGGGCAGGAACCGGCTATCACTTTGGGCGTGCCGACTACACTGGAGTGGCTGGCAGAGATGCGGATCAGAGCGGTTTCTCCTTTGACCTGAACTACAATCTGACCGCCAAGGCGGGTGTTAACTTGGGCTATCGCTATTTCGTTACCAATTATAAGCAATCCAATGCGGATTCCACGCAGACACGCGTGATTCTGGGCTTCAATTACAATTTCTAACGAAACGGATCGTAACTGGTCTATGACTTTTGATCTCAGCCAGGCCGTGACCGGCATTGGTGCATGAGGGATCCAAAATTCATTCACTATCATCATGAAAAAGATATCACTGTCGCTGCTTCTGCTTGCCATTGCTCTCCCAGCTTTGAAGGCACAAGATCCTGGATTCCGGATTCCTGAGTCCTCAAGGTCATCGCGGCAGGCCCCTGCGGCGTCTGTAGGTGCGGCCAATGCTGGAGCGGCAGTCCTGAACTCGATGGACGTATTGGACAACAACCGTCCGATCTCGGTGGGGGATACTATCAGTATCCGCATTCTGGAAGACCGGCGGGATGCGCTGCAGCAAGTAGTAGCAGTGACCGGAGAGGTGCAGGCCCCCTACGTGGGTTTGGTGAATGCCCGGGGAAAAACCTGCCGTGATCTGGCTTTCACCATCAAGCGGGAGTTGGAAAAGAACTTTTTCCAAAATGCCACGGTGGTGATCGCGATCGACAAATTGAACGAAAAAACGCAGATGGAGGAGCGGGAGGTGGATCTCGAGTTCTACGTCATGTTCGGCATCGTGGCCAAACAGGGAAAATACGACCTGCCAGCCAATGAAGACATTTCCATCAGCCAGGCCATCCTGCGTGCCGGGGGCTTTGCCCAGTTCGCCAACAAGGAAAAAGTGAAAATCATCCGCAAAACCCCCCAGGGAAACAAAACCATTTTGGTCAATGTGGACGGGATCATGCGTCAGGGCGATCTCGAGCGTGACGTGTTCATTCGCAAGGATGACGTCATCATCGTTGAGGAAAAGACCGTTAATTTCTAAAATACTGGGGATTTCTCACAGGTATTTCGAATTCAATTGAGGTGGAATTTTGATTTAAAATCGAACAGGTGCGCGGCCAAATAAATCCAATGGCTTAAGTTGTGTTTTTGAGCGATTCTGACAGCCCAAAAATAACGGGAGTCAGCAGGGTGCCCTAGGCCGCCAGACAGAACAAATTTGGATTTTTGAAATCATGGAACAAAACCTCACACTCCCAGGCCCGGCGCAATCAAGTACGCTGAGTCGCATTCACGAGGCATCCGCCAAATTTCAGCGTTACAAGATCCTGCTGCGCCGCCGCTGGTGGTTTCTGCTCCTGACGGCCAGCATTGGTGTTTGTGTTCAGGCCTTGCGTATCACCGGTCGCCCTCAGGAGTTTCGCTCCCTGGCAAAGCTCGTGGCCGGCGGTCAGTTGGCGTTCAACGACAACGTGACCTGGCGTGAACAGCAGGCGGACTTCTATGGTACGATCATTGAAACGATCGAGAGCGCTGAAATGAAACGACGCGCTCTGGACCGCGTGAGAGCCTTGAACCCGGATGTGAAGGATTCGGACGTGGAAATCCGGGTGGCGCAGACCAAGGGCTCGGCCATTTTCAACATCCTTGCGACAGGCTCTGAGCCGAAGTACACGAAAATCTTTTTGGATGCCCTGCTGGACGAATTCATCGCGTTTCGTCAGAGCATCCGCGAGCAGGCTCAGGGCAAGGTGCTCCAGCAGTTCCTCACGGAGGTGGTCAACAAGCAGAAACTCATGGAGGACAGTCTTGAGCGTCTCACCAAGTTCAAGGCCGCCAACAACATCCTCACGATCACCAATGGCAACAATCTTGCCGCACAGTTCCTCGGAAACTTGGAGTCGCAGAGGGAAAGCCAGCGCACGACACTCGAGGATTTGCGCTTGGCGATCGCCAACGTCAATGCCGCCATGGAGGCGCGTGAACGCATGCTGAGCGGAGGCGGAGCAGTTTCTGGAGCTCAAGGTTCCAAAGTTGGCGAAACCACGCAGCCATCAGGCGCGATCAAGGCAACTGAAACCTCGCCCGGCCGCAATGGCATGACCATGGCAGAGCAGGATTACTTGCGCACCAAATCGAAAATCACCGAACTCAAGACCAAGCTGGACTCACTCCTGATCCAGTTCAAACAGCAGCACCCGATGGTGCAGGATGTGACGGAAGAACTGGCGGCGCAGAAGGCTCTGCTGGCTTCCTATGCCGAGCAGATTCAGCAGGAGATGCACACTCAGATGGCGGACATCCAGCGTCGCGTGCAGGTCTTGGACGCGCAGATTCTTGAGAAGCAGAAGGAAGCCCTCGATCTCGGTGGTAAAATCGCAGAGCATGACAAGCTGGAGAAAGCAGCCGAGTCAGCCAAGATGACTTACGACAAGTTGTTCGAAAAAGTGGAGAGCATTCAGAGCGTCTTTAACTCCCAGGCTGATTTTGTGGCCATTCAAGAGCGTGCCATCCCTGCCTATGAAAATGTGGAGGACTGGGTGATGCCGATCGTTGTTGGTCTCATTGGCGGCATGGGGATTGGCATTGTGATCCTGCTGTTGTTTGACCGCCTGGACGACCGCATGAATTCCTACAGTGAGTTCCAGACCTTGTTCCCCGGGGAAGCGGTTCTTGGGCAGGTTCCGGAACAGAGAAATCGCGGTGATGTGGCTCTGCTGCGTCCGAATGACGACCGCCATCTCTACGCCGAGGCGTTCCGCAATATTCGTTCCTCCATTCTCTTCAAAAACTGGCAGGGCAAGCCGCCGAAGACCATTCTCATCACCAGCGCGGTTCCCAACGAAGGCAAGACCACAGTCACCTCCAATCTGGCCGTCACCATGGCCCTGGCCGGAGCACGTGTGCTGCTGGCGGACTGCGACTTGCGCCGCGGTGGTGTGAGCGAGCTTTTCAAGCTGCCTTCCACCCCGGGCCTGAGCGAAGCCCTGCGCGGGAAACTGCACTGGCGTGATGCCGTTCAGGAAACCAGCACACGAAACCTGGACCTGCTGGCCCGCGGCGATGTGTTCGATCAGACCTCGGAAATGCTGCTTTCCAAAACAGCCGAAGAGATGCTGCGTGAGATGAGCGAAGAATACGATTACGTCATCTTCGACAGCGCTCCAGTTCTGGTGGCAGATGACACCGCCAGCTTCGCGCCGAAACTCGACTCAGTGCTCTTTGTGGTGCGCATGTCCTCCACCATGGCCCGTCTCTCTGGCAAGGCTCTGGATCTGCTCTATGAGCGTCAGGTGAACATCGGCGGTGTCATTCTCAACCGCTCCAGCTCAAACCTGAAAGAGTACACCTACTACAACTACGCCAGCTACTACTACGCGCCCACCAAGACCAATCCTCAGCAGGCTGCTGAACCTGCCGCCGCGAAGTCCTGATTTAAATTCCGCTGATAATTGCGGCGCGACCACGGGCTGGCGCTGCGTCATCGTCTGAGCTGCTGATTGTGCAGCGCCCAATGCCTCAGTGATCGGGCATGGTGTCTTTGTAGTTCCCCTTCGAAAGCAGTTCGATGGCCAGTTCCAGAAGCGATGCCGCCGCCGGTGAGAGCTCACTGCCTTTTTGCCAGACGGCGGCGATCTGGCGTTGCATTTTGGGTTCCCGGATGGCCACGGTAAGGATGGTTGCTGGCAGGTTCCCCGCTGCCAGCCGTGGCACGATGGCCAGCCCCAACCCTGCCGCTACGAGCGCGCGCACCGTTCCCAGCTCTCCGCTTTCGCAAACGATCTGGGGTTCAAAACCGGCCTTGCGGCAGGACTCCTGTGCGGTGTCTCGGGCGCGGCCTTTGTAGAAAATGAAGGATTCAGCGAACAACTGCCGCAGCAGCACGCTTTTCTGTCTGGCAAGCGCATGCCTTTTGCCAACCAGAAGCACAAAAGGCTCGGTAATCAGAGTTTGTGATTTGAAAGCCGCTTTGCTGGCGGGGAGCTGGAGAAAGCCGATGTCGGCCCGGCCGGATTCCACGCAGTCTGCCACGCGCTCAGAACTGTCCTCAATTAACTGCAAGGCCACCTGATCATGCTGTTGGCTGAAGGTGTGAATCACCTCCGGCAGCAGGCAGGCGCTCACACTGGGAATGGCGGCGATGGTCAGTTTTCCGCCCCGCAGGTGGGCCACATCAGAGACGATCGCCTTGGCGGCTTCGGCCTGCGTGAGGAGACCTTCGGCACGCGGTAGGAAAGCCTTCCCGGCGGCGGTGAGCTGCACTTCTTTGCGGCCACGGTTGAAAAGGGGCGTCCCCAGTTCCGCTTCGAGGTTCTTCATCTGCTGGCTCAGTGCCGGCTGCGCCATGTGCAATCGACCGGCCGCCCGGGTGAAACTGCGCTGACGGGCGATTTCGATGAAGTAGCCGAGTTGGTAGAGTTCCATGACCCGTCATTGATATTTCTGATCCAGGGTATCGTAAAATCATCTTTTTCTTATGAGCAGGCGCTGCCATGATCTTTCTCATGCGCCGACTTTGCGTCCACACCATCACCACCAAACCGCTTAGCCTTGAAGAATGCCTCGTGCAGTTCCCGCAGCGCGGCGTCAGCGGTATCACCATCTGGCGGCAGGCGCTGGAAGGGCGTGACCTGGGTTCTGTGGCGCGCCAAACGCGGGACGCAGGCCTGGAAGTCGTAAGCCTGTGCCGTGGCGGTTTTTTTCCAGCGGCTACCTCGGCCGGGAGACAAGCGGCCATTGATGACAATCTGAAGGCCATCGAACAGGCGCACGCCATTGGCGCTCCACTCATCGTGCTGGTCTGCGGTGCTGTGCCCGGGCAGTCGCTGGTGGAATCGCGCAAGCAGATCGCCGCTGGCATCGCTGCGGTGCTGCCAGCAGCAGAGCATGCGGGCGTAAAACTGGCCATCGAACCCCTGCACCCGATGTATGCGGATGATCGCAGCGCGGTAAATACCATGCGGCAGGCTCATGAGATTTGCGATGCACTGGGCTCACCGCAGTCGGTCGGTATCGCGCTCGATGTGTACCATGTCTGGTGGGATCTCGAGCTGAAGTCGCAGATTGATCTCGCAGGTCAGACCGGCCGCCTGCACGCCTTCCACATCTGCGATTGGAGGACGCCGACCACGGATCTGCTGAATGATCGCGGCCTCATGGGCGAGGGCTGCATTAACATCAAAGAAATCAGCGACTGGGTGGATGCCACCGGCTTCACGGGTTATCGCGAGGTGGAGATCTTTTCGAACCGCCTTTGGTCCATGGACCAGCGGGTGTTTCTGGAAAAAATCAGCCAGAGCTATGCCGCGCTTTATCCGGACGACATGGGCAAATAACAATCTTTAAACCTTAAACTTCGAACAATGGAAACCAAACGAATCGGCATCATCATGAACGGCGTCACGGGACGCATGGGTACGAACCAGCACCTGATCCGTTCGATCAAGGCCATCCGCGATCAAGGCGGACTCAAGGTGAGTGATGATCTCACGCTTATGCCGGACCCGATTCTCACAGGGCGGAATCATGACAAGCTCAAAGCCCTCGCAGAGCGCACGGGGGTGACGCGCTACACCACGGACATCGATGCGGCGCTGGCGAACAAGGAAGACACGATCTTCTTTGATGCCTCCGGTACCTTGCAACGTGCAGGTTTTGTGGAAAAGGCGGTGAAGGCAGGGAAGGCGATCTATTGCGAAAAGCCGACCGCTGTGGAAACGAGCGAGGCGTTACGACTGGCCAAACTCTGCGAAGACGCCGGTGTGAAAAACGGTGTGGTGCAGGACAAGCTCTGGCTCAGCGGCATCCGCAAGTTCCGCACACTGCGGGATCAAGGTTACTTTGGCCGCATCCTCAGTGTGCGTGGCGAGTTTGGTTACTGGGTCTTCACCGGCGAGGAAGGGGATCAGCCCGCGCAGCGTCCTTCCTGGAACTACCGCAAGGAAGACGGCGGCGGCATCATTGTCGACATGCTCTGCCACTGGCGCTACGTGGTGGACAATCTCTTTGGCAAAGTGAAAGCCGTGAGTTGCATAGGCGCAACGCATCTGCCGAAGCGCATCGACGAGCGCGGCAAGCCCTATGCCTGCACCAGCGATGACGCGTGCTACGCCACCTTCGAGTGCGAAGGCGGCGTCATCTGCCAGTTCAACAGCTCCTGGACGGTGCGCGTGCGGCGCGATGACCTGCTGACCATGCAGGTGGACGGCACGCACGGAAGCGCTGTGGTAGGCCTGCGCAAATGCTGGGTGCAGAGCATCGGCACCACGCCACGGCCCACGTGGAATCCTGACATCGACCAGCCGATCGATTTCTTCGGCGGCTGGCAGGAAGTGCCCGATACAACGACGTATGACAACGCCTTCAAAATCCAGTGGGAGGAATTCCTCAAGCATGTGGTGCTGGACACACCATTCCCCTGGACCCTTCGTGAAGGTGCCAAAGGCGTTCAACTCGCCGAGCTCGGCCTGCAAAGCTGGGAGCAGCGCAAGTGGCTGCCAGTTGGCGAGCTCTGAGGATGCGCACGAAAGAATCTTGAGGCGCGAGGCGCTACGGCGTTGCGCAACTCCGGTGCGTGGGTGAAGGTTCCCGCACCGAATGTTGCGCGCCATAGGTCGTTACTCACTATCCATTGTTCATGAACTGGGCGACTTTGCTCTCTTTACAGGGCAGTCTTTTCGTTCCGCAGTGGGTGCGCGGCGGCTTGGTAGGCGTATTGTGCGCGCCGGTTTTGAGCAAGGCGTGCGCTGCCTGCCGGTGATTCTCATTGTGGGCATGTTCACCGGTCTGGTGCTCGGCCTGCAGGGGTATTACGTCCTGAACCGTTTCGGCTCCGAAAGTTTGCTCGGCACCTTGGTGTCTCTCAGCCTCATACGTGAACTGGGGCCTGCCTTGGCAGCGTTGATGCTGGTCGGCCAGGCCGGTTCCGCCCTGGCGGCAGAGCTCGGCATTCAGCGCAACACAGAGCAGATCGCCGCACTCGAAACGATGGGCGTGAGCAGTCATGCCTATCTCATCACACCACGGTTGCTCGCCGCGCTGGTTGTCTATCCCATGCAGACAGCCTTGTTTGTCACAGTGGGTTTGTGGGGCGGCAGCCTGTCAGGTTCATTGCTGTTGGGCCTGGAGCCGGGTGTCTACTGGTCCTCCGTGGAGCACGCGGTCAAGGCCCAGGATGTACGGGAGTGCATCATCAAGGCGGTCACTTTTGGCCTGCTGACGATTTCATTGTGCGCCTACCATGGCTTTAACGCCCACCGTTGCAGCTCGGCCACCGGCGCGCGTGCGGTCAGCGCCTCGACCACGCGTGCCGTGGTGCAGTCGAGCATCATTGTGCTGGCTGCAGATTACATCATCACCTCCTTTCTCGTCTGATCATGGGTGCTGATTCCAACCAACCGCTGCTCAGCATCGAAGGCTTGTCCAAGCGCTTCGGCGAGAACATCGTGCTGGATGGCGCGAACCTCAATGTGCCACGCGGCAGTCTGGTGACCGTCCTCGGGCGCAGTGGTGCCGGCAAATCGGTGCTCTTGAAATGCCTGGCCGATGTCGTTCGTCCAGATGCAGGCAGCATTCACTTTGACGGCAAACTCCTCAGCGTCGGCGATGCTCCGGCACGGGCAGATTTCCGTCGGCGATGCAGCTTCCTTTTTCAAAGCAATGCCTTGTTCGACTCCCTGACCGCATTGGAAAACGTCGCTCTGCCGCTGGAGCAGACCACGGATCTTTCCGACAAGGAAATCCGCGAACGCAGTATCGAGGCGCTGCGGCAGATCGAGCTCGAAGCGCACCAGGACCGCTATCCCAGCCAGCTTTCCGGCGGCATGCAGAAGCGCCTGGCCCTGGCACGCGCCATCGTCACGCGGCCGGAACTCGTGCTGTTTGACGAACCCACCGCCGGCCTGGACCCGCTGAGGCGGAATGCGGTGTTTGCCATGATCGCGAAATATCAACGCCAGTTCGGCTTCACCGCACTGGTGGTCACTCATGACCTGACCGAGGCGCTGATCGCCAGCGACCGCGTGGCCCTCCTTGACAAAGGGCGCATGTGCTTTGAAGGCACCCCTGCTGAATTCTCGTCCTCCACCGTCGCCATGGTGGAAGATTTTCGCGACAGCGCGGAAGCACTTGGCCGCACACTTGCTGCTATACGTCGTGGCGAAGCCCTGCAATCTGAAGACTCATGAAACAATCCAAGCTGGAACTTTACGTTGGTTTCTTCGTCCTCCTGGGGATCGCCGCCATTGTCTACCTGACGGTGAAGCTCGGCTCAAAATCGCTGATCGGCGGAGACACCTATGTGATGGAAGCACGCTTCACCAATGCAGGGGGCCTCAATACCGGCAGCAGTGTGCTGGTGGCTGGAGTCCCGGTGGGAAGGGTGGAAGGCATCCGCGTGGATGGCACCGACTACACCGCGATGGTGACTCTTCGCGTGGAGGCTGGTCTGAAACTGCCCACCGACACGATGGCTTCCATCAAAACCACCGGACTCATCGGAGACAAATACGTGGCGCTTGCGCCTGGAGCGGATGAAACTTACCTTTCCGCTGGTTCCCGGATCACGATGACTGAGTCCTCGGTCGATTTAGAGTCGTTGATTGGCAAGATGGCTTTTGGCAGTGTTGAAAAAGGTAAAGACTCCCCCCCCCCCGCCCCATGACCCTACGTTTTCTGCTCCCGCTCCTTTTGGCCGCCGCGCCTTTGGCCGTGTCCGCTCAGCTTGCCGAAGCTCAGACCCGTCTGAAAACCGCAGTGACTGAAGTGCTGAGCGTGGCCGACCGCACCGGAAACCGCAGCGCGCTGCCGGAGAAAATCCGCCCGGTGTTGAAAAAGTACGTCAGCTTTGAAACGATGACCAAGCGTGCCGTGGGTCCGGGCTGGAGACAGTTCACACCCGCTCAGCAGCAGCAGGCCTCACAGCTTTTTTCCACGCTCATCATCCGCAGCTACAGCAGCAAATTCACACCGGGGGAGCATCCGGACATCACTTACCATGCGGCGAAAGAGCCGGCGGCAGGCCGTGTGGATGTTCCAACCAGCATGGTCTACAAAGGCAGCCACTACACCGTGGTTTATCGCATGGAGCAGATGCTCATCACCGATGTGGTGATCGAAGGCGTCAGCCTCATCGCCAACTACCGTAGCCAGTTGGATGCGCAATTTAAAAAAGGTGGCGCAAATGCCGTCATAAGCTCTCTTACGCAGTCTGTTTCCCGCCCTCAATGAAATACCACGTATTCACACTCCGTCTGTTGTTGCTGGCAGCCACTCCGCTGCTGACTGATTGCAGTACCCCAGCGACTAAGACCGCTGCGAAACCCGCCACAGAAGCCGCCGTCAAGGGCAAGGCCGCAGACAAACCCGTGAAGGGCGATGACGGAGAAGTGGACGAATATGCCACGGCACCGGACATCTCCGACCCGCTTGAAAAGCTGAATCGCGGCACGTTCTGGGTGAACGACCAGCTTTACACCTTCCTCTTTCGCCCGATCTCAAAAGGCTATGAACTGATCCTGCCAAGGCCGGTGCGCAAGGGCATCGACAACGCCTTTGAGAATGTGAAGTACCCCGTGCGGGTTGTGAACTGCACGCTTCAGGGCAAGTTCAAACGTGCCGGGCAGGAGACTGGCAAATTCGTCGTCAACACCGTGGGTGGTGTCGCCGGCATCTTCCGTCCTGCGGAAAACATCCCGGCTCTCGCCAACATTCCTGAGGAAGACACGGCGCAGACTTTGGGCAAGTGGGGCATTCCACACGGCCCTTATTTGGTGCTGCCGCTGCTGGGACCCAGCAGCGTGCGAGATACCGTGGGCCTCGCCGGAGACTATGCTCTCAATCCGGTCAACTGGCCGTACCTCTACTGGTTCGGCAGCCGCTCAAAGCATGACTGGGTCATCGTTCCCCCTTTGTCCAACTCGCTGCGCTCCATACCTGGCCAGTTGGACAATTATGACACGATCACGAAAGATGCCGTGGATCCATATCTCTCCGCTCGCAGCGCCTACAGCCAGAATCGTGCTGAAGCCATCAAGAAGTAAGGAACATAGGTTTGAGCTTGCAGAGAAGGAGAGGGATCGTCCCGATCCCTCCTCGTCCTCACCGCTCACCGCTCACCGCTCCCGCACAGGCTAAACCATGTGCCCCAGACCAGGGAATCAGGATGATTACCCTGTGTGTGCAGACCTGTTTTCCACAATCAGGGGCTTAGTTTCCACTGTCTGATGGGGCTCTAAAATCGAGACCTCATCTTCACTAGTAGCAAGCCCCGCCTCTCACGCCGAGCATTCGAGACTTCCTGCACGTAGGTAGGGCGGTTGGTCCTCCAACCGCCGTTGAGCGTCTCCTGGAGCTCTATTCGCAAAACGCTGCACGCCGACCGACTTTGAGGCACCTATGCAAAAAGCCTTTGCCGCGTCCCCCCATCATCACTCACCGCGCAGGCAGCGCGCGGGGAATGTTTTCCAGTCCAGGTGAGCCAAACTGCATGGCTTCCTCATAAACCTTGCTGCGACCGCTTTCGATATTGTTGGGCGTGTCGAGCGGATCGTCCGAGCGCACAATGCGGGGCTGGATGAATATAAGCAGCTCTTCGCGGGTGGTTTGATTCTGCGTGGTGCCAAAGAGATTGCCCAGAATGGGAATACGCCGAAGACCGATGACACCGTTTTTACCTTTGGTGACTCTCTCGGTGATCAGCCCGCCGAGAACGACCGTGGCTCCGTTTTTCACCGCCACTTCCGTGAGCAGCTTTTGCGTGCCGATGGTGGGCACTGTGTTGCCGCCGATGGTCTGTGAACCGACGATGTTGTCATTAACCTGGGCGATTTTCAGGGTGACTTCGTCATCCGAGTTGATCAGCGGAATCACCTCCAGCTTGAGCAGCACATCGCGATAAGTCACGCTCACGCTGTTGCTCGCAACACCGCCGGTGAAGGCGCCGTTGGTCAGGATGTTGGCCGGCACGGCGATGCTCTGCCCAGAGGAGATCACAGACTTGGCGGCGTTCTTGGCGTAGATGCTTGGCGTGGCCAGCACCTTGAAGTTGTTGTTGCTGTCGATGACCTTGATGTAGTTGCTCAGCGCGCCGATCTGGCCGTAGAAATTCAGCTGCCCGAATTTCGCAGGGAACTGGATGATGTTGGACGACGCCGTCGTGGACGAGCTGCCCGATGTGGAAGTCGCGCCGTTGCGGTTCACGCTGAAATCCGAGAGCAGCTGGAGGAAATCGACCCCGTAGTTGAAGTTCTTGCCCAGGCTTAACTGGCCGATGATCGCGGAAATGTAAATCTGCTGGGGGCGGATATCCATCTCCTCCAGCAGCTGATCAATGCGCGCGATGTGCTCGGGAGAGCCCGAAACGATGAGGCTGTTGGACTGAGGATCGCCAATGAGCAGCGTTTTTCCGACGACCATGGACTCGGGTGCGCCCACGTCTTCCGGATTGTCGAGCAGGCTGCGGTTGGAATTGGAATTCGAACTGCCGGAGGAGTTGCCGAAGCTGCCACCCAGTCCGGTGTTGGCTCCATAGGCGGAGTTGCTGCTGCTGCCGAAACCGTTGGAGTTGTTGCTGTTGCTGTCATCGGAGGAAGAGTCGGAGGAGGCGCCGGATTTGCGGCGCGGGCTTCCTCCACCACCTGGAGAGCCTGAGATGGCACCGTCGTTGTTGCCTTGAATGTCGGTGTCCTTGGCCAGCGCATTGTAGGCCACCATGAGAAAATCGAGCACGTCGAGGTACTTCAGGCGGCGCTTGAGGAAATTGGAGCCGTCGCTCTGCTTGTCGAGTTTCTCGACCAGCCCCCTGATGTAGGTGATGTCCACCGGGCGGCCAATGACGAGCAGTTCATTCGTGCGGCGGTACGGGAAAACTTTGACGCGTGCAGCGGCGGGATTCGTCGCGGTGGTGCTGCCGTTTCCTGCAGGGCTGGCTGGCACGGCAGGCACTCCGGGACGTGCGGCAGCATTCGGCATGGCAGCGGCAGGAGCATTTGTGGAGCTCTTCGCCTTTTCCTCCTGCTCAAAGATTTCATTGATGATCTCAGCCACGAGCTCCACATCGGAGCGCTCCAGCTTGATCATTTCATTGGAGGTCTCCGTCGGCGGCACGTCGATGATCTGGGCGATCTCGCAGATGCTGCGGATCGTGGTGCTGTTTTCCGTGATGATGAGGGCCGTGTCATTGGAGACGCCGGTCATGGCTCCGTAGCCGTGAAGTTTGATCACCTGCTGGAAAGCCTTGGAGGCCTCATCCGCCGAGACGAATTGCAGGGGCAGCACGTAGTGGCAGATCTCCTCGTTCAGCGGCAGGTCGCGCAGGGAATTGTACACCTTCAATCCATCGGCGGTGGGGCTTTTGCCTCCGGCCTGGTTGATCAGCTTCGCCGTGGTCGCATCCACATTGATGATGGCATAGCCATTGAGCAGCAGGGTGGCTTCAATGAAGGCGATCGCGTCCTTCTTGGTGAGCATCTGCGGGGAAATAATGCGGAGCATCTCTCCCTGGAGGGCGGAGTCGAGGATGAGCTTTTTGCCCGTGAGCTGGGTGTAAAAGGGAATGATCGCCTGGATGGGCGCGCTGGGAAAGTTGACCTTGATGCTCGCACCTTCACCCACCGGGACGTAAGTTCCGGCCGCAGGAAGCGGCGCGGCAGGAGCCTGAGCCTTCGAGGCTTGGCGCATGCCGAGAATCAAAAGCACCAACAACACGGCAAAGCGCAGGCGTGTCGGGAGCTGGGAAGGGAAATGCGACATATTATTGAAATTACAGTCAGTATATTGAATTTAGCCTTAGCGGCAAGGGTTTTAGTTAATATCTATTAAAATTCATGCTTCTCACGCTGTCCTGATTGCTGCCTTGCAAGCGCCCGCAGGCCATGGATGATCGGCTCCCATGATCTCCATTCAGGGTCTCACCAAGCGTTTCGGCGCTCAAACTGCCGTCGATCATCTGACCTGGGAGGTGCCGCCGGGCATGATCGTGGGTCTGCTGGGGCCCAACGGAGCGGGGAAGACCACCACCCTGAAAATGGTCACCGGCATGCTGCAACCCGACGAAGGCACGGCCCTGATTTGCGGCGTGAACGTCTCCACCCATCCCGTGGAGGCCAAGCGCCTGCTCGGCTTCGTGCCGGACTCCGGCGCGGTCTATGAATCCCTCACCGGCCTGGAGTTCCTCCTCATGATCGGGGCGCTCTACGGCATCTACGAGGACGAGGCCCGGCCGCGCATCCGGCAGTTCCTGGATTTCTTTGAGCTCGATGAGCAGACGCTCACGACCAAGCTGCTGGGCGCATACTCCAAGGGCATGCGGCGCAAGGTCGTCATCACCGCCGCGCTGCTGCACAATCCCAAGGTCGTCCTGCTGGACGAGCCGCTGGACGGCCTGGATGCGAATGCGGCCGTCGGATTCAAGGCGCTGCTGGAAACCCTCGCGCGCGAAGGCAAGACGATCGTGTACAGCTCCCATGTGCTGGATGTCGTGGAGCGCGTGTGCAATCGCGTGGCCATCATGGCGCAGGGAAAACTGCTCGTGGAAGGCTCGCCTCACGACCTTCAGCACCAGCACGGGGCGGACACGCTTGAGCATCTCTTCACCCAGCTCACCGGCCTCAGTGGTCTGGAGGCACGCGCCGAGACCTTTGCCAAAAGCATGCTGTCATGAGCACCGCCGCTGAAAACATGCCGCACACTCATGGCCGCCGGCCCCCTTCGCCCGCGAAGGTGCTGCGCAGCCTGTTTTGGAAGCTGCTCTTCCGTGGGCGTGCGGCGCAGCAGGCGGGTGCTCAGAAAACGCGTCGGCAGATGGGACTGGGCCTGACCCTCTTCATTTACGCGCTGGTCGGCCTCATGCCCGCGATGCTCTCAAAGTTCACGGACACCTTTGTTTTTGCGTGCACGCTGCATGGCTTCACGCTGATGTTTGCCTCGCTCACGCTGGCCTCCAGCGCGGGCACCATGCTCTTCATGAAAGAGGAGGCGGAGATCCTGCTGCACCGGCCCGTGACACCACAGCAGATGCTGCGCGCCAAGTGCGCAGTGCTCGCGGGCTTTGCCTTCGTGCTCGCCCTGCGTTGAATCTCGCCGGACTCGTCGCCGGCCCATGGAGCAAAGGCGGCACCTGGCGCTTCATCCCTGCGCATCTGTTTTCCACCGCGCTTCTCATGCTCTTCTCAGCCGCCAGCATCGTGCTGGTGTACAATGCCTGCCTCAAATGGTTCGGGCGCGAGCGTCTGGACAACTTGCTCGCCACCGTACAATCACTCCTCACGGTGGTCATGATCATGGGCGGGCAGATCATGCCGCGGGTGATGCAGCTGGAGGCATTCAAGCATTTCGACCACATCACCGGCTGGATGCTGGCGCTGCCGCCGATTTGGTTCGGTGCGTTGGATGCATTGCTCAGCGGCACCACACTCAATACTTCCACGATGTGGCTTCCTGCCGGGCTCGCGGTGGCCGTGACGGCGCTGACGAGTTGGCTGGCGCTGGAAAAACTGGGCAGCGCCTACGGCCAGGGATTGATGAATTTAAACGAGTCTGCCGGCACATCCAAAGAGCGTACCAAGCCACGCGGCGTGTGGCTGGCCGCCATCGTCAAACTTCCGCTGCTGCGCTGGTGGCTGCGGGATCCCGTGGAGCGCGAGTCGTTCAAGCTCACCACGGCCTACCTCTTTCGTGACCGCGAGATCAAGCTGCGGCTCTACCCCGGCATCGCGCCCATGCTCATCATGCCGCTGGTCATGCTCTTCTCCGGCGGCAAGGGCGGCGCGGATGGCGCGATGATGATGCAAGGCTTTGCCACCTGCTTTCTCGGCATGGTTTCCTTGCAGGCCATGATGTTCCTCGGCTGCTCCGAGCACTGGCGCGCTTCGGCCTTTTTCTATGTGGCACCGCTGCGGCACTGGAGCCCGCTGTTTCATGGCTCACGCAAGGCCGTCCTCTGCTGGCTGAGCTTCCCCGTGCTCATCCTGCAAACCGCCCTCATCTGCGGCCTGCAGCGTTCCTGGACCCCGCTGGCACTCAGCCTGCCAGCCATGATGTTCCTGCCCACCTTCTCCCTCGTGACCGGCCTCATGGGCCAGTGGCTGCCGCTTTCCAAGCCCTCCGAAGACATCAAAAACACCAGCGCCGGCTGCCTCATGATGGCGGCCTCCATGATCGCCGCAGGCATCGTTGGCGGGCTTTCCAGCTACATGTGGCACATCGGCCAGTTCGGCCTCTTCCTCGCGCTGGAAGCTCTGGTGATGATTGGAGCCACCGTCCTCATGAAATACCTCATGCGCGACACCCCATGGGTGGCGCAGCCGGAGTGAAGAAGATTCAGGATTGGCACTGACGCAATGTCTGGAACGCCGCATCAGGCGCCAGCAAAGTGGTCCGCACACTCCGTGTGCGGTTCTGGGCACTCATGCACGCTGACACCGCTCAGAGCACAAAGCGGTCCCTATCTGCGCCAGCAAGCGGACGATAAGCATGCACATGACATCACAAAAACGGCATGAAATCATTCAAAAATGCTCTCATGGTTTCGCATGAGCGCAGAAATCACCTTCACCGTGGAACGCTGCCACGAAACCGGCGGCTACGTTGCCCGCTGGGATGATCCGCTCGGACGTGGCGGCATCACAACTCAGGGAGATTCTCTCAGCGAACTTCAGGAAATGGTAGCTGACGCAGTTCAGGGCTTTTTTGAGATGGATGAAGTGCCACCCAAAGTGCGCGGCATCTCTCTCGAAGAATTCACGCAGTCTCTCTGAACGTTTTTTCGTTTCCCTGCGCCGCTTTGCAGGTATTCAAAGCGATACCATGACCCACGCCGAAGCCGCCAGCCGCGCCGCCTTTCTCAGCGCCGAACTTCACCGCCACAACCGCCTCTACTACGTCGAGGCGCGCCCTGAAATCAGCGATCAGCAGTTCGATGCCCTCCTGCGCGAACTCCAGGACATCGAGGCGAAATTCCCCGATCTGCAGACGCCCGATTCTCCCACCCAGCGCGTCGGTGGCGTGCCCCTCGAAGGCTTCACGCAGATCACGCACACCGTGCGCATGATGAGCCTGGACAACACCTATTCAGAAGAAGAGCTCAGCGCCTTCTTCGCCCGCGTACAAAAAGGCCTGGGCCGCGAGAAGGTGGACTGCGTCATCGAGCCCAAGGTGGACGGCGTCGCCATCACCATCCGCTACGAAAACGGCATCCTGAAATACGGTGCCACACGTGGCGATGGACAGACCGGTGATGACGTGACCAACAACCTCAAAACCATCGGCCGCCTGCCGCTGCGACTCCCCAAAGACGGCCCGCAAACCTTCGAAGTGCGTGGCGAGGTCTTCATGCCCAAAGCAGGCTTTGCCAAGCTCAATCAGGAGCGCGAGGAGGCAGGCGAAGCCATGTTTGCCAACCCCCGCAACTCCACCGCCGGCACCTTGAAGCTGCTGGACCCAAAGATCGTGGCCAAGCGCCCTCTCGACATCGTCTTCTACGGCCTCGTCGAAGCCAGCGCGGTGGACTCGCAGACAGATGTGTATGCGCTGCTCGATGCTGCCGGTCTGCGCAAAGCCGATCTCATCTGGCATGCCGACAGCGCTGAAGGTTTGCTGACCGCGATCCGTGAGCTTGATGAAAAGCGCAAATCACTGCCCTACGAAACCGATGGTGCAGTGATCAAAGTGAACAGCTTCACCGACCAGCGCGAACTCGGTGCCACCAGCAAAGCGCCACGCTGGGCCATCGCCTACAAGTACCAGCCAGAGCAGGCGGAAACCAAAATCACCGCCATCGACATCCAGGTGGGACGCACCGGCGCTCTCACACCCGTGGCTCGCCTGGAGCCCGTCCTCGTCAGCGGCAGCACCGTCAGCAACGCCACCCTGCACAACTACGAGGAGATCGAGCGCAAGGACATCCGCGTCGGCGACACCGTTATCATCGAAAAAGCCGGTGAGATCATCCCCGCCGTCGTCTCCGTGAAAAAGGAGCTGCGCAGTGGAACTGAAACCGCCGTGCCGGTGCCCACGCACTGCCCCGTCTGCGGCACCGCCGTGCATCGCGATGAAGAACAGGTCGTCATCCGCTGCCCCAATCCGCACTGCCCCGAAGTCGTCAAACGTCGTATCGAGCACTTCGTCAGCCGCGGTGCCATGGACATCAGCGGCCTCGGCGAATCCGTCATCGCACAGTTGGTCGAGCTGAAGCTCGTCAAAGATGTCGCCGATCTCTACGACCTCAACGAACTGCTGCTCGCCCGTCTCGAACGCGTGGGGACCAAGAGCATCGACAACTACCTCAAAGCCATCGCCTCCAGCAAGCAGCAGGACCCTTGGCGGCTCGTCTTCGGCCTCGGCATCCTGCATGTCGGCGCCGGTGGTGCCCGCAAACTCATCGAGCACTTCAGCAGCATCGACGCCGTCGCGAATGCCAGCGTCGAAGACCTCACCCAATGCCCCGACATCGGCGCCATCGTCGCGCCAAGCATTCATGCCTGGTTCCGCGAGGAGCACAACGTCACCCTCCTCAACCGCCTGCGCACGGCAGGTCTCAACTTCACGCAAAAGACCGTCACCGCCGCCTCCGACAAACTCAACGGCACCACCTGGGTCATCACCGGCACGCTGAGCGAAGACCGCGAAACCATCGCCGACACCATCCGCGCCAACGGCGGCAAAGTCAGTGGCAGCGTCAGCGGCAAAACAACCTATCTCCTCGCGGGAGAAGACGCCGGCAGCAAACTCGACAAGGCCACAAAACTCGGCGTGAAGATCGTGAGTGAGGCTGAGTTTCGTGGGATGATTTGAACAGGGGATGGGGCCTCCTGATCCCACCCGCTCTGCCTTCAATCACTGCCCCTGAACCAAGGGTATCTAGGTGATTCTCCTCCAGACTTTGAGGTGGGCCGCTACCTCCATTTGGAGGTAAATAATTCTTTAGGACTCTTGTATTGTAACCTAATTATCACATTTAATATTCAAATATGAAATAATTATCAAAAAGGTGGTTGATTGCTGAGGGGTGCTACTTGCTACTACTGTCACATCATCACAAATTATCATCCTTGTGATTCATTTGTGAATTGTATGAAAAATATCTATCGTCACACGGCCTCAATCGTTAGCCTCCTCTTTGCTGCGCTGGCTGGGGTTTCGGTCCAAGCTCAGAGTCTGGATTACCAGAACTACAACGCGATCATCTTTAACAACCTCAACACCACCTCTGACATTGAGGGACGGACGTTTGTGGGCAATGACTTCACGGGAACGAATTCTGCCAATCTGGGCATCCACCTCAAAAACACGGTGCCGTCCAGCGACCGTTCATTCGTGGTGGGGAACAATCTCGTCAGTGGCAACCCGCTAAATTTGCAGCGCGGCAGCCTCTACATTGACGGCAGCACCAATGGTCGCGCCATCAACTTCAACGGCGGTGGCTCCGTGGTGGCAGACCACAGCATTGATGCGTCGCTGAACCAGATTCGGGGTTACTCCATCGCGGAGTCACAGGCCCTCAGCACCATGTTGGTGGACAGCACCGTCACCCTGCCTTCAGGCTCCCCCGGCCCCACGACGTTCAATGCCACGGCAGGTGCCGACGGTGTGGCGGTCTTCGCTGTGACTGCTGCCTCGATTTTTGACAATCCCAATGGCCAGCAATTCGATCTGAACGTGGATGCCAATACCTTCAACGTCATCATCAATGTGAGCGGCACCTCGGTGAACTGGACCAACGGCAACATGGTGGGCAACTTCAACAGCAATTACTGGCAGGGGCACATCCTGTGGAACTTCTACCAGGCCACCGCCATCAACTTCAACGCTCACAACTTCAACGGCGCTATCCTGGCCCCCTTTGCCTCCATCACGACCTCCTCAAACATCGACGGACTTGTGGTGGCGAACAACCTGACCACATCTGCTGAAGTGCATCTTCCGGACAGCAACAGCACCCTTGCCTACGCCTATGAAGGCTACACCGCTGCCATTCCCGAGCCTGGCAGCGCCGTCTTGCTCATTGCCGCGAGCGGTCTCTTTCTGATCATGCGGAACCGCCGTCTGGTGAGTGGTAAATATTGACTGGTCTGGCGCAGGTTGGAGAGGTTGTTTGGTGATGGCTGAAGACGCAGGTAGCAAACTCGTCAAGACATGGAGCTTGATGTGAGGAGGGGCGCAGAGGCCGGTATTTTTGGGAGTTGATTGGAAGGCAAGAGGCATCCTCTTGGTCCCTCCGCTGCCCTCAGCTTTCTGAACCCTTGGTGCGTCTTGAGATGATTCGGCTGCCAATAGCGATGGCGAGTGAGAGGATGGTCAGCGCTGCCGCAACGGCGAAGGTAAACCGCATGCCCGAGGCAACGTCTGCGGGAGGCACCTGCGTGAGGTGAATGCTTCCCGCGGCAAATGCGAACAGCGCGCCCATGACAGAGGCCCCGGTGATGAGCCCCAAATTGCGCGACAGATTGAGCATGCCGGAGATGACACCTCGATTCTCCGGAGGGATCGTGCTCATGACAGCCGTGTTGTTGGCCGTTTGAAACAAGGCGTATCCTGCAGTGATGATGCTGATGGCTGTGAGGTAGCCGCCGATTCCAGCCGCCATGGGAAGCAAGGATTGAATCAAACAACCACCCGACATGCCTAGGAGCCCGACGAGAGTCATCCGTCGTGTTCCAAACCTGTCCACGATGCGACCAGCGGGCACCCCCGTCAGCGCTGCGACCAGCGGCCCGACGGACATCACCATGCCCACCACGGCTGCATCGAGGCCGAGTGCCCGTGAGAGATAAAACGGCCCGACTACCAGCGTCGTCATCACCACCGTGGAGACAATCCCACTCATGGCGAGGTTGGCACTCAACCGTGGATCACGGAACAGAGACAACTGGATCAAAGGCGAAGCCGCTTTCGGCTCCACGTGCAGGAACAGAGCGAATCCCACCGCCGCCCCCAGCAGCAGGGCAATGTTGAGCGTTCCAAAGTGTCCGCGCCCGAGTGTCATGGCGAGCGCGTAGGCTGTGAGAGTCAGCGCCATCAACACCATGCCAAGATGGTCCATGTGGCGGCGGCCATCTCCAAAATGTTTGCGATCCTCCGGCAGGTAATGACGCACCAGCAGTAAGGCCAGCAGCCCAAGCGGAACGTTGATGAGGAAAAGGGCGCGCCAGCTCCATCCAGCAATCAACACGCCACCGAGCGATGGCCCAAGAGCCGTGCCAACCGCAGACATGGTGCCCAGCAACCCCATGGCACTCCCGGTTTTTTCCTTCGGCACAATCTCACCGACAAACGCCATCGTCAGCGCCATCATGATGGCTGCGCCGAGACCCTGCACCGCACGGGCGGCGATCAACATCCAGAGCGTGGTGGACACTCCTCCTGCGATGGACGCCAGGGTGAAAATCAAGATGCCCGCCTGCAGCAGACGCCGCCGACCAACGATGTCTCCAAGACGCCCGACGCTGACGATCAGCGTGGTGATGGCGAGCAGATAGGCCAGGACCACCCACTGGACCTCTTGAAACGATGCGCTGAACGCCCGGCTCAACGACGGCAGCGCAACATTGGCGATGCTCGTGCCGAGCGATGACAGCAGCATGCTCAGCGAAAGGCCGGTGAGTGCCCAGCGCACGGACGGCCGCTGTTCCGCAGCTTCAGCGATTTTCAGATCTTGGGATTCAATTAAAGTCTTCATAGAGTTCGTGTGTTCTGCCTCCCATAGGGGAGCCGAGAGACGGATAGCCCTTGGTCAGACATGCGGAAGACGCACGGTTTGCACTCTATTCGTGCGTTTGACGCCATGTCATAGCCGAGGCATGCTGGCGTCTATCCATGTCGAACCCGGATCTCAATCTGCTCTTCACCCTCGATGCGCTGCTCGCAGAAGGCAGTGTTGCGCGGGCGGCAAAGCGTCTGCGGCTGAGCCCCTCAGCGATGAGCCGGGCACTTGGACGGCTGCGTGATGCAACGGGCGATCCGCTGCTGGTCAGAGCTGGGCGCGGTTTGGTCCCCACTCCCCGCGCGCTCGAACTCCGCGAGCGAGCCCGGCAGCTTGTGCAGGATGCCGCTGCAGTATTGCGTCCCGCTGAGAAACTGGATCTAAAACGACTGGTCCGCACGTTTACGCTGCGGACCAGCGAAGGTTGGGTGGAAAACTTCGCGCCAGATCTTATCGCCCGCATCAGCGTAGAAGCCCCCGGCGTGCGGCTGCGCTTTGTGCCAAAACCCAACAAGGACAGTGGACCTCTGCGAGATGGAGCGGTCGATCTGGAGACTGGTGTGGTGGATGATACGACGAGCCCTGAGGTGCGCACGCAGGCCTTGTTCCGCGACCGCCTTGTTGGCGTCGTGCGCCTGGGGCACCCGCTGTGCAAAGGGAGGATCACACCCTCCCGTTTTGCGGCTGGCAGGCACATCCTGGTATCACGCGAAGGGCACGAAACAGGACCGATTGATGACGCCTTGAAACCACTCGGATTGCAGCGGGAGATCGCCACGATTGTCAGCGGCTTTGCGAGCGCAGTGGCCCTGGCCCGGGAAAGCGATTTGATCGCGAGTGTTCCAGAACGACACACCGCAAGCCTGCGCACTGGAATGCATTCCTTCGCTCTGCCAGTGACCGCGCCAGAGTTCACCGTGTCGATGCTCTGGCATCCGCGACTGGATGCGGACGCCGCTCATCGCTGGCTGCGCGGTCACGTGCGTGCAGTTTGTTCAGAGGGCAGATTCTCAGGCAAGTCGCGCTAGGCATGCTCTGTCAGCTGTCCTGGGGCAGGCCTGCGAAACTGACGCTCCCGGCAATACAAACCGGCGTCAGAGCAGCTGAGCTTCGGTCTCCGCCTTGAATTCCTCAAGCAGCGCCTTCAACTGCTGCGATGTGTACCGGGCTTTGACCGCTGCAATGGCCTCGTTCGCCAGTTCGTCGCAGCGTTCGTTTTCAGTATGTCCCGCATGTCCCTTGACCCAGTGCCACTCGATTTTGTGCATTGCGGTGGCGGCATCGAGTTCGCGCCAGAGGTCGGCGTTTTTCACCGCCTGCTTGCTGCTGGTGCGCCAGCCATTGCGCTTCCACCCGGAGATCCACTGGCTGATGCCCTGGCGCACATACTGGGAGTCGGTGTGGAAATCGATCTGGCAGGGCTCTTTGAGAATGCGCAGCGCCTCGATGGCCGCCTGCAGTTCCATGCGGTTGTTCGTGGTGGCTGGCACCCCGCCTTTGAGTTCACGCACATGCTTGCCATAGGCCAGCACTGCGGCCCAGCCACCGGGACCGGGGTTGCCATGGCAGCCGCCGTCAGAATGAATCAGGACCTTCTTCACGCCGGCGTCTGGTTGGAGTCCTCTGCTGCCCATGCACGCATGCGGCGGTCGATGAAAAAGGGCACAAACGGCAGCAGCGAGGCGAAGAACACCAGCACCGCACGGCTAAACGGCCACCCCGTGTGCATCAGCACCCGCCACAGCGCGATGCAGAAGAGTACAAACAGCCCACCATGCACCGAGCCCACGATCTTGACCGCCACCGGCATGCCCCAGGCATACTTCAACGGCATGGCGACAAAGAGCAGGATCAAATACGAAATGGCTTCGAGCAGACCGACGCTGCGAAGAAAGGAGACAGGGTGTTTCATTACACGGCCTGTAGCACTGGTTGGCGTAGCCTGGAAAAGGATTTTGCGGATTGGGAGCATCTTGATCCCCGGCTTGGGTGCGGCGTGGGCACAAAGAATGGGGATCAAGATGCTCCCCTCCGGCGAACGCTGATGGAAGCGGCTTGCTTCTTGCGCAGCTCTTTATTCTTGAGGTCGTTGTTCAATTCGAAAGTCTTGTTCGCATTCAGGCCGACGACGCTCACACCGGGTTCGCTGCAGCGTTTGATTAGGCCGCACTGTTCTGTGGGGTTTCAAACTCATGTCTCTGCTTGGTCCATTGGTCGAGGACGCCAATTGACTGCGAGGTAACGTCCGTGAAAACGTAAGCGCCGAATGGCAGCGAATGCTGAACCGACGGACCGCTCGGCAACCGACAGATATGAATGGCAACTCTCGGAGTCCCTGACATCTCAAGCTCCTGAAACGCTGCGACACCCAAGTGCTCGTCAACAACAATGCACGGCAAGGCATTCGGTAGCGAGATGATGTCGCCAATCGTTAGAGCGCCCCACGTTGGCCCGCCCATGCCGCACTCACTCTTGGCGTCGAAGTGCACAGTCATGCCACACGTCGTCGTCTGTGTGAAACTGCCAGCGTAAGGATCGTCGGTGCGCATAGTGCTGCCTAGCAGATTGATGGTGAAAAGATTTGTTGGGCTTGTCCCAACTCCTTAATGGCCGACGGTTTTGTTGACATAGTACGCAAAGGTACCCAAAAGGTTGATTGGCACACAAGGTCTTTGTTATTTTAACAAGCCTGCCAATAGGGCGTCTCCGAGCTTGAAGCGGAAGGATCAGGATGATCCCTGTCCATCTGAGCACAAAGAAGGGGGACCAAGATGATCCCCCTCCGTGGAAAGCTGATGAAGACGGCTTACTTCTTGCGCAGCTCCTTCTTCTTCAGGTCGTTGTACAATTCGAATGCCTTGTTCGCATTCAGCCCGCCGTGGACCACGCCTTGCACGGCCTGCATCATGGAGACAGGAGCATCGCTCTGGAAAATATTGCGGCCCATGTCCACGCCGCTGGCGCCCTGCTTGATGGCGTTGGCGCACATTTTCAGCGCGTCGAGTTCTGGGAGCTTCTTGCCACCTGCGATCACGATCGGCACCGGGCAGCAGCTCGTCACTGTTTCGAATTCCTTCTCGGTGTAGTAGCACTTCACCACGTTCGCGCCCAGTTCCGCCATGATGCGGGTTGCGAGGCGGAAATACTGCGGGGTGCGGGCCATCGCACGGCCCACGGCGGTCACGCCCATGACGGCGATGCCGTAGCGGCTGGCGGCGTCCACGAGGTCGGTGAGGTTCTTGAGGGACTGGCGCTCATACGCGCTGCCGATGAACACCTGCACAGCGAGAATGCTGGCATTGAGACGGATGGCTTCTTCGATGTTCAGTGCGGTGCTCTCGTTGGAGAGCGGCTCAAAGCCGGGGCGGGCAAACTTGGCCTTCTTGCCGTCGATTTCGCCTTCCCATTCTTCCATCGGGCTGATCATCGAGGTGCCGCCGGAGGCGCGCAGGGCGATGGCCTTGGTGGTGGAGGCAGGGATGACGGAGCGCTGGATGCCGCGGGTGAGCATGAGGCAGTCGGCGTAGGGGGCCAGGGGAAGGATGGTCTGGTCCACGCGCTCCAGGCCGGTGGTTGGGCCCTGGAAGTAGCCGTGGTCAAAAGCGAGCATGACGGTGCGGCCGTCCTTGGGATTGAAGACCTTGGCGAGGCGGTTCTTGAGGCCCCAGTCGTACTGGTGGCAGCCCTTGAGGAAGAAGCCGGGGGCCTCCTGGGGGACGTCGGTGAAGAATTCCTTTTCCTTCTTGTCTGCAGCGCTGGTTTGGATGTCGGCCATGGTAATTTCTGGGGTGCGGGTTAAACGGGCGCGCAGGATGGGGCGCGAATCGAGCCCGCGCAAGCACATTGCCAGCACTTGCAAAAGCCTTCCTCCTGTGGATTCTACGCGCCCCATGTCCGCAAATCTCCTCATTTACCTTGATGGCAAGCTCGTTCCTGAATCCGAGGCGAAGATCTCCGTCTTCGACCACGGCCTGCTCTATGGGGATGGGGTATTTGAAGGTATCCGCATCTACAACGGCCGCGTGTTCCGCCTGACCGAGCATTTGCACCGCCTCTACGACTGCGCCAAGGCCATCTGCCTCACCGTGCCCATCCCGTTTGAGGAAATGGAAAAAGCCACGCTCGACACCGTGGCCGCCAACAATCTGCGCGACGGCTACATCCGCCTCGTCATCACACGCGGCGTGGGTTCCCTCGGCTTGAATCCTTACCAGTGCCCAAAGGCCAGCGTGTTCATCATCGCTAGCAGCATCACGCTGTATCCGGCAGAGCGTTACGAGAAGGGCCTGGATCTCATCACCTGCGGTACCCGCCGTCCGAATTCCGCAGCCCTCAGCCCCCAGGTCAAGAGCCTGAACTACCTCAACAACATCATGGCCAAGATCGAGTGTCTGCAGGCCGGCTGCGACGAGGGCATCATGCTCAATGATCAAGGTTTCGTCTCCGAATGCACCGGCGACAACGTCTTCATCGTTAAAAATGGCAAGGTCACCACCCCGCCGATCTCCTCCGGCGCTCTGGACGGAATCACCCGCCGTGCCGTCATGGAAATCCTCGCTGAAATGGGCCAGCCCTGCACCGAGGCCGTCATGACCCGCTTTGACATTTACACCGCAGACGAGTGCTTCCTCACCGGCACCGCCGCTGAAGTCATCCCCGCCGTGAAGTATGACCGCCGCCCCATTGGCGACGGCACCCCCGGCAAGCTCACGCAGGAGCTGACCAAGCGCTTCAAGGCGCTGGCAAACAGCACCGGCACTCCGGTCACGTATGCATGAGGTAGGTGATGGCTGCGCCAAATTCCGCTTGGAAGATGGCGCACTAAATGCAAGTTCCCCAAGAATGAATCAGAAGAATCCATTCGCCCGCTGCTGCAGAGGGCTGCTGCTGCTGGGATGGTCCCTGACCGCTCTCAGCTGTTCAAGCCCGAAGCCGGTCGCCGAGAATCCCCTCAGCAGCCGCGCCTGGTGGAAGGGCGATGGCGTCGTGGGCAATCCCAAGATCGTCATCAATCTCAGCACCCAGCGCGTGCTGTATTACAAGGACAAGGAACTCGTCGGAGTCTCGCCGATCTCGTCGGGTCGTGAGAGCCATGGCACAGTGACCGGCTCTTACAGCATCTTGGACAAGGATATCGACCATCGTTCCTCGCTCTTTGGCTCCTACGTGGACAAGGAAGGCAACCTCGTGCAGGGAGATGTGGACACTCGCACGGACCCTGCGCCTCCGGGCACAAAGTACATCGGGGCCAACATGCGCTACTTTATGCGCATCGTTGGCGGCATCGGCATGCATGAGGGGTATCTGCCTGGGTATCCCGCTTCGCATGGCTGCATTCGGCTTCCCACCAAAATGGCCGCCATCTTCTTCAAGGAAACGCCTCCGGGAACACCAGTCCAAATCATTGGAGAAAGCTCGCTCGCCGCCACGGAAAGCGCGATTCCGATCGGCGTCGACACGATTGTGGATGTGGCTTCAGCGGAGCCCAAACGTGCTGCCAGGAAAGCGAAGGTTGCATCGACTCTAGAAGCGAAGTCGAAACCAGCAGCCAAGCCAAAAACGACGGTACGCCGGGCGATTGTGGATGCCAGCAAGCCTTCATGGTTCAAATGGACGCGCAGACCCCCGCGCGGAGCCACGATTTATTTGAGCGAGTAGTCGCGCGAATCCCGCTCCGAAACGCAAAACGAGCTTCCAAGTTCGTTCCGGTTTACTTCACCATGATCCAACCCACCAAGATCAGAATGGGCAGCAGGATGGGAATCGAAAAGCGGAGCATGTAAGCCAGAAATGAGGGCGCATGCACCTTGGCCTTGTCGGCGATGGACTTGACCATGAAATTGGGCCCGTTGCCGATGTAGCTGCCGGCTCCAAAGAACACCGCGCCGAGTGAAATGGCGATGAGATGCGGCCCATGCTCGGCAGCGAAGGTCATCACGTCCGCAGGGGAATCCACGGAGAGATGCTGCTGGCCCATCGAGGCGGCGAGGAATGAGAGATACGTCGGGGCGTTGTCCAGGAATGCGGAGAGCGCACCCGTGGTGAAATAATACTGCATGGGCGAGCTGATTTTCAGCGCCTCGCCACTCTGCAGGATCTGCAGCGCCGGGATCATGGTGAGGAAGATGCCTACAAACAGATACCCGACCTCCTTGACCGGACCGAAGTTGAAGTCGTTCGCCTCATGCACCTCCGGCTTGGTGGTGAAGTAGGACGCGACGGCGGCGGCAAACATGACCAAGGCGGGGATGGAAAACACCCCTAGCAGTGTGGTCTCCTGCACACTCTTGGGCAGGAAGACCGCCGCAAGGACGACGCCGAGCCAGGCAATATTGAGCAGGCCACGGAAGAACCAGTCTTCATGCGCGGTTTCCGCGTCACGAATCTGCTTGGGGATTCGGGCAAAGTTGCGCTTGTCGAGGATGAAGAAAGCTCCGAGCAGCAGCGCGAGCGCCAGCACCCAGGCCTGCCAGCAGTGCTGCAGCACCCAGAAGAACGACACACCACGCAGGAAGCCCAGGAACAATGGCGGATCACCGATGGGGGTGAGGCAGCCGCCCACGTTGCTGACGATGAAGATGAAAAAGACGATGTGGAAGCCGGTGATGCGGAACTTGTTCATCTGGATCCACGGACGAATCAGCAGCATGGACGCACCCGTGGTGCCGATGAAGTTGGCCAGCACCGCTCCAATAAGAAGGTAGAGGGTGTTGACGAACGGAGTGGCCTCGCCTTTGACGCGGATGTTGATCCCGCCGGAGATGACAAACAGGGAACCCACCAGCGCCATGAAGCTGACGTACTCATGCGCGGCGTGGTGCAGGGGATGCCAGTCGTGCTGGACCAAGGCGTAATAGGCCGCAGTCACCAGTCCCAGCACCACCGCGACCTTCGGATAATGATGCTCCCAAAAGTGCGCCGCAAACAGCGGCATCAGCGCGATGCAGAGCAGCAGAATGGCAAAAGGTGCCAGCATGCCCATGGGCGGCAGTGCGGCGTGGGCTGGGGCGTTGGCAAGGATGAACATGCAGCGGGGAATGGCTGGAGCTCTGGGCAGATGAATAGGCGCAGTCGGTGTGCCGAAAGCTGTAAAATCCTCGGAAGAGAGGCAGGTTTGCGAACTTACTCCGGACGGCGGTCCAGAATGCCTTTGGCCTTCTCAAGTTCGCCCATCGCCCAGTCGCTCACGCCCGGTTCATCGGTGTCTGCGGAACCAGTGATGTGCATGCGGCGGATGTAATACTTGTCCATGAACGCCACGATCTTCTCGGAAACTCCGAGGATGCCGCGGTGCACGTGAAGGACGGGCTTTTTCAGCTTTCGGGCGGTGCTGACGGCCTTCTGGGCGGTGCCTGCGGCCTTGGTGGCGAGGGTGAAGACCAGGGTGGCTTCCGCATCACGCACATTGGAGCTGACGGCCTCGATCACGTTTTCCGTCTCGCCTTCCTTGAGCTTGTAGCGCGGGTCCAGCGGTTCCGCAGATCCGAGGAGGCCCTTGGGGCACCAGCCGCCGTGCGGGCATTCGTATTTCAACGCCCACTCCAGAGTGGCGCGTTCGACGCCCAACTGGGCGCCGGTGATGATGACAAGTTTGAAAGCCATGGGAACGTTCAGAAGAAATCAGGACTGCGCCGACGGCAAGCACGATCTCGCTTTATTCCAGGTGGCGTCCCAGCATGAGGTCGAGATTGCGTTGCACAATTTCGCCCATGGATTTGCAGGAGTCAAAGAGATGGGAGTTATGGTATTCGCCCAGTTCGGAGCGGAGCTGGACGACTTTTTCGAAGGGCTCGACCGCATTGTTCTTCATGCAGTGCAGCAGGGCGGTGATGCGCTGGTGCTCGGAGAGGTAGCGGCGGGAGATGAGGCTGCGCTCCTCCTCCTGGTACTGCTTCATCGTGGGGTAGTTCAGGCAGGAGGAGCAGAGCTGGACCACCGGGTTGTTCTCCTTGAAGAACTGCGGGAGGTACAGGCTTTTGCGCCCTTCATAGCTCTGCTGGTCGAAGTCGATGGCACGCACTCGGTACTGCACCTCCTCAAAGTCGGGGGTCATGTCCACCACGTAGTTGTAGCTGCGCATGTCGCCCAGCAGCCGGATGAAGCAGCGTTCGCTGAATTTGACGAACTCCTTGGCCAGGCGGACGCCGTTGAAGTCAGGGCGCTGGAGATAGTCGCGGATGAAGGCGTCTCCCGGCACGCCGGCGATGTGCTCCTCCACCAGGGTTCCTCCCCGGTGCATCAGGTAGTTGATGCGGTTGGGTGAAAGCAGGTGTTCCAGCTCCAGGCCATAAACACGGGAGGCATCCGCCGTTTTCACGTAGAAGTGGTCGTAGTTGTCATTGTACTGGTTTACTACACGAACGCGGAAGGGGCGGGAGTTGCCAAATTCGCAGTAGTCCACGCGCTCCACGAAGAGATGCGGCACAGCGTGGAAGTCACCCGTGCGGAGCTGCGAGTAGATGCTGGTGAGCTTGGGGTAGAGCTCCTGCTGCAGCTCGCGCGGGTAAAGGACGCTGCTCCAGTAGGTCGCGTTGCCCTCCTTGTCGAATAGCGGGTAGCTTTCAGAGAAGTTGCGCAGTTCATCATACTGCGTGGGGAGAGAGTAGCAGCGCCCGAATTGGTCGAGGTACTCGATCAGCTCATCGGTGACGGGGATGAAGTTTTTGCGCTTGGTGATCTCGTTCATGCCGGCGCTGTGTCGCACTTCGCGTTCCAAGTATCAACAAGGGAAGCTGTGTGGAGCAGGCGCGATAGGGAGCTTTGCGGCTTGCTTACCCACGGCACTTTGTGCACTTTTGGGATCGTGCCCTCAACTGTGTGAAGCTTTTGCATCATCAATTACTGCGCGAGTTGTCGAAACTGCGATCATGGCGGAATTTCGGCTGGCTCGCGGTGGATTATGCCTGCGTGCTGCTGGTGGCTGGCTGCGCGGTCGGGTTTCACATGATTCGTCAGCAGCAGGGAATTCACTGGGCATGGGAGGTGCCAGTGGTGATGTTGGCGGTGTTTCACCTGGGCATCCTTCAGCATCGCATCGCTCTCATGGGGCATGAGGCCTCCCACGGCCTGCTGCTTCCCAGCCGGGACTGGAATGACCGCGTGGCAAACCTGCTGATGTTTTATCCGTTGTTCTCCGACATCCGGCTCTACCGCAAACGGCATTTGGGGCATCACCTGCATCCGAATGATCATGAGCATGATCCAAATCTGTTCGGTGGCAAGCTGGAGCGCATCTGGGCGAAGTTTCCCATGGGGAAGCAGAAGTTTGCACGCTGCTTCTACCTCATGTTTTTCTGGCCGCCGTTTGTCCTGAGAAACCTGCAGGACCTGTTTCTGTCCCTGACGGCGGGTACGCGTGGTGCGGTGAGAGGCGCGGCTGCCAGGAAAAGCCGGGTGCCACTGCTGGGTCGGATCTGGTTCATCCTCTCGTCCTTGGTGCTGCTGGCCTGCGTATGGTCGGGCGTGCGGAGCTGGCCCGCTCTCATCATTTTATCTGCGGTGGCGCTGCTGGTCTGGGCATGGCTGCCAGCGCAGGCTTTCTACGACGTGGGCGGCATGTCCGCAGCGGAGCTGAAGCGTGCCGCGGTGCAAAAGCTCATCTTCAACGCGGTGCTCCTGCTGATGCTGGGTGGGCTGAGTCAGGAGTTCGGTGGCGGGGTGGTTGTCGGTTTTGTGGTGCTGTGGCTCTGCCCGCTGATCTATGTGTTTCCGTATCTGATGCTGCTGCGGGAGATCTACCAGCACGCCAATGCCGGAAAGGACGACCTGAACAACTCGCGTATCATGCATGTGGACAGCTTCACACGTTGGGCGTTGCTGGGCTATGGCAATGACTGCCACCTGGTGCACCATTTGTATCCGAACATTCCACATGACCGCCTGGCAGAAGTGCATGACGCACTGCTCCGGGAGTCCGGCGAGTATGCTGCCCAGGTGGCGGAAAGCTATGGTGTTGTGAAGGCACCGGCAGGCAGGTGCAGCATTCTGGATCTTTTGGCGAAGTAAGTGCTGCGAAAGCAGAGACGGCACGCTTCAGGTGGCGGCGGGTGGCAGGAAGCCGATCCTTGAGAGGTGCTTGAGGTAGAGGCTCACGCGGCCCTGATCGACCGGCGGGCACGTGATTCCGGTGCCGTGAAGATCCTGCAGTGTGTTGTGGCAGAAGTTGGCGGACTGCTCTTGGACCAGGTTGGAAAGCACCTGGCGTGGAATGAAGAGCTGGTACACGGCGATGGGGTTTTGCTGCACTCCCAGGCCACCATCGGAAAGCTCAGTTTCCCATTGAGCCTCCGGCACGATACGAACCGGGTATCCGCAGGCGCGCGTGAGTTCGAGTATTTCGCGGAAGCCGGGGGCTTTGGGGTTGATGAGGTGGTAGTTGCGTCCGGCACCATTGAGAGTGAGCGAGAGTCGCACGATGGCCGATGCCACGAAATCGACAGGCGTGAGGAGGCTGCTATACCCTGAGTCCGGCCCCACTCCGGCTGCGAGGCAGGTTTTGAGGAACATCCAGATGATGTTGTCGGCGGGGCAGATGCCGGTGCGGTCATCCCCCACGAGCAGGCCTGGGCGGTAGATGTGAACAGGGATGCCGTGCGCACGGGCCTGTACAAACAACTGCTCTGAAACCCAGCGGCTCTGGCTGTAGCCCACGACGAGTTTGTCATGGCGCGGGAGTGGCGAATCTTCGCGCAGCGGCTGTTCATCGGTGGTTTCGCCGGCGGCCAGGACGCTGGCGCTGGAAAGGTAATGCACGGGCTTGAGCCTGTCTTGGGCGGCCAGACGGATGATCTCCACCGAGCCGTTCACATTGATCGTCCTGAGCTGCGCATAGGCGGCAATGTGATTGATGTGCGCAGCCGTATGATAAATGCTGTCCACCGTGGTGGCGAGTTCATCAAAGGCGGCGGGTTCAAGACCGAGCAAGGGCAGCGCGAGGTCTCCCAGGACGGGGGTGATGCGGGCGCGGAAGGACTCCTCCCAGCAGCCATGCTGCTGCAAATGAGCCTCGATCTGCTGCGCGGCGTCCGCAGTGTCTGCAGCACCAATGAGGCACTGCACGGTGGCGTGGGTCTGCTGCAGTAGATCACGCAGCAGGTAGGCGCCAAGGAACTCCAGCGCTCCCGTAAGGAAGATGCACTGCGGCTGCTGGATCTGTGCTGCCGAGACATGCCCCGGGGCGAAAGGAATGTTCCAACGGGCGAGATCGGCATCCTGCACCATGTCATTTTCAGCAGGGACGAGTGCCGCAGATTCTGGCGCGGCGGTGGCAGGCTCGGCTTTGCCGCCGGTCATTATGTTGAGCAGGATCTCGGCGAGCTTCAGCACCGTCGGTGCACCACCCATGAGCTGCCCCGTGGGGATGGCGATCCCTGTCTGACTTTCGATCTGATGGATGAGCTCGACCGCCATGAGCGAGTCAATGCCGATCTCATTGAGCGGACGCTTGGAGTCGATCTTGCCGGGAGTGGTGCGGAGGATCTTGGCCACCTGCTCGCGCAGAAAGGTGTCCAAAATGCCCAGCTGCTCCGCAGGCGCAGCGCCGAGCACGGCTTCGCGCAGCCAGTTGGAGTCGTCGGACTGATGTTGCCTGAGCGCGTCTTCCGTGGTCAGCAGGGCATAGCGTGGTGTCGCGATGATCGCAGGCGTGACAGAGGCCCACTTGGACCAGTCAATGCGCGAGACCATCATCTGGCTGATGGCAGGCTGCTGCATGAGTCGGCCCAGGATGGGCAGGCTCTCCGCAGGCGTGATACCCGACCAGCCAATGCGGGCAAAGTGCTCCTCAAGTTTCTTGTGTCGTGCCACGTAACCGACGCCAGCCATGACACCCCAGTTGATGGTGAGGCCCGGCAGGCCCTGCATGCGCCGATGGTTTGCCAGGGCATCCAGGAAGGCGTTCGCCGCAGCGTAGTTCGCCTGGCCGGGGCTGCCAATGATGGACGCCACCGAGGAGAACATCACAAAGTGATCGAGCGCCAGTCCCTGCGTCTGCAAATGCAGATTCCACGCGCCATTGATCTTCGGCGTGGTCACCTTGGTGAAACGCTCCGCATTCAGCTGCGAGATCAGCCCGTCATCCAGCACCATCGCCACGTGGAAGACACCCCGCAGCGGCGGATGCGACTGCGCGATCTCCTGCAGCAGCGCGGTCACACTCGCAGGATCGCTCACGTCGGACTTGATCACACTGACCTCAGCGCCTGCGGCCTGCATGGCGGCCACACCGGCGCGGGCTTCATCGGTGGAGGCACCACTGCGGCTGGAGAGAACAAGATGGCGCGCGCCCTGGCCCACAAGCCAATGCGACATGGCCAGGCCGAAGCCCCCAAGTCCACCCGCCACCAGGTAGGTGGCATCAGGATTCAACTGAAGCGCCGCATCCGCTGTGTCGGCACTGAGCGAGACCTTGGCATCCGCCATGGTGAGCACCACTTTGCCGATCTGCCTCGCCTGCGTGATGTAGCGGAACGCATGCGCTGCATCGGCCAGCGCAAACGAGCGGTAAGGGAGTGCGGGAAGCTTGTGTGAGTTGAACAGCTTTTTCAGGCCGCCCATGATGGACTTCGAATTCCGCGGATCGAGCGCATGACCAAGGTCGATCGCGTGATACGAAAGATTATGGCGGAAGGGGAAGAGTCCCACCTTGGTGTTGCCATAGATGTCGCGTTTGCCGATTTCAAGGAAGCGGCCGTACTGCCGCAGCAGCGAGAGGCTCTGATGGATGGCCTCGCCCGCCAGTGAATTCAGCACAAGGTCCACGCCCTCGTCATTCGTGATGCGCATGACCTCGCCGGCAAAGGCAAGCGTGCGTGAATCCAGCACATGCTCCACGCCGATCTTTTTCAAGAACGCACGCTTCTCCGCGCTGCCAGCGGTGGCAAAAATCTCCGCCCCTGTGGCCTTGGCAATGCGCACCGCCGCCTGACCGACACCGCCGGTGGCTGCATGGATGAGCACACGTTCGCCCTTCGTCATGCGCCCCTGATGCGTGAGCGCGTAGGAGGCGGTCAAATAGGTCACCATCATCGTGGCCGCCTCTTCCATCGTGAGGTGCGCGGGCTTTGCCAGCACCGCATACTCGACCGTGGTGACATGCGTGCCGAAGCACCCGGCTGCGAGCGCCATGACCTCATCTCCCGGTTTGAACTGCGTCACATTGCTTCCCACACGAACGATGCGTCCGGCGCACTCATCGCCAAGCAGCATGGCGTCCGCAGCCTCGGCGGGATAGATGCCCAGCGCCTTCATCACATCGCGGAAGTTCAGCGCAGCAGCACAGATTTCGATCTCGACTTCATTCGGGCCGGGCGCGCGGCGCTCCTTGGCGCGGAACACCAGCTTATCCAAGGAGCCAGGTTTGGCAGACTCAAGCCGGAAGCACTGCTCCGCGTTGAGCGTGGACGTGGAAGTCTGCGCCAGATGATCCAGCGAGCCATGCGCCAGACGGTGGACATAGCGCGCCTCACCGCGCCAGGCGATCTCGGCCTCCTCATCAGCACGCAGCACTTCATTGAGCAGGATGGCGGTATCATCCCCGCCAGCGGCATCGAGATCAATGCTTCGGCAGTGCAGGTCCGGATACTCGCTCATAATCACGCGCGCCATGCCGTGCAGTGGCGATTGCGTGAGGGAGAGCGCAGAAGTTGTTTCACCGGCAGGCTGTGCACCACGAGTAACGAACCACAGGCCGGGCAGCGACACATGGCCTGCTGCAATCAGCGCCTGCACCAGATAGAGCGGGCTGTGGCAGACGAGTGCCTGAGACTGCGCAATCTCAGCCGTGGTAATTTCCGTGCCGGCAGGGGCGTCGAGACTCCACAGATGGATGACGCCGCGCAGGGGGGCGGTTGGCGGTAGGTCGGAAAACACGCGCGTGTAGTCTTCTGCTGCTGATGCACGGAGCTTGATGTCATCAGCTGAGATTCGCTCAAAGCTGTCCGCAGCGGTGACCACGAGGCAGGTGTTGCCACGCTGACGCAACTCATCCGCGAATGGTGTTGCAAGGCCCTTCTGATCCGCAAAGAGCAGCCAGCGGCCAGGCTCTGCTGGCGCTTCATCCACGACGCCAGCAAGCTGCGGCAGTTCCGGGCCACGTGCCAGGAGGACGACTTGCCCGCTCTGACTTTGATTGGCTGCATCTGCCACGGCTTCCACAGTGGCGAATCCCGCAGCAGTGAGGAGCTGGAGCCAGTCGATGGCTGGCAGCAGAGGATGATGCGCACGCAGCGCAGTGTCCTGGAAGTTCCACCAGCGCGCGTCCGTGCCGCATACCAGATCATGCCAGGGTGTGGCGCGCTCAAGCTCCAGGGCCATGAGCAGTCCGCCGGAGGCGAGCAGCTGGCGCACATGCCCCAGAGACTGCTGCACGTTCTGCGTCAGTGACAGCGCATTGGAAACGAGGACGATGTCGAAACGCTCGTCCGCAAAACCCTGCTCTGCCGGCGGCAGGTCGAGATTAAGCACTCGATACTGCACCAAATGGTAGTCGCTGAATTTTTTCCCTGCCTGGTCAAAGTGGCGGTCCGAGACATCCGTAAAGCAGTACTCCACACCCAATTGCGGCAGCCGTGGCAGCACACTCGCAGTGACACCGCCGGTGCCTGCACCGATCTCCAAAATACGCACGCGCCTGCCTTCCGGGACCTGCGCCAGCGCTGCGGTGACGGCTTCACCGATGACGTGATTGTAAACGCGCGTGAAGACAGAGGCCGCCTCAAAGTGCTCCAGCATGTTCGCGGAGAGCACGGCTGCAGCGTCGCTCTTGCCGCGCAGCACATCGGCCAGTCCCTCGGTGCAGCGGTCCAGCAGGATCAGTTCGGGATGAAAGGCGGGGAAGTGGAAGACGAGGTCCTGCCAGAGCTTGTCGCGATTCAGTGCTGCCGGTTTGGCCGTGACCGTCCATGCAGGTGCGTCAGCAGATGGCTGAGCTTGCAGCCAGCCGTCCGGCTCAAGCAGTGTGAGCAGACGGTGCACGAAGCGCTCATGCGTGGCCTGCACCTGGGTGCGTTTCAGCAAGGCGGGCAGCGTGAAGGTTTCGTCAGCTTTGGGTCTCCAGCCGAGCTGCTTGAACACCGCGAGAATCGAACTGCGGCACAGCTGCACAAAGCGCGGCTCCCATTCCTGATAGCGTGCGTTCATGCCGAGCGCCGTGCTGAAATCAGCAGCACTCTCGCGGAGCTGTGCGGCCAGCTTGCCGTTGTCTGGCAGGTAGTCTGCAGGCGTGTGCTTGCAAGGCACTGCGGAGAGCGGCTTGAGCTGCCACTCGGACTGGTAGAGCCAGTCTGCCTGCGCACCAGAGCCGGGCGCGCTGCTCATGGCGGTGTGCTTGCAGAGGAAGTCGGTGATCTCCATCTGCACGTTGCCGTCGTCATCGAGGATGAAAAGGTCGATGACGATGATCTTTTTCGCGATCACCTGCGTCCTGCGGACGTATGCCCACACCTTGGCACCGGGCCTGGAGTAGCAGCGGATGCGCTCCATGCGCGCCGGAAGGTAAAGACCGTCCGCCGGAATGGCGATGGTCGGATGGATGCAGGCATCCAGCAGTGCAGGATGAATGATGTAGCGGTCCATCTCCGCCACCGCAGCGGCGGGCAGTTCGATGCGGCCCAGCGCTTCATCCTCACCCGCCCAGACATGCGTCAGCGCCTGAAACTGCGGGCCGTAATGCAGCTCGGCAGCAGCAGCAGATTGATAAAAAGTTTTGCCGTCGAGTTCTGACACGCAGCGCTTTTGAATGGCAGCAAGATCAAACGGTGCAGGCTGTCTGCGCTCGGGCTCGGCTCGCATGCGTCCGGTGACGTGCTGCGTCCAGGCCGGCGTATCCTCAGTGAGGGTGCTCTGAATGACGAAGGTGTTTTCATCCGGCTGGCAGGCGATCTGCAGCAGCGGCACGTCATCCCCCGCAGGCAGGATGCAGCCGCGATGGATTTCGAGTTCTTCAATGAGCACCGGCTTGTCCAGATGCAGTTCATGGCCGGCGGCCAGCGCCATCTCCACATACCCTGCGCCGGGGAAGATGAGGTGCTGGCCCACGCGGTGGTCCTTCAGCCAGGTCAGCACGCTTTTGTTCAGCGCAGTTTCCCACGAGGGGTGGAAGTTTGGCAGCTTCAGCTTGAGCAGCGGATTGGGCTGCGGATTCACGCGCAGCTGCATCGAAAACGCAGGCTCATGCCAGAAGTGCTCCTTCTGCCAGGGATACTCCGGCAGTTGCAGTGCAGAGCTGGCTTGCGTGTAGAGCGCCGCCCAGTTCACTTCATGACCATTCACATGCAGCGCCCCCAGCGTGCCCAGCAGCGTGGCGCGCTCCGGCTTCTGACGCCGCAGCGATGGCAGCACCAGGCCGATGGCCTCCGCCGTGCTGAGACATTCGGTCATGGAATTGGACAACACCGGGTGCGGGCTGATCTCAAGAAAATGCGTCTGTCCTGCGGCGATCACCGCATCAATGGCCGGTGCAAAGAGCACGCTCTGCCGCACATTGTGCCACCAGTACTCCGCGTCATAGTCTGTGCCTTCTGCCAGCTTTCCGGTGACGGTGGAGAAAATTTTGACGCTGCCCGTCTGTGGCTGCAGACCTGCCAGCGACTCGGCCAGTTCCTCCCTCACCGGGTCCATGTGGGCGCTGTGAAACGCGTAGTTCACCGGCACGTAGCGTACGAAGAGCGCACGCTCTTCCACCGCCTGGAAAATCTCATCCACCGCATCGCCGTCACCCGAGATGGACACCATCTTGGGGCCGTTCACAGCGGCGAGCGATGCCCTCCCGCCATACGGGGCGATGAGGCCCTCTGCCTCCGCTCGCGTCAGCGCTGCGGCGATCATCTTGCCGCGCAGCGGTGTCTTTTCCATGCACCGCCCCCGATGGTGGATGACACGCACCGCTTCGGGCAGAGACAGCGCACCGCACACATGCGCCGCAGCGACTTCTCCCATGCTATGTCCTACCACCGCATAAGGGCGCACGCCCCACGACTGCCACAGCGCCGCCAGCGCCACCTGCAGGGCAAAGAGCGCCGTCTGCGCGATCTGCGTTTCGTTCAGCCGTGTGGTCTTTTCATCACGACTCAGTTCATCCAGCAGCGAGCAGCCGCCGAGCTTGAGCAGTTCATCATGGCAGGTCTGGATGATCTCCCGAAACACCGGCTCCTGCTCCAGAAGTTCACGCCCCATCGCCCACCACTGCGGCCCCTGACCGCTGAAGACAAAGACAAGGCGGGCGTTTTTGACCGGCTGGCCCACGTTAAGTCCGGGGGCCTGCTCTCCGCTCAAAAAGGCGGACAGCGCGGCGCTCATCCCGGCGCGCGTGCTTGCCACGGCTGCGAGACGAAACTCATGGTGCGTGCGCCTGCGGCTGGCTGCGGCGCAGATGTCGCCAAGAGTGAAAGATTCATCCGCCGACTCCAGGAGGGCATGGAAGGACTGGGCGACGGCCAGCAGCGCGGCATCCGTGCCACGTGCGGAGAGTGGCAGGATGAGTTCAGGCTCATCGCCAGACTGGGCGGGGATGGGCACCTGCGGCGCGGGTGCCGGAGCGGCCTCCAGCACGGCGTGGGCATTCGTCCCTCCAAAGCCAAAGGAATTGATGCAGGCCAGCAGGCGGTGCTGCGCGTCCTGCTTCAGCGGCGTGGCGGTCACAGGCACCTTGAGGCGCAGACGCTCAAAGTTGAGCGAGGGATTCGGCGTGTTGAAATGCAGATTCGGCGGCACCATGCCGTGCTTCAGGCACAGGGCCACTTTGATCAGCCCCGCGATGCCTGAGCCCGCCTCCAGATGGCCGATGTTCGTCTTCACCGAGCCCAGCAGGCAGTCATCTCCGGCTTGGCGACCAACACCGAGGATCGTGCCCAGCGCGCTGCCTTCGATAAGATCGCCGATGGTCGTGCCGGTGCCGTGAGCTTCGGCGTATTGGATTTCATTCGGAGACACCCCTGCGAGACGGCAGGCCGTGGCGATAAGCTCCTGCTGCGAGCCTCGGCTCGGCACCGTCATCCCGGACGTGCGCCCGTCTTGATTGACGGCGGTGCTGCGAATGACGGCGTAGATGGGGTCTCCGTCCGCCAGCGCGGCGGAGAGCGGTTTTAGGCAAACGGCACCTACGCCCTCTCCCCGGACGAAGCCATTGGCGCTGGCATCAAAGGCTTTGCAGCGTCCTTCAGGTGACAGCATGCCCATGCTGGAGAAAGCGACGAAGGGGTAGGGGGTGATGATGCAGTTCACCCCGGCGGCGATGGCGCGTGTGCATTCCTTGTTCCATAGCGCCTGGCAGGCCATGTGCACGGCCACCATGGAGGAGGAGCAGGCCGTGTCCACCGCGACGCTGGGACCCTGGAAATTCAGCGCATAGGAGATGCGATTGGCCGCAATGCTTGCCGCGACTCCCGTGGCGGAGTGAGGATAGGCCACGCCACGCCCCATGGAATTCTGCTGAATGTCCCCGTAGTCATGCGTGGAGATGCCCACAAAGACCCCAGTGTCCTCGCCTTTGACGATGTCCACCTGCTGGCCCGCATCCATCAGAGCCTCCCAGGTGGCCTCAAGCAGCAGGCGCTGCTGGGGGTCGATGAAGGGGGCCTCTCGCTGCGTGATGCCGAAGAAACCGGGGTCAAAGGTGTCGATCTCATCAATCAGCCCCGCCCACTTGGAATAGGTCTTGCCCGGCTTGCCAGGCTCGGGGTCATAGTAAAAGCGGTGGTCCCAGCGGTCCTGCGGCACTTCGCGGATGGCATCCACCCCGCCCATGAGCATTTGCCAGAAAGTTTGGGCGTTGGTGGCACCTCCAGGCAGGCGGCATCCGATTCCAATGATGGCGATGGGGTCGGCGGAGGTTGGTTCTGGCATGGGTTTTACTTGCTTACTTGCTCACGGTGCGGCTTGTCAAGAAACCGGCTTGGAAATAGCATGTTCTCTGGCGTTGCAAACTCATCGAGCAAGGGCTTGAACAGGGTGTGACCTTTTTCCATGGCTGCCGTTGCAAATTCATTCTGAATGATCACCACTCTTGACCGTAAACTCCTCCGCGACATCGGCGGCATGAAGGGGCAATTCTTGGTGGTGAGCCTCATCATGGCCTGCGGTGTCGCTTTGATGATCGTTTCACACAGCATCATTCTAAGCCTCGAAAATACGCGGGATGCATACTACCAGCACTATCGCATGCCGGATGTGTTTGGCTCCGTCAAAAGCGCCCCGCTTTCCCTAGGGCATCGCCTTGGCCACATTCGTGGCGTTTCCTCCGCAGAATTGCGTGTGGTGCAGGGAGCCCTTCTTGACATGGAGGGGGTGCAGGAGCCGGTCAAAGCCCGCCTGGTTTCGCTGCCAGACAGCGGGGAGCAGAACCTCAATCAAATCTTTTTGCGGCGCGGCCGGCTGCCGCTTGTGGGTGCGCAGAGGGAGGCGGTGGTCAGTGAAGCCTTCGCCCTGGTTCATAATCTTCATATTGGTGATCGCATCACGGCCATCTTAAATGGTCATCGCGATCATCTCGACATCTGCGGTATCGGGCTGTCTCCCGAGTTTGTATTCGAGGCACCGCCAGGCCAGACCCTGCCCGACAACCGGCATTTCGGCGTTTTTTGGATGCGGTACCATTCCCTCGCTGTCGCTTTTGATCTGAATGGAGCTTTCAACGACTTGTGCATGGATTTGTCTCCCGGTACCAATCCGCAGGGGGTCATCGAGGAAGTGGACCGCATGCTGACCATCTACGGTGCTCCCGGGGCCTTTGCCCGAAAGGACCACCCCAGTTCAAAGCGTCTGGATGACGAACTGCGGATCGTCCATGCTCTGTCAGTCGCTTATCCGATCGTTTTTCTCTGTGTGGCCGCCTTCATGGTCAATTCGGTCATCCTGCGTCTGGTGCGGTTGCAGCGGGAGCAGATCGCCCAGTTAAAAGCCTTGGGCTACACCTCGTGGCAGGTGGGGCAGCATTATCTGAACTACGCCTTGGTGATCGTGGCTCTCGGCAGCGTGGGCGGGATCGTGACCGGCTGGTATCTGGGCGGGAGCATGCTGCGGATTTACTCGCTCCTGTTTCATTTTCCTGAACTGCACTTTCAGATGGATCAAAAAGCCCTCGTCATGGCCCTTTTGGTCAGCGTGACTGCTGCGGTGTTCGGGGTGGCTGGCGCGGTTTGGCTGGCGGTGAAGCTCTCACCTGCGGAAGCCATGCGGCCGGAGCCTCCGGCGGACTTCAAACCTTCACTGCTTGAGCGCCTGGGTTTCACTCGTGGCACAGGTCTGGTGTTTCGGATGGCCTTGAGGAACATTGAGCGTCGGCCCTGGCAGGCCGGTTTTACGGTCGCGGGACTGGCGCTGGCCACCGGCCTGCTGGTGCTGCCAGGTGCCCTGGCGGACAGTGTCGACTATCTCCTGACTTATCAGTGGAATGATCACTTCCGGCAGAACGTGGTCGTCAGCATGCGGGAGCCTGCCTCCCGCAGCACCCAGCATGACCTGGAGCACCTCGCCGGAGTCACTCTGGTCGAACCGATTCGCGGATTTGTGGCACGTGTGAGCAATGGCCACCATGAACGCAGGCTTTTCATCATGGGATTCACACAGAAGTGCCAGCTTATCAATCCGCGGGACGTTCTGGGCCGGCCCATTGTGCTGCCTGCTGAAGGCTTGGTCGTTTCCCAGAAGCTGGGAGAGGTTCTCGGGGTGAAAATCGGCGATCGCGTCCAGGTTCAAACCCTGGAAGGACGCTGCGAAACCCGGGAGATCGCCGTACGTGGCTTCATGTCGGACTTCTATGGCATGGCGGCCTACATGGACATTGATGCCGTGCGTCAACATCTCAGGGAAAGCGAGACAATGACGGGTGCCTTTTTACGGGTCGATCCCAATCGCTGGGAGGACTTCATGCGCGAGGTTAAAAAACAGCCCAAGATTGATTTTGCCAGCGCCAAGCAGGATCAGCTGGCCGCCTTTCGTGCCTCGACGGGGGCGAGCATCGGCATGTTGCGCAAACTCTTTCTGTGGCTGGCTGTCATCGTCGCCTTCGGGGTCGTTTACAACAGCGCCCGCATCGCCCTGTCCGAACGCGGGCGTGATCTTGCCACGCTGCGCGTCGTGGGTCTGACGAAACGCGAAATTGCCGGGGTTCTGCTGGGGGAGCTGACACTGCTCGTGCTCACCGCACTTCCCTTGGGCTTGGTGTTCGGGAAGGGGCTTGCCTCGTATGTCATAGCTGCCGTCGGCAATGAAACCGTGCGCCTTCCTCAGCTTGTCAATTCAAGTACTTATGCCAGCTCAGTGTTGGTGGTGCTCGCTGCCACTGCTGCCTCATTTACTGTGGTCGGCTTCATGCTCAACAAGCTCGATCTGGTAAGCGTGCTCAAGGCACGCGACTGAACCTATTCACACTCAGCATGCTCACGCCTCTCGATCTGAAACTCTTCCGCGATCTCGGTCGCATGAAGGGTCAGATCGTGGCCGTGAGCCTGGTCATGGCCTGCGGTCTGGCGATGATGATCATGACTCGCAGCATCGTGCTCACCCTGGAAGGCACGCGAGATGCCTACTACCAGCGCTATCGTCTGGCGGACGTGTTTGCATCCCTGAAACGCGCGCCGCTTTTCCTGGCGGAACGCGTGGCGGAAATCCCCGGCGTGGCGGCGGTGGAGGCGCGCGTCGTGGTCGATGCCTCGCTCGATCTCGTGGGCATGACCGAGCCTGCATCCGCGCACCTGGTCTCACTTCCGGAAGGACGGCCGCAGACACTCAACAAGGTCTTCATCCGGCAGGGCCGGTTGCCGCAGCCCGATGAACGGCGGCAGGCGGTGGTGAGTGAATCCTTCGCGCTGGCCAACAAGCTGCAGATTGGCGACAGCCTCATCGCCATCATCAACGGCCACCGCGACATCATCATCATCTGCGGCATCGGGCTCTCGCCTGAGTTTGTCTTTGAGGCCCGGCCCGGGCAGACCCTGCCTGACAACAAACGCTACGGCGTCTTCTGGATGAACTACAAGGCCATCGCCGTGCCCTACGATCTCGACGGCGCGTTCAATGATCTCTGCGTGGATCTCTCGCCGGGGGCGCAGTCAGGGCCGGTGATGGCGGAGATCGATCGCCTGCTGCTGGGCTACGGTGCGCAGGGAGCCTACACGCGGCGTGAGCACAACAGCGCGCAACGCCTGGATGACGAACTGCGCGTCGTGCGTGCTCTCTCCGTGGCCTATCCCCTGGTCTTTCTCAGCGTGGCGGCCTTCATGGTGAATGCGGTGCTGGCACGGCTGGTGCGCCTGCAGAGGGAGCAGATCGCACAGCTCAAGGCGCTGGGCTATTCCTCCTGGCAGGTGGGCCGGCACTACCTGAACTATGCCCTGGTCATTGTCGTGCTGGGCACCCTGATCGGCGGCGCGGTGGGACGCTGGATGGGCGGCGCACTGATCAGCATTTACGATCTCTTCTTCCGTTTCCCTGCACTGAAATTCCGCATGGACTACAGTGCCTTGGTCATTGCCTTGGTCGTCAGTACAGCGGCCTCCTTTCTTGGCGTCATCAGTGTCGTCTGGATGGCGGTCAAGCTCCCGCCTGCCGAGGCCATGCGGCCTGAGCCGCCCGCTGACTTCAAGCCTTCCGCGCTCGAGCGCATGGGCCTCACTCGTGGCAGCAGTCCGGCGTTGCGCATGGCTTTGCGAAACATCGAGCGTCGGCCGGTGCAGGCGCTGTTCACGGTTTTCGGTCTCGCCCTCGCCACGGGGCTGATGGTGCTGCCCGGCTCCATGGCGGACAGCATTGACTACATGCTCACCTATCAATGGAACGACGTGCAGCGGCAGGATGTGGTCGCCTTTTTCGCCGAGCCCGGATCGGCCGATTCGCTGCACAATCTGGAGCAGCTGCCCGGCGTGCAGCGCGCCGAGCCCGTGCGTGCCGTGCAGGCGCGCATCCACTACGGCCACCATTCACGCAAAATCGCTGTCACAGGACTCCCACGTGATGCCGACCTGAACCGCCTGCTGGATGCCGAACGGCGGCTCATCGTCCTGCCGGAGGAAGGCATCGTGATGTCCGCGCAGTTGGGCAAAATCCTCGGCGCACGCATTGGTGATTTGGTTCAGGTGGAGGCCCTCGAAGGCCGGCGCGAAACAGTGGGCGTGCCCATCCGTGGTTTCATGCAGGACTTCGCCGGCATCTCCGCCTTCATGGACATCCGGGCGCTGCACCGCCTCATGCGTGAAGGGGACACCGTAAGCGGAGCCTACATGACCGTGGACCAGGCCCGCTGGAGCGACTTCATGCGCGCAGTGAAAGACACACCGCGCATCGCCATCACCCTCGTGAAAAAAGATCAGCTCGATTCCTTTCGCAGCACCACCGGGCAGAGCATCGGCATCCTGCGCAAGCTCTACCTCGTGCTCGCCATCGTCGTGGCCTTCGGCGTCGTCTACAATAGCGCCCGCATCGCCCTGTCAGAGCGCAGCCGTGATCTCGCCACCCTGCGCGTCATCGGCTTCACCCAGCGCGAAGTCGCCGGCGTCCTCCTTGGAGAGCTGCTGCTGCTCATCTCCACCGCCATCCCCGTGGGCCTCCTGTTTGGCAAAGGCCTCGCCACCTTCATCATTGCCAAGGTGAGCACCGAAACCATTCGCATGCCCTTGGTCATCAGCCTGAACACCTACACCATGGCCGTCCTCGTGGTCGCCGCAGCATCCTCCGCCTCCTTCATCGTCGTCAGCCGCATGCTGCGAAAGCTGGACATGGTCGGCGTCCTGAAAGCGAGGGATTGAGGGGACGTTTTCCCCTTCAAAATAGCCCCTCCCCACTGGCCCGCCGTCTCAGTTGGGCGTGCTCGCGTTCATCGCGTGAAGGTAGGCCGGTTGGTCCTCTAACCTCCGCCGAACGTCCCCAGGCCCCCTTTTCGGAACTCACTTCCGGAATTCGCTATAGCCCCACTCCCGGCCTTCGTAGCCTCGGTGTATAAGGCAGCACCCCGCAAGCACTCATCCCTCCGCATGGCCCTGCGTCCTACATCCTGGCGTCTTTTTCCCGCTGTCAGGGCCGCTAGGTTCATGCGCCTCCATCGGTTGAACGCACGCCTCAATTGACTATTCATTTTCAATGACTTACCTTTTGCCATATTGACATATATGCCCGGCATCTTTCTTACTTAGGATCTGAGCTATGCACAAATCGCCCAGGCAGCCCATTGCAGCAGCAAAGCGGTGGAGACCCGCATCTTCCGTGCGCGGCAGATGCTCAGGAGACTGCTAATGGATTTAGACGTCTGAGCTGATCTTGTGTCTGGGAGAGCGTATCTTGGCAGCTTCAAGGGTTTCGCCCCGATGGGGTGTTTGACTTAGCGAAGGCAGATGCACTGCTGAAATCACCAACACAAACATACCATGAAAACGAAACTCATCCGCTCCGCCCTCCTCGGCCTGGCCGCACTCGGCACACTGGCCCTTGTCTCCTGCCAGGCTCCGGCTCACACGCCCACCAGCGCCGTGACCTGTTCCAAGTGCCACACCATCCACTTCAACGCCCCGGTCACCAGCGGCGCTGGAGCCGCTGGCGCGAAAGGCGGCTTCGTCACGCTGCGCCATGCTGATAGCATGTCCTGCTCGGATTGTGAAAACAAGGTCGTCGCCATGCTGAAGACCGGCAATCTCACCCAGCACACCTGCAAGACCTGCGGCGGCACACTGCATCATTGCACCAGCCACTGATCCCACGCCTTCACCGGGCCGCCGCCGGACTGACCGTCGGCGGTTTGGTGTTCAAGACACTTTGAGACCCAAAGCAGGGTTATTCCCCATTGGCACCATCCGTAAGCGTCATGCACCAGTGCTGAAAGAACGACAGCCAGAGGACTTCCCGAACCCGAAGCATCTCTGCCAACGCAACAACAAGCCATCATTGCCTCCATGAAAGCCATTCCCATACTCCTCATCTGCCTCGGTCTCGTTTCCTGCGGCAAAACATCGAATGACGGCTCCTACCCGCTCACCACCTGCGTCGTCTCCGGTGAAAAACTCGATAGCATGGGCGAGCCCCATGTCTTCACGCGTGAGGGCACCGAGGTGCGTCTGTGCTGCAAATCGTGCCTGGATGACTTTAACAAAGAGCCCGCCAAATACATGGCGAAGCTGAAACCATGACCTATCAATGGTCTTGAAGGACGATGGTGGTGCCTCTTATGGCATGGACTCGAATATGATGAAATTTCCCACACATGGCCGGGCGTCGGTGCGACTTGCTCGCATCGTCCTGGCAGCGGCCTGTGGCTTTTCAGCCGCCTGTGTTGGCATCAAAACGCCGGGTGAACGTGATTCAAGGGAGAGGGTGCAGAAGGTGCTGAGCAAGTATCGCCCGGCAGATGCAGCGCCCAGTCTGCCTGCACTGCGCAGCGGCGGTTCGCCGGAGACTTTTGTTCGTCACGCCATCTACAAGCATCCGCAGGTCGAGGCGGCGTATTACGAATGGCTGGCGTCAGTGGAGAAGATCACGCGCGAGCGTTCGCTGCCTGATCCTCGGCTGACTTTCCAGGCAGACCTCACGCAGATCATCATGGCATTGATGCCGGGGCTGATGATGGATTTTCCGGGGCCGGGAAAACTCCGCGCGGCGGCCAATGCGGCCACGGCGGAGAGCGGGATGAAGTACTTCCAGTTTGAAACGGCGGTGCTGCAGGTGGCCTACGGTTTCAAGAAGGCGTGGTATGAGTTGCGGCTCGTGGATGAGCGCATCCGCGTGAACCAGGAGATGGTCACGCTGCTGCAAGACCTCGAAAAGCTCGCGCAATCACGCACAGAGGTTGGCAAGGGCACGTTGCAGGATCTGCTGCGCACGCAGATCGAGAAAGAGCGGCTGCAAACCGAGCTGACAAACTTGCGCGACTCACGGCAGTGGTTCGCGACGCAGTTCAAGGCCGCGCTCGGACTCGGCGCTGGCGATTCGATCCCGCCGCTGCCCCGGGCGCTGCAATCGTCACCGCTTTCCACCAGTGGCGACCGGATTCTCGCAACGGCGCTGGCGCGAAATCCGCGCCTGAAGGCCATGGAGGCCGATGTGAGACGTGCGGAGGCCGCCATCACGCAGGCGCAGCGCACACGCATCCCTGATTTCGCGCTGGGAGTGATGGCCGATGTCAAGGCGTCTCCCGTCATGGTGCGTCCCTTGGGCGGCATGACGCTGCCCATCTGGCGCGACAAGATCGCGGCGGAGATCGCAGGCGCTCGCCATCTGGAAGGCGCATCGAAAGCCCGTCTCTCCAATGAACGTCTCACGCTGACCGTGGAGGTGGCGATGAAGAGCTACCAGTATCGCGAAAGCACCCGGCTGCTGGCACTGCTGCAAAACAGCCTCCTGCCGAAGGCGAAGCAGTCGCTCGACGTTGCGCGCTCGGGCTATTCCACCGGCGGGACGGATTTCATCAACCTGATCGATGCCCAGCGCACACTGCTGGAGTTCCGCCTGGCCGAGGTCGAGGCACGCATCAAGCGCGAGCTGGCGCTGGCCGATCTGTCACTGCAAGTCATGGGCGTGCCGCCGTCCGGCGCTCCTTTTCTCGATCCATCCAGGAGGTAACATCATGTCCGCTTCATCCATCCATCGCATCCTGCTCGCCAGCATCGCGGCGGCTCTCGTGTTTGTCAGTTTGAGTTGCGATGATGACGGATCGCCTGCTCCAGCGGGTCAGGTCTGGACCTGCTCCATGCATCCCCAGGTGCGGCTGCCAAAGTCCGGCAAGTGCCCAATCTGCGAGATGCCGCTAATCCTCACCAAAGCCACGACAGCAACGCCGAAGAAAGAAGGTCAGGCAGCCCAGGAGCCGTCGGCCATGCTCACGCTTTCCGAACACGCCCGCTCCATGGCGAGCGTGGAAACCGTGCCTGTGGAGCGCCGCCAGATCACGCATGAAATTCGCGCGGTCGGCAAGGTGCAGTACAACGAGTCCGCGCTCGCCGTGATCAACAGCCGCGTCGAGGGCTACATCGAAAAGCTCTACGTGGACTTCACCGGAGTGCAGGTGAAGAAGGGCGATCATCTGGTGGAGATCTACAGCCCTGACCTCGTCCTCGCGCAGAAGGAACTGCTCGTCGGCCTCGAAGGTCCGGCGAACAACGCCTTGATCGAGGCTTCGAAGCTGAAACTGCTGCGCTGGGGCCTGACGCAGGAGCAGGTGGACGATCTGGTGCAGAAGCGCAAGGTCAGCGAGCGCGTCACTTTGTTCTCGCCCATCAACGGCACCGTCACCGAGCGCATGGCGGTGCAGCAGGCCATGGTGAAAAGCGGCGAGATGCTCTACAAGCTCGCGAATCTGGAATCCCTGTGGGTCTATCTCGACATCTACGAGTCCGAACTCGGCTGGGTGCAGCAGGGGCAGGCCGTGACGATCCAGGCGGAGGCTTATCCCAGCGAATCGTTCACCGGGCGCATCTGGTTCATCAATCCCGTGCTCACGGAAGAAAGCCGCACGGTGAAGGTGCTCGTGAACATCGCCAACACCGATCAAAAGCTGAAGCCTGGCATGTTTGTCAGCGCGACGATTCGTGTGCCGGTGCTGGCGGATGGCAAAGCCGCGCCCACCGGTCTCGGCGGCCAGTTCACCTGCCCGATGCATCCGCAGGTGCTCCAAGCGCAGGCGGGCGCGTGTCCACGCTGTGGCATGGCGCTGACCGTGATCCCGGGTGGAAAAACCAAACCCACGGATGCCGATCTCAGCGTGCTGGCCGTGCCCATCGCCGCAGTGCTGGACAGCGGTGTGCGCAAGCTCGTGTATGTGGAGCATTCTCAAGGTGAGTTCATGCCTATGGAGGTGAAGCTCGGCCCACGCGCCGGTGATTATTACTCCGTGCTCGCAGGTCTGAAGGAAGGTGAAAAGGTGGCGGTGCGCGGCAATTTCCTGCTCGACAGCCAGTTTCAAATTCAGGGACTGCCCAGCTTGTTTTACGCGAAAGGCCAGGCTCCCGCCGCAGGTCATCAGCAGCATGGTGGTGCCACCGGGCCGAAACCCGCTGCCGCACCTGTCGCAGCCACAGGCCATGAAGGTCACGCAGCTCCGAAGCTCACCGAACCCATGCCAAAGCCATGATCGACGGCCTGATCCGCTGGTGTCTGAAGAACGCGTTCCTCGTCGTTCTTTTCATGCTCGCCCTGGTCGGCGGCGGCTACTACGCGGTGCAAAACATGCCGGTGGATGCCATCCCCGACATCGGTGAGAAGCAGGTCATCGTCTTTGCCGACTGGCCGGGCCGTTCGCCGCAGGACGTTGACAATCAAGTCACCTATCCGCTCACCACGAGCCTCACCGGCACTCCCGGTGTGAAGACCATCCGCAGTATGTCGGGCTTCGGCTTCTCGATGGTCTTCGTCATCTTCAAAGACGACGTGGACTACTACTGGGCACGTTCAAGAGTGCTGGAGCGCATGAACGTGGCGCAGCAGCGGCTGCCGAAGGAGGTGGTCCCCGTGCTGGGTCCCGATGCCACGGCGCTCGGCCAGGTCTTTTGGTACACGGTTGAAGGTGAGGGCTTCGATCTCGCCGAACTGCGCAGCATCCAGGACTGGTATCTGCGCTATCAGCTCAATGCCGTCGAAGGCGTTAGCGAGGTGGCGAGCATCGGCGGTTTCGTGAAGCAGTATCAGATCGACGTGCATCCTGACAAGCTGCGCGCGCAACGTGTGACGTTGTTCGACGTGTATGAGGCCGTGCGGAAGGCCAACATTGATGTCGGCGCGAAGGTGCTGGAGAAAAACGGCCTGGAATTCTTCATCCGTGGCGTCGGCTTCATCAAATCGACGGAGGATTTGGAGAAGGTTGTCATCCGCCAGGAACAAGGCACGCCGATCCAGTTGAAACACGTCGCCACTGTGACGCTCGGGCCGGATTTCCGGCGCGGTGCTCTCGACAAAGGCGGTGTCGAGGCCGTGGGCGGCGTGGTGCTCATGCGCTACGGCGAAAACCCGCAGCACGTCGTCGAAAAGGTCAAAGCGCAGATCAAGCAGCTTGAAGCCGGCCTGCCGCAGAAGGCGCTTGCTGACGGTCGCATCTCAAAGGTGCGCGTCGTGCCGTTCTACGACCGCACGGACATCGTCAATGAGACTATCGACACGCTCAAAAGCGCGCTCAGCGAGGAGGCGCTGATGGCTGGCATCGTCATTCTCATTTTCCTGCTGCATCTGCGCAGCACGGCGGCGGTGCTCGTCACCCTGCCGCTGTCCGTCTGTCTATGCTTCATCCTCATGTTCGCCTTCGGTGTGGACTCGAACATCATGTCGCTCGCCGGTCTCGCCATCGCCATTGGGGATGTGGCGGACATGGGCATCATCATGACGGAGAACATCTACCGGCACATCGCCACGGGTGATCCGAAGAAGAGCCACTTCCAGAAGGTCTATGACGGCGCGACGGAGGTCGGCGGCGCGATTGTCACCGCTGTCTCGAACACCATTGTCTCTTTCATCCCGGTGTTCTTCCTGCTCGGCCAGGAGGGCAAGCTGTTCCGTCCTCTCGCCTTCACCAAGACCTTCGCCATCGGTGCCAGCGTCATCCTCGCGCTCACCGTCGTGCCGCTCATCTGCTACTACTTGTTCCAGCCGGTGAAGTGGTCGCGCCGCACCGTGTGGAAGATCGCCCTCAGCATGGGCATCGCCTCCGTGTTCGCCACGCACGCGATTTTCATGTGGGCGCTTGCGGGTTCGCATTACAGCGGCTGGCCGATGTCCATCGTCGTTGGCGTCATCGTCGTGCTGGCCGTGGTGCGCATGACGCGTGAGCGCTTCTTGCCGATGGAGGAAAATCCAGTCTCTCACAAAATCTCACGCGTCTATGTGCCGGCACTGCGCTGGGTGCTGGATAACAAGAAGACCTTCATGATCGCCCCTGTGGTGATCTTCTTCGTCGGCATGAGCATCTGGCTCGGCATCGGCGTGACCTTGAAGCCCGTCGAGTGGATCGCCAACCTCGGCGCGGACGAGCCGCGCGTGCAACTGGGCGAGCTGCGCTGGCAAAAAATCCGCCATGGCGACGAACCGCCCACCCGCCGCATGCTCTGGCGCAAACAAAGCGAGATCGATGCGCATAACGAGACCAAGGGCGGGCTCGCTGTCGTTTCGGAAACTCGCATCGTGCCCGGCCTCGGGCGCGAGTTCATGCCGCCGCTGGATGAAGGATCGTTCCTCTACATGCCCTCGCTGCTGCCGCAGGGCGGACTCGGCCCCGCCATCGAGGTGAATGCGAAGCAGGACATGGCCATCGCCACCGTGCCCGAAGTGGAAAGCGTCGTCGGCAAGCTCGGTCGCGCTGAGACCGCGCTCGACCCCGCGCCCATCGGCATGATGGAGAGCATCATCATTTTGAAACCCGAAGACGAGTGGCGGCAAATTCCGGTGCAGCGCTGGTTTTCAAACTGGCCCGGCTGGCTCAAGGCACCGCTGGCGTGGATCGCGCCGGAGCATCGTCAGATCACGAAAAACGAGATCCTCACCGAGTTGCAGGAAAAGACCGCCATCCCCGGCGTGCTGCCGACTTTCCTTCAACCGATCCAAACGCGACTGATCATGCTCCAGACCGGCTTCCGCGCCATGATGGGCGTGAAGATCTACGGCGGCGACCTCGGCGAGATCGAGCGCCTCGGCTTGCAAATCGAATCTCTGCTCAAGGAAGTTCCCGGTGCCACCGACATCGTGGCCGACCGCATCGTCGGGAAGCCGTATCTCGAATTCCACATCGACCGCGACCGCATCGCCCGTTATGGCGTCAACATTCGCGACGTGCAGGACGTGATCGAGGTCGCCATCGGCGGCATGAACCTCATGGAGTCTGTCGAGGGCCGCGAGCGTTACCCAATCCGCGTGCGCTATCTGCGCGAGTTCCGCGAGGACATCCCCGAGCTGGAAAAAATCCTCGTCCCCACCAGCAGCGGCGCGCAGATCCCGCTCGCGCAGGTCGTCACCATCAAAAGCGTGCTCGGCCCTCAGGAGATCAAAGGCGAGCGCGGCCTGCTCGTCGGTTACGTCACCATGAACACGCGCGACCGCGATGAAGTCAGCGTCGTTGAGGATGCCGAGCGGCTGTTGCAGTCCGCCTTGAAGGACGGACGCCTCAAGCTCCCCGCCGGTTATTACTGGGAATGGAGCGGCCAGTTTGAGAACCAGGTGCGCGCCACCAAGCGCATGCAGATCCTTGTCCCCATCTGCATCGCCATCATGTTCGTGTCGCTCTACCTCGGCTTCCGGCGGAAGTGGATCGCTCCGGTCATTTTCCTCGATGTCATCGTCTCGCTGGCCGCAGGCTTCCTGCTGCTGCCGCTGTGGGACGCGAATCTCTCTGTCGCCGTGTGGGTGGGCTTTCTCGTGCTGCTCGGCGTGGTGGATGACGACAGCGTCGTGCTCTCCACCTACCTGGAGGACATCTTCGACAGCAAGGAGATGCAAGGCGTCGCCGACATTCGCGAATCTGTGGTCCAGGCCGGTTTGAAACGCATCCGCGCCAACCTCATGACCATCGCCACCACCGTCTTCGGCCTCATGCCCGTCTTTTGGACCACCGGTCGCGGCTCCGACATCATGCAACCGATCGCCCTGCCCTCCCTCGGTGGCATGGCAGTGAGCCTCGTCACCATGTTCATCGTTCCCTGCTTGTTCTCCGCCATTGAGGAATGGAAATGGAAGCGCAAGCAGCGACTCGCTCCGGAAGGCATCCCCACATGATCGCCGGGAAAATGGGCCAGGGTGCAAATTCTTGACAAAATGGTCATCTCCACCCGAATGAATCCCACTGGGTGAGCACCATGGACGGAGCGGGATCACACTATCGAAAGGTTGGCTCAACGGCGCTCCGATGTCGGACTCCAAACCGCAGGTGAAGGAAGAAAGCGGTGAGGTGGCGGAGGAAACCTACGACGATGCCTGCTCCGGTGAACTGCGGCACAGTGTGTCGGATGTGTATGTGAGTCTGGACGTATCCGGGGTGTTCCGCTCTCAACCTCGGCTCATGACGACATATGAATTTCCCGACCTACGAATGTGACAAGACTGTTACCAAGGCAGGGAGTGAGGTGAAGCGCATGCAGGGCGGGGGACCGCTCGGCCACCGTTTGAATGTGAAGATTCCGTAACTTGAGCATCGCGCACGATGCATGCCCATTCAGGCTGTTGAAATGTGCCAGCCAATCTCACAAGCAGGCTGCGGCTTCCGGTTCGGTGCTGCTGGTCGTGCTGTGTCTGCTCGAGGTGCTTTCATTTCTGATCATCACCTCAGCAGCCATGTCACGGGAGCATGGCGAAATGCAGCAGGCCCGCACCAGCATGATGCGCGCACGCCAGCTGGCCGAATCTGGTATCGCAGTGGGGGCTCACTCGCTGATCAAAGCCGGAGATCCGCTGCTGCAGAACAATGTATCCGGGATCGAGAGCTATGAAGCCAAAGTCACCACCGAGGAGCGCCTGCTGAACCTCAACGCTTTCCTCACCGCAGAACGGTTGCCGCTGCTGGAACGTGTCTTCATGTCATGGGGCCTGTCACTCGTCGATGCCCAGGACATCGCCGCCACCTTCATGGACTGGACAGACGCCGATGATTTGAAACGCCGTCCCGGCAGCGCCGAAAGTTTGGACTACCAGCATCCGGGCCTCCCGCCGAACCGTCCCTTCACCAGTCTCGATGAATTGAACCAAGTCGCCCGCGTGGAAGAATTGGATGCCGCCAGGCCCGACTGGCGCACCTGGTTCACCCTCCGCGGCAATGGTCAGCTTGACGTAAACACCGCTTCCGCAGAAATCATCGCCGCAGTCACCGGAGCCTTCCTGGAAAGCGTCCGCAACGGGCTGGATGATGCTCCCTTTCAAAGTCTGGAAGAGGCCGCCGCGATCCTCGGAATTGCCAAATCCGACACAACAAACCTGCTGACTGTCCAAGGGCCGACACGGCATGTCGAAAGCATTGGCCGGACCGGAGATGCCCGTTGTGGCATCGCCTTGGTGCTGGGCCTCAAAAGTGGCACACCCCGCATGATCGAGTGGCGCGAATTTTCCGTGAAAGGAACCGGACTGCCATGAAGCGCAGAACCTTTCGCAATCCTTCCACGCAGTCTCTCTGTTTCCCAGGTGAAGATGTCCGCGAAACATGGACAAATGAAAAGGGAGTCTGGCAGCGCGCAGAACCCGTCACCGGAGGACTGATGGGGGTGGAAACCCTCGCCTTTGACAGTGCCCCCTTCTGGTGCCTGAGCCCGGGGGATGCTCCTCAGGATGCCGTGGCACTGCGCTGGGAGGCGTTGGGCGTGTTGAATGCAAATGCATCTTTGTGCCTGCACTGGACAATTTTGCGCAAAAACCAGCGAGTTTTGGTAGGCACTCTGGCGCTGACCGAAGAAGCCCTGTGCTCTGACGGATGGACCAACCACCCCGAACAATTCGAGCCGAGTGTCCGCATGCTGCCCCTGCCAGAAAATGGCATCGCCGTGTGGAAGGAACTGGGCCGCTATGTCGTGGCATTCACCCGGGAAGGCAGCCTGCTGCATGCTGCGGTGCTGGCCTCCCGTCTGCTGGATGTGGATGCAGCGTTTGAACTGCGTGACCTTTGCGCCGCTCTCCAGGCGCATGAGTTTTTGGAGGAGCCATCCCCCATCCACATCTGGACGGCCTGCGAATCTGACTTCGTGGCGCAGCTGGCGTGCTTGTTTGTGGAGGCAGAGGTTCGCAAGGAGCAGCGCCCTGAGCCACGTCCGCCTGTGGAAACTAGCGGACTATTGCCGCAACTCGTGGCAACGCAGCGTCACCAACAGCAAGCCCGGCAGAGCAGGCTGCTGATGCTGGCGGCTGCGGCCATGATGTATCTGTTTTTCTTCGGGGCCTGGTGGCTGCGTTTGCAGTGGCGGGAGGGGCGCCTGCACCAGGCAGAGACTGAGCTCGCCCTACGGCAGCCTGAAATCGACCGCGTGACCCTGGCGCAGGCGCACTGGCTGGCGATGGAGGGAGCCATCAATCCCGACCTGTATCCAGTGGAGTTGTTTCATCAGATCGTGTCGCTGCTGCCGGAAGAAGGAATCCGCCTCAAAGAGTTCCAGATGGAGAATGGCAAAATCATCGTGAGCGGCGAAGCCACGACGGTGAATCATGCGCTCGGTTTCAAAGGACGGCTGGCTGGATGCGCTGCGTTGCAAAATTACGCATGGAGTTTTCCTGTGCCTTCCATTCGTGAGGACAATTGTGCGGAGTTTCGCACCGAGGGAACCCTCAATGCAGAAGGAGGTATCCATGAAGGCCAGTGAGCGGCGGCTGATCATGATCCTGATGCTGCTGGCCGCAGTTTGTGGAGGTGTCGTCCTCTCTCAGCGTTTGCTGCGCATGCAGCATGGCATTGAGCGTCGTGCGCAGACACTCGAACTCCGACAGATGGAGGCGCTGGCGCTGCTGGCCAAAACGGATCTGTGGCAACAACGTCTCGAATGGCTGCAAGTCTCGCAACCCCCAATGACCAGTGAAAATGAGGCCAGCCAGGAACTGCTGGAAGGCCTGCTGACTTCAGCGGCGGCGCAGGGACTGGTGGTGCAGAAGAAGCAGCTGCATGAGCCGGTGAGTGAGAAGTTTTACCGCGAGGTCGGTGTGACACTGACCGTGAAAGGTGGGCTGCCTGTGCTGTTCCGCTGGATGCATGAGATCCTTTCCCCCGAATCCTTCTGCGTGGTGACTGAGCTCAAGGTAGTGCCTGACAGCGCTGATCCTGCCAGTGTGGTCGCAATCATCCACTTCAGCCGCCTGCATGCGCCATCAATGGCCGAGTCTTCCAGATGATCCGACCAACCTAAATTTATGATCTCATACGCACAGACATTTTTATTCCTCGTGCTGCTTTCTTCTGCCGGGTTGTACTCGCAGATTCCTAACCGGCCTTCGGCGCGCTCCATTCTTCCTCCGCCTGCGGCTCCAAGCCTTTCCACTCCGCCAGCTTCTGGTGGCAATTTGATCAGCTTCACGGCGACGCCGGTGGCGGAGGTGCTGGCCGAGTACTTTCGTGTCACGGGGCGCAAGGTGCTGCGTGATCGTGGGATGGAGAATGCGGTGGTGACCATTGATGTGCCCGGGGAATTCAGTGATGAGGAATATCGTTCGATCATCGAGAAAGGGCTGCTGATGCATGGCTATGCGCTGGTGCCGAGCGGTGGGAATCTTTTTAAACTGGTGGCCACGGAGGGCGGGGGGAGCCTGCCGTCTGCGCAGAACGTGCCGATGATCCTGCGGGCTGAAGATCTGCCGGATGCGGATCAGGTGGTGACGCATGTGCTGCAGCTCAATCATTTGAGTGCGGAGGATGCGAGCACGGCGTTTCAGACGATCATTCCACTGCATCCGTATGGCCGGATTCTTGCCGTGCCCAATTCGCAGTCGCTGGTGATCACAGAAGCTTCGCAGACCATTCGCGCCTACCTCGAACTTGCACAGCAGGTGGACCAGCCGCCAATGGCGACTGTGCAGAAAACGATCCGTATTGAGCGTGCGGAGGCGCAGGAAGTGATCGAGCAGCTTGAGACACTGCTCGGTCTGGACAAGTCCTCTTCATCAAGCCGTTCATCCGCTGGAGGCGGGATGGGCGGCGCAGGCAGTCCAGGGGCACCGGCGTCCGCCACCGCCTCCTTGGCAAATTCTGCGCTGACTGCGGGCAGCCCCTTGATGCAGGCGGTTTCCAGAACCAACAGTATTGTGGTAGTTGCGCGCCCGCTGGACATGCAAAAAATCGAAGCATTGGTGCGTGAGCTTGATGCCGAAGCGTCGGTCAGCCGCTACTTTTCGCGCAAGCTGAACTATCTTGATCTTTCTGTGTTCCTCGGCATCGCGGAAAAGGCGCTGATGCGGCATGATCCCAAGCAGGTGGGCAGCAGTCTGGAATCGCAGCAAAAGGCGCAGTCATCAGCTTCAGCGCAGCCGGTCAGCACTTCCCAGCCGTTTGGTTCCGGCTCCTCCTTGGGGTCCGGACTCAATGGGGGGGGCAGCGGAGGTGGTTCCGGATTGTCTGGCGGAGGAGCCTCGGGGCAGGGATTCGGCAGCGGCAGCGCCGCCCCGGATCTGCAGATCACCAAGAAGCCCATCAGCATTCTCATTGCGAACACGCTTGTCATCGCTGATCCGGCCAGTTCGAAATTCTTTGCCAGCGGACCTCCAGATCAGATCAAGGCTTTGGAGGATCTGGCAGATGAACTCGATGTGCGCCCGCGTCAGATTTTGCTTTCCGCGATCATCGGTGAATTCACGCTGAGCGATAACTTCAACTTTGGTCTCGACTGGATTCAGTCTCTCAAAAAGGTGGGAGATGACGGGCTGGTGGGCGGTGTGCTGAACACGCAGGGAACGGCGTTTGCCAATCCTTCGAATCTGAAGGACATCGCGGGGTTTCTGGCGGCGGGAGGGCCTGCGGGGATTAGCGGGTTGACGGCCTATGGGCAGATCAACAAGAACCTCAACGTCTTCCTGCAGACGCTGGAGAGCACGAAGCGATTTCATGTGCTGCAGAAGCCTACGCTGACCACGCTGAACCACCAGCCTGCGCGGATTTACATTGGCCAGCAGGTGGCGATCGCGGGGCAGAGCTACACGAGCGGGGTGGTGGGCGGCGGGTTCACCTCCACGACGCAGTACATTCCGGTGCGGCTGCAGCTGGACATCACGCCACACATTTTCAACGACGCGGAAGTGATGCTGGAATTCAAGCAGCAGAACAATGACATCTCCAGCTATACGACGATCAGTGGCAATCAGGTGCCGAACATCTCTGAGCAGGGGATGTCGAACAGTTTGATCGTGGCGGATCGTGCGACGGCGATGCTGGGTGGACTGATCACGGAACGAGATACGAGCAACAAGAGCGGGCTGCCGTTTCTGGTGCGCATCCCGCTGATCAAGTATCTGTTTGGCAGCACCACCAAGGGGAAGGAGAAGCGTGAGATGATGATTTTTGTGCAGCCGCGCATCATGGAGGACAGCACGGCGCACATTCTGGAGCAGGCGAAGTTTGGTGACTACAGCGCGAACTTTGATGAAGCGGCGGGTTTTGCGGGGATGCCTGAAACGATTGTGCCGCGTGCCCTGCCAGCGGAAGCTGACAAGCCCAATGCGCTGCTGCCACCGCCGGAGACCGTGGCGGCCGAGCCGAAGAAGGGACTCCTGGGCAAGATGAAGGGGTGGTTTCAGAAAACGAATCCTGATTGATCCGGCGTTGATCCAACCGCTGCGGAATTCAATCGGATGCCGTCAAAAGACTTGGCCTCCTCTGCGTTTTGAGGTGTAATGCCAGGCATGAGCCAGACTGCAACCCATAACCCGGCCTTTGCCCTTGTGGCACAGCGTGTCCAGGTGTGGGTGGTACTGCGGCGCTGGCTCGCGGTGCTGCGGATGACGCTGATTCCGGCGTCGCTTGTGCTGGTGCTGCTCATGCTGGCCGCGTTGCGTGGAGCAGGTGGGGGATTTTCCCCATGGCTTGGGCTGGTCGTGTGGCTGGTTGGCAGTCTTGGTTATGCGTGGTGGCGCCGTCCTGGAGAGTTCAGCGCGCTGGCCTTGTGGGACCAAGCTGCGGGACGGCGTGAGGCCTTCGCCTCCGCCTGGTGGTTTGAGAAGCACTCCGAAGAAGGTGAGAAGGCGCGTGCGCACATCGACGCGCAGCGTGAGGTTTTGGCGCAGACATGGCCTGCATCGTTGAAACGAGACCTGCCCTTGCGGCCGGACCGCTGGCTCGCCTTGCCACTGCTCATTGCGATTCTTGGCAGCTTCATCAGCATCATCACAGCTCCGCCATCTGAGGTGGTGGTGATGGATCAGGACATGACGCGCAAAGCTGCCGAAGAGGCGAAGAAACTGGCGCAGACCGACTGGGAAAAGAAAAAGCTCGCGGGGCTCAAGGAGGAAGAATCCAAGCAGGTGGAGGACTTGAAGCAGAAGCTGCAGAAGACCGCCGCAGATCTCGCCCAGGCTGAAGGCAAGGACGCACGTGATGTGCTGGCCGAGCTGGAAAAGCGTGCGCGTGAGGCGGAGAAACTTGCGGATGAACTCGGCAACGGCAAGGAACCCTGGGCCTCGGAAAAACTTATCGATGCACTGCGCCAGCATGCTGACACGGCAGATCTCGGCGATGCCGTGGCCGCGAAGAATGCCCAATCCGCTTCGCAGGCCGCTGAGGCGCTCGCCAGCCAACTCAAAGCACCCCAGCTCGGTGCTGAGGCGAAAGAGCGCATGAGTGAAACGCTCAAGGACGCGCAGCAGCAGTCGGATCAGGCGGATCGAAAACGCGCCGTCGGCCAGAACGTTCTCGCGGCGGGGGATCAGATGCAGCAGGGCAAAGCGGCCGGTGCAGGCGAAGAATTTCAAAAGCTCGCTGACAAGCTGCGCGACCTCGCGCTGCGTGAGCAGTCACGCAAAGAACTGCAGCAGCTGGCCCAGCAGTTGCGTGATTCCGGCAGCAACATCGCCGGACAGCAGGACAGCAGCAATGGGGCGATGCAGCAAATGAGTCAGGCGGGGCAGGGGGAATCTTCTCAGCAGCAGGGGCAGCAGAGTGCGCCTCAGACAGGGCAGGCGCAGAACGGTCAGCAGATGCTCAATCCTCCGGGCATGGGCCAAGCCGGGCAGCAAAACCAAATGCAGCAGCCTCAGGACGGACAAGGGCAGGGCCAGCAACAGCAGCCCATGATGAGCATGGGACAGGGGCAGCCCGGACAGGCTGGCAAGCAGGGCCAGCCCAGCGATGGCCAGCCGATGTTGCTGGCCCCCATCCCTGGCGGGGGCAAGCCGGATGACAAGCCCCCCACGATCATTATCACCGGGGAAGGCGCTCCGCCTGATCCCAATGGGCCCATGCTGAGCATGCCAGGCAATGGTCTGCCCCCCGGCAAAGGCAAAGCCGATCTCAACAACACGCCCACAGCCAAACAGAGCACCGACAATCAAAGCGTGGTCCGCGCCCAGCAGAACAGCGAGGGCCAGAGCACTGTGCGCAGCGTCGAAGGCGGTGCGCGCAACGAGCAGTCCACCCGCACCTCCACGCAGACCGCACTTGATGCGATCCAGGCCGAAGAAGCCGCTCTAGATGAAGCCGCTCTGCCACCCGCCCGTCGTGAGCAGGTGCGCCGCTACTTCAACGAATTGCGGAAGCGGTTTGAGGGGAAGTGAGCGCAGTCATGTGCATCTCGCCTTACGGTACGTGCCGCTTCGCCTTCGAGCCGCCGCCTTTCCAGATGTCATACTTCGGGTCGGAGTAGCGGTTGAAGAATGCATCGAGTTGCTTCGCCAGCTCAGCCTGGGTCGCTTCCGTGCCGGGCTGGCCGTATTGGTTGAAGCGTTCCTGCGGGTCGGTCTGCATGTCGTAGAGTTCGTAGGGGCCGGAGGGAAAGCGGGCGACGTATTTCCAGCGGGTATTGCGGATGGCACGGGTGGTTTCCATTTCGTAGAAGACGGTGTTGTCCCAATTTATGAAGGGCTGGCCGCGCAGAGCAGGGGAGAAGTCGCGACCGGAGGACTTTGGCTGCTGCGGCATCTTGTCGCCCAGACCGAGCTGGGAGAGCACGCTGGGCATGAAGTCGTAGTTGCTCACGAGGGCATCGCAGGTCTGGGCGGACGGGATGGTACCGGGCTGGCGGAAGATGAGCGGGATCTGCATCATGAGTTCATGTGCGCCGATGGGACGGAAGTGATCGCCCATGCCCCACATGCCGTTCTGGCCGCCCATCCAGCCCTGATCGCTGGCATAGACCACGAGCGTGTTTTCCTCCAGGCCGTTCGCCTTCAGCGCGGCCATGATCTCGCCCACACCATCATCCACACCGCTCACCTCGCTGGCCATGCGGCGGCGAGCGGCATCGGTGTTGTGAAAGGCTTTGTTGTCATGCTGCCAGGGGTGCATGGCATCGCGCGGGAAGGAATGCAGCGCCTTGTCTGCGTAGTAGGCTGCATGCCGGTTTTTGGACTCATTGAGCATGAGCTTGCCAAGCGAATAGGGGCCGTTGTAGGCGAGGTAGAGGAAGAATGGCCGGTTCTTGTTTGCGGTGATGAATTCGACGCCCTTGCGCGTCCAGAAGTCCGTGGTGTAGCCGGGTTCCACGCGAAGCTGGCCGTTTTCGATGACCTTTTGGTCGTAGAACTCCAGCGTGCTGCCATCGGGTTTGGTGGTCCAGGTGGTGAAGCCCTCGCTCGGCGTCATGTTTGCGCCCAGATGCCATTTCCCGCTGAGGCCGCAGGTGTAGCCCGCATCCCGCAGCACCTCGCCCAAGGAGGTGAATTCCTGCAGCGTGTTGTAGGCCTCCGTCCCCATCATGAACTTGGGATCGAGAAAGGAATGCAGGCCGTGCTGGGAGGGGATCAGCCCCGTCAGAAACGTCGCCCGCGTGGGCGAGCACACGGGGTTGCTGCTTAGCGCATGCGTGAAGCGCACGCCCTCCGCTGCGAGCCGGTCGATGTTTGGAGTGCGGATGTCAGGGTTTCCGTAGCAGCCCAGAGTCCAAGCCCCTTGGTTATCCGTCAGGATGAAGACGAGATTCGAGGGGCGCGGCGCGGCGGCGGCAGACGCCAGGCAGGCAAGCCCAAAGGCGAGAAAACAGAGGGGCTTCATGGCAGGAAAACGGTCGATGATGGGTGAACCTGTCTTTAGGGTATTTCTAAAGCACCCCTAAACACCAATAATTAACTAGAATAACCATATTAAACGGGGTTTATTATGGGCGCCTGTGCCGTTTTCAGGCACTTCGGATTTTTCATGCCCGCCCCCCCAGTTTCCCCGCAATTACCTGACAAGCCAGTGCGCATCGCACCGTGGCGCGGGCCGTTGCATTTTGGGCTCCTGCTGGTGACGGCGACCTGCACGATGGCGCTGCAACTTTGCTACCTCCTGCTGGTGATGGGTTTGCTGCTGTGGATGGGCAGGGAGGCATGGCTGCTCACCGGTCACAAGGCGTGGAGCGAATTGCTGCAGTGGCGCATGGTTCCTGAAGTGATGAAGTTCCTTTTCATGGGGCTCACCTGGGGGTTCATGCTCCGGCCCCTGCTTCCTCGACCCAAGCGCGCGCAGGTGGCGGTGCAGGTCAGCCCGGCGACTCAGCCGCAGCTTTTTGAAATCATCCATCTGCTCTGCTGGCATTTACGCGCTCAGCCGCCAGTGCAGGTTTGGCTGGACACCACCATCACCGTGCGAAGCTCCATGCTGGGCGGTTTGAGCGGCATCCTCAGCGGGCAGACGGTGCTGCACCTCGGCCTGCCGGTGGTGTCGGTCATCACCTCGCGCGAGCTTGGTGGCCTGCTGGCGCAGGAGCTTAGTTACAATGCCGGCGGCATCGGCACTCCCTTTGTGCATGTCGTGCGGGAGATGAATGCCTGGTTTTTCCGCGCCGCGCTGGAGCGCGACCCATGGGAAGTGTACACGCACGTGACACCGCAGCGCGAGGCCGAATGGCACCATCTGGGCCGGAGGCTCATGCGCGGGTGGATGTGGGCGGCCAAGGTACCGTTCATTGTTTTTGCGATCGTCGCCCGGGTGGTCAGCGCGCCTGCGCTGTGGCTCATACGGCGCTCAGCGGCACGCTGTGGGGCCAATGTCATCGGCAAGGAAATGTGCCGGCGCATGCAGCACAAGCTTGCGCTGCTCAGCGGCGCATGGGAGGCCACGCAGCAGGAGATCCAGGAAGGTATGATTCAGCATCGGCTGCCGGAAAATCTCTCTTTGATCATGGCACGTCACGTCGCCACGGAGGCCAAGGATCGTGCCTCTGCTCGTGCGGAGGCAGAGGCGGCAAGCAGCGAACCGAGGGCTGCTGGCGAAATCGTGAAAGGCGCAGGCGAAGTCGCCAAGGGCGCGGGCATTGTCGCCCATCTGTCTCACTCGCAGCCGGCTGCCTCGTTGCTGAGGCAGTTCGTCGACCTCTCGCGTCAGGTCAGCTGCTTCTACTACCAGCATGGGCTGGGATTGAACCTGCACGAACACCGCATGGTGGGGGATGAGGAGGTCATTCATCAAAACCGGGGCCAGGAGGAGGCGCTGCTCGTCATCCGTCGTTACTTCGGCGGGCTGGCGCATCCGGAGCGGGCGATGTGCGGTCTGGGCAGCACGCCCACGAGTTCCACTGTGCTGCCGGAATTGCAGCGCGAGATCTTGCAGGTGCGCGAAGAAATCATCGCCTGGGGGCCGCAGTTCAAAGTGGCATTGCAGGAGTGGAACCATGCCTGGCAGCGCCGGCGCGATCTCGAAGCAGCGGCCACGCTGAGCATCGCGGGCTTCACCGTCTCGCGCATGCAGTTCGGCACGCGAGACTCCACCCCCGGCTCCCTGCGTGATGAAGCCTACTGCCAGCGCATGGTCATGGAGCACATGGAGGGCCCGCTGCAGGAGCGCGAGCGCGTGCTGGAGCGCCGCTTTGCCGCTGCGCTCGGCATGCTGTGGTGGAGTGATCCCGCAGAACTGAGTGAGTGGCTGCGCGTGCGCCGCCGTGACCTCCCGGCCTGGGTCACAATCTATGAAGCGATGAGTGGAGCACTGCCGTCCTTTCGTGAGATGCTCACCACCTACTTTGCCTTTCAGACCCTGAACGCGAAGTTTGCCAATGTGGATGATCCGAGCGCCTTCCTCACCGCGCTGCAGTCCGTGGTGCCGAAGATGCTCAATCTCCTGCGGCAGATCATGGCCACCATGGATGGCGCGCCGTTTCCTTTCACGGATAATGGCAAGACCGTCACCCTGAACCAGCATCTCATGCCAGGGCCGTTGCCTGAGATGCCGGGGGTTTCGATGACTCTGATGGATGCCGCCAGCATGCGAGGCATCGGTCAGCAAATGGCTGCGCGAGCTTCCGAATCCATCGCCCCATATGTAGAAACCTTTCTAAGTCACTACCACCGCGCTTTTGCCTGGCTGGCTGAATCGGCCGAACGCACGGAGACTCACTTTCTGGGCTCGCTCAATTATGGTTCGAACACCGAAATTCTCCTGCCCGATGAGTTCACGACGCAACGCCTCGGTATGAAGTCCCGGTCTCCCGATGCCATCGCCGCATGGAAGCCGCCGTCGTGAGGCTGCGACGAAATCACTCATCTCCAGAGGAAACGCTGGCTTGAACATCTGTCGCATGGCAGGATAGTCCAGCATCTCTCCCCCACACAGCGCCCCCATGCCGGAGCCGAGTCTATTCAGACATTATCAAATCGTTCAGGACGCCGACGGCAACAACGTCGAGCTGGTTCGTAATTCCGAGCAGGTGGCGGTGCTGGCGTTTGACCTGGAGAGACTGGAGTACGTGCACTGCCATGTGCTGCTGGAGCCCCTGGCGAACCGTGCTGCATTTGAAGAGTCCTGCAAAATGCTGCAAAAGCGCGGCCACCCCGCGCTGGCGCGCATGATTGAGTTTGGCGAGGACGAGGGAAATCCTTTTTACATCACCAGCAATGTGGACGGGGAGGCTCTGCGCCCTTACCTCGCACGGTTGCAGGACATTCCCGGCTGGCTCGCCATCATGATCGCCACCCGTGCGATGGAGACTGCGGTGGCGCTGTGTGAGCGCGGCGAGTTTCTCTCCGAGTCTCCTCTCGATGGCCTGCGCATCGTGCAGACCGCGCCGCAGGCCGTGCAGGTGCAGGCGGCGGATTATTATGTGCTCGAATCCAATGCCGGAAAAAAGCGCGCCTTGAAGACCAGCTTTGAAAAGCAGGCCAAATTTCTCCGCACCTTCCTCGTGGAGCAGGGTGGAACACTGCCGGACCACGCCCTCGCGGCGGCGGACTTTGCCGAACTTCTGGGTGCCTGCCTTTCCAGCGCGGGTGTGGGTGTGATCGCCGCCATGCGCGAGCTGCGCACCAGTTTGCAAAAGCTCGCGCCAGCGCAGCTTTCCGGGGAGATCCCCACGGCGCAGAAACCACGCGCACTGCTGGCCCCGCTGCTGGCCGGCTATCAGGACGTGGCACGCGGCCTGGTCAACCTTGTGCGCATTCAGAGTCAGCGCCTCGACATGGCCAATCCCTACAGCATGCGCGGGACGCTGACGAAGACAGGACGCTCCGTGCTCATCGAGCAGGTGCCGCCTGCCCGGATCTCCCATGCAAGTGTGAAGGAGGCTGATGATGCTGCCTTCAAGATCACCAAGCAGCGCGACAATCCCAGTCTCATCACCCTCGCGCTCGTCAATGAGTCCGAGGACATCACCTGCCTCGCGGAAGAAATCGCCGAGGGAATCAGCCTTGCCGAGCTCATGAGGGAGCGCCACTGCCTGGAAGTGCAGGAGGCGTACCTCGTTCTGGCCGGGCTGGACACCGCGCTCACGCAGCTGGACAAATCCACGCTGCCGACCAGCAAGCTGCGGCTGGAGGACATCTTTCTGCTCACCGGATTTGCCCGCGAAGATTCGCGCAGCACCAAGCTGCTCGTCTCGAAGCTCAATGAGTGGCCCGCTTTCAACATCATCGTGCGTGCGCATCCAACGCTCGCCTCCATGTCCGGGCGCGGCACCGATCCTGCGGTGCTCCTGCCGCCTGCTCGCGAATGTTCGACCGCCACCGCATGGCACGGCGGGTGGCTTGCGGCCTTGAGCAAATTCCTCCTCGGCTTTGAGCCCCCCCTTGGCATTCACGTTGAAACCACGGGCGGTGCGCGCGAGCGCGAAACGGTGGCGCGTCTGCTGGATGACGAGATCGCCAAGGTTGCCGAGACCAAGCCGGCCCAGCGCAGCGACTTCCTGGCCCGCTATGCGCGCATCATTCAACATTATGACCTCGCCAAACCCAACGAACCTGTGCGCGTAAGCGGCACAGAATCTGCGGTAATCCCTGGCTTGAAGCCACGTCCCCAAACAGTTCCCGTTTCCAAAGCTCCGGTGAAGCGTGAAATGTCGGCCCCATTGGGAATCGATTCATCCCGTTCATCCCCGGTTGCGCTGACTTCCGGCGGTGCGGCCCGGGGAGGAGACGAGCCCACCATTGGCTTTGCCGAACTGCTCTTCCGCAATGGCGGTGAACCCTCCCCGCCCGAAGCGCCTGACTGGGCGCTCGCCGCCGCCAGCGCGCCCCCCACGCTGCCCGCGCATCTCATCGTGCGTGAGGACGTGCCCATCTGGCTGAAGGCCGCGGTGTTTCTCAGTGGCTCCATGGTCATCGGTGCCATGTGCGCGCATCTTTCCGGCTCCGCGCTCTGGCAGAAAAAGCACACGCCCGCACCCGTGGAGGCCACAACCACGAACCAGCCCTCCACCGCTGCTGCAGCCGCCAAGCCTGCACCTAAAGCCATTGCTGTCGAGCCTGCGGTGCCCAAGGCGATCCCGGTGCCCGCACCCCCGCTGGAAGTCTCCGCACCACCGGACAGCAATGTCCCACGCGGCAGCGGCGTCTCTCTCACTTTGCCGTCAGGAGCTACCAACCAACTGCGAGACCAGCTCCCTGCGGGCAATCCACCTGCACCTGCACCGCGATGAAAACACTGTTTCGTGGCCTTGCCGTAGCCCTGCTCGCCTGCGTACTCACCGCCTGCCCGGAGACTACCGTCAACGAAGACTTCGGCTTCAAACCCGCCGTTCTCAAAGCTGGGGATTGGAATGGCACCTGGGGCCCGGTGGATGAGGGCGATGACGATGCGGTGCAGTTCGCCGTTACCAACGCGGCACAAGGCCTCCTTGTGCTGACAGAGCCTGGTAAAAATGACGCCAAGCCCATCGAGTTCCGCATCCGCCGCGCCAGCGCTGACTCCAAGATCAAGCTCTGCTTTGCCGTCGCCCAAGAGCGCGATGCCAAAAAGCCTGGTGCTGCCTCGCTGTTTCTCATGCGCACCGCTGAAAATGGCGTGCTTTACACCTGGGGAATCAATCACGATGCCGTCGCCGCAGCCATCAAATCCGGGCAGCTCAAAGGCAGCGTCAAGCCCGACAAAGACGGCGCTCACAGCCACCTCGACTCCACTGCTGCCAACTACGAGAAGCTGCTGGAGCCGCAGTTTTGGAGCTGGTCTGAGCCGACTTGTCTGAAGCGTGCGAAGGAGTAAGGCATGGGCACTTTGGGCTCGGTTGCAATGGTGCAACGCACTCAACCGACGGGTTGAATCGATGTGCCATGGCACCTCTCCAGGCATTCAGCATGAAGAAGTGATGACCAGCGTTCGAACCCGGCTGGCGAACATTCGCAAATAAAATCAGGAGGCTTGAACCTCATCTGGAGCAACGGGGCTCAGATCGAGTTTGCCTAGTGCTGGATCGTTGATCAGTCTTTCAACGAGATCACTCGCGAGCCCTCCCTCGCCGAAACGAGGCATGCATCCAGTGCTCGCTGCGTGAGCAGGCTGATCTTGGGCCAGTGCGCATCGGTTTTACCATCGATCACGAGTTGGGAAAACGTGTGAAACAGACCTGCCTCCTGCGAGCCGGGAGCGTTGCTGCTTGGTTCATCGAGGGCTTCGATCTGCCGGCCTTCGTGCATGTGGGCCTGGCAGCGATCGAGTGCGAACTCGGAACGCGTGAGGCTGTACTTCGTTTGCGGGCCGGAGAAGGGGAGCACAAAGTCGGAGACCTGCAGCAGGCCTTTGTCACCGCTGACGATGGCCCACTGTGCATTGGTCGTGGTGAAGGAGCAGTAGAAGGAGGCGTTCGCGCCGTCTGCAAAGCTCAGCGTGCCGGAAAATTCCAGCGGCACCGCAGGTGCATCGGCCGTCTGCTGAGTTTCCGTATGGATGCGGCCCGTCACCTGAACTGGAGTGGCGTAGTTCATGGCCCAGAGGGTGAAACGCAGGCAGTACCAGCCGAGATCTCCCAGGCAGCCCAGCGGCTCCAGTTTGCCATGTGCGCGGATGTTGCTGCGCTGGAATTCATCATCGCTCATGAAGCTGAACTGCGTGGCAATGTTGCGCACTTTGCCGACGTCGTGGTCCACCACTTCGCGCAGGCGCTTCAATCGTCGACCGTGCATGAACATCACTCCGTCCATGAACTGTACGCCGTGCTTGTCACATGCAGCGATGATCTCCGCCACATCCGCCGCCGTCACTCCCACCGGCTTTTCCACCAGCACATGCTTGCCGGCCAGTGCGGCGCGGATGACCCACTCTTTGCGCAGGCCGGTGGGCAGCGGGATGTACACAGCATCAATGTCCGTGCGTGCCAGAAGCGCCGTGTAGTCATCCATCGCCTCCGGCACGGCCGCATGTGGCGCGCTGCTCTGACATTCCGCAATGAAGGCCTGTGCGCGTGAGAGGTCACGGCTGGCCACCGCCACCAGCGTGGCATTGCCGGCATCACGAATGGCCTGCCAGTTTTTACGGGCAATGAAAGCGGCACCCAGGATGCCCCAGCGACAATGGTTGGTGTTCATGCCGTGATGAAGCACTCTCCCTTACTTCCCGTCAAGCTCACAGCATCAAGCCAAAGCGTGCGGTGATGGCGCGCAGCAGCGCAAACAGCAGCAGCGTCAGCACTGCGCTGCCGCCGAGTGCGCCGTAAAAGCCCCACCAGCGTTGGAACACCGGGAAGAGCAGAAACATCGGCAGCGTGGGAAGGACATACCAGAAGATGTAATACATGTGGTCTGCCGTCTTCTGCGTCCGCACTTCAGGTGCGCTTTCATAATGCACCCAGAAGAGCGTGATGATGCTGACGAACGGCAGCGCCGCCAGCAGCGCGCCGAGCTTGTCGCTGCGTTTTACCATCTCGCTCACCAGGGTGATGATGCCTGCGCTGAGCAGGTATTTGAGGAGGAGATTCAGAGTCATGGCGGTGGGTGGATGATAAAATGTGAGTAACGATTTTCGGTGTGCGGGATTTCTCCGGTCAACGAGATCACGCACAAGCGTGACAGCAGCCAACCCAAACTTGTCATGAAAGCGATCCGCATCACCTCTTATCTCGCACTTGCCCTGGCGTCTTCCTTCGCGCTGCATGTGATGGCACAGCCACCGAAGCATCCGTCAAACCGCCCGCAGCATCCGCCTCATCCGCATTCACCACCACCCAACGGCATGAAGCCGCAGTTTGGCGATGCTCTGCCGGGGCTCACGAAGGCGCAGATGGCGACCTTCCTTGATGGCAAAGAAGACTTCGAAGATTCGGAGACCGAGGCTGGAGGCCTGGGTCCCATCTTCAACCGCTCCTCCTGTGTGACGTGCCACAACGCGCCGGCCACAGGCGGCGCGGGCCCCATCAATGTCACGCGCTTTGGCCGCACTGAAAACGGCGTGTTCAATCCCCTCGCCTCGCTCGGTGGTTCCTTGCAGCAGGAGATGGAGATCAATTCGGTGCTGCACGAGGTGGTCCCGCCTGAGGCCAATGTGGTGGCGCAACGCAACTCCACGCCGCTCTTTGGCCTGGGGCTGATCGAGGCGATCCCGGACCAGGAAATTCTGCGAAATGTGCGGCGCACACCGCTTGATGGCGTGCTGGGGAAGGTGGCCAAGGTGGCGGACGCGGCCACTGGCAAGACCCTCATCGGGCGCTTTGGCTGGAAGGCCCAGCAGGCCACGCTGCTCAGCTTTGCGGGTGACGCCTACCTGAATGAAATGGGCATCACGAGCCGCCTGTTCCCGGTGGAAAACGCACCAAACGGCAACGCCCAGCTCCTCGCGCAGTATGACACGGTGGTCGATCCAGAAGATGTGGTCGATCCGGCCACGGGCAGGGGAGACATTGATCGCGTGGCCGACTTTATGCGCTTCCTGGGTGCACCACCGCGCCTGCCTCCCACCCATTCTGCGGCTGCCGGACGCAGCGTGTTTCAAAACACCGGCTGCGCTGTCTGCCATGTGCCGCTGATGATGACCGGGCCGAATAAAGTGAATGCGCTGAATCAGCAGGAAGTCTGGCTTTTCTCCGACCTGCTGCTGCATGACATGGGCTCTCTGGGAGACGGCATCTCCCAGGGCACTGCGGATGTGCGTGACATGAAGACCGCACCGCTCTGGGGCCTGCGTGCCAGCGCCCCCTATCTGCATGATGGCCGTGCTGCGACGATCGACGAAGCGATCAAGGCCCACGATGGCGAAGCGAAGGCTTCCAAGGACCGCTATCTGAAGCTCAACAAGCAGCAGGTGCAGCAGCTCATCGATTTCCTCCTGTCCATTTGAGGGAGTGTGTCCGTGTTGATAGGTGGAAGGTGTGAAGCAGGCAGCAATGCCTGCTTCATTTGTTGTCATTGATTGGACGCAAAAAGACACAAAGCCGAGCCAAAAAGGGGTGCAAGCCGCCTTCGCCTAAAATTTGAAATAACATCTTCAGCTCAATGTTTTTTCTGTGTCGCACTGCTTTTTGCCGGTGCGGTCTTCTGGCCGCAGCGTGGCAGAACGAAGATGGCCAGCAGGAGCACGATCGCCGCGGCTGCGATCGCAATGGGCTTGTTGCTTTTGATTTTGGCAATTGCGTCTGCCAGGGCCCTTGATTGGGCTGCTGGAGCCGGAGGCTTGCGCGGCATGGGCGCGGAGATTTTGCGTTGTGCGGGCATCAGAGCTGCCGTGGGGCGTTGGGGCCTGTTGGCGGCCACATGCATTCCCGGGGAAATGGGGATCGTGCTCGAAGTTGCATTGCGCGCGCCTTGGTGGGGATTGGGCAGGACCACAGGAGCTGAAACCTGCGGCTGGACGAGATTGACTGGCGGCGGGGGAGGGGCGCTCTCTGCGAGTTCGGCGCGTGTCGATGGCAGTTCCGGCAGGTTGGGCGCTTCACGGCGCTCGAACAATTCCTTGGCCGCACCCGCCTTGCGCGGACGTTGCTCAGGGTCCACCGCCATGAGGTGCATCACCCAAGCACACATCCAGCTCGGGACATGCGAGGCGAGTTTTTGCAGGGGGGCCAGATCATGGCCGAGGTGCTTCAGCCGCAGTTCCTTCAGAACACGACCGTCAAAGGGAGGTCTTGCGGTGAGCGCCTCATACAGGATGCAGCCAAGAGCGTAGACGTCGGTACGGCGGCGGGTGGTGCCATCCTGCCACTGTTCAGGGGCGGTGCAGCGGTAGGCGCGGATTTGCTCCTCCTTGCTGTCATTCCTACCCGCGAAGCCCTGGCCAAAGCCGTGCAGGGTCACCTGCCAGTCAGCGGCGGATTTGCCGGAGATGCGTACATAATCAGGCCGCAGGCTGCCGTGGACAATGGCGTCCTCATGCAGCGCTGAAACCGCCTCCAGGAGCTGCCGCGCCACGGTTTCAAACTCCTTTTCAGTGAGCGGTCCGCGTTCCAGGACTTCGGTCAAGGTTTCTCCCGGCAGCACCCCTGCCACAATGGTGTAAAAGCCGTCTTTGTCGGAACCGAAATCGATCAGCCGGTCGAGGTGCGGGTTTTGCAGGGGGGCAAGCTGGCGGAACAATTCCTGCAGGCCCGCGATTTCCTCCGGTTTGGTGGTTTTGAAGCGCCTGAGCCGCAGTTCATCTCCGCGTTTGTTATCGCGGACGAGCAAGAGCTTGCTGGCGGTGTCCTCTTCCAGAGGACGCAGAATTTCAAAACGGGAGGACATTCGGTGAAGCTGGCCCGTTCCAGTGAATCCCGCAAGCTTCTTGCCACATCCATTATTTCCACGCTAATGTGCCGACCCATCCCTGCATGGAAGATTTTCTCGTTATTGATCACGTTTCCAAATCCTTCGGCGCCCAGCGTGCCGTGGATGATGTGGCGTTGACGGTGGCGCAGGGGGAATCGTTTTCACTTCTCGGGCCCAGCGGCTGTGGCAAAACCACCCTGCTGCGGATGATCGCGGGATTTGAGCAGCCTGACCGTGGGAGGATTTTAGTGGGTGGCCGGGACATCACCTCGCTGCCTCCGGAACAGCGTCCGGTGAACACGGTGTTTCAGAACTACGCGCTCTTTCCGCATTTAAGCGTCTGGGAAAACATCGCCTTCGGGCTGCGCATGAGCCGCCGTCCGCGTGAGGAAATTCGCAGCGGAGTGGAGCGCATGCTGGAACTCGTGCGACTCAGCGAGCACGCACGCAAGCGCCCCGCCCAGCTCAGTGGGGGGCAGCGGCAGCGAGTGGCCATTGCGCGAGCTCTGGTGAACCGCCCCCAGGTGCTGCTGCTCGACGAGCCGCTGGCGGCGCTGGATCTCAAACTGCGCCAGCACATGCTCATGGAGCTGAACACGATCCACGAACAGGTCGGCACCACCTTCATCTACGTCACCCATGATCAGGGCGAGGCGATGAGCCTGAGCGATCGCATCGCTGTGATGAATGCGGGCAAGGTGGAGCAGGTGGACTCACCGGAGAATCTGTATGAAACACCGCGCAGCAGCTTTGTGGCCTCCTTCATTGGGGATGCCAATTTCTTCTCGGGGGTCGTGGTCGAAGTGCAGCATGAAGGCTACGTGCGCGTGCTGGTGGAAGGACTGGGCAGTCCACTGGTGCTGAGCAATGGCGCGGTCTCGGCGAACCAAACGCTGCGGCTCATGGTGAGGCCGGAAAAAATAAGCCTCACACTCACCCGCCCGTCGAGTGGCGAGAGGGTGAATGCCTTTCGTGGGGTGGTGGAGGGCATGGCCTATTTCGGCTCACACACTCGTTACCGCATTCGTGCGGGTGAGCACAGCATCCAGGCCCAACTGCAGCGCAGCCGCTTCAGCGGCGGAGAGATCGATCCCGCACGCGGTGCGGAAGTGTGGATGAGTTTTCATCCGGATGAAGGACGCGTCGTACGGCTGGAGGCGGCGGCATGAGCCTCGAATCCCGCTCTGCCAGGCAGTGGCTGATTTCGCTGCCCTCACTCTCATGGCTTGCCGTGTTTTTTGTCATCCCGGCCATTCTGGTGATCATCACCGCTTTTCGTCCGGCAGATTTGCAGGGTGGTGTCGGTCCGGGCTGGACGCTGGCCACACTGCGTGAAGTGCAGGATCCTGCCTACCTGCCGATTCTGTGGCGAACTCTCTGGCTGAGTGGAGCGACGACCGTGGTCTGTCTGGCGCTGGCGCTGCCGGTGGCCTTTCAGATGGCGCGTGCCGGGCAGCGCATGCGGCAGGTGCTGCTGCTGCTCGTGGTCATCCCGTTTCTCTCGAATTTTCTGATCCGCATCTTTGCGTGGAAATCCCTGCTGCATCCCGAAGGGCCGCTGACGAAGCTGCTCATCGGTCTGCATCTCATTCCAGAGAATGCCGTGCTGCTGAACCATGTAGGCACGGTGCTGCTGGTGCTCGTTTACACGCAGCTGCCCTTTGCCATCCTGCCGCTCTATGCTGCGGCGGAGAAGTTTGACTTTGGCCTGCTGGATGCTGCGCGCGATCTCGGAGCCGGACCCTGGCGTGCGTTTTCCAAGGTGTTTGTTCCCGGTGTGCGCCGTGGCATTGTCTCTGCAGCGGTCATGGTGTTTGTCTGCTGCCTGGGGCAGTACGTCATCCCGCAGTTGGTGGGGGGCACCTCGGATGAAATGCTCGGCAACAAGATCGCCCAGCGTGTGTTTTCAGACCGCAATCTGCCGCATGCCAGCGCCTTGGCGGGCGGGCTGATGCTTGCCGTGCTGGTGCCCATGCTCGTCATCGTGCTGTGGCAGCAGATTGGCCGAAAGGAGGCGGAATGAAGCGCTCCTGGCTGCCTGCGGTGATCACGTGTGGAGTGATCCTGTTTCTGTTCGCGCCACTGGGGGTTCTGGTGGTGAATTCCTTCAATGCTTCGCGTTTTGGCGGTGAGTGGGAGGGCTTCACCTGGAACTGGTATGAGAAGCTTTGGTCGGCGGGTGAGGTGTGGGAATCGCTCTGGATCACGCTCAAGATCGCCGTCTCCGCCTCGCTGGCGGCGATGGTGCTTGGTACACTGGCGGCCTATGCACTGCATCGGTTCCGCTCCTGGCTGCAAAACGTGCACCACATGCTGATCACGCTGCCGCTGGTGATGCCGGACATTCTCATGGGCATGTCCCTGCTGGCCTTGTTCGTTCTCACGGGCGTTGAAACCGGGCTGCTCACCATCTGGATTGCGCATGTCACCTTTTGCCTGAGTTTTGTGACGATGGTCGTGCTGGGCCGGCTGCAGGATTTCGATTTCACCCTCATGGATGCCGCCCGTGATCTGGGTGCAACGCAGGCCAAGGCCGTGAAAAAAGTGCTGGTGCCTCTCCTGCTGCCCGGTGTGCTGGCCGGCGGACTGCTGGCCTTCACGCTTTCGATTGACGATTATGTCATCACTTTCTTTGTCTCCGGCCCCGGCACCACCACGCTGCCTTTGCGCGTCGCGAGCATGATGAAAACCAGCCGCAGCCTTCCCATGATCAACGCACTCAGCACCCTGCTCATTGCCAGCACCTTCCTGGTCGCGGTGTGCAGTTCCCGCCTCCAACGCCGCTTATGACCTCCTTCCTCAGATCCCTGGCCGATTTCCTGGAGCCAACCGGACTCATCTGGCTCATGCTCTCGGCATGGGTGGTGGTCATGATCCGTCGCCGCCGATGGTGGGCATTGATCCTGCCGGGCGCCGCGTGGCTGCTGCTGACGCTTACATCCGCCACCGCCTTGTCACATTCATTGCTGGCTGCCTTGGAATCCCAGTGGGCGCCCGTGGATCCGGCGACCTTGCCCCAATTCGACGCGGTCATCGTCCTTGGTGGCGGCATGGAGCCCTCCAACAACGAGCCGGCAGGCATTCATTTTAAGGGAGGGGCAGACCGATTGTTTACCGGCTTGATGCTTGCGAAGAAGGGCAAAGGCAAACTGCTGGTCGTTGGCGGAGGCAGTTTGAAGTCGGCTTCCGGCATTGAGTCTGAGGCGGATGCCGTCAAACTCTGGCTGGAGGAGTGGCAGCTCTCACCGGTGCCGGTGGAAAGTCTGGGCAACTGCCTGGACACACACGATGAGGCCGTCAAAGTGTCTGCTTTGGCGGTCAAACATGGCTGGCAGAAGGTGGCGCTGGTGACCTCCGCCTATCACATGACCCGCGCCAGAGCTGTTTTTGAAGCTGCCGGCACCTCTGTAGTGGCTGTTCCCTGCAACTATAACAGCGAGGCGTTGCGTGAGCACCGAGCGAAATGGCTGAGTGTCCCGAATGCCACCAACCTGTGCCATTTTGAGACCTGGATGCATGAAATGATTGGTTGGTGGGCCTATCGCATCATGGGTTGGGTTTGAAGCGCCTTATTTTGGCCTGCATTCTGCTCAGAACGTAGGAAAGAAGGCTTGCTTTTGAACCATAGTGATGGTCATGTAGAACCCACATGACTAGTGGCCTGGCGTTAGCCGATACCATCACTCTTGGCGGCAGAAACAGGACGGGCACTGAGCTTATCCTGGCCACCAAGCCTTTCACCGTGGACGACCCCGTCAAAAGCTGGTGGTACATCCTTTCTACGACCGCGCTCTGGCTGGGAGTGATCGCCGGCACGCTGTGGATTCCATACCTTGCGGCAAAAATAGCGCTCAGCGTCCTTTCGGGGCTGCTGCTGCTGCGCTTGTTCGTCATCTATCATGACCAGCAGCACAACGCCATCCTGCCGAACTCCAAACTCGCGGAATGGCTGATGCGTGGCTTCGGCATTCTCGCCCTCAGCCCGAGCAGCATCTGGCGCAGTTCTCACAATCATCATCACAATCACAACTCCAAGATCAAGGGGTCGCATATCGGGTCCTTCCCGATCATGACGAAGGAGCACTATCTGAAGGCGTCCAAATCGGCGAGGTTGATCTACCTTTTCATGCGTCATCCGCTGACGATTCTCTTTGGCTACGTCTTTGTATTTTTGCACGGCATGTGTTTGCGCCCATTTGTGATGAAGCCGCGGCAGCATCTGGACTGCCTGCTGGCCCTGCTGGTGCATGGAGGCATCGCTGCTGCACTGATTTATTTCTTTGGCTGGCCAATGTGGCTGCTGGTGCAGGTGATTCCGCATTTTATCACGTATGCCATCGGGTCCTATCTCTTCTATGCGCAGCACAACTTCCCAGATGTGGCCTTCTATGACAAGGCGGGCTGGACCTATGAGCGCGCCGCGCTGGATTCTTCCAGCTACATGAAGACCAGCAAGCTCATGGCTTGGTTCTCCGCCAACATAGGCTACCATCACATTCATCATCTGAACGCACGCATTCCCTTTTACCGCCTGCCTGAGGTGCTGAAGGCCATGCCTGAACTGCAGAAGCCAAAGACCACCACCCTGAGTCCGCGCGACATCCTGCGCTGTTTGCGGCTCAAGGTCTGGGACACAGAACTGCAGCGGATGGTGCCACTGCCTACACGGTAACAGACTCCGGCTCACCGATCCCCACATGTTTACCGCATCAAATCTTGCAGAGCTGATCGGTGGTGAAGTGGTGGGAGATGGATCTGTCATTCTCACGGGCATCGCGCCTGCGGATGTCGCCGCAAGTGGCGATCTCACCTTTGCGGAGAAACCCAGCTACCTGGCGGCTGCCGAAGCCGGGCAGGCCAGCGCCATCCTGGTGCCGCGGGGTTTCGAATCTGCGACGAAAGTGCTGATCCGGGTCAAGGATGCGCGAATTGCTATCGCCAAGGTGCTGCCACTATTTTTTCCACCTGAAAGGATTGAAGCGGGCATCCATGCGAGCGCAGTGGTCGATTCCACGGCACAAATTGATGCGACTGCCAGCGTTGGTCCGCATTGCGTCGTGGGTGCCGGTGTTACACTGGGAAAAAACACGGTGCTCATGGGCGGCAACCACATCGGCCGGGACAGTCATGTGGGAGAGGATGTCTGTCTGCACCCCAACGTGGTGCTGTATGCCAAGACAAAGATCGGCAACCGCGTGAACATCCATGCAGGCAGCACCATCGGGTCGGACGGCTACGGCTATGTTTTTGACCAGGGACGCCACCGTAAAATGCTTCAGGTGGGGAACGTCGTGATTCATGACGATGTCGAGATCGGCTCCAACACCTCGATTGATCGCGGTGCGCTGGGCTCCACAGTGATCGGCCAGGGAACGAAGATCGACAATCTTGTGCATGTGGCACACAACGTGGTCATGGGGCGCCATTGCCTCATCATGGGCCAGGTGGGCTTTGCCGGGAGCACGCATCTTTCTGACTACGTCGTCATTGCCTCGCAGTCGGGCATCGGTGGGCACCTCAAGCTAGGCGCCCAGTCCACCATTGGTGCCAAATCAGGTGTGATGCGCGACGTTGCGGCGGGTGATACCGTGCTGGGTTATCCTTCAGCATCCGACAAGCAGGCGAAGCGCCAGTGGATCGCCGTGTCGAAGATGCCGGACGCTTTGCGTCGGCTGAAGACTTTGGAAAAACGGATGAACGGCAGCAAAGAGGCTTAATCGCCTTTTTCGCGCTTCACCTCACGGCAACTCACGCCATGATGCGGGCATGACACGCGAAGACGCCGCCACCATCTTTGAACGCATTGCCCTGCTGCTGGAACTGAAAGGGGAAAACAGCTTTAAAGTACGAGCCTACCGCACCGGCGCGGAGATCGTGGAAAGCTACAGCGGCGACATCATGAAGCTGGCGGCCGAAAACCAGCTCGCGGGCATCAAGGGACTGGGCGAAGCGCTGCGTGACAAGCTGCATGAAATGGCCACGGCGGGGAAGCTGGAATTCTACGAGAAGCTCAAGGCCGAATTTCCGGACACGCTGTTTGAGTTGTTCGATGTGCAGGGACTTGGGCCCAAGAAGGTGGCCGCGCTGCATGCGGAGCTGGGGGTCTCATCCATCGCCGATTTGAAGCGCGCCTGCGAGAGCGGCGAGGCGACAAAGCTTTCCGGGTTTGGCGGTAAAACGGTGGAGAAGATTCTCGAAAGCATTGCCTTCCGTGAGCAGCATGCGGCGGAGTTTCGTTTGGATCTGGTGCAGCCGCTGGTGCAGGAGATTCTGGAGGCGCTGCGTCAGCACCCGAACGTTTCGCACGCCGAGGTGTGCGGCAGTTTCCGCCGTGGCAAGGAGACGGTGCATGATCTCGATTTCCTGGTGGCCACTCGGAAGCCGGAGCTGGTCATCGAGGACTTTGTGCAACTGCCACTGGTGGTGGATATCATCGCCAAAGGGCCGACGAAAGCCAGCGTGCATGTGACTCACGGGGTGCAGTGCGATCTGCGTGCCGTATCGAGCAAGGAGTTCCCCTTTGCACTCGCCTACTTCACCGGCAGCAAGGAGCACAATGTGGCCATCCGCCAGCGTGCGCTCGCGCGTGGTTGGTCGCTCAATGAGTATGCATTCACTCCGGTGCCGGATCATGCGGATGCGCCGGTCATTCCACCGATTCATGATGAAGCGGAGCTCTACCGTGCGCTGGATCTCGACTTCATTGACCCCGAGCTGCGTGAGAATACGGGCGAGATCGACGCGGCTGAGCACGGAGGTCTACCGCGCCTCGTTTTGCTTGAAAATCTTCGCGGTGTTTTCCACAACCACACCACCGCCAGCGACGGGGGCGCGACTTTGCGCGAGATGGCGGATGCCGCGCATGAACTCGGCCTGCAGTACCTCGGCATCGCCGATCACAGCAAGTCATCATTCCAAGCGAATGGGCTGGATGAAAAACGCTTATTGGCGCAGATTCAGGAGATCAAGGCGCTGAATGAAGAGATGGCCGAAGAGGGCTTCCGCATCTTTGCCGGCAGCGAGGTGGACATCCTCAAGGATGGCAGTCTGGACTTTAGTGATGAGATCATGGGCCAGCTCGACTACGTGGTTGCTTCGGTGCACAACGTCTTCAATTTGCCCGAGGCCGAGATGACGAAGCGCATTATTCGCGCGATTGAAAATCCGCACGTCACCATGCTGGGACATCTCACGGGCAGGCTGCTGCTGCAGCGCCCGGCTTACAATGTCAATGTGGCTGCGGTGATCGATGCGGCCGCAGAAACCGGCACCATCATTGAACTCAATGCGAGCGCCTGGCGCCTCGACATGGAGTGGCGCTGGTGGAAGCTCGCGAAGGCGAAAGGCGTGAAATGCAGCATCAACCCTGATGCCCACAGCACGCACGGATTGCAGGCGGTGATCTATGGCATCAAAGCCGCGCGCAAAGGCTGGCTGACGCGCAAGGACGTCATCAACTGCCTGCCGCTGGGTGAGGTGGAGGATGTGCTGCGGGCGAAACGCGGGTGAATGCCTGGCTGTGGGCTTCAGGCCCATCAGTTATCTGATCTCGATCCCCAGGCAGGAGAGCAGGATCATCGCCTCTGGAAGTTCGAAAACGGCGCCTTTGACCTTGTTCTGGGTCACATCGATCACGTAGTTCTGGGCTCCCGTGAAAATCGCTCGTTCCAGGTCTGTGTGATTGAAGACAGCGCCCGCAAGATTACACCCGTCAAACTTGGCTTCACGAACTGACGCATCGGTGAACACGACTTCCTTCATACGGGTGCCTGAGAACCTGGTCTTGTTAAGCTTCATTCCAAAGAAGCTGGAGTAGTCCAGTAGTGAGTCTAAAAAGGTCGCATTGAATGCAAATCCGGTTTGGTACCAGTTGATGCCTCGCAGCTTACAGTTCCGGAAAATGACGGAACTGTAAGAAGATCCTGTTACATTGGCCAAAGAGAGGTCAGATGATTCGAATTCACAACTCTGAAAAGTACACCTGTTGAAAGTGGTTCTCTCGAAGGTGCAGTTGGAGAACTTGCAACGAGAGAAATCAACCCCTTCCAGCACTTCATCGCTCCAGTTGGCGGTGATCTCTTCAGAAGCGTAGGTGGAATCAGCTGTCGGAATATGATCCATCGGAATTTCGTGGTTGGGGCAGAGTGAACCGCCGTTTTTCGAAGCGGCAAGGAGTGTAATCCATGTGAGGTGCTGGTGCAAAGACCACCTGGTATCCATAGAAAAAGGAGGCATTGCTTTTCAGCAATGCCTCCCGCGATTTAACGGCGAGCGTTTATGACTTAGAACTTATAGCTGAGGCGCAGGCCGACGTAATGTGCCTCCACAGACTGACGGAAGAACTGACCCTGGTAGTTAAGCAGCAAGCCGAGGTTCGGGGTGAACTGGAAGTTCAGGCCAGCTCCTGCGACCATGTAATCCTGGCCATAACTCTGACTCCCACCGCTAACAACGAACGGTTGGTTGATGAGGCCAACGGTGGTGCCGTTGTTGTTGTTCAGGTTCTGGCGCTCGTAGCTCAGACGGGCCTGTGCAGTGATGACTGCGAAGTCCGTTTTGACATACTTGCTCACCGACCAGCCGATGCGGGAGATGAGGGACTCTGCCGTGCGTTTGTTGTAGGCCAGGGCTGCGAGTCCACCGCTGGACTCTCCAAAGCTGTCAATGGAAACGTGGGTGTAGTCGAGGCCAAGGAACGGACCGGTCACCAGGCTGTTGTTCTGGAAGCGGAAGTTCCAGCCCGTGTTGAACTGCACCGAGTGGGTGTAGGCATCTGTGTCACCGCGAGCATTGCCGAAGCCGATGGTGTTGCGGTTCGTTTCGAGGTCATAGCTGCCGAAGTTGTAAAGCAGATCAGCCCAAAAAGCCTTCTTCACATAGGAAGTGTAGGCGCTCAGCGCATAACCATTCATGTCCATGGATCCGACGCCATTGGCGAAGGTTTGGTTGGACTCCAGCCAGTTGAGGGCGAAACCAATGGCCACATTCGGGGTGACATGAAGCTCTGCGCCGACTCCTGGGCTCCAACTGTCAGACTGGACTCCCGCCTGATTGCCGATAGCACCGAGCCTGGCATTGTTGTAGTTCACCGAAGCAAAAACTTCCCATTGGTTGGTGCGAGTACGGCGCTGTGCGACCGGGTTCGGAGCCGGGTTCTTGCCTGGACCGTCACCCTGACCTTCGACCACGCCGCCGTTGTATTCGTTGTCCTCGGAAAGGTCACCCTGACCCGCGCGGAGGAAGAACAGGCGGCCATTCACATCTGTGAGGACACTCTGAGCACTTGCGAGCACGGCCTGCCCCATGGCGTTGCCCATTTGCAGACCGGTGATGGTGTCGATGACCGTAAAGACGCCGGAAGTCTGGTTGAAATTACCCACCTGAGTCGCCGTGAGATTCAGAGCGGTGGTGTTGAGATTGCCGGTGAGACCCAGATTGCCCGTAATGGTGGCACCTGGAAGGAGAGTCACCACCTGCCAGCTGTCTCCGCCCGTGAAGCCCGTCAGGGCCGTTGGGTTGCCAATGACCAAGGTGCCGCCTGCAATAGAATTCAGATTGCCGCCCAGGATGAACGTGTCAGAAGCACCCAGAACGAGGGTGTTGTTACCAAGACCCGCCCCAGTGAAGAGATCGACGGCCAAAGTGCTGCCGAGGCCCATGTTGATCGCGCCTAAACCTGAGGTGGAGATCGTGAGCGTGGATGCGACAGGAATTAGCAGAGTGGCATCGCCAACCACAATCGACCCATTGTTGGTGATTGAAGCATTCAAAGCCTCTGTGATGACTCCAGTGCCGGCAAGCGTAGCGCCCGGGGCAATGGTGTAGTTTCCACCACCGATGTGGGCTCCAAGCACGTTGAGAGTACCCGCGTTGACGGATGTAGTGCCCGCGTAGGTGTTGAGGAGACTCGACGTTGTGAGCGTGCCCGTGCCATTTTTGGCAAGTGAGCCGCCGACACCGCTGTCCGAGACCGCTCCCGAGATGGTCGTATTGTTTGTACCATCGACCACCAGTGCCTGGCTTGCCAGATCGACGATAGAGGTCACATTCAGGCTCCCTCCCACGACAACGCCTGAGTTCCAAGTCTGTCCTGCACCCAGGGTGATGCCCAGACCACCAAAGCTAATCGTTTGCACGCTGGCGGAATTGTTGGTGATACCTCCAGTGAGAGTGATCGCATTTCCAGTGAGATTGAAAGCGCCCGCACCCGGATTGAAGGTGATGCCAGTGCCACCAACGGCAGCAGCGTTGTCATTATTCGGGGTCAAGTTCACGATCCCCGCAAACTGCAGTCCCAGGGCATAATTTGGCGCCGTGTCTAAGTCCCAGTTGACGTTATTTGACCACAAGTTGATCGGCGTGGCACCACCATCCCAGATTTGGCCGGCTTTTACCCCCTGGCAAAGAGTGCTGATGGTCAGCAAGGACACGGCAAGCAGGCCTTTGCTGGAGCCCTTGTTTCGCAATTTATTTTTCTTCGATTTGGGTATGTTCATGATTACCTATTTGTTGTTTGTTTGGTTGCTTGAACGTCTGGATTTATTTCCGCACGTTCAGCGGCCAATTAGGTGGGGTATAGTGATTATGATATGGGGTAAAACCCTATCATATATTACGCTTAACCATGTTAAGAAATAGGCATAAGTAACGTCCGATGCCGCAAGCGTGAAAGGCTGGGATGGGGAAACCATCCCGTGTGCAGTTTCAGAACAGGCTGCTGCGAAGCGAACCCCCGAAACTGCGAACGAAGAGCCGGGCCACCCAAACATTCACATAGAACAGTCCGGGCCTGAGGGCAGTTCCTGACCTTTTGACTTCTTGACGGCGAGGCTTTGACCGGCGCTTTCCGCTCAAAAAGTGGCAGAAGGGATCAAGATGATCCCACTCCGGCCTGCGTCATTTGGCAGAATCCAGAAAATCACACACCGCTGCGGCCATCACGGCCACGCCGGTTTTGAGGCTCTCCTCATCGCAGTCATACATGGGGGTGTGGCCGCCGTAGGTCATGCCTTTCTCCTCATTTGCGACACCGAGACGGAAGTAGAAGCCGGGCACGACCTGCGCGAAGTAGCTGAAGTCTTCACCGCCCATGCCGGGGATGAGTTCAATGACGTTCTGCTCACCGACGATTCGCTTGAAGGCTGGCAGCGTCGCCTCGATGAGCTTGCGGTCGTTGAGGATGCTTGGGTAGGTTTTGCGGTACTCCAGCTCGTATGTCGCGCCGTGGGCTGAAGTGATGCCTTTGAGGATGCGCTCCATCTGCTCGATGATGCCGTCACGGAATGCGGCATCGTAGGTGCGCACGGTGCCGCCGAGTTCGACTTTCTCCGCGACGATGTTCTCGCGGTCACCACCGCTGATGGTGCCGATGCTGATGACGAGCGGCTGGCGGGTGTTGGTCTGGCGGCTTTTGATCATCTGCAGCGCCATGATGGCCTCAGCGGCCACGGCGATGGCATCCACGCCTTTGTGCGGGGCGGAACCGTGCGCCATCTTGCCATGAATGGTGATGTGGAAGCGGTCGCTGTTCGCATTGTCGATGCCGGGTGTGTAGCCGATCTGTCCGGCTTTCAGATAATGCACGGCGTCATCCGTGACTCCCGCAGGCTGAACCACGGCTGTGGTGTGGAGGCCGAAAACCGCCGCAGGTTTCGGGTTTTCCATCGCGCCTTCAGCAACCATGAGTTTTGCGCCCCAGTCGCCTTTGAAGGTGGCGGGCATGGCTTCTTCAGCGGGTTGAAAAAGGAACTTTACGCTGCCTTTGACGAGATCGCGATGCTTGGAAAGCAGTTCAGCCACGCCGAGCGCGCACGTCACATGCACATCATGCCCGCAGGCATGCATCACTCCTGGATTCTGCGAGCGGTAGGGCACACTGCGCAGTTCCTTGATGGGAAGGGCGTCCATGTCCGCGCGCACGGCCACACATGGGCCGTCCTGCGTGCCTTTCAGCAGTGCCACGATTCCATGCTTCGCCACGCCGGTTTTGATGTCGGTGAAACCGAGCTCCTTCAGACGATCCACCACCAGCTTTGAGGTGCGCACCTCCTCGTTCGACAATTCCGGATGCATGTGAATGTCCCGCCTGATTTCCACGAGTTTAGGAAACATCTCCGCGATGCTCTTTTGGAAGATGGCGTCGCGGGTTTCAGCGGCGAAGGAGGAGGCGCAGAAGATGAGAGGGAGGAGGAAGTGCTTCATGGAGGCGGGGAAATGAATGCCTTACCTCTGCGCTACTCCCGCAGTGATTTCCTTGGCGTTGGTGCGCAGGATTTCGATGCCGTTGAGGATGGGGGCGCTCGCGGGAGATGTGGGAATCAATTCCAGCACGAGGTTGTCGGTCACCGGAATGTTTTCAAACTGCTCCACGATGGCTCCCTTGCGGGTGGCGGGGTCAAAGGCTTTAAGCACGATCTTGTCACCAAGCTTGACGTCGAAGACACGCTGTCCGGGCTGATCGTCTGGCAGCGGTGCAAACATGAGCTTCACTGTGTAGGTCGCGGACGGCTGGCCTTTGGCTAGAAGCGGGATGTCGAGCTTCGTCAGTTCGCGCAGACCACTCGTGAAGATCCAGGGAGTGTCGTGGCCGGCGATGGAAGGGCTTTCGGAGTTGAAGGCATAAGCGCCGCCGGTTTTGCTGGTGTATTGCGGTTTGAAGTCCAGCGGCAGATCGATGCCTGCACGGCTGCTGGGGCGTGGGTAGCCGAGCCAGAGCTTGCCGTGTGCATCGCGGCGGTCTCCCGGTGCTCCCAAATTCAAAGCCATGTGCTGCACAGGCAGGGATGGGCCGTCGGCGCTGTAGACGCCCCAGTTCATGCGGTCTTCACGCGGCTCAAACACCACTGTGCTGGCGATGGAGAAGAGGCAGACGCAGCCCGCGCTGGCCTCGGGGATCATGACGAGGCCGTTGGCAGGGATGGTGTTGATCCAGCAACCGAGACGATGGCCGGCAAAATGCTCCGTGCCGCTGTCACTGTCGCGATCATAGAACGCGGTGAACTTGGAGCGGAAGAACATCATGTTGGGGGTGGCCGAAATCGCGCCGCAGTGGTGACCGGGGCGGGCAAACATCCATGCGGACTCCTCGCCGGTGAGGGGATGTTTGCGTGTCTTTTGGGCGCCGGTGTAAAGATCGTAGCTCCATGGTTCGGCGATGATTTCGTTGTCGATTACCACCGGGCGGTGGCGGTAGTTCGCGTCCTTGGCCCAGACTTTGTCGCCTTTGTTCGCATCCAGCACGACGAGGCGGCGGCGTTTGAATTCACCGCTCAAGAACTGCTCCCAGTAGTGGCCGTTGGCGTTGGCACCACCGAGCACGAGGTGTCCGTTGTGATACATGAGGGTCAGGGCGCCGCCGCCGATGCCGATCTCGCTGCAGTCCGTCACATCGACCGGTTTGGCCCATTGCTGGACGCCGGTGACGGCATCGAGAGCCACGGCCATGCGCAGGTCGTTGTTTTTCACGCGGTCCTCGGCGAGTTCACGCTCTTTGCCGGTGAGTTTGGCAAGGGCGGTCTTGTCCTCTGCCAGCATGAGGGCGCGCTGCTCGGGGGTGAGCGAGGCATCGATGAAGAACAGGCGACCATCACCGATGGCGATGCTGACGTGGGAGATGTGCTTGCCCTGATGAGTCCATTTGAGCGTGCCGGTTTTCACATCGAAGGCAAAGATGCGGTCGGTCGAGATTGAACCGCTCTTTCCACGGCGTGCCACTTCGGCGGCCTTTTCGACGCGCTCGGTTTCGGTACCATAGAGCAGGCCATCCTGATAGGCGATGTAGCCCCACTGCAGATCTTTTTTGGTGCCTGCACCGGGGATTTTCAGGGTGCGCACGATCTTGCCCGTGGCTGCATCAAACTGGATGCACTCGTCCTCCATGAGCATGAAGAGGTAGTCATCGCTCGCGGCCATGTTGCCGGGTTCGCGGGCATTGTAGACGCCGATGCGCATGGCCCCCGGGTTCTTGGTCTCCCAGAGAAGCCGGCCGTTGTAGGCGTCATAGGCCATCACGCTGTCTTCTCCCTGCACAAACAGGCGGCCGTTCACCGAGAGCGGCCCCACGGCTCCGTCGTGGCGATTGACCACTTTGCCGGGGCCCGGATCGCCATACCAGAGCACGCTCAGACCGCCTTTGATGCGGTGGTCGTCGGTGCTCGAAGTGTTCGCTGCATTGCCATATTGGTGAGACCAGGAGCTCGCGCCAGGAAGGGAGGAACGCGTGAGCACGCTCCAGCCTTCGTTGCTCGCAACGGTGGCTTTCTCATCCGTCAGTTTTGTCGCGGCGAGCCAGGTTGCGGTTTGGGGTGTCGCCTTGAAGCAGAACTTGCCGCCAATGGGCTTCAAGTGCCGTGCGACATCTGCAGGTACACCCAGCGGCTCTGAGCTGTCGCTCACGATCAAATTCGCGCAGTAACTTGAATACGGCATCACCGCGAGATCGAGGTGATCCACCGTGATGCGTGTGCCGTAGAGGCCAGTGGTGAGGAGCTCTTGGCGCGCAGTGGCGACTTTTTTCTCATCTGCGTCGACGCCGAAAATGACGAGTTCGCTGCGTTTGGCGAGTTCATAGGCGAGCTGCCCTTTGTTGTTACCCAGAACAATGCAGAAGCCCTTGGTGATGCCGGTTTGCTTCAAGATGGCTTCTGCTGCTTCTGCATGGGCTTTGTCCGAAGGGAAATCATTCGGCTTCTTCTCGGCAATAATGTCTGCTGCTTTGGCACCAAAGACATACACGCGGCCCGTGGTGGTGCTGACGACGAGATGACCGTCTGACACGGCCAGACCACGCGCCTCGCCATCCACGGCTGCTTTCCATGCCTGCTTGCCGGTTTCGGCGTCAATGGCGATGAATTCGCCCTTGCCTCCTGCGATGACGGTTTTGCCGGCGATGATCAGCGCGGACTGATGAGGCGTATCGAGTGACCATTTCACTCCGGCATCCGTGGAGGCGGCGAGATCGGCCTTATGCTTCGCGATCTCGTCCTGCTTTGCCTTGTAGGCAATGCGGAGGGGTTCGTATTTCGCGGCGATGGCTGCAAGCTCAGCCTGGGCCGTTGCAAAGGCCTTGGGATCGTCCTTCACCTTGCGCGCAGCGGCTTCAGCTGCCTGGAACTTCTTCGCGGCGGCGACTGCGGGGTGTTTTTTCAAATCCGCGCTGAGCTTGGAGATGGCGACTTCATGGCCGTGGCGGATGCGTGTGCCTTCAGCGTGCTTGGTGCGGTCCACGGCGATGATTTTGGTGCCGTTGGCCATGTAGCCCATGTCGCCGGCCAGGGTCATTTGCGTGCCAGCAAACCAGGCATAGCCGGATTTCTGCTTCTCCTGATCCAAGGCGAGGATGTGGTGCTCGCCCACGGCATAGATTTGATCATCGGCCAGGAATGCCTGCGTGCCGCCGATGGGGCCGCCGGCATCACCGCGCCAGCCGGGTTCGGGTTTGGCGATGAGTTCGCCTGTTTTGCGATCAATCGACACCGCGAGCGATCTGCCGGACGGGACAAAAAGAATGTCCTTCGTCGCCAGCAGGTAGCCTTGGGGAGAGAGGTCGTTGCGGCCTGCGTCCTTCTCGCTGATCGCATCATTTTTCCAGATGATCTTCCCGGTGGCCGCCTCGACGGCGTAGATGAAGACCTTCTCATGCGGAAACACGCCCGCACCGAAATAGGCGATGCCGTCATCGACCAGCAATCCCGTGCGCACCGGCCAGCGCGAGATCATGCGGCCACGGGCGAGGATGCGCTCGTCGTGCGGTCCGGCACGCAGCTTCCACACGAGGCTGCCAGTTTGGGCATCGAGGCAGTAGGCGTAGCCGTCATCGGAACCCACATAGACTTTTCCAGCCGCGATGGCAGGTGCCAGACGCACGGGGCCATTGGTGAAGAACGACCACAGGTCCTTGCCAGTCGCGAGATCGCGGCAGATCACGCGACCATCCACGGATGAGCCAAAAAAGATCTTTCCCGCGCTGATGGCGACATGAAACACCTCGTCAAAGCGGATGCGATTCAGTGTCACGTGACTTTCAAAGACTCTGCCATCCTCACCCGCCCAGGCCATCTGCGGCGCGGAGGCGGATTCAAAGGTCCATGCGGATTGCAGCGGGAGCCGGATGTCTTCCGTGGTCGCACCAACACGTGAGGCATCGTGCAGGTAGGTCGGCCAGTCGGCGCTGGCGGTGGAAAGAGCAAGCAGGAGGAGCAGGAGCGGTCGCATGATCGAATTAAAACGCGCACGGTATGCGAATTCATCCAAAGTCCCGCGTATTGTGCGATGCCCATGCTGCGTCGTCTTGTCCTCATCCTCTTTTTATGCGCGACCACTGCGTTTGCGTGCTCCGTCCCGGTGTTTCGTTATGCACTGGAACATTGGGCCGCAGATCCTTATCGAGTCAGTGTGCCGCATGGAGTGAAGCTGGAGGGCAACTTCAAAGTCACGGTGGGCGCTGCGCAACGAATCGAACTGCGGCAGCCGCTCACGATGCGGAATGATGAGGTGATCTGGTCGGCCGATTCTACCGAAGCGAATGCCAGGCTGCTGGTTGATTCACCGGCGCGTCAGCAGATCGCGGAACGGCTCGCCAATGGAGAAAGCGCGGTGTGGGTGCTGCTGGAGAGCGGCGACAAGACGAAGGACGCGGCGGCGGCAAAATTTCTCGGCGAACGCCTCGAATACCTCAGCAGCGTGATGGAGCTGCCGAAGCTCGACCAGCAGGACGTCAAGAACGGCCTCGTCTCCATTCCGGGCGATGGACTGCGGCTCGCCTTTTCGACGCTGAGGCTGAAACGCGATGACGCCGCCGAAAGCGCATTCATTGCGATGCTGCTGGCAAGCGAGCCGGACCTGCGCAGCCTGCATGAGCCCATCGCATTTCCGATATTTGGCCAGGGCCGGGTGCTGTATGCGCTGGTCGGCAAAGGCATCAAGGTGGAAACCGTGGATCGTGCGGCGCAGTTCCTCATTGGCTCATGCTCCTGCCAGGTGAAGGAGCAAAATCCCGGCGTGGATCTTGTGATGGCAGTGGACTGGAAGCAGATGGTGAAGGCGCAGGCGCAGCCCGGGCAGCAGCTGCCGGAGTTAAGTCAGATCGCCGATCTGCTGCCGCAGACGGTGAAGATTGAGGGGCAACCGTCTGCACCCCAACCTGAGCCTGACCGCTCACGCTTGTATTGGGGCATGGGTCTTGGGCTGTTCGCGCTGATCCTCGTGCTCAGGTGGCTCAAGGGTTCGTCGCGTTGAGATCGAGGCCCAGCTTTTTGAGCTCCCACTCCTGCGCAGGCCAGTCGATCTCTGTCGGCGTGCCCACGGGTTTTTCGTTGGCGAAGATGCCAGCGGACAACGCGCGGATGCGGCGGTGGGTGGCGTGCTTGTCCACCAGCGGCATGCCCTGCGTTTTTGGAGAGGGGTTTTGTGCGGCCTTCTCCTCTTCCTGCCAGACGGTGGCGAGTTGGTGAAGTGCGACGATGCGGTACCAGTGCCAAGGCTGCTCGCAGACCACGTTGTCACGGCACCAGCGCCAGTTGGCGAAGCGTTCCAGCTCGGTGGGACGCACGAGGAAGCAGCGCACGCATTTGCGCCGCACGACCTGGCGGTCTTCGCAGGTCATGGCGAAGAGCCAGGTATCACGAGGAAACGGTGTGATGGCCAGATGCCCGGCGATGTGGTTGAAGGCATCGTTGAGCAATTCAAAGCCCAGCACGCCTTCAGTGCGCAGCACCGGCTTTCGCAGCGTGGTGATGTCTGCCAGTTCGCGCACGATTTTGCGTGCAGCAGGATTGTCGTAGAGATCGTTCACCGTGGTGCTCGGCATCAGATTGCGGAAGAGGAGGACGTATTTGTCCGAGCCTGGCACGGGCGCGAGAAAGTGGGCCTGAAAAAGCACGTCGTCCGAATCTCCACGGCGCAGGCGGTCGAGTGATTTTAAATGGCGGCGGAAGAGCAGGAACCAGCTGGCACCAAATCCGAGCAGGAAACCGATGAACTTGCCCGTGATCTCCGGCACCACGCGGTTCCATTCCAGATGGCGCAGCCAGTCCGCCACCTGCTGTGCATTCAAACTGCCGGCCCATTGGACGAATTGTTCGTAGAGATTCATGTAGATGACGTAGGGGAGCGGAGATGGCGGAGGCTAGAGACAAAAGATTTGTTGGCAAGGCGTGAACATTCATTCAAAACCTGCGAGGGCTTGATGATCAGGAGATCGAAATAACAGGCGGCAAACCATGGACATGCCGGTGCCGGGAGCTAATCTGATGCCACATGCGAATCGCGATTTCATTCTTCACATTTCTGTTGCATGCGGTCTGCCTCAGTACGGCCAGCGCGCAGGACAAACCTTTGGATGCCAAGGCGGCGAAAGCGGCGTTCGATAAAGCTGATCACGCCCTAAACGCAGCCTGGGCTGCGGCCAAGCAGGCGCTGCCGGAAGGTGAGTTTAACAAGCTCAAGGAAGACCAGCGCGCCTGGGTGGAATACCGCGATTACCTCGCCCGCTCGCCGATGTACACCGGCGCGGATGCTCAGGGAGAGCTGGCGTTGGATTCGCCGGAATATCTGGAGGCCGCCGCGGGCCTTGAGAACATGCGCTCTGAGTGGCTCAAAGGTTTGATTCACGATTGGAAAGACGAAACTTTGACCGGCGAATGGACCGACAGCTACGGCGGCAGCATTGAGGTCGTGGAGCGCGAGGGGCATCTGCATTTCATCATCCAGTGCGTGCGCGGCCCCACCTCGCATGTGGGCGGGCTTTCGGGCATTGCGGCATGGAATTCAAACATCGGCTGGTTCAGCGACAAGGGCCGGGACAAAGAAAAGACCGATGAGACCAATCTCAGCTTTATCCTTCGCGACAAGAAGCTCGAAGTCATTGGTGCGAATACCGGCTACTATCATGGTGCACGCGCTTATTTTGATGGCAGCTATGTCAAAGTGAAAGCACTGGACGCAAAGGCGCAGGCGAAGATTGTCAAAGCCGCGAAATCAGGCGACCTGCCGGAAGAATAAACTCAAACTACGAACTCATCATGCACGCCGCCGGCCCCAAAAATCCGCTTCATGGCATCACACTCCAAATGATTGTCACGCAGCTCGTTGAACACTACGGCTGGGAGATGCTCGGCCGGATGATTCCGATCAACTGCTTCAACTGGCAGCCCAGCATCAAGTCCAGCCTCGTCTTCCTCCGCCGCACGCCGTGGGCGCGTGAGAAGGTGGAGGCCCTTTACATTGATTCACTGCCGGATATGCAGCCGCAGCTGCAAACAGAAGAAGATGCCCCGCCAGCCGCCCAAGGTGATGCCGCTTCTCCAGACCTCCAAGACGCAGCGGACTCATGACCATCGGATAGGTGAAACGGGGTCGGGAGACCCCGTCGCCTTGGTCGTTCTACAGCCGCTCCACATGCTTCAAATGATCTGGCGGCGGATGGTTGGCATCCACGTCATGGATTTCCACCACACGGCCGTCGTCCATGTTGGCGATGCGGTTGGCGTGGTGAAAGATGCGGTTGTCGTGTGTCACGATCAGCACCGCGCGATCTTTGCCGCGCGCCACGTGTTCGAAGAGTTCCATGACCACGTGGCCGTTCTTCGCGTCCAGTGCGGCGGTGGGTTCGTCGCAGATGATTAGCTGCGGCTCATGCACCAGCGCACGGGCGATGGCCACGCGCTGCTGCTGCCCGCCGGAAAGCTGTGAGGGGCGGTTTTTGCAGCGGTCTCCCAGCCCCACCTGATCCAAAACTTCCTTCGCCCGCTTTTCCGCCTTGGATGCTCCCACGCCTTGAATCAGCAGCGGCACGCTCACGTTTTCCGCGCAGGTCAGCGTTGGGATGAGATTGAAGGACTGGAAAATGAAACCGATGTGCCGCGAGCGGAAACGCGTGATCGCCGCCATGGACATCTTGCGCAGATCATGGCCAAACACGGTCAGCTCCCCTGCATCCGCCTTCAGGGTGCCGGCGATGATGCTGATGAGCGTCGTTTTGCCACAGCCTGAAGGACCCACCAGCATGGTGATGTCCCCACGGCGCACTTCCAGATCAATCTCCTTCAGCACCTGCAGCCTGGAGCCTCCATCGCCAAAGCTTTTGGAAATGCCCTTCACATGTGCTGCGAGCTGGGTGGTTTCAGGGGAGGTCATTACGTGGGGATTCTACGCAGTCTTGATGCCTGCGGTTGCCTTTCAGTTCAAGTCAGGAGTGCACCCAAGGCCAATGATGAACTGAAGGGCTTGAAACTTTCGCTGCTTTCCGGTTGTTTACTGCGCTCCCATTCCACCTATGAAGTATCGCACCCTGATGTCACTCCTCGCCCTCGTCGCTTGCTCCGCTGGAGCCCAGGCTGTGCCGCCCAAGGCCCCGAAGCTTGTTGTCGCGATTCTGGTGGATCAGCTGCGCTACGACTATCTGGACCGCTTTCACCGCCAGTTTGTCGAAGGTGGGTTTCGCGAGCTCACGGACAAGGGCGCCTTCATGACCTTCGCCCAGTACAATTATTATCCCACTGTCACCGCACCGGGACATGCGAGCTTCTTCAGCGGCAGTTCGCCGATGATGCACGGGGTCATCGGCAATGACTGGTTTGACAAGCGCAGCGGCGCAATGATGTACTGCGTGGAGGATCCCAGTGTGACGGGCGTGGGTACTGCGCCGGATGCGAAGGCAGGGAAGATGTCGCCGCGCAATTTCATCGGCGCTACTGTGGCGGATCAAATGCGGCTGCACTGGGGCTCCAAGGTGGTCAGCATGTCCGTGAAGGATCGCGGGGCCATCCTGCCCGCCGGGAAAAAGCCCACGGGGGCCTATTGGTTTGAGTCAGCCACAGGAAATTTCATCACCAGCAGCTACTATGAGAAGGAGCTGCCGGCCTGGGTGAAGGCTTTTAACGACAGCAAGAGGCCGGATGCCTTTGTGGGGCAGACCTGGGACCGGCTGCTGGATGACAAGCAGTATTCCGTGCCGGATGCGGCAGCGGGCGAATCCCATCTGGCCGGTGAAACGACCAGCACCTTTCCGCACAAGGTGATCAAGGAAGAGGCGGAAGGTTATGAGCCGATTCTCTCCACTCCGTTTGGCAATCAGCTTCTGGCTGAGTTCGCGAAAGCGGCCATCGAAGGGGAAAAACTTGGGCAGGGGACACGGCCAGATTTGCTCTGTGTTTCGTTTTCCTCCATCGACTACTGCGGCCACAAGTTTGGACCCTATTCGCAGGAGGTGCAGGACATCACTTTGAGGCTGGACCGGCAGTTGAAGGAGCTCTTTGCCTACCTCGACAAAAAGGTGGGGCTGGCCAATGTGGTGATGGTGCTTACCGCCGACCATGGCGTGGCTCCGAATCCTGAAAATGCGAAGGAGCAGGGACTGGATGGCGGCCGCCCGCCCGTCGCTGACATGCTCGGAGAGTTGCAGACCAAGGTGGTGGAACACTTCGGAGCGGGACGTTACTTTTTGTCTGCCAAAGGCAGTCTGAAGCCACGGCTGGTGGATGGAAACCTCTACTATGACCACGCTGTCTTGGAGGAGAAGAAACTGGCTCCCGAGACGCTCACTGCTTTCATTCGTGAGTGGGCGCTTTCCACGGGCGTGTTTCATGCCGTGTATGGCCGTGAGCAATTGCTGGAAGGCCGCGCCCCGGGCGTGATCGGCCAGCGCATTGCCAATGGGTTCAATGGCGAGCGCAGCGGCGATGCGGTGCTGATTCTCAAGCCGTGGCTGATTGCGGGCACAGGGAAAGCGGCGACGGGGACGACGCATGGTTCGCCTTTCTCGTATGACACGCACATTCCCATCATCTTTTACGGTGCGCCCTTCAAGGCGGGACGCTATGCGGATGAGTTCAGCATTACTGATCTTGCGCCGACGCTTTCAGCGGGGCTGGGGATTCAGGAGCCGCCGGTGTGCATGGGGAAGCCGCTGGTCCGGGTGCTGAAGTGACGCGGGCACTCATGCCCGCAGGGGAAAGGTGCAGAACGCTCGTTGCAGGCATGAGTGCCTGCATCACTCAACTCTTTGCAAAAACTTCCCAGTCACACTCTTTTCATTCGCTGCCACCTGCTTCGGTGTTCCCGTTGCAAGTATATAACCACCCTTCGTTCCACCGCCGGGGCCGAGGTCGATGATCCAGTCGGCGCAGCGGATGACATCGATGTGGTGCTCGATGACGATGAGGGTGTTGCCGGCATCACGCAGGCGGAGGAGGACGCCGAGGAGGGTTTGGATGTCGGCGCTGTGGAGGCCGGTGGTGGGTTCGTCGAGGACGTAGAGGGTGCGGCCGGTGCTGCGTTTGGCGAGTTCGGCGCTGAGCTTGATGCGCTGGGCTTCACCACCGGAGAGGGAGGCTCCACTCTGGCCGAGGCGGATGTAGCCGAGACCGGTTTCTTCCAGCGTGCGCAGTTTGGGGCCGATGCTGGTGCTTCGATCAAAGAAGCGCACGGCTTCGCTGACGGTCATATCCAGCACGTCGGCGATGTTCTTGCCTTTGAAGGTCACTTCGAGGGTTTCTGCGCCATAGCGGCGGCCTTTGCAGGATTCGCAGGTGACATAGACATCGGCGAGGAAGTGCATGTCGATCTTGATCACGCCATCGCCTTCGCATTTTTCACAGCGACCGCCGGGGGTGTTGAAGCTGAAGCGCCCGGCATCGTAGCCGCGCATGCGGGCCAGCGGCAGTTGCGCGAAGAGTTCGCGGATGGGGCCAAAAGCGCCGGTGTAGGTGGCGGGATTGGAGCGCGGGCTGCGGCCGATGGGCGACTGATCAATGACCACGACTTTGTCGAGCTGCTCCAGGTCGGTGATTTTTTCGTGTGCGCCGGGGATGTCCTTGGCATCGTAAAAGTGGCGGCGCAGCGCGCGCATGAGGATGTCATCGACGAGGGTCGATTTGCCGCTGCCGGAGGGGCCGGTGACGCAGGTGAAGCTGCCGAGTGGGAAAGCGGCGGTGACGTTGCGCAGGTTGTGCTCGGTGGCGCCGTGGATGGTTAGGGAGTGCTTGGAGCGCGGTCCCAGGGACTCTGTGAGCAGGGTTTGGGGCAGTGCTTTCGCCTCGATGCGAACGCGGCCGCTCAAGTAGCCGCCGGTGATGGAATTTGGATTCGCGGCGATCTCTGCGGGCGTGCCCTGTGCGGTGATCTTGCCACCGAGTTGTCCGGCGCCGGGACCGAGTTCGATGATGTAGTCTGCGGCTCGCATGGTGGCCTCGTCATGCTCCACGACGAGCACGGTGTTGCCGAGATCACGCAGGCGCAGGAGGGTTTGAATGAGGCGCTCGTTGTCGCTGGGATGCAGGCCGATGCTGGGCTCGTCCAGCACATAGAGCACTCCTGCGAGTCCGGCACCGATCTGCGAGGCGAGGCGAATGCGCTGCATCTCGCCGCCGGAGAGAGTGCCACTTTCGCGGTTCAGAGCGAGGTAGCCGAGGCCGACCTGCTCCAAAAACTCGATGCGTTTGGAGATCTCGCGCTGGAGCTCACCGACGTAGGCTTTCTGCTGCTCAGTTACTTCCAGTTCACGCATCCACAGCAAGGCGTCGCGGGTTTGCAGCGCGGTGAAGTCGTGGATGTTCAGGTCTTTGTCCTGAGCACGCAGCTTGACCGCCAGCGATTCCGGCTTCAACCGCATGCCCCCGCAGGTCACGCAGGGTTGTGGATTCATCAGGCGCGAGAGCGCGGCGCGGAGGACATCGCTTTCGGCGTTTTGATACATGCGGGCGATTTCAGGCAGCAGTCCTTCGAAGGGCTTGGCGACGCTGCGTTTGTTCTCGGTCTTCTTCCAGCCGGTGCTGATGGGCGCAGCGCCGGTGCCATGGAATAGCGCGTGTTTGAAGTCCTGAGGGAGGTCTTGAAACGGAACGTCCATCGCTGCGCCGAAGTGCTTGGCCAGGGCCTCGATGCTTTGATTGAAAATCTGCTTCACCTTCGGGTGGCGTGCCCACCAGGCTTTGATCGCGCCATCGTTCAGCGATTTGGACTCGTCCGGCACCAGCAGGGTGGGATCTGGCGTGGGCGTGGTGCCGGTGCCTTCGCAGACGGGGCAGGCGCCTAGGTGGGTGTTGAAGGAGAAATGTTGCGGCGTGAGGCGCTCGATCACGTAGCCGGTGCGGGGATTGGCAAAGGCGGTGGTGTAGCTGAGGATTTCCTCGCTGCCGTCGAGGTTTACGAGGAACTGCACCTCGCGCTCGTTCCAGTGCAGGGAGCTTTCGATGGCCTCCATGAGGCGCTGGCGGGAGTCCGCACGGACGACGAGGCGGTCGATGACGATCTGCACCTGCTGTGTTTCGGCGTCCTCCAGCTTGAGTGAATCCTCCAGCTCCGCCACGGTGCCGTTCAGGCGCACGCGGACGAAGCCCTGGCGTTTGAGCTTCTCAAATAAGGTCCGGGTGTCCGCGCCGCTGGCCGGTGGCTGGGGGGAGAGGACCATGATGCGGGTGCCTTCACCCAGAGCCAGCACTTTGTCGGCGATCTCCGGCGGGGTGCTGCGGTGCAGCTTTTCACCGGTGTTCGGATCGTAGGGCTGGCCTGCCACGGCGTAGAGGACGCGGAGGTAGTCGTAAATCTCCGTCACGGTGGCGATGGTGCTGCGCGGATTCGGGTTCGAGTGCACTTGCTCGATGGCCACCGCCGGGGACAGGCCCTCGATGAAATCGACGTCCGGCTTCTGCATCTGGCCGAGAAACTGTCGGGCGTAGGCCGAGAGGCTCTGCACATAGCGGCGTTGGCCCTCGGCAAAGAGCGTGTCGAACGCCAGCGACGACTTTCCGCTGCCGCTGACGCCGGTCAGGACCACGAGTTGGTGCCGCGGGATGTCCACGTCGATGTTTTGGAGGTTGTGCTGCCGTGCACCTCGCACGCGGATCACGTCTTTAGGCATGGGGCTACACAAGCCGCGTGGGGCAGGAGAGATCAAGCCCAAGAAAACCCCGGCTGGCCCGTTTCCAGAATGGTGCATGAGGGCGGTTGATTATTTCCGGCCTCTCTCCTAGACTCCCCCACTGTCATGAAACCTCTTATTGTCATCGCCCTGGCCATCGCCGTCGGTTACGTCTCCTACGAGTATGTGTATCCGCCTTTTGCTGATGCCATGAAGTTCACCAAGCACGTTCCCAAAAAAGAGGAGCCCAAGCAGGAGATCGTCGTCGCCCCCGCGCCGAAGCCGGTCAAAAAGGAGCCGAAGATCGTCATGGAGGCGCCTGCGCCGAAGCCGGAGATGAAGCCCGAGGAGCCGAAGCCTGAGATGCCCAAGGTCCCCGAGCCGCCGCCGGTGGATCCGAATGCTTTCGTCGCTCCAGTTTTCCCACCCGTGGATGAGGTGACCCAGAACTGGGCGGTGGTGCCAAAAGGCTTCTTCAACACGCCGAAGCAGGTGACCATGAAGAAGGACCTCGAACTGAAGATGCAGATGGGCAAGGCCACTGCTGCCACCACCTTCAAGTCGGGCACTAAAATTTTCGTCATGGGCCAGGAAGGGACCAACCTTGTGGTGGGAGCCTCCGCAGGTTCTCCGATGCGAGGCCTCGTCGCCATGGATGAAACCGACTTCAAAGAGGTTTTCACCGCCGCCTATGAGCAGGTGAAGGTCGTCCAGACCGAAAACGCCCGCAAAGCCCACGAATACCGTCTGGCCGCCGCTGAGCGCGCTAAAAACGCCCCCGCCGCCCCTGCAGGTGGCGGCAGTGCCAGCAACGACAAGCCCACCAAAGCTGCCGACGGCACCTATCCGCTGCTCCTTGCCAGCATGAAGGCTGGCGAGGTCACCGAAATCAAGCCCGACAACATCAAGTCCTGGAGCGATCCCACGCAGGAAAAAATCGATGGCACTGAATTCTGGACTGTGAACGTGAAATACGAAACGCAGACCATGTTCGGCAAGTTCGAGACCGAAGCCCAGGCCCGCATCAAAAACGGCCGGGTGGAGAAGTGGGTCTACACCGGCTCCGGTGAAGTGGTGCCGTAAACCTGCAGAGGACAGATCCGATGGTGATTTTTCTTGCCATCATCGGGCTTATGGCGGGCATCGCTCTCGCATCGTATCTTTACGTGAAGAAGCATGGGACTTCGCGGGCAAGCCGCAGCAATGACCCTAACGAGCACTGGGATGATACTATTGCCAGTGAGGAGCTAAACGACTTTGACGCGGGAGCTGATGGGGACTGACCGAAGCCGTTGATTTCTTCCGTAGTCACGCCTTGAGGTGGGCAAGTCTCGTGCATGTTGCCGGCGCCAGGTTCCCGCTTGCCCTCTTGAATCCTTGACTCTGCCTCCTCTCTTGGCACGTAAACTTACCCGATGAAGATCATCCGCCATACCGATCCCGACTATTCCACCGCTGCCGCCGCCCTCAACCGCCGTGCTGAGGCCAGCGATGCCGTGCGTGAAGTCGTCGCGGGTGTCATCAAGGCCGTGCGTGAGCGCGGTGATGCCGCCGTGCTTGAACTCACGGAGAAATATGACGGAGCGAAGCTCGCCGCTGAGCAAATGCGCGTTCCGCAGGCGGAACTGGAGGCTGCCTGGGAGTCTGCTGACCCCACTTTCAAGCGCGCCCTTGAATCCTCTCACCGCAACGTGTCGTCCTTCGCTCAGCGCAGCATGCGCCAGGGCTGGGAATTCACCAATGAGCAGGGTGCCAAGGTCGGCGAAGTCTTTCACCCCTTCGAGCGCGTGGGCTGCTACGTGCCGGGCGGCACCGCGCCGCTGGTTTCCACCTCCATCATGACAGTCGCCATCGCCGCTGCGGCTGGCGTGCCAGAGATCGTCGTCTGCACCCCCTGCGGACGCGACGGCACGGTCAACCCGGGGCTGCTGGCTGCCTTGAAGCTCGCGGGGGCCACCGAAGTCTATAAAATCGGCGGGTCGCAGGCCATTGCGGCGCTGGCTTTTGGCACCGACACGATTCGTCCAGTGGTCAAAATCTTTGGTCCCGGAAACAGCTACGTGGTCGAGGCCAAGCGCCAGAGCTTTGGTGTCGTCTCCATTGATCTGCTGCCTGGCCCAAGCGAAGTGCTCATCCTCGCTGACAAGTCTGGCAATCCTGCCTTCATCGCTGCGGACATCCTCGCGCAGGCTGAGCATGGCAAGGACAGCATGGCGGGTTTCCTCACTGACGATGCCGCACTGCTTGATGCCGTCGTCGCGCAGGTCGGTGAGCAGTCTCAAACACTCAGCCGTCAGGCCCAGTTGACACCGGTGCTGGAGAAAGGTGTCTTTCTCATGCTCGTCCCCAGCTTGGAAGACGGAGCGCGTCTGGCGAACGACTTTGCCCCCGAGCATCTGACGCTCATCACCACGCGTGAAGACGCCATCCTGCCGCTCATTCGCACGGCGGGTGCCATCTTCCTGGGAAATCATTCCCCGGTCGCCGTCGGCGATTTCCTTGCGGGTCCCAGCCACACGCTGCCCACCGGCGGCTCAGGCAAATCGTTTCCTGGCATCACGGCGGACATGTTCCAGCGCCGCACGAGCATCATTCGTCTGGATCGCGAAAGCTGTGCCAAGTCCGACCCCATTGTCAGCGCGATCAGCGCAGTTGAGGGGCTTGATGCGCACGCTCGTTCGGTGTCCATTCGTGCCTCATGAACCATCGTCTCTGCCTCATCGCCCTGCTGCTCGTTGCCTGTGGCAAGGAAGCGCCTCAGCCTGAGGCCAAAGCCAAAACTGCGGCAGCGACTTCCAAGCCGGTTCCTGAGAAAAAGCTGCCTTCAGTTCCGCAAGGCAAGCTTCCCAAGATGGACCCTGAAAAGGCGAAGTTCATTGCGGTGCCCAGCACGCCAAAAGATCCAGAGCTCAAGAAGGTCGAAAAGCCTGCGGCAGAAACGAATAAGGCTGCCGCACCTGCTGCGACCAAGCCTGCTGAGCAGGCTGTGCCTGAGATCAAGAAAGCCGAAGTGCCTGCGGCCAAACTGTAGGGCGGGCGGGAATGCCTGAACTCAATCACACAGGCACGCGGATCTCCAGCCACTGACTTTCCGCATCTGCCGGCTTCACCAGACGCGCTGAGGAGGCGAGGGTGGCGGGAACGAGGGCGAAGTCTCCAGCTTTGAGAGTCGTGCCGTCGACGGTGATCTTGCCGCTGACGACGGCGATGGTGAGGCTTTCGCCGGGGACACCTGCCTGCTTTGAGCCACTGAGCACTTTGACGTTGAAATACTCGCAGTTCACAAGCGTGCCGTTGGACTGGACTTGCTGCACGCCGGGCTCGAAATCCGTGAAGTCGATGCTCTGCATGGACTCCTGCACATGCAGCGCGCGCGGTTTGCCATCCAGCCCCACACGGTTCCAGTCGAAGACACGATACGTCGTGTCGCTGTTCTGCTGGATTTCATAGATCAGCAATCCTGCGCCGATGGCATGGACACGACCACTTGGGATGAAAAGGCAGTCGCCCGTGCGTGCCTCGATCACATGCACCACGTCGGCCACTGTGCCGTTTTGCAGCGCGGTTTCGAAATCCGCGCGCGTAGCTCCCGGCTTCAGACCGGCGTAGATCTTCGCACCCGGATCCGCATGGGCGATGTACCACATCTCAGTCTTCGGCTCGCCTTTCAATTCCTCGGCCATGCTCGCGGGCGGATGCACCTGGATCGAGAGATCGTCGCAGGCATCGAGAATCTTCATCAGCAGCGGGAAAGTGGGGCTGGTGGATTTTAGCAGCGCTTTGCCAAACACAGCCTCGCGGTGGTGCGTCCACAGCTCATGCAGAGTCACGCCTTCCGCCGTTACACTCGGTGCCTCGGGGCGGTCGCACACCGTCCAGGCTTCGCCAAAAGGCGTGGTGGCATCCGGCAGGGTGGCACCCAGCAGGGTTTCCATGCGACGGCCACCCCAGACGCGGCTTTGATAAATGGGTGTGAATCGAATGAGGTGATTAAATTTCATGTGATCATAATCAACCACAGCCTGCGTTGACGCTCTACCTCGAACTCGCCAGAATGCCCGCCGTGAACCAAATTGAAGCCCCCTTTATTGACACTCTGAAGGAAATCTTATCACCCGAACGGGTGCTGACCTCTGCTGAAGACATTGTGCCCTACAGTTTCGATGGCACCGCTGCCCTCAAACAGCGTCCCGGTGCCGTCGTCTTCCCGCTGACCGCCGAGGAAGTGTCCGAATGCGTCAAGCTCGCCCGCAGAAGCAATGTTCCCGTCGTCACCCGAGGCTCCGGCACCGGATTGAGTGGTGGCAGCGTGCCGCTGTCTGGCTGTCTGGTGATCTGTCTGGTGAAGATGGACAAGATCATCGAAGTCGATGAGAAAAATCTCACGCTGCGTGCGCAGAGCGGCGTTATCACCAAGGAGATCGACGACGCCGCCGCGAAGGTTGGCTTGTTTTATCCGCCTGACCCTGGCTCGATGAAAATCTCCACCATTGGCGGCAACGTGGCCGAAAACTCCGGCGGCCTGCGAGGGCTCAAGTATGGTGTCACACGCGATTATGTCATGGGCATCGAGGTGGTGCTGCCCGACGGCACTCTCACTTTCCTTGGGAACAAGTGCGTCAAAGACGTGGCGGGTTATTCGATGAAGGACCTGTTTATCGGCAGCGAGGGCACGCTGGGCATCATCACTGAGGTCATTCTGAAAGTGCTGCCGCGCCCCAAGGCGCGCAAAACGATGCTGGCGCTGTACGATTCAATGGATGCTGCCGCCAAGACGATCTCAGCCATTATCGCCGCCAAGATCATTCCCTGCACGCTGGAGTTTCTTGATCGCGTCACGGTGCAGTGCGTGGAAGATTATGCCAAAATTGGTCTGCCTACCGATGTGGAAGCGCTCGTGCTGATGGAGACCGACGGCCATCCGGTTGTCGTCGAAGAAGAAGCCGCGCAGATGATGGCGCTCGCCACCGCCAATGGTGCGCGCGATGTGCGCGCCGCTGCGGATGAAGCCGAAGGCGCGAAGCTCGCCGCCGCCCGCCGCAATGCTTTCTCCGCGCTCGCCCGCGTGCGCCCCACCACCATCCTCGAAGACGTGACGGTGCCGCGCAGCGAGCTCGCCACAATGGTCGCCTTTATCGACAGCGTGGCGAAGAAACACAAGCTGCAGATCGGCACCTTCGGCCATCTGGGCGATGGCAACCTGCACCCCACCTTCCTCACCAATGAACGCGATCACGAGGAGATGCACCGCATTGAAATCGCGCTCGAAGAAATCGTCGATGAAACCATCCGCCTCGGCGGTACTGTTACTGGTGAGCACGGAGTCGGCCTCGCCAAAAAAGCCTTCCTCAGACGCCAGCTTGGCGAAGGCAGCTTCGAACTCATGCGAAGCATCAAACAAGCCCTCGATCCCCAGGGCCTGCTGAACCCCGGGAAGATTTTTGATCCGAGGAACTGATCATGCCATCTGCCAATCTTCTCAAATCCATCGACTACTCCGTGCTGCAGCAGTGCATGCACTGCGGCATGTGCCTGCCCACTTGTCCCACCTACGTCGAGACGAAGCTGGAACGAAACAGCCCACGTGGCCGCATCTCGCTCATGCGTGCGGTGGCGGACGGCGAGCTCGAGGTTTCCAAGGCGCTCTCCGACGAGATGTACTACTGCCTCGGCTGTCTCGCATGCCAGACCGCATGCCCGGCGGGAGTGAACTACGCCGAGCTGTTTGAGACGGCGCGTGCTGAAGTCGAGCAGGCGCAGGTGAATGATGGCATGCAGCGCGGTTTCTGGCGCTGGCTCTCGCTGAACGTCATTTTCATGCGGCCCTGGTTGCTGCGTTTGATCGGGCGCGTGCTTTACATCTATCAAAGCACCGGGCTGGAAAAGCTGATGCGCAAGGTGCGTTTCTTCGGGCTCATGCCGTCCTCGCTGAAAAAGCTGGAGCCGCAGACGCCGAAGATCGCGGAGAAATTTTCCGATGACCTGATCTGGCCGGAGGAAGTGCCGCAGCAGAGCAAAGGCTACCGCGTCGGTTTGCTCACGGGTTGCATTCAGGATCTCGCGTTTTCGAACATCAATCGCGACACTGCGGATGTCTTGCTGGCGAACGGCTGCGAAGTCATCACTCCGCGCTCTCAAAGTTGCTGCGGATCGTTGCACGCGCACAATGGTGAACTTGAACTCGCGCGAGAACTCGCCCGCAGGCAGATCGACAGCTTTGATCTCGACGAACTCGATGCCATCATCACCAATGCTGGCGGCTGTGGATCGCATTTGAAGACTTATGGTCATCTGCTGCATGATGATCCTTTCTATGCGGAAAAAGCAAAGCAGTGGGACAAGAAGGTGAAGGACATCCACGAATGGCTGGTGCAGATCCGCTTCCGTAAACCCACCGCAGGTGCCGGTGTGGGGGAGGTGACGTATCATGAAAGCTGCCACCTTTGCCATGGTCAGAAGGTCGTGTCACAGCCTAGGCAGATTCTGAACAGCATTCCGGGACTTGTGTTCAAGGAGTTGCCGGAGTCGAACTGGTGCTGCGGCAGCGCGGGCATTTACAACATCACCCAGCCCGAGCAGAGCCAGAAGTTGCTGGACCGCAAAGTCGCGAACCTGCGTCAGGCTGGGGCCCCTGTGGTTGCCACGAGCAATCCTGGATGTCATTTGCAGATCGCCAATGGGCTGCGCGCTTGTGGCAGTCATCCGTGCCATGAAGTGACGCAGCCGGTGACTTTGCTGGCGCAGGCGTATCGTGCCGAGTCCGCTGCTGAAATTGCTTCGTAACACGGTGTGGGAATCTTTTGATTCCCACCGGGGTCAGGAGACCCCGACCCTTGATAAACCCAATCCCCTATGGAACTCGACCTCACCGGCCCGCTGCGCGAAGACGCTTACATGATTCTCGCCGGACTCGTCACTCCGCGTCCGATTGCTTTGACGACCACCGTCGACCTCGAAGGACGTGTGAATGCGGCGCCGTTCAGTTTCTTCAATGTGCTGGGCGATTCTCCGCCCATCGTCGGTCTTTGTCCTGGAGATCGCTCTGCCGGTGTGCCGAAGGACACCGCGCGCAACATTCGCCTGACGCATGAGTTTGTGGTGAACCTGGTGGATGAAGCGCTCGCCGAGAAGATGAATCTCTGTGCGGCCACTCTGCCGCCGGGTGAGAATGAATTGCTGCATGCGGGGCTCACCGCCGTGCCGAGCAGTGTGGTCAAACCGCCGCGTATTGCGGAAGCGCCTGTCAGCTTTGAATGCCGAAGCCACAGCATCATCGAGATCGGCGACAACCGCCTGATCATCGGTGAGGTGCTGCGCGTTCACGTGCGCGATGGTATTCTGGATCCTGAGACGTGGCTGGTGAAGCCTGAGAATTATCATCCCATCGGCCGTATGCAGAGTCCCAACTGGTACTGCCGCACGCGGGACATGTTTGAGCTGAAGCGGCCGAAGTGAGATAGGGGAATCAGGAACTCTATTCGGTTCCTGAATTCCTGCCTTCCTCATTCAAAATCAGCCTCACTTCGTCGGCACCCACTGCGCTGCATCAATGATCACATGGCCCTTCGTGCCTTCGTTGCGGATTTCGAGCCAGCTGGTTTTGCCTTTTTCAAAGCGGTAGGTGCCCAGAGGCAGCAGCACATCTTTCTCGGGAGCCTTCTTCTTCTGATCTACGATCACCGTGGCCTCGCCATCGGCGTGATGGATGATGACGGGGACCTTGTCCGCACGATTCGCCAGCGCAGTGTAAGTAATGGCCACGCGATACTGGCCTGTGGCAGGCAGGTTGGGGGTGAAGCGGGCTTTCTGCTCGCCTTTGGCGGTGTCTCCATCGTGGCGATAGCCTTCTCCTACAAAGCCCGGTGTGGTGTGGCCTTCGGATGTGAAGCCGGTGAGTTCGGCTTCGCTGTCGTCGACGACAATGCCTCCGAGCTTTTCCTTGCTGATCGAGACATGTTCCGGCATCGGCGGTGATTCGAAGTCGAGCATCTGGCCATCGGCGAGGAGCTTCTCCTTGAGCTTGGCGAGGTCGATCTGCTGCAGGTTCTTGCCGGAGTCGATGGCGATGACGGCGGCGGTGGCGGCGCTCTGGCCCATGACCATGAAGACGGGCTCCATGCGGATGCTGCCGTAGGCGATGTGCGTGGCACTCAGGCAGACGGGCACGAGGAGGTTGGTGCATTCCTCAGCCTTCGGCGTGATGCTGCGGTAGCTGATGGGGTAGGGGCGGGTGCCGATCTGGATGTCGCCTTCATTGCGTACAAAACCTTCCTTGGTGATGTAACGCTGCACGTTGTGGGAGTCCATGTTGTAGGCACCCATGCCGACACTGTCCTCCACGATCTCGCGGCGTTTGCAGTTCTTCTCGCTCATGACGTAGCCGCCGATCATGCGGCGTGCCTCGCGCACGTAGAGCTGGCGGGGCCAGTTGCCGTTGTCTTTGAATTCATCCTTGGCCAGACCCAGTTTCTGGAAGGCGGTGCGCATTTTTTCAGGCACGCGTGGATGATGAGCGTAGGTCCACATGAGGCCTTTTTGCCAGTCTTCGTGGGCTTTCCAAATCTTCGCGCGGGTTTCGTAGTCGGCGTCTGGGTAATCAAAATTCTGGCCGATGAAGTCGGTGCTGATGGCGAAGTTGTTGTTCGTGTCCGTCTTGCGGTTCGGCATCCAGGTGGGGGCCCAGGAGATGCGCTCGTCACCGGCTTCGACATTGCGCAGGGCCAGTTCGAACCATTTCTCATCATAATTGGCCGGCTTTTCCCAGTCTCGGCGGTTTTCCGGCACGTCGGTGGTGCACATGCGGAAGTTGTAGGCCTGCAGCTTGCGGTCGCCGCTTTCATCTTCGCCGATGTCACCGGGATCAATGCCGGGCAGCACGCCGCTCTTCGGATCGCCGGGCACCACGTAGGGATCGACGTTCTTGGTGAACTGATGATGGATGGTTTTGACCTTTTGCACGCCGTTGATCGTCTCGCCAAACTGCGCATTCGGCTCGCGGCCCACGGCGTAGCTCACGCCGGCCTTGGCCATCAAGTCGCCCTCATAGGTGGCGTCGATGAACATCTTCCCTTCAAAGGAACGGCCGCTCTCCATGAGGATCTTTGTGATGCGAGTGCCCTCTTTGACCACGCCCTTTTTTAAATCGAGGCGCTCGCTGAAAACCACGGTGACCTTGTCTTTCACGGTGGCCAGCATGGTGTCGTAGATTTCCGTCGCGACATGCGGCTCGAAGGTCCACATGGTGTCTTCGCTGCCGGTGTTGCCGTGCTGCTTTTTGGCAAAGTATTCCTCACGCGTCTGGTGCCGCCACTTGGCCGGGTCGTTGTAATACTTGAAGACGTTGGCGTAAAACTCCCGCGACATGCCGCCGATGGCCTTCTTGTTGCCGATGTCCGTGGCGCCGAGCCCGCCGGTGGTCAGGCCGCCGAGAAACTTCGTGGGTTCGATGAGGACGGCGGTTTTGCCCATGCGTGCCGCTTGGATGGCCGCCGTGATTCCTCCGGAGGAGCCGCCATAGACGACGATGTCATACGAATCTGCCGCCCCGAGCGGGGAAACGGCGGCGAGCGTAGCAAGCAGAAGGGCAGGGAAGAGCTTCATGGTGGGCTGGCAACCAGCCGCAGCATGGGTTTTTTGCAACTGCCGGGATGCAATCTGAGATGTAGCGGAAATATAATCGAATAGTTCGATAAAGGGCGCGTCAGAGTGCAGGACAAGATTCACATCACCACCTCATGAAGACTTCCCTCGTTCGCACGCTGACCTTTGGAACCCTGCTGCTGACATTCTCCCTGACATCCTGCGCTGATCCCTACGGGTATGGCTACGGAGGGGGCGGCTACGGTGGATACAATCAAGGCTATGGCGGTGGCGGCGGCTATGGCCGCTCCTCGGCAGGCGGCACCGTTGCAGGCGCTCTCATTGGTGCTGGCGCTGGTGGGATCATTGGCAACCAGCGCCATCGGGGCCTGGAAGGAGCCGCCATCGGCGGCGTCCTCGGTGCCCTAGCTGGCAGCATGCTGAGCAATAACCAGCGTCAGTATCCCCAGCAAGGTTACGGTCAGCCGAATTACAACCAGCCTTATGGCCAGCAGAGCTGCCCGCCACAGAATGGCTATGGCTATGGCCAGCAGCCAAACTACGGCTACGGCCAGCAGTCCAGTTACTACCCCGGCAATTCCTATGGCCAGCAGCCCGGCAATAATCCCTACGCCTTCGGCAACTGGCAGTAAAATGGCCCACGCAGCGAGGATTTGAATTATTGAGGCCTCTCCGGCTGAGATTTTTCATCCACCCTTGATGCCCGCCCACTCTGCTGTCTCCGATTCTGCCTTCCCACTCCCGGACCTTCCACTGCATGCTGGTGGCAAAATGAAGATTGGGTGAAGTCTTCAATCTTGGTGGTGGTCAACCCGCGATGGCCTTCATCGGCGATCAGGTCCGCAACATCGTCTGGACGCGGATTTTGGCCATGTGGCTGTTCGGCAAGTGATCAAATATCAAACGACACCGTCTCACGTGAGCGCTCCTTGGCGATGATCTGCGCCACGGTGTGCTCCGCAAACCACTGCGCCACCTGGTCGCGCAGGCCGCTGAAGACCTGTCCCAGCGCATCCTGATCTGCCCCCGGGATGGGATCAAACGGGCCGTCAAACAGCGTCACCACCTCTCCAATCGTGATTCGGGCCGGATGGGTCACGAGCTGATAGCCGCCGCCCACGCCGCGTTTGCTGCGCAGCAGGCCGCCGTTTTTCAGGGCCAGCAGGATCTGCTCCAGAAACTTCAGGGGGATGTGCTCCTTGCTGGCCAGATCCTGGATGGAGAAGTTCGTGCCCTCGCGTTCACGCCCCATCGCCACGAGGGCGCGGAGGGCGTATTCGGCTTTTTTGGAGAGCTTCATCAGGGGGCGTTATCGAACATCAAACGACCGCCGGTGCAAACTGCGATTTGCTGCCGGAGCGTTTCCGCGTCATTCATCGTCCCTTCCACTGCATGAGCGACGATTTTTTTGCTTCTCCGCCCCCTGAACCGCTACGTGCGGGTGCAGCGGTGCATCATGCAGGCGCGCCGCTGGCCTCGCGCATGCGGCCGCGCACGCTGGAGGAGTATGCGGGACAGCAGCACATTCTGGCAGAGGGCAAGCTGCTGCGCCGTGCGGTGCAGGCGGATCGCTTTTCCTCGCTCATCCTCTACGGGCCGCCCGGTGTGGGCAAGACGACGCTGGCGCACATCATCTCTCAGGAGACTAAATCTCGCTTCGTCACGCTCAGCGGCGTGGAGAGCAGCGTGGCTGACATCCGCAAGGAGGCGGAGAATGCCGGGCATCACATCAGGCTCTACAACAAGACGACCATCCTCTTTGTGGATGAAATTCACCGCTTCAACAAAGCGCAGCAGGATGTGCTGCTGCCGCATCTGGAGCGCGGCACTCTGCGCTTCATCGGCGCGACCACGCATAATCCTTTCTTCTATGTGAACAGCCCGCTGGTCAGCCGCTCCCAGGTTTTCACTCTGGAGCCGCTGTGCATTCCTGACCTCGAAGCGCTGATGGACCGCGCTTTGAGCGATGTGGAGCGCGGCCTGGGTGGCATGCATGCCCGTATTGAGCCAGACGCACGCCTGCACCTCGCCACCGTGGCGGATGGGGATGCGCGCCGCTGCCTCAATGCGCTGGAGCTTGCCGTGCTCTCCACGCAGCCGGATGCCGCGGGTGAGATCGTGATCACGCTGAACGCTGCAGAGGAATCCGTGCAGCAAAAGACCGTGGTGTATGACGGTGATGGCGACGCACACTACGACACCATCAGCGCCTTCATCAAAAGCATGCGCGCGTCAGATCCCGACGCGGCGCTCTACTGGCTGGCCAAGATGCTCTACGCCGGGGAGGACATCCGCTTCATCGCAAGGCGAATTGTCATTGCCGCCAGTGAGGACATTGGCATGGCTGATAGTAACGCGCTGCGCGTTGCAGTGGCTGCGCAACAGGCCGTCGAATTCATCGGCATGCCGGAGGCGCGGATCATTCTGGCGCATGCCACCATTTACAATGCCACCGCGCCGAAGAGCAACCGCTCCTACACCGCCATTGATGCTGCTTTGGAAGATGTGAAAAATGGCCGTACCCTCCCTGTGCCCAAGCACCTGCGGGACGCCCATCACAAGAAAGCCGCCAAGGAGTTTGGTCACGGCGAAGGATACATGTACCCACACAACTATGAGGGCGGCTTCGTCCCTCAGCGCTGTCTGGAAGGGGGCCGCCAGTACTACGATCCCACCGCCAACGGCCTGGAAGCCCGCATCAAAGAGCGCCTCGACCACTGGCGAAAGCTCTGGGGAGAGCAGGCAGAATAAAAGGGGGGAGGGGAGGCGCGAAGGGTAAAACATCCTGCTCGGCTGGCTTGAAGGAGAGAAGTGAACCTATCCAGAGGATATGGAAATTAAGTTTTATTAAACTTTAATAGTATGGAAATTATTCTTTTTATATTGAAGATATATGAAAATTACAGTATCGTTTTCGTAATTCCAAAACTATCCAGCCATGTACAACTCACGTTTGATGACCTCTGGCCTCTGTGGTGTCTTATTGGCCACTCTTTCTAGCTGCGCTCTTCCTAAGCAATCGCTGCTCTCCACTTGGAAAGAAATGCGGCAAAAATCGTCCGCTCCATTGCAAACCGGCGTCAAATACGAGGTGCGCAAGGCTTTGGCGAACAATGTTCCGTTCCGTCCCAGCACGATCAAGCGCTACACCTTTGTGCTTGATGACCCGAAGCCGCCGCTGCTGACGGCGTCAAGTTTGTATCGCAATTCTCAGATGCGAGTGCGCACCACCGCCTACACTCATGATGAAAGCGATCACATCATTTATGGTGTGAAGAATGCGATCGGCACCAATTTGAGATTTGGCAACGTGCGCAGTGCTGCAGCAGACTGGTCGCGTTTTCCAGTCGGCACGCTGTTCCGCATCGCTGGCCAGCCGGGTGTCACCTATGTGGTGGATGATTATGGCAGCGCCCTCGTCGGCACCGGCACCATCGATTTGTACAAACCGAGCCGCTCCATGATGGACAACTGGGGCGTGCGCCATGTGGACATCGAAGTCATTCAGTGGGGATCGTATGAAAAGAGCATGGACCTCATGCGCGACCGCACGAAATGGCGACACGTAAGAGCCATGATGGAAGGCATTGAGGCGCGTCTGCGCACGGCGGCACTACCACATGGCAAGACACCGTTCACGGCAGCGCTTTGAAGCAAGGACTTGAGGCCTCAGAACCTCATTTTCCGCCTCTCCTCGATCGCTAAAACTGCATCTGGGGAAATCAGCGATATTCCACCGCACCCTGTGGCGTTAGAAACCCCACACATGCGTCTCGCCCTTTTTTCGTTGTTCTTCTTCGCAGTCACGTTCAGTTCTGCTCAAAACAAACCGGGTGCGCTGCCCACCATCACACCGCTGCAGATTGCTGCGGCATTGGGAAAAACATCGGTCCCCGAGGCGCAAAAGATGCTGCATGACCAGGTCGTGCGCCTCTTTGGCCGGCAAAATCTGACACAGGGCCGGGCGGCGGCAAAGATTGAAGCGACCACGGTCGCATGGGCTATCATTGACCCCAAACCTGCACGAGTCGTGCAGCAGGATGGCACCTTGATCGGCGAGATGACTGCGCTGGGCGAGGACGGCCTGCAGGTGCTCGTCACTGACATGCCCAACTTCACCGAAACGGGCTACCGTGTGGAGTCTGAGGGAATGCCTCACCTTGCGGGGACCGTGCACGTCGAACATTTCGAGTACACTGCCGACAGTCTGCCGCAGAAAGATGTCCAGCAGGGCAGGCTGGAGAAGTTTGTGTGGAACACCAGCGAGGTCTTTCCCGACACTGTGCGCACGGTGACCGTCTACCTGCCCGCTGGCTTCAAGCCCGGAGAGGAAACCTGCCTCATGGTCTGGCAGGATGGCTCGCGCCATGTCGATCCCAATGGTTCCATGCGTGCCTCGGTGGTCTTTGATAATCTCATTCATAAAAAAGAGATGCCACGCACGGTGGGCGTCTTCATTGATCCGGGTCGTATGACGAAGCAAAAGCCCGGTGAGAAGGCTGCCAATCGTGGCTTTGAGTACGACTCGCTTGGGCCTGCCTATGCGAGTTTCTTGATTGAGGAAATCCTGCCCGAGGTTCAGAAGCGCTATCAAACCAAGTTTCGACCGCAGCCTGAAGCCTGGGCCATCGCAGGCGGATCCTCCGGCGGCATTTGCTCCTTCACCGTCGCGTGGGAGAGGCCTGACAAATTCCGCAAAGTTCTCTCCTGGGTGGGCTCCTTCGTCGATCTGAAAGGCGGAGATGTCTATCCCTCGCTGATCCGTGCCTCCGAGCGCAAACCCATCCGCATCTACCTGCTCGATGGCGAAAACGATCTCGACAACAAATTTGGCAACTGGCCCATCGCCAACAAGCAGATGGCTGCCGCGCTGAAGTACATGAACTACGACTTTCGCATCGACTGGACGCAATGCTTCCATGGCAGCAAAGGCATGGCCCCCAGCCTGCCCGAGGCTCTGCGCTGGCTGTGGCGTGATGTGAGGTAAACAAGGTGTGGGGTCGCCTGACCCCACGGCAGTTCGACGGGATATGGGGGGGGGGGGCCGCCACCATGGGCTTAAGGCTTGCTGGCAATGTAAGTCAGGACATCCGCCACGTCTTGCGCGCTCAGTACGCTCTCCAGCCCCTCCGGCATGATCGAAGTCGTCAGCGTTTTGAGTTCGCGGATGTCGCTGCGCAGCACCACGATATCAGCACCGCCGGGGAGTCGAAGGGTGATGTTGCCCGGTGTTTCAGAGGCCAGCTGGCCCACAAGCAGCGACTGATCCTTTTTCGTTACCTGCGTGGCGGCATTGCGCTGCTCCACGGCACGGTTCGGATCGAAGATGGCCTCAATGAGCTGCTCACGCGGCTTGGTGGCCACGGTGGTCAGATCAGGCCCCACTTCAAATCCGAGCTCACGCACCTTGTGGCACACCATGCACACCTTCTGAAACACTGCCGCGCCACGCTTTGCATCGCCACTGAGACTGGCTGCCTCCGTCACGTATTTGGCCACGACCTTCTGTCGGTTCGGATTCTGGTTGGTAATCACCGGCATCACGACCTTGCTGGGGGCTTTCTGCGGCACCTGCTTCAACAACACCTTCTCAAACTCACTGAACACTGCATCCGACTGGGTGCCTGTGGCCGTCAAGGCAGCAGCACGCACCTGCGGCGTCAGAGGATGGATCAAGGCAAACACTTCATCCGCGCTCATGCCGCCGAGCTGCATCAGCGTGAACGCCGCCTGCACCCGCACCGCAGGCGCGGCACCCAGCAACGGCTTCAGCGCAGCCACCGCAGAGGTCTCATTCCGCTCAATTAACAAACGCTGTGCCGTGTCACGCATCCACCCATTTGCAGAACCCATCGCAGCAATGGGATCGTGTATGGCAGTCCCGCCTTTCGGCGATCCGGCTGCCGCGCCGCTCTTGCTGATACGGTAAATTCTTCCGCGATCCTCCCCGCCGCGCAGGTCCAGACCGCGTGCGATCTCAGCCGGTATCCATTCCGGGTGCTCCAGGACGAGCCGATACATGTCCACCACATACAGCGCACCGTCCGGCCCCGTGCGTGCCATGCTGGGGCGGAACCAGTTGTCCTCACTGGCGAGGAACTCGCTTTTTACATCGTCTGGATGGCGTCTGCAGGTGATGGTGCCGCCGTCGTAGTTCAGCACTTCACGATGCACCAGATTGTTTGCCGGTTCGCAGATGAACATCACCTGCGCGCCATCGGTACCGAAGGTGCTGTCACGAAAAGGCATTGGCGAGCAGCCGGAGGTCAGTGTGTTGACCGCGTTGCCCTGATTGAAGCGGCGCACAGGCGGGCTCGCGGGATAAAGGCGCTTTTCATCATTCATGTCGCTGCGGATGGATTTCACCACCACTTCAGGATGACGTTCGAGATAACGAAACGGCAGCCAGTAGTGCCAGCCGATGGTGCTGTTGTTGTTGCCGAACCAGTTGCCAAAATCATCGCGCCACTTGCCATACTGGCTGCGACCTCCTTCGAGCGCGAACTCGCTGCTGCGTGGGTCAAAGCGGAAATCGTTGGTGCCAAGGGCGATTTTCTTGCCCGTCTTCACACAGGTGATGTCGCCGCCGCTGTCGCCATTCGCGCCATAGAACCAGCCATCCAGTCCCCAGCAGAAGCCGTTTACCAAATGCTGCGGATTGCCGGCGGTGAAGCCTGTGTACCAGGTTTCGCGCTTGTCGCACTTTCCATCGCCATCCGTGTCCTCGGCATAAAAAATGTCCGGGATGTTGGCGATGAAGACGCCGTTCTTCCAATGTGCGAGACCCGTGGGATGCTTCAGCCCGTCGAGGAAGAGGGTGGACTTGTCGTACACACCATCTCCATTTGTGTCTTCGAGGATTTTCACGCGCCCCGATTGCAGGTCAGAAACTTTTTCCTGCCCCACGCTGCCATCCTTGGTCTTTTCGCCAGGGGCAAAGGGGTAGTCGCCCATTTCAACGACCCACATGCGGCCTTTCGCATCCCAGTCGATGAAAACCGGGTCCTGCACCAGCGGCTCGGCCGCCACCAGCATCGCCTCAAATCCCGGCTTCACATGCAGCGCCTTCAGAGAATCCTGTGGCGACTTTGGCGCGGGGCCGGGCACCTTGAGCAGTTCGGCAAACGGCATGCTCTGCTTTGTTCCGCTCCATATCGCGCCATCGTGAAATGAGACGCCAGTGTCGCTGCCATCCGCGCGAACGATCAGTGGCAGGCTGTTCGTATCTCCCGCCTTGCCTTCGCGCATCACCTGCGACCAGCCTTCGTCCCATTGCAGGCCCTTCTTGGCACGCTCCTTGGGAACGAAGAGAAAGACGCCGTATTCACGCGCATTTGAAAACACGATGTCCTCATGGCCATCGCCGTTCAGATCCACAAACCGCACGCCATTGTCATGGCCTTGCTCGTCCTGCAGTCTGGCGGCGTCTGGCAGCGCGTAGTCGCGCAGGGCAGGCGGCACCTCGGCCGCAATGAGAATGCTGCTGCAGATCAGGAGGGAAAGGATGAGTTTTGGCATGACGGTGGGCAGAGCATAAACCAACGCTGCTGCCAGCCGCTTTCCTTTGGGGGAAGGTGAAATTGTGGATTGTGTTTTCACGTCCATTTCATCCCGGCTTCATCAAGGTTTCACGCCCCTTTTGAGCATGGACGTCGATGAAAGCACACCTCGTCCTCCTGCTGTCCGCCACCTCACTCCTGGCTCAATCGCCCCAGCCCATCACCAGTGCCACGCTTGATGAGAGCGAGGTGCGCATCACCTACGGCGAGCTCAAGCGCCTCGTCGCTGCCACGTTGCCAAAAGAACCGCCTCCTCCCGCGGCAAAGCCACCGCTTCCGGTCACCGCGGCGCTGCTCTCTGCGCTGTATCAACTCGATGCCCAGGCATCCACAATCACCGCCGAGATGCAGGTCGAGAACTTCGACGGCGAATGGCATGCTGTGCCCCTAGCGGGAGCAGGCACGGGTGTGCTCACTGTGGAGCCCAAGGACGCGCGACTTGTCGTCACTGACGATCACCTCTGTCTCATCACCGACAAAGTCGGCGCGCAGAGCGTGAAGCTGACCTTTGCGCTCGCCAAAGCGGGGCAGGGTACCACGCTGCATCTAGCTGCCTCTCCCATCGCCTCACTTGCGGTCAAAGAACTCCCCGAGGGCAGAGTTCTGCAACTTCAACACGGCACCGTGACGCAAACTCTCACCAATGCAGGCCTTGTTTCCCTTCCGGCGCTGGGTGGCGAGGTCACTTTCACATTCGAAGATGCGCGCAAGTCCGCACAGCCGCCTGTCACCAGTCTCACTGACGACGCCATCGTCTCCATGGCATCCTACACCACGCAGGTCGTTCGCGACGGTTCAGCGCTTACTGAAGGAACCGCCACGGTGCGCCACGATCACCCTGTCAGATTCATGCTGCAACTTCCTGAGTCATCCAAGCTGCTCCAGTGCCATGTGAATGGCGAACCCGTGCGTCCCACACTCGGAGATGCTAATCGCGTGGAGATTCCACTCGATGATCCCACCGCCGATGGTGCGGAGTCGGAGGTGAAACTCTCCTTCACTTCCGTGCTGGAGCCCTTGCAGCCTGCCGAGGGGGAGCTTTCTCTCGCCCTGCCGCAGACGCCGTTCTTTGTGAAGCAGATCGACTGGAATGTGCAGCTGCCAGCGGCCTATGACCTCAGCTTCAGCGGCAACGTGGATCCAATCACCGAAAAGGCCACGCCTCCCGGTCTTCACCTTCGGAAATCTCTCTGCCGTGATCAACAACCGCAGGCTCGCATCACCTACCGCAAACGCACCACCAACTGATCCTCCATACATCCACCTCATCTCATCGCCATGAAACCTGCACATCTCATCAGCATCGCCATCATCTTCATCTGCACCACCATTGCCTGGTGGCTGCTGGGTGGAATCATCACGCAACGCACCGCCCATGTTGGCTATCAAACAGGAGACGATGTCAGCGGACGCTGGGGGCCGCAGTTGATGCAAAAGCATCCGGCCGCACGCTACACTTCTTCCAGTGGTTCCACCATGCTGCTCCAGCCGGCGAAGAGTGATGTGAAAGTACAGCTTGGCTATCAACCCGTCAAAATGGGACTGCTGTGGCACCGCACCTACAGTGTGAAGTTTGAAGGTGCCTACACCTTCACCAACACAACGGCTATCACGCAGACGCTCAACGTGGGCTTTGATCTTCCGGCCGGAAAGACTCTGCTCGATAAAATCCGTTTCACGCTCGGGGAAGGAGCCTCTGTCCGTCGCTCCGTGGCCGCACCGCAGGATGGCATGATCTCTGACAATGTGCAGCTGGCACCGGGGGAAAGCATCCCGATCAGTGTCAGCTATGAATGCCGGGGCATGAATTTCTGGGGCTACACCTTTGCCGATGCCAGCCGCATTCGCGATTTCAACCTCGCCATGAACACCGATTTTACGGACGTGAATTTCCCCGTCAGCTCACCCACCGACCGCAAGCCGACTGAAAAGGGGATGGAACTCATCTGGAAATATGAAGACGCCATTTCCGCTCCTGGCATCAGCCTGGAAATGCCGCGCGAGCTCAATGCCGGACCCGTGGCCGCCCAGATCTCCTTCTATGCGCCGCTCTCGCTGCTGCTGTTCTTTGTGGTGATCATCATCACCGCCACTTCGCGTGGTGTTTCGCTGCATCCAGTGAACTGCTTTTTCCTCGCCGCCGGTTTCTTTGCCTTTCCCCTGCTGTTTTCCTACATGCTGGATGTGGTGCCCGTGCACCTCAGCTTCGTGATCGCCGCAGCGTCGTCATTGCTGCTCGTTTGCGGTTACCTTCGTGCCGCCGCCGGAGGCTTTATCTTCCGTGTCGCGGTCGTGGCACAGACCGCCTACATGGTGCTCTTCAGCTACAGCTTCTTCTTCAAGGGGCTTACGGGTCTCACCCTCACCGTGGGTGGCATCGTCACGCTTGGCGTGCTGATGGCGCTGACTGCGAAGGTGGACTGGAGTCAAAAACTCGGCGCCGTTTCGCCTCGTCTTGCCTGAACCCCATGATTCGAACCGCTGATAGATTCTGAACAAGCATCTTGTCAGCGTCCCGTCAGCGGTTCAAACATTCACCCCTGCCGAAATGCCTGCCAAAATCCTCATTGTCGAAGACGAGCCCTCCATCTGCGAAAATGTCGTCTATGCGCTCGAAGCCGACGGCTTTGCCGTCACGAGCGCCGCGACGGGGCAAGCTGCTCTGGAGCAGATGAAGTCGCAGGACTTCAGCCTCGTCATTCTCGATGTCGGCCTGCCCGACATGACCGGCTTTGAGGTTTGCAAAACGATCCGCAAGACGCAGTCGCTGCCGATTCTCTTTCTCACCGCGCGCTCCAGCGAAGTGGACCGAGTAGTGGGACTTGAGATCGGCGGAGACGACTATGTCGTGAAGCCCTTCAGCCCGCGCGAGCTCGTGGCCCGCGTGCGCGCCATCCTGCGGCGTGTCTCCGCCATTCCGCTGCCTGCGCATGGCTCGGACACCTCCATCCCGCTGGTCATCGACGACTCTCGTTGCCAGGCCATCTACTTCGGCACCGCCTTGAATCTGTCGCGCTACGAATTCCGCATGCTCAAAGCCTTCGCGGCCCATCCTGGGCGCGTGTTCAGCCGGGAGCAGCTCATGGATCACGCCTCCGAAGAGCCCGACGCCTCCATGGAGCGCACGGTGGACACTCACGTCAAAACCCTGCGCGCCCGCATGCGCGGTGTTCGCGATGGGCTCGATCCCATCATCACGCATCGCGGCATGGGCTACTCACTGCTCGAAAACTGGCCTAACGCATGAGCCTCACCGCGCGCTTTTTGCTTGGCTTCGCCGTGGTGGCGACGGTGGGTTTGTTTGTGCTTTTTACGCAGCTCATCCATCGCGTGGAGCGGCAGTATTTTGAAGCCATCGAGGAGCCGATGGTCGACGTGGCCAACATCCTTGCCGAAGTCATCAGCGCGGATGCGGACAAAGGGGTGCTCAAACCGCAGGCCGTCGAGAAGGCGGTGCGCGCGGCTCAGCAGCGCCAGCTCAAGGCGCAGATCTACAACCTCAGCAAGAAGAGGGTGGACATGGAGGTCTATGTGACTGACGCGCAGGGGCGTGTGATCTTTGACTCCGCTGGCATCGAGAAGCCGGGCACGATCTCCAATCATCGCGATGTGAACCTTACCCTCATGGGACAGTACGGTGCGCGCTCCTCCCGCATGAGTGAATACGATCCGCTTTCTATTGTGATGTATGTCGGTGCTCCAATCCTGCATGAGGGCAGGACCATCGGCATGCTCAGCGTCGCCAAGCCCCAGCGCGGTGTGCTGGCTTTTGTATGGGAGACAGAGCGCTGGCTGAAGTGGTCCATCCTCACCACCGTGCTGCTCATGCTGCTGGGCATCTATCTAGCGGCACGCTGGGCTACACGCCCGCTGGAGGTGCTGACCCAGCATGCGCTGGCTGTTAGCCGCGGGGAGCGCTCCACCTCGCCACGCATGCCGGGACATCAGATGAAGACTCTCGCGAAGGCACTGGAGGACATGCGGGACGCGCTGGAAGGCCGTGAATACGTGGAGCATTACGTGCAAAGCCTCACGCATGAATTGAAGAGCCCCGTGGCCGCGATCCTCGGTGCTGGTGAAATCCTTCAGGGTGATGTGCCTGAACCAAAGCGCGCACGCTTTCTGCAAAACATCCACGCCGAAGCAGGCAGGCTGCGCGATCTTCTTGAACGCTTGCTGCACCTTGCGGCCATCGAAAAGCAGAAGAAGCTTGAGACCAGCGAGCGAGTCGATCTCGTGAAAGTGCTTGATGGTGCATGGGATCATCTGGCGCTCATTGCTCTGGCCAAAGAGGTGCGGCTGGAGCGTGACATCAACAGCGAGCTCGTGGTCAAAGGGGATCCTTGGTTGCTCGGAATCGCCGTGGGCAACCTGCTGCAGAATGCCATCGACTTCGCTCCGAAGGGAAGTGTCATCGCCGTTCGCGGCTATCGCTTTGACGCGCAGGTGGTGATCGAGATTGAAGATTCAGGCCCAGGCATCCCGGATTATGCCCGCACCCGCGTTTTCGAGCGCTTCTACTCACTGCCCCGCCCCGACAGCGGCAAGAAGAGCACCGGCCTCGGCCTCTGCTTTGTCAAAGAAGTCGCGCAACTGCACGGTGGCAGCGTGGAACTGACGAATCGGGAAGGCGTAGATGGAGCCAAGGCCATGTTGATTCTCCCTGGCTGAGGGAGGGCTGGTTTGACAACTTCGGGCGGCCTTCTAGTCTCCGCCCATGAGTACTCCAGAAGCCGGCAAGCCCGTTTACAACGTCAAGAACCCCTGCATCGCCAAGGTGAAGCGGATGTACAACCTCTCCGGACCCGATGCGCCCAAGCACACCGCGCATTATGAGATCGACCTCGGCGCTTCAGGTTTGGAGTACACACCCGGTGATTCACTGGCCGTGCAGCCCACGAATGATCCGGCGCTGGTGGATGACACGCTCGCCGCGCTAGGTTTCTTCGGCACGGAAATCGTCAAGCACCCGAAGACCGCCGCTGAGGTGCCGATTCGGCAGGCCTTGCTCGAAGGCGCGCTCATCACCGAGATCGACAACAAGCTCATCAAGGCCATCATCGAAAAAACCGAAGGTGACACCTTGCTGGCTGATCTCAGCGTGCCGGAGAAAAAAGAAGTGCTCAAAGAGTACCTTTGGGGCCGATTTGTCGTGGACCTCTTGCTGGAAAACCCCATCGCGAAGTTCACGCCTGAGGAATTCATGGCCACGCAGAAGAAGCTGAACATCCGCCTTTATTCCATCAGCAGCAGCCAGAAGGCACATCCTACGGAGGTGCATCTCACCGTTGCAACGGTACGCTACAGCAGCCACAACCGTGTGCGTGGTGGTGTGTGTTCCACCTTCCTCGGTGAACGTGTGACGCCGAATGGAACCCTGATCCCGTGCTTCGTGAATCACGGCAAGGGCTTCCGTCTGCCCGAACCTCACGATGAGACTCCCATCATCATGTGCGGGCCCGGCACCGGCATCGCCCCGTTCCGTGCGTTCCTCGAAGAGCGCAAAGCCACCGGCGCCAAGGGCAAAGCCTGGCTCTTCTTTGGGGAAGTCAGCTCCAAGTCCTGCTTCTTCTACAAGGATGAGTTTGAAGGTTATCTTGCCGACGGCACGCTGACCAAATTCAGCACCGCCTGGAGCCGCGACCAGGCCGAGAAAATCTACGTGCAGCACAAGATGCTGGAAAACAGCGACGAACTTTGGGCCTGGCTGGAGCAAGGTGCCATCTTCTATGTCTGTGGAGATGCTTCACGCATGGCCAGCGATGTGGACAAGGCGCTGCACACGATCATTGAAAAAGAGGGTGGCAAGACTGCTGAGGAGGCCGCTGCTTATGTGCATGCGATGAAGGAGGGGAAGAGGTACCGGAGGGATGTGTATTGAGGAGATTTCTCTATACGCATCAAGCATGTCACGTATCGCTATTGCCCAAGCCTGCCTCTTTCAAGTGGTGGACACTTTGCTGAACGTCCTCTCGTTCCAGCCAGGCAACGACACGCGCATACGTGTCTGAGGAGCGGTCCCAGAATGAATTGCTGAGCCGGTGTCTGGCGAGTGTCTGGCTGTTCTCTTCATGGAAGGAGAGCAGGTTTTCATTGGCTGCATCAGAGCCTGACATGAGCACATCCAGATGCCTGTCGATGTCAGGGATGCAGAATGACAGGGAGCAAACCCATCCACCGATTTCACAAACGGTAGTGGCCCAGGACGCGACCATCGCATCAAGGTAAGCCTGAAAGGCCTGCCTGCGGTCTTTCCGCCATTCGTTCGGCCAGCCTGCCATGGCGGGCTTTTTGAAGACGACCTCGATTTCCAGTGGAGAAAAGGGCACGGAGGCCACCTCGATGATCCGGGGGAAAAAGTATTCGAACTCAGCGATGTAACCCACCGTGAGGAACAAAGAAAACGAGTACTGTCGGAGATGCTCTGCCGTGAGCTGCCGCAAGGGGACAGTCGTTAGGGCTGCGAAATCAGCCGGATCTTTTACCGGCGACATATTAATACTGCTGGGGCACCTGGCGTCTTCGAAGGCTGTGTAAAGGCCTTCGATTGCCTGAGATATTTCCGGAGTCATGCCTTCGTCAGCCACAAAATCCCTGTCGCTGTCACCTGGATGTTCTTCTTCATCGGGCTGAGCTTGAAGGTCTCGAAGGCGAGGGTGGCGGGATCGTACTGATCACGGATTTTCTGCGTTTCATCGGCGATTTGTTTTTCCAGCTCCGCCATGTCGGCTTTGAGGGAATCCAGCTCGCTCTGGGCGGCTTTGACATCCGCTCCTTCTTTCCACACACGGGATGCGCTGTTGACGGTGCTGGCTTTGACGATGCTGGTCTTGCGGCCCATGAACATGCCCAAAAGGCTGCCACCAATTTCAACGAGGGTGCTCATCTTCGCGCTGCTGGACTGGGCCTGCTGCACATCCACCTTGCTGGCGGCTTTCTCGGCCTTGTCCTGCAGCGCCTTCATCGTCTTCGCTGTTTTTGTACGCAGTTCCTCGATGGCGGCGTCACGTTGCTCGCGGGTGGTCTGCGTGATGCGCACCTTGAACTCATCCTGCTTCTCGCCGGGATTGGAATAAACTTCCAGGAGTGGCGAGAAAAAGAGTTCAAGGCTGTGATTGGCAAACACCCAGTCGGTGAAGTCTTTTTTGATGCTGGTGTAGGTCGTTGTTTTCAGCGCGGGGCCCGGCAGGTCGGCATAGGCGGCGTTCTCCTTCGGTTCGCTTTCATACTTGGAGAGATCGTCGTCCTTCGGCACATCGACAAACTTGTCCCACAGCACCTTCTGCTTCTCGATGTCGATTTCATTCACAAGCGTGATGATGCTGCGGCCGCTGATCTTCCGCTTTGCATCATCAAACATGACTGTCGCGCTGCGCAGGATGGCCGGAGTGTAGGTGATGCGTTCGCCGTCGTCGTCGCTCGGCTGGAATAGTTCGGTTGCGCCGTCCGGCAGCTTTGGGCGCAGGGTGTTGCGGTCGGTGGCAGCGGGACTGCTGCCGCCGGGAGGCGCGAAGCCGTCATCTTCGGCTGCGGCAGTCTTGGCTCCAGCCTGCGGGCGGATCGGGTCCATGAGCGCTTTGATCTGTGGACGTGAAAGCGGGCCGCTCAGGTAGCTCATCAGCCAGCGCACGTTGAAGACGACGGGATGATCTTCATGCACGTTGTTCATGAGGAAGACGCGGTTGCCAAGTCCGGCGAGCGTCTGCTCCATGAGCTGGCGGTCAAACTTGCCGCCCGCCGTGTTGGCAGCACCTTCCAGGCCTTCGAGCACGCGCATTTTGTCGCGCTCCGTTTGCAGACGTCCGAGCCACCATGTGCCGATGTTTGCCAGCGCCTTGTAGTCGAGGTCCGCAGGGTTTTGCGTGGCCAGCAGGATGCCGAGACCGAAGGCTCGCGCCTGTTTGAGCAGAATCATGAGCGGCTTCTTCGAGGGCGGCATGGCCGTCGGGGGCAGGTAGCCGTAGATCTCGTCCATGTAGAAGATGGCACGCAGCGAGGTGGTGCCCTGCTGCGTGCGCATCCAGCCGAGAAGCTGGTTCATCAGCAGAGAGACAAAGAACATGCGCTCGGTGTCGCTCAGATGGGCGATGCAGAAGATGGTGATGCGCGGCTTGCCTTCGGGCGTGTAGTACATGCGCTGGACGTCGAGCGCCTCGCCTTCCAGCCAGGTGCTGAAGCCGGGCGATGCGAGCAGGTTGTTCAGCTTCATTGCCAGTGCGGTGCGCTTGGCCTCAGGCATGAAGCTGTCGAGATCCACCACACCGACCTTGCGAATCGGCGGCTGCTGGATCTGGCGCACCAGATTTTCCAGCGTGATGTTCTGCCCCTTCTTCCAGCAGAAGGCGACAATGTTGCTCAGCAGGATGTGCTCTGGCGACTGGATGGGATCGGCATTGACGTTAAGCAGCCCGAGCATGGAGGACACGGTGCTTTCGATGCGGTCACCGAGCGCTTCGGCATCATCCATCACCTCCGCAGGCGGGCAGTTCAGCGAGCTGAGAATGGACACGGGCAGGCCTGCGTTGCTGCCGGGCGTGTAGATCGCCATGTCCACCGTCGAACGCAGTTTCTTGACGCGGTCGGCGCTTTGTCCCCAGTCGCCCAGTCCCTTCTGCCACAGCACGGATTGCGCCGCCGCGTAATCATCTGGTGACTGCCCTTTGCGCCGTGCCTCATCTTCATTGATCCACGGGCGAAACTCCTCAGGCGTGAGATTGGGGAAGGTGAGCAGCGCATTGCCGATGTCGCCTTTGGGATCAATCGCGATGACCGGCACGCCATCCATCGCCGCTTCTTCCAGCAGGGAGAGGCATAGGCCGGTCTTGCCGCTGCCCGTCATGCCGAGAACGACGCCGTGCGTCACCAGATCCTTCGAGTCATACAGTATGAGGTCGTCTTTGACCTGCTTGGAGGCGAGATCGTATTCACGACCGAGGTAGAAAGTGCCGAGCTTTTCGTATTGATCAGGAGAGATGGGCATGGTGGCTGGAAAGATGTGCAATGAGCGTGGCGGGGGCGGGTGGGATTGCAAAATGAGAATTGGAAAATGCAAAGTTTGAAATGACAGGCAGGATGCCGCCATGCGTGCCGCATATCTGCTCCTCATGACCACCGCCACTCTCACCGCCGAAGTTTTGACCTATCCCCAGACGCGCAAGGAGGACGTGGTGGACACGCATCATGGCGTAAGGACCGCCGACCCTTATCGCTGGCTGGAGGATGACAACTCGGACGAGACCAAGGCCTGGGTGAAGGCGCAGAATCAGGTGACTTTTGAGTATCTGGAAAAACTGCCGCGCCGCGAGGAGATCAAGACACGGCTGCAGAAGCTGTGGAACTATGAGCGCATGGGACAGCCGTTTGAGCACGGCGGCCGGTGGTTCTTCACTCACAATTCGGGCCTGCAGAATCAGGCGGTGCTCATGACGGCGGAGTCGCTGGAAGAGAAGGCGAAAGTGCTGCTGGATCCGAATGCGATGTCCAAGGATGGCACGACGTCATTGTCTGATTATGCGCCGACGGAAGATGGCAAACTCATCGCTTACGGCATCTCGGAGGCCGGGAGCGACTGGACGACCCTCCGCGTGCGAGACATCGCCACTGGGCGCGATCTGGACGATGTGGTGAAGTGGGTGAAGTTCAGCGGCGTGTCGTGGCGGAAGGACGGCAGCGGCTTCTACTACTCACGCTACGATGAGCCGAAGGCCGGCGCGGCGCTCACGGCGAAGAACGAATTTCACAAGCTCTACTTCCACCCGCTGGGCAAACTGCAGAGCGATGACCTGCTCATCTACGAGCGCAAGGACGAGCCGAAATGGGGCTTTGGTGGCGGCGTCACGGAGGACGGCGAGTATCTCGTCATTCAGGTCTGGCTAGGCACGGAGCCGAAGAACCGTGTGTTCTACCAGAAGATCTCCGGTGGTGGCCCTGTGGTGGAACTGCTCAAGGACAACGATGCACGCTATGACTTCATCGACAATGAAGGCCCTGTCTTTTACTTCCGCACAGATCTGAATGCGCCGTGCTTCCAGGTCATAGCCATTGACGTGCGCAAACCGGAACGTGGCAACTGGCGCATTGTGGTGCCCGAGGTGCCGAAGGTGCTGCTGGAAGGCGTCAGCACGGTGGGCGGGCAGATGTTCTGTGAGTATCTGCGCGATGCGAAGACCGAGGTGAAATGCTTCGATCTCGACGGCAAGCTCATCCGCGACATCAAACTCCCCGGCATCGGCAGTGCGGGTGGCTTTGGCGGACATCGGCATGACACCTCCACCTTCTACACTTTCACCGGATTCACCGAACCGGGCGCCATCTACCGCATGGATTTGAAAACCGGCGAGAGCAAGCTGTGGCGGAAACCGAAGGTGGATTTCGATGGCGCCGCGTTCGAGACGCAGCAGGTGTTTTATCACAGCAAGGACGGCACCAAGGTGCCGATGTTCATCGTCCACAAAAAAGGGCTGAAGCTTGATGGCTCGAATCCCACGCTGCTATACGGCTACGGCGGCTTTAACATCAACCTCACTCCAGGATTCTCCGTTTCACGCGCTGTGTGGTTGGAAATGGGCGGCGTCTTTGCCATGCCGAATCTCCGTGGTGGTGGCGAGTATGGCCGCCAGTGGCATCAGGCCGGCATCAAGCTCGGCAAACAAAACGTTTTCGACGATTTCATCGCCGCCGCTGAATGGCTCATCGCGCACAAATACACCACCAGCGCCAAGCTCGCGATCCAAGGCGGTAGCAACGGGGGGCTGCTCGTCGGTGCGTGCATGACACAGCGCCCCGAACTCTACGCCGCAGCTCTGCCTGCGGTGGGAGTGCTCGATATGCTGCGTTTCGAGAAATTCACCATCGGCTGGGGCTGGAAGAGCGACTACGGCAGCGTGGAAAACCCTGCGGAGTTCAATGCGCTGCTGAAATACTCCCCCTATCACAACCTCAAACCCGGCACCCGCTACCCCGCCACCCTCGTCCTCACCAGCGACCACGACGACCGTGTGGTGCCTGCGCACAGCTTTAAGTTCGGCGCACGATTGCAGGAGTGTCAGGCGAAGGAAGGGCCGCCAACGTTGATCCGCATCGAAACCAGCGCGGGGCATGGGGCTGGGACGGCACTGAACAAGACGATTGAGAGGACGGCGGACGAGTGGGCGTTTTTGGTGCGAGCGCTGCGGATGTGAGTGGAGGCAGTTTGAGTGCTACGACTACTTGCTGTGGGCAATCGTTGTCCGCCGGGTGATGCAGGCGCGTTGATCGACGGGCAGGAGTGGTCATCGCAGTGTGCTGTGAAGCGTCACTATCCTCCGGGGTGAGAGACCCCGGCCATCTGGAACCGTTTCCGGGTGAGAACTTGAAGTAACTGCGTCGCCGTGAGGCGGGGTGGAGAGCAACAAAAAACCTCCTGCGTGCAGCAGCCAACCTCTGACTGGAAAGCCGGACGCGGGAAACCCGCCAGTCCGGTTCGGAGGGAGGGGCGGCGTTCATCGCGCCGTTACCCCTATCTTTATTGCTACCGCCACCACGCGGGCAGATCCGTCATTGTGTCCTTGAGGATGCTGCGGATGGCCACGCGCTCGCTTGGGGGGAGATGGGCGTGCTGGGCATCAGGTTGCTCGCGCAGGTAGAGGGCCATGTGGTAATAGACGCGCTCCTTGAGCTCTTTCGGCGCGGCTTTCCAGGTGTCTGTGTAGAGCATGTAGCTGCAGCGGTGTTTGAACATGCGGGTCTTCAAATCGAGATCCTTGAGCGACAGGCCGGTCTTCGACACCTTGCGGTCGCGCAGGAAATCCTGCACGTAGGCGGGGTCTCCCACGATGCCTTTGGCGGGGAACTTGGCTTCGTCGGCAAAGGTGATGTAGCGAGCGAGTTCCTGGGCGCGCTCTTCGATCTCCGCCTTGGCCGCAGCGCCCAGCATGCCTTTGCCCTCGCTCTTGAGCTGGCGCACGGTGTAGATGGCATAGACCAGCCGGTTTTCGAAGCCCATTTGGTGTTCGTTTGTCAGATTCGGCAGGATGTCGCTCGTGGGCAGCAGGTGCAGGCTGAGGTCGGAGAACTGCCCGGGGTTCACGGAGGTGATCTCGTTTTTCCCGTTGTTCGGGATGCCCATGACGTTCGCCCTGTTGTTGGCGATGTTGTGCTGGCCGGTGAGATGCCAGCCGCCGAAGCGATCCTCCAGCGGGATCTGATGCCCCTGCACATCCCGGCGATACGTCTCCAGGCTGGACCCCGCACGCGAGACCAGGAGGGACTCCGCGATCAATCCCGGCAGCCGCCGTGTGGCATTGCCTGCATGGCAGTTCATGCATTTGGTGGAACGTGTCACATTGGGCACCGGGCCGCCGGGGCGCAGGCGGTCAAAGACATAGAACATGGGCCCCATCTCGGGATCTGCGGCGATGATCTCCACCAGTCCGCCGGGCACCCAGCCGATGTAGGTGTCCTCATTGAAGTACAGCGCGCGTGGGTTGCGCGGATTGATGATCTCACTTTGCAGCGAGCTCGCGGAGAAGACCATGATCTGCGAGCTGACGGGGATGTTCAGCGCCTGCAGCAGGCTGGTGAGGAAGGCCTTGTCATTGGTGGTGTCCAGCTTCACCTCGCCCTTCTGCGCCTTCTCCTGAAGCTCGGCAAAGCGGTCCTTCGGCTTCGCCTCCAGGTAGGAATGCGGCGGGTTTTTGAACTCAATGACGCGTGGCTCCTTCGTCTCCGCCGCCCAAGCGGAGGAGATTGCCAAAAACATCAGCATCGTCAGGAATCGGGAACGCATCATGCTCTATACGCTTGCGAAGTTACCCAAATCGCAGCAGACAACCACAAACAATTGCCAATCCGTATTCTGGTACCCCACTTTCCCTCATGCCCACCCTTCAGCCACGCCGTGCCGGCATTTTGATTCCCGTTTTCGCCCTGCGCACAGCCGAAGATCTTGGCATTGGCGACATCGGTGGCGTGCGGCAGCTGATCGACTGGTCCGCGGATGCGGGCATCGGCTTTGTGCAATTTCTGCCCATCAATGCCACCGGCAGCGACAGCAGCCCCTACAACGCCATCAGCTCCGTCGCGCTGGATTACCTCACGCTGGATCTCTCCCCGGCGGTGGTGCCTGAGCTGGATGAGAAATTCTACAACGCCATCACCGGCATCCTGCGGGCCGATCTGCTGCGGCATGGCTCGGTGAATTACCCCAAGGTGCGACGCCTGAAAAACACGCTGCTGCGCCGTGCCTTCAGCCAGATCGAATCCCAGCCCGGGCGCATGGCCCAGTTTGAGGTGTTCTGCGAAAAGGAGGCGGCGTGGCTGGATGACTTCTGCCTCTTCAAAGTCCTCATGGAAGAGCACGGGCATGAAGACTGGGCGAACTGGCGCGAGGAGCTGAATACCGCCGCCAAAGCCCGCGCCTGGCGCGATGCGCAGGGCGACGAGATCGACGACCGCATCCTCTTCCATGCCTACGTGCAGTGGCTCTGCTTCAGCCAGTGGGGCGAACTTCGTGCCTATGCGAACGGGAAGGGCGTCAAGCTCATGGGCGACATCCCTTTTGGCATCTCCTGGTGCAGCGCCGATGTGTTCTTCAAGCCGGAGCAGTTTGATCTCACTTGGTGCGGCGGCGCTCCGCCTGAGACCTATTTCAAAGAGGACTACTTCGTCCAGCGTTGGGGCCAGAACTGGGGCATCCCGCACTACCGCTGGGATGTCATGGAGCAGGGCGGTTTTCAGTGGTGGCGGCAGCGCACGCAGAAGCTCACCGAGGTCTTCGACATCTTCCGCATCGATCACGTGCTGGGCTTCTACCGCATCTACAGCTTCCCGTGGCGCCCCACTCGCAATGCGGAGTTTTGTTACCTCACTGATGAGGAGGCCATGGCCCTCACTGGGGGGCGTTTGCCGCACTTCATCGAAAACGACGACGACACGCCGGAACACAAGGCCGCCAATCTTGCCAATGGTGACAAATACCTGCGCATGATCCTTGATGCCGCTGCCGGCAAAGCCGAGGTCGTGGCCGAGGACCTGGGCACCGTGCCTGACTACGTGCGCCCGCACCTGCTCAGCCTCGACATCCCCGGCTTCAAAGTCAGCCAGTGGGAGCACAACGAGCAGGGCCGCGTCGTCATGGGCAGCACCTATGACAACTGCGCCTTCACCACCTACGCCACGCATGATCATGAGCCGATGCGGACTCACTGGGAGCACCGCCGCCGCGATGCCTCCAGCAGCGATGAAACTGAGCGCGCGCTTGGGTACAAGGAGCTGGGCGATCTCGCGGAGTTTGCCGGCCTGCGCTTTTCCTCCGAAGGCTGGCCTGAATACGATGCCCACATCCGTCACGCCCTGCTGGAGGCTTTGCTCACCAGCAACGCCCGCTACGCCGCCTTCATGCTCACAGATTTGTATGGCCTCGAAGACCGCTTCAACGTCCCCGGCATCGCCGCCGACAGCAACTGGAGCGCCCGCCTGCCCATGACCGTCGCCGAGCTGCGCAACGCCTCACCCTGGAAAGAAGAAGGCGAGTGGCTCAAGAAGGCGATCAAGGGGACGGGGCGGTAAAAGTAGCCCAGTTGCGCCGCAACGGGTGCACACAGGGATAGACTTGTTCCCGATCTGAGGACCAAGGTCAGGCGATTCATGCGAGCTCGTGGGATGGGTGTGGCGACAGCCCACCCGTCCCTCAGCGTACGGCAAACACCATGGCGTGCGAGCACCCTCGAAGTCGGGCGGTCTGGCGAGGCGGCATGCAGGGGCTGACGTCGCACCCCGCGCCAGACACGCCCAACCTACGACACGGAATGAGCGCCTCACTATTTGAACAAATGACCAAGGTCAGGCGATTCATGCGAGCTCGTGGGATGGGTGTGGCGACAGCCCACCCGTCCTTCAGCGTACGGCAAACACCATGGCGTGCGAGCATCCTTGAAGTCGGGTGGTCTGGCGAAGAGGCATGCAGGTGCTGACGTGCGTACCCCGCGCCAGACACGCCCAACCTACGACTCGGAATGCGCGCCTCACTATTTGATCTATTTACGGCAGCGCCCATGCCCCACGCAGCGCCGCATAGTCCGCTTTTGGCAGCAGGACGTAATGCGGTGAAGCGGTGGGATCGATCCAGCGCAGGAGGCGGGTCAGGTCGCCCTCGGCCATGGTGGTGCAGCCGGCGCTGGGCTTGTCGGGGCCTCGACGCACGTGGAAGAAAATGGCGCTGCCATAGCCCGGGGCGGAGGGCTGCTGATTGTGGCGGATTTCGAGCATCCACTTGTAGGCGGCATCGCCCAGGCGCATTTTTTGCTTCTCAAACCACGGCGGGATGCCCTGACGGGGATCGATGCGGATATGGCGGTTGTAATACTGGGGCAGGGTCGAATCATCGACGTAGGCGTCCCATGGGCCGACCTGGATGTAGGGCCAGCGGGCACCGCCGGGCGGGGTGGGGGCATAGCCAAACAGCGAGCCGAGCTGGAACACACCGGCGGGAGCTTTCCAGTCCTTCTCCACCTTGGCGGGAATGCCGTTCCGTGGGGGATTGAAGACGCCACGCCCCCAGGCCAGTCCCTTTCTGCCCAGCAAAACCGGCACGGGTTTTTCAAAGACGGCCTGCCAGGGGGCCCCGGCGGAAGCGCGCTGATAGCACTGCATCGCGGCGGTGTTTGAATTCCACGTGGCTGCCTGGGAGACGATGACCTGGCGCACCCCACGACCGAGCTGCGCGTGAGACTCTGAGGGCCACATGGCGGAAATGCCGATGACCAGCAGCGTGAGAAGACCTGCCTTTTTTCGATGAAAAACTTTTTGGTATTGCATGGGGAAGCTGTTTCCGAATATATTCATTAAATCAACCCTGCCGGGTTAATTGGATTCAGGTTTTGGGGGTTTTTTTCCTGAGCTCCGAGTTCCGGCAGGGTTGTTTTTTTGCCTGCGGGCGGGAATTGGGTGAATCTAGCACATTGATTCGCGGCCAAGGTGTTCTAATGATGGCACCCATGAACTTTCGGTGCTTTTCAGTCATTCTCGGAGTCGCAGCCTGCCTCAACCTCACTTCGTGTGGAAATTCCTCGGTCATCAGTCTCGACTACGTGCCGCAGGCCGGCCGGATGCTGCGGGGCACGCCTGACTTTGCCGTCGGTGAGTTCAAGGACAAGCGCGGTGAGCAGTCCCAGACGCTCGGCCATGTGCGCCTGCCCATCGGCCCATCGGTCGATACCATCCAGACCCGCCTGCCTGTCAGTGATGTCGTGCGCAATGCCTTTGGTTACGCGCTGGAGTCACGCGGCATGCTGGCCACCGAGGTGAAGGGCCGCTTTATTCTCACCGGGGAGATTCAGGATCTGCGCTCGCAGCTTCTTGTGCATCCCTATGGCTATGCACGCATCCGCGTGAACGTCGTGGAAGCCACCTCGGGCCGCGTGCTTTTCACCCACGTCTATGAAGGCGAGCGCCAGAGCAATGCCTTCCGTCCTGGCAGCGGTTCACCCGTGCCCGTCCTGCGTGAACTGACCTCCCGTGCGCTGCAGGACTGCGTGGACCGCGCCCTGGACGACACCCGCATGCGGCAGCAGATCGGTGCTGGCGTGGATAACCGCCCGCGCTACACGCCGGGCATGCTGTAGGAAACGGAGAGGGATCATCCTGATCCCCTCGTGCAGCGCCGATGGATGCGGCGTCACCGAAGAAGAAAGCCGCGTCTTTCCGGCGCGGAACTGAGTGCGAGGGCGGAGCGTTGAGGGACCGGGACGATCCCTCTCCTACCAGAGCGTGGAATCTACTGAGCAAGCAAGTGTCCGATCAAGAGGGCTTGTGTCTGGGTCCGGCTCCTGCCTGGGCCTTCCTTGTCAGCTCTTTCTGCCTGCAATCGTAGCAGCGCTTGGGTTGCTTGTAGGGGGATGCTTTCGAAATCTCGAAATAATGCTGCTGTGAACCTGCAGACCAAAAATCAGGTCTGCCGCAGTCGGTGCAGATAAACTCGATGTCTTGGTAGCAAACAGCCGGGATGCAAAGACCGGCCTTCGTCGAAAACTCAGGATCGATCGGAATGGCATCGTCAGGAATCTCCGACGCATTTTTGATGAATTCTCGTTCCAGCAGCATTTGAATCCGCCGTGGCCGGTCATCCAACACCTTGCGCAGGCGTTGATTGGACCGTGTTCGGCGGGCCTTGTCCATGATCCAACGCGGTTACTTCGCCAGCGCTTCCTTCAGCACACGTCCATCCGCGTCAGGGAAGGGGATGCCGAGGAGCTTGGCCATCGTGGGGGTCACGTCGATGTTCTTGATCTCATCGAGCTCCACGCCCTGCTTCACACCGGCGCCGCTGATGACAAAGCCGCCGTAGAGATTGGGGTCGAGCTGAAAGTGGCCATGGGCACCTTTGGGCGGGTCGTTTGAAATGATGACGTTGTTGTCAGCGAGGGAATCGGTGAAGGTGTAGCCATCGGCAGCCAGCAGCACGAGATCCGGCTCGCGGCCATCCTTGGCGGCGGTGATGTGGTGCAGCTTGGCATCGAAATCCTTTGCCTCGACCACACCCTCTACGCCTTCCAGTTTGCCGAGCGTTGGCGTGATCTGTTTCAGAATGTTGTCACGATTGGCATCATCCAGCACATACACAAAGCACGAGCCGCCTTCGGCCATGGCGAAGACCTGGGAATCGGGTGCGAGGCTCTTGCCCAGCACGGCTTTGACGAAGCCATCCTTCCGCAGCGCGGCGTTGGCATTGATGGATTTGGTGTAGGTGACGAAGCCGTGGTCGGTGGTGATGACGAAGGTCGTCTTGTCGCGGATGCCCGCCTCTTCCGTGGCACGCACGATGTCCGCCACGCGGTTGTCCGAATCATTCGCCGCCCAGTAGGCTTCTGGCACCTGACGGCCGTGCGCATGCTCAAAGGAATCCAGGCTCACCAAGTGCAGCGCGAGGAAGTTCGGCTTGTGCTTTTTGATGATGTGCTGGGCCAGCTGCGAGTACATGTAGTCGCGCGGCGCCTTGCCGGGGTTGCCCAGCTTGCACCACTCGTTCTGCTTCTCGATGGGGATGCCGGCGGCCCGTGCTTCCTCCAGCAGGGAGGGCGTGCCGTATTTCTCGAAGAGCGCTTGATCAAACACATCCGGCACCGTCCAGTCCAGCGTTTTGGCTCCGCGTGAGGCGGGCCAGATCACCCCGGCGGTGGTCAAACCGGCCGCCTTGGCCGCGTCGTAGATGGTGGGTGTTTTGACGATCTCGTCCTTGTTGAAGATCGGGTCAGGAATCAGCGGCACCTTCTTCCGCGTGGCACGGTCAAAGTACTCATTCGCCAGCACCCCGTGTTTCCCCGGATGCACGCCGGTGACCAGCGTCGTGTGGTTCGTCCACGTCACGGTGGGGAAGGAGCACTCCATGCGCTTCGCCCTCACACCCTTCGCCGCCAAGGCCTTCACCGTCGGCATGTGGCACTTGGGGTCATCAAAGTACTGATGCGCCCAGCCATCAATGCTGATGAGGATGACGTGCTCCGCAGGGGCTGCGTGGGCAAAAGAGGCGGCGGTGATGAGAAGGGCGAGGGCGCGGTAAAGCATAAAGAGGAAGCATTACCTACGGGGTGTTGGCGTCAATCCTGTCTGCCAAGAGCAAGTATGCGGCTGCTGACTGGAAGGATCTTTTGAACCCATTGGAGATCCTGTCTGGGGGTGGTTTGGTATCACGGTATCAAACCCTATATATAGGGTTTGATACCGTGATACCAAACCCGGATCAGAGCCCAATGGCACCGGTTTGGCACCTCATTCGCCCGTGATCCTTGCGGCAGGATCACAGGCTCATGAGCCTGATTTGATCCCAGGCTGAGACTGACACCAGGCCGGCGACGCGTGTGGAAAACCTGCGCCATCATACCACTCCATGCTACGTGATGCTTCCAGCGGCGTTGAAAACACCCGGCGGTGTTTTTGTTTCTTTACCCACTGGTGTACCCTCTGGTGTCAGGCTCACAGGCTCACTACCTATATATAGGTAGTGAGCCTGTGAGCCTGATAGGATCAGGCTCAAATGAGGCTCATGAGCCTGTTTTGAGCCTGAGCCTGGACCAATGCCGATGGCTCGGTGGTGTGGCTCCCTCCGCCGAGTCACTACAATTTGTTCGCGGGAGAGGCGGGGTAGTCATCACAGTAGGTGAACCGTGTGATGAAGGGAATGGACGTGGCCTGATCGGCAAAATCTGCAGGCATAGCCGATTGCCAGATGCGAAAGCCTGATTCCGTGTCTGGAGAATGATACAGGATGAGCGTAATGTGATCGCGCTGCACCAGCGCATAGATCAGGCCGGGAACACGGAGGGAGTCTGGCAAGGATTCAGGCTTGACCGTCGTGTTGGGTTTGGACATGTAGTATTTCAACAAAAGGGCGTCACGATCACGCTGCAAATCATGAAGGTGACTGGTCATGTGCTGTTCAGCCGGCTTCTGCCAGTCTGATACAAAATCCAAGGGCCAGACACAAAACAAGGCGAGTGCCAAGAGTCCCCCAGCCACGGCGATGACCGCGAGTACGGCGCACAAGGCGAGGATGATTCGAAAAGACGATTTCATTTCAAAGGCAGCCACCCGCTAGCGTGGTGCTTGTCAAGAGCCAGAATCATGAGCTACAGCGTAACGGCTATGTTCCGAATCTGGTACTCTCTGTACCGTAGGTTCTCCCGTCAAGCAGCGGGAGCTTCAAGTCGCACTCAAGGTGCTGCGACCACCTTCTTGCCGATGCAGTACAGCTTGTCCTGCGAGCGGATGAAGAGGCAGCCATCGCTCACGGCGACGCTGGCGCGCACGCTGGCGGCGTTGCCGTTGGGCTTGGAGCCGTTGCCCATTTCATTCATGGAGAGCAGTTCAAAGGCGTCGCTGTTGGCCTTGGCCACATAGACTTCGCCCCAGAAGTTGATGCAGTACACTTTGTCATCCACCACGGTCGGGCTGCTTTCAAACTTGGTCTTGCCGCCGAGTTCGCCGGTCCACACGACCTTGCCGGTCTTGGGCTCCAGGCAGCTGAGGGTCTTCTTTCCGCCGTCGAGGACGTAGAACTTGCCTTTATAGAAGGCGGGGGTGGGCACGTCGCTGGTCACGCCCTTGGGCTCTGTCTGCCACACGGGCTTGGTCTCGCCTTTGGAATCCAGGGGCATGGCGAAGATGGGGGAGTTCTTGGGGGCACAGACGATGGCCATGCCTTCGCCGGTCACAGGGGAGGGGACGAGGCGGAAGAACTTGTTGTAGCCTTCGCCCGGTGGGTTCCAGGTGGCGATGCGGGAGAGTTCCTTGCCGGTGGCGGCGTCGTGGATGGTCAGGGTGTCACCACCGGAGATGAGCATGAGGCGCTTGCCCTTGGACGTGGCGAAAATAGGGCTGCTGAAAGCTTCCAGCGATTCCGTGCTGCCGAGGCTGGGGCGGATGTGCTTCCAGAGGTCCTTCCCGGTGGCGGGATCGATGGCGAGGATGTAGCTGCTCATGTCCTTGCCAGCGGTGCCTTTTTCAAACTTGTCCTGAAACTTGAAGGCCTCGTTGCGCTGCAGCACCTGGATGTAGAGCTTGCCACCGTCGAGGGCGGGGCTGCTGCCGTAGGTCCACTGCGTGGCGAAGGCGCCGTGCGTTTCCTTGAAGTCGCGCTTCCAGACGATCTTGCCTTCAAAGTCGCACGCAGCGGCGATGGCATTGGCGAAGAGGAAATAAACGCGGTCTCCATCCGTCACGGCTGAAGGACTGGCGAGGTTGCTCTTGTCGTCCCACTGGATCTCCGAGCCTTCGCTGATGGTGGTGCGCCATTTTTCCCGGCCGGTCTGCTTGTCGTAGCAGAGGCCCACGAGTTTTTTCTCCGCATCAATGGGAGCGGTGATGAAGATGTTATCTCCCCAGATGACGGGGACGGAGGCGGAGAGACCCGGCACCTCAGCCGCCCAGCGCACGCCTTCGGTGGGGCTGAACTTGGCCGGCAGGCCGGTCTCACCTGAAGAGCCGTCTTGATTCGGCCCACGCCAGCTCGGCCAGTTTTCGGCGAGAGCAGCAGAAGAGAAGGACAGGCAGGCGAGCAGGAGGGCGGCGGGTGATTTCATGGCGAAAGGGAGAGAAGCGAATACGCACTGGCATGTCGAGATGTTTTCGCGAATTGATCAACCGCTTTGAATTCGACCCACTGGCAAACGACCGCGCTCGCTCTCCTCGGCTTTGCCGCCGGGCTGGTGCTGCACCTGCGCTGGCATCCGCTGCGCAGGCATTTGTCAGACGCCTGGGACTGCCTGCGGCTGCGGCCTGCTTTGATCCTCATCACTGCCGGGGCCCTGCTGCTGGCCGGGGTTTTTGGCGAGACATCGCATGCGCCCTATGCGCTCTCCCAGCTCACCGACTGGCGGGAAATCATCCTGCCGCTGGCGCGTGATGCGCTGGCGCATCTGGCCGCGCTGCCGCATGCGCTGATGCCGCCGTGGCCGCTGGCCTGTGGGGTGCCGCTGGTGCTCGTGTTTCTGACGATCCGCATCTGGCGCTGGCCCTATCGCTACGGCGAGCGCAGGCCCGGCCTGGAGCAGAAGCTTGGATTGCTGGCTGTCACGCTGGTGGGGTTTGTCTGGCTGGGGCTGGAGGCATCCAGCGCCCGGCACATGCTGGCAGAAGGCGTGGAAACACTGAAGCTGGGGCTGCGCTATGCCTTCACCGCCCTGGCTGCTGCGGGCGTGCAGGTGTGGCTGGTGCGCTTTGTGATGGCCTGGGAAAGACCGCAGGACACGGAGCCCGGCGGTGATGCCGCTGCTGCGCTGGAGCATGCCTTTGCGCGCTGGCAGGGCGTGGCGTTTCTCGCGGGGTTTAATCTCCTGTGGATGATCTGGCGCTGGTGGCAGCTCAACACACCGCAAAGCGTGGGCGCCTGGTGGTGGGTGGAGCTGCTTCTGCTCTTTGCGGCTCTCCCGGTCGCGGTGGCGGCGGTTTCCGGCCCGTTTTGGCACCAAGGGGCGGCTGCTCTGCGCATTCTTTGGAGTGCTGCTGTGCCTTTGCTGCTGCTCGCCATCACCTCCCTCTTCATCTTTATTCTCGCACTCTACACCGTGGAAATGGGACGTGCAGGCTGCGCCGAATCGCCATTTTGGCGCATCATTGAGCTGCCCCTAAGTGCTTTGGTGCTTGCCATGCTCGATTGCTGGCTATTGCTAACGGCTCTACTTCTCATGCTGCGCTTTGGCTTTTCACGTTCCCCTTCCGCATGACCAGCGGCACGCTTTCTCCAGAACAGATCGTGCGGCGGGCGAAGTCGAACCTCGCTTTCGCGCTCGCCTGCCTGCCCAAGGAACGCCGCCGCGACATGATCGCGTTTTACGCCTTCTGCCGTGTGGTGGATGACATCGCCGACGACCCGAATGTCAGCGAGGCGGACAAGGAAAAGGAGCTCAACCACTGGAAGCACTGCGTGGAGCAGGGCCAGCCGCCGGGGCATCCCGTGCTGGATGAGATGCTCCTGCTGCCGGAGAAATACAGCTTCCCCCGTGCCTGGCTGTGCGAGATCATTGATGGCGTCGCCAGCGACATCACCAAGACTCGCTACGAGACCTTTGAGGAACTGCTGGGCTACTGCTACAAAGTCGCCAGCGTGGTCGGGCTGGTGAGCATCCAAATCTTCGGGCATCAAAACCCTGCCACCAAGGACTACGCCATCAATCTGGGCTACGCGCTGCAGTTCACGAACATCATCCGTGACGTGGGCCAGGATGCGCGGGACACCGGCCGCATCTACATCCCTCAGACCGAACTGCGGAAGTTCGGCGTGCTGGAAAGTGAAATCCTCGACGCCCGCCCGAGCGAGCGCTTCATCAAGATGATGGACTTCCAGTATGCCCGTGCGCGCAGCTACTACGACGCCGCGCAAAAGTGCCTGCCGCCGGAAGACCGCAAAAACATGGTCGCCTCCGAGATCATGGCCGCCATCTACTCGCGCATCCTCGAAAAGCTCAAGCGCGAGCGCTACCCCGTCTTCTCCAAGCGCTGCCGCCTCAGCAAGCTGCACAAGGTCTGGATCCTCGGCAGTCACTTGATCAAGGCGCGCTTTGGTAAGTGAAGCCGCCCAGTTGCGCAGCGACTGGCCAACTTCATTTTCAATACTTTTCTGATAGAAACCCCGCTTTTTGTGCGGCTTCTGCGTTCCCCATTTCCACATGCGTTCCTTAGCCCTCCTGTTCCTCCTTGCCGCAGCCTCCGTTGGCCATGCCGAAACCAAGCCGCTCAAAGCACTCCTCGTGGCCGGTGGTTGCTGCCATGATTATGCCAAGCAGCACATCATTCTGAGCCAGGGCATCCAGGCGCGGGCGAATGTGCAGGTGGATGTGGTCTGGACGGATGACAAGTCCGTGACCCCGCCGCTGCCGCTGTATGATAATCCTGACTGGGCGAAGGGCTACGATATCATCATCCATGACGAGTGCGCCGCCGGCGTGAAGGACATGGCTGTGGTGAAGCGCATCCTCGATGTGCACCAGACCATCCCCGCCGTGCACCTGCACTGCGCCATGCACAGCTTCCGCACCGGCACGGATGCGTGGTTCAAGCACCTCGGCATCCAATCCGCCTCCCACGGCCCGCAGGAACCGATCGCCATCACGTTTGTGGACAAGGAGCACCCGATCACCAAGCCGCTCGCGGACTGGACTACGATCAAAGAGGAGCTCTACAACAACGTGAACATCTTCGACGGCCATCCGCTGGCCATGGGCAAGCAGGTCGTCAAAGGCAAGGACGTGGACTACGTGGTGGCCTGGACGAACGAGAAAGTGGGAGCACGGAGCTTCAGCACCAGCATCGGCCACAACAACGACACCGTGGCCGATGCGCGCTACCTGGACCTCGTGACACGCGGCCTGCTGTGGGCCATGAACAAGCTCACTCCGGACTACCTGACGCCGTTCAAAGGCGAGAACAAGATCACGTTCGTGGCTGCCAAGCCCGTGGAAGCACCCAAGCCGCCTGTGCTGCCGAAAGACGGCCTGCCGGTGAAAGCCAGCGCGAGCAGCGAAGAGTCCGGCAAGGGCAATTACGCCTGGAAAGCCGTGGACGGCGATGAGGGCACCCGCTGGTGCGCCTCGAATCCCAATTACCCGCAGTGGCTCCAGCTTGAACTCGAAAAGCCGCAGGCTCTCACCGGCATCAAAACCACCTGGGAAAACGCTGGGGTGTATCAGTTCAAGGTCGAAGGCAGCACCGATGGCAAAACCTGGAGCACCCTCGTCGATGGCAGCGCCAACACGAAGAACGCGCCTTACTCGAACGATTTCGCCAAGGTGGAAGGCATCCGCTTTGTGAAGATCCACGCGCTTGCCAAAACAAGCGGCGGCTGGGCGAGCATCCGTGAGGTGCAGCTCAAGGGCCCGAATATCAAAGCCGTCGCGCCAAAGCTCAGCGAGGAACAGAAAAAGGAATACGACAAGGCCAGCGATCCGCTCAAGGACGCGGGCAATGTGGCTCCGAAGATCGTGAAGCTCACGCCCGAGCAGGAGGCCGCCATCTTGAAGGATGTGAAGGTGCAGGAAGGCTTCGAGGTCTCGCTCTTCGCGCCGCCGCAGTCGGCGAACTACCCCGTCTTCATCGCCGCCGCACCGGATGGCACGCTCTATGTCAGCAGCGATGGCAACGGCTCGCTGGGCCGCAACCCCCATCGTGGCCGCATCCTGCGCCTGAAGGATCATGATGGCGATGGCCGCGCTGATGAAGTGAAGGAATTCGTCAAAGACGTGGATGCTCCGCGTGGCCTCGTCTGGGACAAAGACCGCCTGTACCTCGTGCATCCGCCGCACCTCAGCGCCTACATCGACAAGGACGGCGACGGCGTGGCCGATGAGGAAAAGGTGCTGGTGAAAAACATCGCCTTTGGTTACAAAGACCGCCCTGCCGACCACACCACCAACGGCCTCAGCCTCGGCATCGACGGCTGGCTCTACATCGCCGGTGGCGATTTCGGCTTCATGGATGCCGAAGGCACGGACGGCAAGCACCTGCAGCATCGCGGTGGCGGCGTCATCCGCGTGCGCCCTGACGGCACCGGTTTGGAAATCTACAGCACCGGTACGCGCAACATCCTCGAAGTCGCCATCAGTCCGCTGATGGACATCTTCGCCCGCGACAACACCAACGACGGCGGCGGCTGGAACGTGCGCTTCCACCACTTCACCGGCCTGGACGACCACGGCTATCCGCGCCTCTACAAAAACTTCAACGACGAGTGCATCCAGCCCCTCGCGGACTACGGCGGCGGCAGCGGCTGCGGTGCCGTGTACATCGACGAACCCGGCTTCGGCCAATGGAACAACGCCCCCTTCACCTGCGACTGGGGCACCGGCGCTTTGTGGCACCATCAGGTGAAGCCCAAAGGCGCGACCTTCGAAGAAACCCGCCCACCCGAGCCCTTCATCAAAATGACCCGCCCCACCGACGCCGACGTCGATGGCAACAGCCGCGTCTATTGCGCCAGCTGGAAAGGCGCGACCTTCAACTGGGAAGGCCCGGATGTAGGCTACATCGTGCAGGTGAAGCCGAAGGGATTTAAAGCGGAGCCGCTGCCGGATTTTGCGAAGGCGAGTGATGCGGAGTTGGTGAAGGTGCTGGAGTCACCGAGCCATCGCCGCAGGCTGGATGCGCAGCGGGAGTTGGTGAAACGCGGGGCAGTGCATAAGGAGGCAGTAGCGCTGACGCAGTTAATCCGTCACAAGGACGTGAAGGCCGTTTCGCGCGTGTCGGGCATTTACACTCTGGCCTTGGGTGCGAAGAAGCAGGCGGACTACAATGTCAGTCTCCAGTATCCGCAGAGTTCGGAAGAATGGAAAGTGGTGCTGGCTGCGCATCGTGCTTGGCCCAGGTTCGGCCCCAATGACCGGACCACTGCCACGTTGAATATTGCCAACGGCAAGGAAGGCAGCGTTTATGCAGACTCACGCATGGTGGCGCAGGAAGCTTTGATACTAAAGCAACTGAACGACGAAGTTGGAACGCCTGCCCAAAAAGCAGCTTACGTGGCGCAATATCTGAATACGAGCATAGATCCGGTGGCGCGTCACTCCGTCATACGGGCACTTGGCATGGCCAAAGCCTCTGCGCATTGCTTTGCGGTGCTGGACTTGGAGGTCAAAAGCGACGCTCCCAAAATAGACGTTGTGACGGCGAGCGCATGTTTGCGCGCTCTCGCCATGATGCACCAGCCCGAAGTCGTCTCCGGCCTCATCGAGCGTCTCGGCAAAGCCACCGATCCCGCACTGCGACAAGGCATCCTCGCAGCCCTGTGCCGCCTCCATTTCCACGAAGGCGAATGGAAGGGCGACTCCTGGGGCACGCGCCCAGACACACGCGGGCCGTATTACCAGCCAGAGGCATGGAGCGAGACGCCAAAGATCGCGGCGGTATTGAAGGTCGCTCTGGCCAAGGCCTCGCCGGAGGAAGCCGCTTTCCTCGTCAAAGAGATGAATCGCAACCGCATCCAGTCGAGTGATGCGCTGGAGCGCATTCTCGTGCTGGCGAAGCAGGATGCGAAGGTGATCCCGGATGCGGTGGCGCAGCTTGCCACGGCGGAGACGATTCCTGCTGACGCCATTCCTTTGCTCATCACTGCCGCCAACAGCAAGGAACTCGATCCGCAGAGCGCGGCAACGACGCTGGCCAATACGCTTACGGCCATCGCCAAAACCGACAGTGCCGAGGCTTGGACAGCGGCGCTGAATGCGCTGGTCACGCTGGATGCCCAGCAGGGCTCCGGCAAAGAGCAGGACACTGGCAGGACGGCCTTCCTCACTGCACCGAAGCTGGAGAACGTGCATCAGGCCTTTGAAACAGAAGCCACCAAGATCGGCACGCCGACCGCCGCCTGGGCGGAAGCCGCGCTGCTCAGCCTCGCCGCACGCAAGACCGGCAGCCCCGAAGCACGCGAGATGTCACAGAAGGCACTCGATGCTGGATGGACGGATGCCAAGCGCCGCCTGCAGATCATCAATGCCGCCGTGAAAACCAAGAGCCATGGCGTGGACGAAAAAATCCTGGCTGCCACCACCGACTCCGATGCGAACGTGGCCAAGGCCGCACAGAACGCCGTGAAGAGCCTCAAGCTCGTGGCCAAGGGCGAGGACAAGTCACCCAAGGTCGGCACCCTCAAGCCTGAGGACGCTCTGGCCGCCGTGATCAAAGCCAAGGGCGACGTCTCCATCGGTGAACAGATTTTCACCAAGGCCACCTGCATCGCCTGCCACACCACGAAGGAATCCGAAGCGCAAAAGGGCCCTTATCTTGGCAACATCGCGCAGACGTACAAGCGCCCCGATCTCGCCCAGAACATCCTTGATCCGAACAAGACCATCGCTCAGGGTTTTGCCAGCGAGGTCATCACGATGAACGACGGCACGCAGCAGATGGGCTTCATCACCCTGGAGTCCGCTGACAACGTGAAGCTGCGCAACGTCGCCTCTCAGGAATTCACCTTTGCCGTGAAGAACATCAAGAGCCGCCAGAAGCTGCCCATTTCCATCATGCCGCCCGGGTTGATGACGAACTTCACTGTCCGCGAATTCGCCAGCCTGCTCGATTATCTGGAGTCGCTGGCCAAGAAGTGAGCTTCACGCCATCACCGCCCTCAACACGTGTCCATGCACGTCGGTGAGGCGGAAGTCGCGGCCTTCGGCGCGGTAGGTGAGGCGCTCGTGATCGATGCCCAGCAGGTGCAGCAGCGTCGCATTGAGATCATGCACATGCATGGGATCACGGGCGACGTTGAAGCAGAAGTCATCCGTCTCGCCGAACTGCAGGCCGGGCTTCACACCACCACCCGCCAGCCACATGGTGAAGCAGCGGCCATGATGATCGCGCCCGTGATTGGTGGGTTCCAGCTTGCCTTGCGAGTAAGTGGTGCGGCCAAATTCGCCACCCCAGACGATGAGCGTATCATCAAGCAGGCCGCGCTGTTTCAGATCGCTGATCAGCGCGGCGCATGGCTGGTCGATGTCACCGCATTGGAGGCGCAGATCGCTGGGCAGATTGTAGTGCTGGTCCCAGCCGCGATGGTAGAGCTGAATGAAGCGCACGCCGCTCTCCGCCATGCGGCGCGCGAGGAGGCAGTTCGCGGCAAAGCTTCCTGGCACGCGTGACTGCGGACCATAGGCATCAAACGTGGCGGGGCTCTCGTCCTTCAGGCTGATCAAATCCGGCACGCTGGTCTGCATGCGATACGCCATTTCATACTGCGTGATGCTCGTCTCGATCTCGGGATCCAGCTGCTGCGTGAGTTGCTTGCGATTGAGAGCCTGGATGACATCGAGCTCATCACGCCGCGAGGCCGCGCTGATGCCGGGTGGATTGGAGAGATACAAAACGGGATCACCGCTGCTGCGGAAGCTCACCCCTTGATGGTTCGAAGGCAGGAAGCCGGAGCCCCACAGGCGTGCATAAAGCGGGTCTGCCGGGCGCGCGGCGCTGCCACGTGAAATGAGCACTACAAAAGCGGGCAGGCTCGCATTCTCACTGCCGAGTCCATAGCTGGCCCAGGCACCAAAGCTGGGGCGTCCTGGCTGCTGATGCCCCGTCTGCAACAGGGTGACACCTGGATCGTGATTGATCGCCTCCGTGTTCATGGAGCGGATGATGCACATCTCATCCGCCACGCGGCCCAGATTGGGCAGCAGTTCGCTCATCCACGCGCCGGACTGGCCATGCTGCTGAAAATTGAAGAGCGAAGAAGTGATCGGCTTGCTCTTCTGCCCGCTGGTCATGCCGGTGAGTCGCTGATCTCCGAGCACGGAAGCTGGAAACTCCTGACCGTGCATTTTCTTCAAACCGGGCTTGTGATCAAACAGATCGAGCTGCGAAGGCCCGCCGTGCATGAAGAGGTAGATCACACGCTTGGCCTTCGGCGCAAAGTGCGGCGCGGCGAAGGAATGCCCCTCGCCTAGCAAGGATGCCAGCGCTGCGGTGCCGATGCCTGCGGAGGCACGACCAAAAAGCTGACGGCGAGTCAAAGCGGGATTCATCGGCGGGTGATTGTTTCGTCGAGGTTGAGCAACGCGTGTAGCGTGAGAGTCCACGCGGCCAGTTCGACGGGATTGAGATCTTTGCCATGAGTGGATGCGCCAGCGGCGATGAGCTTCGCTGCGGCCTCGCGGTCGGTGGTGAAATGGGCGCGCTGCCTGCTCAGCAGGCCGCTCAGCAGCCGGAGTTCCTCGGCATCCGGTGTGCGGGAGGTGACGCGGCGGAAAGCGAGCTCAAGTCTCTCGGCCTCGGATCCCTTCAATGCTAGCGCCCACGTGGCAAGGACGCGCGCCGCCTCGATGTAGGTCTCGTCATTGAGCAGCACGAGAGACTGCAGCGGCGTGTTGGTGCGCGCACGGCGCACCGCGCACTTTTCACGCGTGGGGCTGTCAAAGGTGAGCAGGGCAGGGGGCGGCGACTGGCGTTTCCAAAATGTGTAGAGACTGCGCCGCCACAGTCCCGCATCCGTGTCGTTCACATAGGTTTCTTCGCCATTGTAGGACACGGCTTCCCACAATCCGGGCGGCTGGTAAGGCTTCACGCTTGGGCCACCGATCTTGGGCACCAGCAATCCAGAAACAGCCAGCGCCTGATCCCGTACCATCTCGGCGCTCAGCCGGAAAGAAGGACCGCGTGCCAGCAAACGGTTGGAGGGATCACGTGCGGAGAACTGCGAGCTTTGCCGATACGTCGCGCTCATCACCATCAGCTTGAGCATCGCCTTCACATCCCAGCCGCTTTGCATGAAGCGCACCGCCAGCCAGTCGAGCAGCTCCGGGTGGCTGGGGGCCTCGCCTTGAGATCCGAAATCGTTGACCGTGCGCACGAGTCCTTCGCCGAAGCATTGCATCCAGAGACGATTGACCGCGACCCGCGCCGTCAGCGGGTTCTCCTTCGAGACGATCCACTTGGCAAAGCCCAGGCGGTTGGGCGCTGCATTTGCCGGCCACTTGGACAAAGACGCAGGCACCCCGGGCCGCACCTCCTCCGCAGTGTGATCGTACTGACCACGCGTGAGCAGATGCGTTTTGCGCGGGCTGGGCATCTCCTGCATCACCAGCGTGGTGGGAATGCTTTCGCGCAGGCGGGCTTCGGCGGCTTTGGACTCACGCACTCGCTTGTGGGCAGCCAGCGTTTGCGGGTTCGCATGATGCTCCACAAACCAGTCCTGCAACAGCGTCGTGTCTGCGGTGCTCCGCTTGGCCGCAGGTTTGGCAGCGATCCCGCGCAGGCGTTCGCTCCAAAACCATGACTCGGCCTCTTGCGCAGTCACGGGTCGTTGCAGCAGGCGCAGTTCGTCGAGCTGCCCGTAGAATCCGAGGTTCGCATCTCGCCTGCCAATGCGCAGCGGCTCACTGCAGGCCGTGGGGCCTTTCAGCGTATCATTCATGGTTTTTGTCGCCGCAGGCAGGCCGTCGATGAAGACGCGCACGCCCTCAGCGCGGCGAGTGCCGTCGTGGCTGACTACCAGATGATGCCACTTTTTGGAAGAAGCAGGTTCTTGCGTGACGAGCTCGATGGCATCCGTGCCCCACTTGCTGACCAGATTGATCTGAAAGCGGCCCTTCTGCCAGATCACCTCAAAGCCCCGGCGTCTGCCTTCGGGCTCGATTTTGGAAAAGACACCGCTCAGCGAAGTGTCTGCCGTGAGCCAGAGGCCGACGGTCCAAGCTGCATCGGTGTCGAAAGATCCCGTCCACTCCGAATGCTGTGTCGCATCAAACTTGGCCGATTGCCCCAGGATGCCGTCTTGAAACACATCGCTGGTTCCGAAGTGCTTGGCGTCGATCTGGCCATCGAAAGAGAAGTGCGCAGCAAGCTGAGCGGTGGGCGATGGAGTCAGGGATGTCGTCGCTGTTTTTTCCCAATCGGCGATCTGCTGTCGCAAAGCTGCCGTGAAGGGCTGAAACTCCCGCTCTGCCTGCTGCGTGGCTGCTGAGAGGTTTTTCAGTTCCAGCTCCTGCTGTGCCGACGGCACGCTGAGCACCGGTGGCGGGTTGTCAGCTTTGATCAGCCCGGACTCGGGCACGTTGTTGAAGAAGGCAAAGAGCTGGTAAAACTCACGCTGCGTGATGGGATCGTACTTATGATCGTGACAGCGCGCGCAGCCGATGGTGAGTCCCAGCCAGGTGGTGCCCGTGGTTTCCAGGCGATCCGCCACGTATTCCACCCGGTATTCCTCATCAATGATGCCGCTCTCATTGTTGGCCATGTGGTTGCGGTTGAAACCGGTGGCAATGCGCTGTGCGGTGGTAGCGTTGGGAATCAGATCGCCCGCTAGCTGCTCGATGCTGAACTGATCAAACGGCAGGTTGCGGTTGTAGGTGTCGATCACCCAGTCCCGCCACGGCCACAGGCTGCGCGTCTTGTCGCCAAAGTAGCCGTTCGTATCCGCATAGCGCGCGGCGTCCAGCCACTCCACCGCCATGCGTTCACCGAAGTGCTTTGAAGCCAGCAGCCGGTCCACAGCGCGCTCATAGGCTTCCGCACTTGGATCTGCATCCATCTCCTGCAGCGTGGGCGGCAGACCGGTGAGATCAAAGCTGACACGGCGCAGCAGGGCTTCGCGTGTGGCCTCCGGGCTTGGCGTCATGCTTTCCTTCTCAAGGCGATCGAGAATGAAGCGGTCGATTTCATTTCGCGGCCAGTTCGCTTGTTTGACCTTCGGCAGTGATGCGCTTGCGGGTGGGATCAAAGACCAGTGCGCCTCGTATTCGGCTCCCTCCGCAATCCAGCGCCGAAGCACATTCTTTTCCTCATCGCTGAGCGAGAGCTTGGAATCCGGCGGCGGCATGACATCGTCGCTGTCAGAAGTGGTGATGCGCTGCAACAAAGCGCTCTCCTGCGGTTTGCCGGGAACGATGGCCGGCTTTCCATCATGGGTGGCGACGGCATCTTCGCGCTTATCCAGGCGCAGGTCGCCCTTGCGGCCCTTTTCATCAAAGCCGTGGCAGCGGAAGCACTTGTTGGACAGGATCGGGCGGATGTCCCGATTGAAGCGCAGCTGGGTGTCGTCCGCGCTGGCGGTGCGCATGCTGTATAGGAGCATGAGCAAGCAGGCAGAAAACATGTGGCGAATGCCCATGCAAGATACACGGGCCTCGGCTGCCGTTTTATCAGAGCCAATGGCTCAGGCGATCACTTCCTTCACCACATGCCCGTGCACATCCGTGAGGCGGAAGTCGCGGCCAGCGTGGCGGAAGGTGAGCTTTTCGTGATCAAGGCCCAGCTGATGAAGGATGGTGGCGTGCAGGTCGTGCATGTGGACTTTGTCCTCCACGGCCATGTGGCCGAGTTCGTCGGTGACGCCGTGGGCATAGCCGGATTTGAAGCCGCCACCTGCGACCCAGACGGTGAAGCCGAGCGGGTTGTGATCGCGACCGGTGCCGTTTTTCTCGGCGTAAGGTGTGCGGCCAAATTCACCGCCCCACCAGACGATGGTGTCTTCGAGCAGGCCGCGTTGTTTGAGGTCGGCCAGCAGCCCGGCGATAGGTTTATCGACGGCAGCGGCGTGGTCGCCGTGCTTGGGCAGGTTGGAGTGCTGATCCCAGGCGGGATTGTTCGAGTTGTCGCCGTAATTGACCTGGATGTAGCGCACGCCTTGCTCGGCCATGCGGCGGGCCATGAGGCACTGGCGGCCGAAGTTGTCGGTGGTTTTTTCGTTGATGCCGTAGAGCTTGAGCGTGGCTTCGGACTCATCGCTGATGTCCATGGCGCCGGGCGCTTTGTTTTGCATGCGCCAGGCGAGCTCGTAGCTGCGGATGACAGCATCAATGTCCGTGTCTCCGGGCATGGCGTGGGTGGCCTGTTCGGCATTCAGCGCGCTGAGCAGTCCGTACTGCTTGCGCTGCTGCTCAGGCGTCCAAATGGCGTTGGTGATGTTCTTGATGGTGGACTCCTTGGCAGGCATGCCGCTGCGGCCGACGGGTGTGCCTTGGAAGACAGCGGGCAGGAAGGCGTTGCCGTAATTGCGCGGACCGCCGTTGCCGAGGCTCGGGCTGATCGTCATGAAGCCGGGCAGGTTTTCATTCTCCGCGCCGAGACCGTACATCACCCAGGAGCCCATGCTCGGGCGGATGTTGCTGGTGGTGCCGGTGTGCATGAACAGCGTGGCGGGGCCGTGCGCGACGCCCTCCGTATGCATGCCATGCAGGAAGCACAGGTCATCCACATGCTGGTTGATGTTCGGGAAGAGATTGGAGGCCCAGCGGCCGGTTTCGCCGTGCTGCTTGAAGTCCCACAGGGGTTTCATCACCCGCTGCAGCGCGCCTTTGCCCGTCTTGGCGATGGCGCGGGAGTCCGCCACGTCGATGATCTTGCCGTCGTCTTTAAAGAGACGAGGCTTGTAATCGTAGGAATCCACGTGGCTCACGCCGCCCTGCATGAAGAGGAAAATGACGCGCTTGGCCTTCGGCTGATGGTGCGGCTTTCTGAGCGCCATCGGGTTAGCCAGCGCCGCCTGACTCTGCGCCATGGCCTGCCACGCGAGGTAGCCGAAGCCACAGCCTGTGGTCTGGAGGAAGTCGCGGCGGGATGAGAACATGCTGCCTTAACGTCGGCAGGGAGGGGGATTCTTCACGCAGGCACAAAAAAGCGGCACCCGTGAAGGTGCCGCTTCGAGACTGAGGAGGCTGAATTACAGCATCTCGGCCACAAAGGAGCGCTCATCGGTGAGCTCCTTGTTGGTCGCGGCGATCTTGGATTTGGCAAAGTCGTCCATTTCGTAGCTGGTGATGACTTCGTAGCTGCCCGGGGTGGTGGTGCGCACAGGCATGCCGGCCCAGACTTCAGGATCGAAGCCGTAGAGGCCGTTGCTCTTCACCGCGATGGAATGGATCGCACCTGGGGTGACGAGGGAGCGGACGTGATCGACGAGGGCGTTAGCGGCGGAGGCAGCGGAGGAAGCGCCACGGGCGGCGATGATCGCAGCGCCACGCTTGCCCACGGTTTCCAAGAAGGGACCTTCGAGCCATGCCTGGTCATTGATGACGCTGGCGGCGGCTTTGCCACCGATGGTTGCGTGGGCGAAGGATGGGAACATCGTCGGGCTGTGATTGCCGTAGATGAAGATGTCCTTCACTTCGGTGAGATCCACGCCAGCTTTTTGGGCCAGCTGGGTCTGGGCGCGGTTCTGGTCCAGGCGCACCATGGCGGTGAAACGGTCCGGCGTGAGGCGCTTGGCCTGGGAGGCGGCGATCATGCAGTTCGTGTTGGCAGGATTGCCGACGACGGCCACGCGGGCGTCATCAGCGGCCACGGCGTCGATGATTTTACCCTGTTCGATGAAGATTTTGCCGTTGTCCTTGAGCAGATCGGCGCGCTCCATGCCCGGGCCACGGGGCTTGGCACCCACGAGCAAGATCCAGTTGGCGTCTTTGAAACCCACGGCTGGGTCGGAGGTCTGAACGATGCCTTTGAGCAGCGGGAAGGCGCAGTCGTCGAGCTCCATCGCCACGCCAGCGAGGGCGGCCAGAGGCTTTTCAAAGGGGGCTTCAATGAGCTGGAGGATCACCGGCTGATCCGGGCCAAACATGGCCCCTGAGGCGATGCGGAAAAGAAGGGCGTAACCGATTTGACCGGCGGCGCCGGTGACTGCGACTTTGATGGGTGCTTTGGCCATAAATGATTGGGGATGGGGGAGTCATCAGAGCAAGATGCGGCGGGAGGGCAACTGCGGGCTGAGATTCATGGCAGAAAATGCTTGGGCGAAAGACGGAGTCCTGTTATAAATTCGGTTTTCCCTAACTTTGATGCTCCTGCAGCCTTTCCCGAAACATCCTGAATCCGTGTTGCCAAGCCGCCTGATCGCTCGCGGCGCTGCTGCGTGCCTGATGATCATTTTGGGTGGAAATGTGGTCATGACTGCCAGTGCGCAGTCAGTTTCGGCCATGGCCCAGGCTGAGGCGCGCCGCCGCGCCATTCAAGTCAACACGCTGAATTCTGAAATCGAGCGTGGGTACCAGCTGATCGATCAGGAAAAGGCAGCTGAGGCGCTGACCTTGTTTCAGGAAACCTACAAGGCGCTGCCAAACATTCCTCTCGCCCAGGAGTCACGACAGGCCGCACGCGAGGGCTACGTGGTGGCAGGCTGCCTGATGGCCCAGGAATTTGCAGCCAAAGGTGATCTTGCAGCTGCGGGCAAAGTGCTGGATCAGCTCCTCGCGCCTGATGTTGCGCCGAAAGACGAGCGAGTGCTGTCGCTCAAGAAACGCCTCGCAGATCCAGATCGTTTTCCCCCGTCTCTGACCGCCAAGCACGTGGACAATGTGGGCGCGGTGCAAACACTGCTGATCAAGGCCAATTCTTTCCTCCAGATTGGTGATCTGGACAAGGCCATCTCGACTTTTCAGGACGTGTTGAGGATTGATCCCACCAACAGTGCCGCACGACGTGGCATGGAAAACGTCGAGCGGGAAAAGCAGAAGTACTATAAGAGCGCTTATGACCAGCATCGTGCCAAAATGCTGGGTGAGGTCACACGTTCATGGGAAGACCCGGTGCCGCTGACCGACATGGATCGCAGCTCACTGTTTGGGGCCGGTGCGGCCTCACTCGTCAACGAGTTGAGTGGGAGTGACAAAATTACACAAAAGCTTCGCACCATTATTTTTCCCAAGGTGGAGTTTGACGGGGCCACTCTCGTCGAGGTAGTGGAATTGCTGCGAGTTCGCAGTCGCGACTTGGATCCCGAGGGCAAGGGGCTCAGTTTTGTCGTCAGTGTGCCGCCTGAGGCGCGTGACAAGCAGGTCAGCCTGAATCTTCTCAATGTGCCCATGGAGGAGCTGCTGCGCTACATCAGCGAGATGTGCGGAGTCGCTTACAAGGTGGATGAGCATGCGGTGATCTTTGTGTCCCTGAGCGAGCGCAACAATGCGATCGTTACGCGCTCCTTCCGGGTGCCGCCTGATTTTATTCAGAACTCTCCTGGGGGTGACGCGGCTGCCGCTCCGCCGACGGATCCTTTTGCCACGCAGGCTCCGGCAGGCGGTGGGCTGATCATCCGCCGCCTGGGGGCCAAGGAGTTTCTTGAAGCGCGCGGAGTGACTTTTCCGGATGGAACAAGCGCCAACTACAGCGCATCGAGCAACACGCTGACCGTTCGCAACACGATCGCCAACATGGAGACGGTTGAAATGATCGTCGAGCAGTCGACGAAGGCCACGCCCAAGATGGCCGTGATTCATGTGCGGATGCTGGAAGTGAACCAGAAGAACCTTGAAGAGATGGGTTTTGACTGGCTCATGGGAAGTGCTGGAGTCGGTAATAATCTCTTCATGGGCGGTGGCAGTGCAGGAAATGGAACACCTGCAAATGCAGGCAACTACCCATTCACCACCCCCGCCACCGTCCCTGCTCTCACAGTGGGGGGGGAGCAGGTGTTTCCTGCCCTTCCTGTTGCTGCAGCCTTGGGCGGCCCGTTGCCTTTGGGCACCAATGCACCTTCCATGTATGGTGGTGGGCCCGTCACCGCAGGCCTCCGATCGGGCGACTTTGCGACGACAGCAAATTCCATCGACAGCCTGCTTCAGACTGGTTCGGTCTCTGGGACTAAGAACGTGGCGCCGGGTGTTCTCTCCATTGCGGGAGTATTTACCAATCCTCAATTTCAAACAGTGCTGCGCGCGCTTTCGCAGAAGAAGGGAATTGATGTCAATGCCTCTCCCAGCGTGACCACCAAGAGTGGTCTCAAAGCGATCGCAGAGGTGACGCAGGAGTTCATTTATCCGACGGAGTTTGATCCGCCCAGACTGCCACAGGGTGGTTCGACAACTGGCTCTCAGCAGCAGCAGATCGCCACGCCAACGACACCCACGGCTTTCGAAATGAGAAAAACGGGTGTGTTGGTGGAGGTTGAACCTGTGATTTCAGAAGATGGCCGCACCGTGGAACTCACGATTGCGCCAGAAATGACTGCCTTCGAAGGCTTTGTGAATTACGGCTCGCCGATTTTTGTGCCTGCAAGCACCAGCGTCCTGCCCATCCAATTATCAACCGGTGCCACAGGCTACGTCCCTTTGAGCTCACCGGATCAATTGATCACCCCCAACTTGATCCTGCAGCCGGTCTTCAAAGTGCAAAAAGTGACCACAGCCGTGAAAGTGTATGATGGCGCAACGGTGGTGCTGGGCGGGGTCAAAATTGAGAATCGCACCATGGTGGAAGACAAGGTTCCTATTCTGGGAGACCTTCCTTTCGTGGGAAGGTTCTTCAAGAGCAACACCAAGCAGACGGACACAAAGAACGTGATCATCTTTGTCACCGTGGAAGTGGTGGACCCCTCCGGCCGCAGGGTCAACCGCGACACTGCTGCCGTGGCGCAGTGAGCCTGTTTCAGGCGAGGTTTGACGGGGCGGCTTCAACCGCTGCGATCTGACCGGCCAGCTCGAAATCCAGCCGGGTCAGCCCCCCGGCGCTGTGGGTGCTCAGACGCACGGTGACTTTGCGCCAGCCGACGAGCAGGTCTGGGTGGTGATTCATGGCCTCGGCCAAAACAGCCACTCGCCGGACGAATTCGATGCCGGCCAGGTAACTCGTAAAACGGAACTCTTTCACCAGTTCCGTGCCTTCCACCTTCCAGCCGGAGAGGCCGGTCATCTGCTGCTGGACGGCGGATTCGCTCAAAAGCTCCGGTTTCATGTCACAGCATCCGGCGGCAGGCCACAGGCTTCAAGCATCGGAATTGCTTTCTTCGTGCTGCTGGACTAAATACTCCGCCCCCCGCCAAGCCAACTGAATGTCCATCTCTCGCACCCGCAATTTCTCCATCATCGCCCACATCGACCATGGGAAGACCACGCTCTCTGACCGTCTGCTGGAGTTCACGCAAACCATCACCGTTCGGCAGCAGCAGGATCAGCTGCTTGATTCGATGGATCTGGAACGTGAGCGCGGCATCACCATCAAGGCGCACCCGGTGTGCATGAACTACAAGGCCAAGGACGGGCAGATGTACAAGCTCAACCTGCTCGACACACCTGGGCATGTCGATTTCAGCTACGAGGTCAGCCGTTCTCTGGCTGCATGTGAGGGCGCATTGCTGCTGGTGGATGCTTCGCAGGGCGTCGAAGCGCAGACCGTCGCGAATTTGAACCTGGCCCTGCAGCAGAATCTGCATGTCGTCCCCATCATCAACAAAATTGACCTCCCGAGCGCCGACATCGAGAAGGTGAAGCGCCAGCTGGAGGACATCCTGCAGCTCTCTTCCGATGAAGCTGTGCCTGCCAGTGCGAAAATGGGCATTGGCATTGAGGACATTTTGGAGGCCATCGTCGCCTTCATCCCGGCGCCGACAGATCCCGGCGACGGCTACCTGCGGGCTTCCGTGTTCGATTCGATCTTCGATCCCTATCGCGGGGTGGTCAGTTATGTCCGCGTCATGTCCGGCACCATCACGCGTGGTCAAAAGGTGCGCCTGATGGCCTCAGGCAACGATTCCGAAATCAAGGATCTCGGCACCTTCCGCCCTAAGATGGTCCCCTGTGAAAAGCTGGAGGCTGGCGATGTAGGCTACATCATCGCCAACGTCAAAACCACCGCTGACGTGAAGATCGGCGACACACTCACCGAGAGCCGCAAGCCTGCCCCCGAGGCACTTCCCGGCTTCAAAGAGATCCACCCCCTCGTCTTCAGCGGCATCTATCCCGTCAGCACCGACGACTTCGAGGCGCTGAAGCTCGCGGTTGGCAAGCTTCAGATCAATGACGCCGCCTTCACCTACATGGCGGAAAGCTCCGCCGCTCTCGGCTTCGGCTTCCGCTGCGGCTTTCTCGGCCTCCTTCACATGGAGATCGTCCAGGAGCGCCTGCGCCGTGAGTTCGACATGGATGTCATCTCCACCTATCCGTCCGTCATTTACGATGTGAGGAAGACCGACGGCACCGAGCTCAAGGTGGACAATCCCACCTTCCTGCCGCCGCAGGCGGAGATCGACGAGATCCGTGAGCCGATCGTGAAGGTGAACATCATGATCCCGAACGAGAACATTGGAGACATCATGCAGCTCGTCATGGACAAGCGCGGCGTGGTGAACAACACCGAGACCCTCGACGACCGCCGCGTGCTTCTGCACACCGTCCTGCCTCTGAACGAGATCCTCGTGGACTTCAACGACAAGCTCAAGTCCATGACCCGTGGTTACGGCAGCATGGAGTATGAACACGCGGGCACCCAGCCGGCAGAACTCGTCAAGATGGACATCCTCATCGCCAGCGAGCCCGTGGATGCTTTCTCCTGCATCGTTCACCGCAGCAAGGCCGAGAGCCGTGGCCGCCAGCTCTGCGCAAAGCTCAAGGAAGTCATTCCGCAGCAGCTCTTCGTCGTCGCCATCCAGGCCGCCATCGGCGGCAAGGTCATCGCCCGTGAGAGCATCAGCGCCATGCGCAAAGACGTGACCGCCAAATGTTACGGCGGTGACATCTCCCGTAAGCGCAAGCTGCTCGACAAGCAGAAGGAAGGTAAGAAAAAGATGAAAGCCATCGGCCGGGTGAACATCCCGCAGGAAGCGTTCATTGAGGTGCTGAAGAACAACTGAGCTGGCCTCGCCAATTTCTGTCAAAGGCGGCTACACTTGAGCTTCATGCTAAGAGCCGCCACCTTCGGCCTGCCTGACTTCTTTCAGATGCTGAACCGTAAGGATGTCATGAGGGCGGCCCATGGCCTCCTGGGCTTGGATCAAGGTGTCGAGGTCCAGAATGCGGAGCTTTCCAACAGACAGTTCGATCTCCATGCTGTGTTTTAGCACCTCATCGTACTCGCCCACGCCCAGAACACTGGCTGAAAGAAGTGCTGGTGGTTGAGTTGCCCGTCGAAAAGCTTAGAATCGCATCTTCATGAGCGCGACCAGTGATCCATACGATCCCATGTGGGAGTTTCGCATGCTTTACGACGACGTGCTGTCTTACGAAGGGACCGCTTTGTATGCCGACTTCCTCTTGCGTTGGCTGGAGAAAAACGGCCCGGCACGGGAGTGGTTGCTAGAGTTCGCACAACGTCCGGGTTCCCCAATCCCTCCTGCACTCGAATGGGAACTGTATGCTCTCTATGCCGTGAATCGTGTGAATGACCTCCTGCTGGGTGCCTTTCAGCCAGCCACAGTCACGAAATGGCCTGATCTGTCCCTCAATATGGACCAGTATGTGGCGTTCATGACGGCGCTCGGATTTGTGGTGGTTGAGACTGCGGCATTCTCTCCTTTTTATCATGAGGTTGTGGAAATCACGCCGCATGAGGAAGACGAAGCACCTGTGGAGCTGACAGGCATTGTCTGGCCGTGCCTGATGCTGGGAAACATGCTCTTCTCACGCGCTGGAGCGCGAGTGCGTGCGGGCCGGCGTTTCCTGCGCCCCGAACTGGCCGCTTCCACCACGCTCTACTGGACTTTCTGCCGTCGATACCGCGAGGGTCAGGACCTTTCTCATGGATGGGGCAGCAACTCCCGATGGCGCACCGACTTCCGCCGTGACTACCGCTTCGGTCCGCATCTTCATCTCAATGTGGATGCAAAACACGATGTCACCCAGGGGGACATACCGGGAAGGTCTCCCTGTGAGCTTACTTTGGAGGAGCGCATCGAATTGGTGACCCACCGTTGTTTTGTCACCTTCCCCACGGCCCAGGATGAACAGTTTCCATACCTTTACACCATGCGCCTGACTGAGGAGCTGCGATAAAGAAGACTCACTCCAGCACTTGAGCATTGCTTCCCGCCTCCTAGTATCCCGCACCCGCCCCATGTTTTTTCTCACCCCCCGCTACCTCAAGCATGCCAAGCTCCTGCACAAGGGCGTGACGCGCTTCATCAACTACAAACGCGACATCCTGCCGCCGGCCAAGCTGGAGGAGATCACGGCTTTGCGCAGCAGCCTGGAGGACGCCATGCGCGCCAGGGACAAGGCTCGCATCTGTGCCTTGAACGACGAGATCAACAAAGCCTGTGAAAAGGCGCTGCCGCACGTGGAGCATTCGGACATTGGCGAAAATGTGGAGGTGTTCTTTGTCGCCATTGTCATCGCGCTGGGCATCCGCAGCTATATCGCGCAGCCGTTCAAGATTCCCACCGGCTCCATGCAGCCGACACTTTATGGTCTGGTCGCGAACCATACTGAACAGGACGTGACGCCGAATCTTTTTGTGCGGTGCAAGGACTGGGTGGCTGGACGCAGCTACTACAATGTCGTGGCCAGTCGTTCGGGTTTCCTGCGTAACGATGGGCCTCCTCTGACAGAGCACAGCTACCTCGGCTTTTTCGCGCATTGCCGCCTGCATTTTGAAGATGGCGGCACGCAGTGGATCTGGGCACCCCTGCGCCAGCTGGCCACCGACCAGGATGGTTTTAATCTGGGGATGGATCGTTACCTGAAGCTGCCACTTAGCCCAGACGGTCAGAACATCACCCCAGATGCACGGGTGGAGCAAAAGATCGACGCGTCTGGCGGAACGTATGTCACCGAAGGGCAGCTCCTGGCGCGTGGCACGCTGGACACCGGGGACCATGTGCTGGTGAACAAATTCGCCTACAACTTTCGCCGTCCGACCCGCGGGGAAGTGTTCGTCTTCACCACGAAGAACATTCGCAGCCCTTACATGCGGGTGAGCGTTGAAGAGGGCTCGCAGCATTACATCAAGCGTCTCGTGGGTGTGCCTGGGGACCGGCTCGAAGTGAAATCGCCAGTGCTGTGGGTGAACGGCAAACCCGCTGAAGAATTTGGCATGAAGCGCGTGGGCGGAATGGAAGGCCTGTACAAAGGCTATGGCAACTTCGGCTTCCTTTCAGACGGCACCGTGCGCGAGTTGAGCAATCGTGACAGCGCTCGCGAATACTGGGCCATGGGCGACAACAGCTACAACAGTTCCGACAGCCGCTACTGGGGCTCAGTGCCAGAGCGCAATCTCGTCGGCCCCGGCTTGTTCTGCTACTTCCCGCTGGGACGTAACTGGGGCCTGATCCGGTAGTTGTGTTGATTTACGCGGGGGCTGCCCCCCGCGTCGAAGTTCAGTCTTAGAGACCTTCCTGCCGCAGGAAGCTCTCCACCCAGGTGATGTCGTACTGGCCGTTCTGGAAGTCGGAGGTGGTCATGATCTGGCTTTGCAGCGGGATCGTGGTCTTGATGCCTTCGACCGTGAACTCGCCAAGTGCGCGGCGCATGCGGCGGATGGCGATCTCACGCGTGGCACCGGTGACGATGAGCTTGGCGATCATCGAGTCATAATACGGCGGCACGGAATAGCCGGAATAGACGTGGGTGTCCACACGGACACCACGGCCACCGGAGGTGTACCACAGATTGATCTTGCCCGGGCTGGGGGCGAAATTACGGGCGGGATCCTCGGCATTGATGCGGCACTCGATGGCGTGGCCACGAGGCTGGGCGTCCACCACGTGCTCGCTCAGCGGCAGGCCGGCGGCGATGCGGATCTGCTCCTTGATCAGGTCACAGCCATACACTTCTTCCGTGATCGGATGCTCCACCTGGATGCGGGTGTTCATCTCCATGAAGTAAAAGTTCTCGCACTTGTTATCGACGAGGAACTCGATGGTGCCGCAGTTCTCGTAACCGATCTCCTTGCAGAGCTTCACCGTGGCATCGCCCATGCGCTTGCGCATTTCGGGGGAGATTTTTGGGGAAGGGCACTCTTCGATGATCTTCTGATTGCGGCGCTGCATGGAGCAGTCGCGCTCACCGAGGTGAACGACGTTGCCATGGGAATCGGCCACGACCTGGAACTCGATATGGTGAGGCTTTTCGACGAGCTTTTCCATGTACATGGAGCCGTCGCCGAAGCATTTCATGGCTTCCAAGGAGGCAGCCTGGAAGCTGGACCGCAGAGTGGCTTCATTGAGCACCGGGCGCATGCCACGGCCGCCGCCACCGGCGCTGGCCTTGACCATGACCGGGTAGCCGATCTTGCGGGCCCACTCGAGGGCCTCCTCCTCGGTGTGAATGAGACCGTCAGAGCCGGGGGTGATCGGCATGCCTGCCTTCAGGGCCGTCTCACGCGCCACGTTCTTGTCGCCCATCATGCTGATGACGCGGGCGGAAGGGCCGATGAACTTGATTTTGCACTGGTCGCAGACCTCGGCGAATTCAGCCTTCTCAGAGAGGAAGCCGTAGCCGGGGTGGATGGCGTCAACGTTGGCAATTTCCGCCGCGCTGATGATGCGGCTCATTTTCAGGTAGCTCTCGGAGCTTGGGCCGGGGCCGATACAGATGGCTTCATCGGCCAGGTGAACGTGCATCGAATCGACATCGGCTTCGGAATAAACGGCGACGGTTTTGACATCGAGTTCTTTGCAGGCACGAATGACGCGGAGAGCGATTTCACCACGATTGGCAACGAGGACTTTTTTGAACATGAGGGATCGGAATGTAGAAGAAATCTGCTTGGCTTGACCATTGGCAGGCCCCACTCGGCGGGACCTGGACGTCAAGACAGGGGCAGGGTGGGCAATCAGGCTTTCAACTCGAACAGTGGCTGGCCATACTGGACGGGCTTGCCATCTTCCACGAGAACGCGGGCAATCGTGCCACGCACTCCTTCTGGCTTGATTTCATTCATGACCTTCATGGCCTCGATGATGCAGACGATGCTGTTTTCGCCGACGCTGTCGCCGATGTTGGCGAGGGCCTTTTCCCCAGGAGCGGTGCTGCGATAGAAGGTGCCCACCATCGGAGAATTGATGGTCGGTCCCATGGCTTCGGAACCGGCGGCAGCTGTTGCGCTGGCGGCAGCGGCTGGCGCGGGGGCAGCTGCAGCGGCAGGAGCCGGGGCGGAGGCATAGGAGACGTGGGAACCAGAGGACACGGGCATGCTCTGGAGCAGTTCTTTGACAGCCTCCAGATCAGAACCACGCCGGAGTTCAAGTTTGGCGCCTTTTTGCTCGCTGTGGAAATAGGTCAGATTGTTCTCAGCCATGAGTCCGACGATTTCGCGGATCTGTTTGAGGTCGTAGGCTGAGGACGAAGGGGCGGCGGGGGCTGCTGGTTTGGTAGTGGTACGTTTGGCCATGTCGGGAGAAGTGTGTCAACGGACGGAGGACGATCATACAAACTCCGCCAGAGGTGGCAACCATAAAGGCATTCTTGACTTTCAGGTTCCAATCTGGCAGCCGCGATCAGGGCAGGCGGGGAAATTTGGAAAAATCAGGCTTCCGCTTCTCCACATAGGCGTTTTTGCCCTCTTTCGCCTCTTCGCTCATATAGTAGAGCAGCGTGGCGTTTCCGGCGAGGTCCAGCAGGCCCATCTGGCCGTCGCAGTCTGCGTTCAGGGCGGATTTGAGGCAGCGCAGGGCCAGGGGGGAGTGCTGGAGCATCTCGCGACACCATTTGAGCGTCTCTTCTTCCAGCTGGTCCAGCGGGACGACCGTGTTCACCAGGCCCATCTCAAGGGCCTGTTTAGCGTCATACTGGCGGCAGAGATACCAGATCTCCCGTGCCTTTTTCTGGCCGACAATGCGTGCCAGGTAGCTGGAGCCGAGGCCGCCATCAAAGCTGCCCACCTTCGGGCCGGTCTGGCCAAACCGCGCATTGTCTGCGGCGATGGTCAAGTCGCAGACGATGTGCAGAACATGCCCGCCGCCAATGGCGTAACCGGCCACCATGGCGACCACGGGTTTCGGGATCGTGCGGATTTTCCGCTGTACATCAAGGATGTTCAGCCGTGGCACGCCGTCATCGCCGATGTAGCCGGCATCGCCACGCACCTTCTGGTCGCCACCGGAGCAGAAGGCCAGAGGGCCTTCGCCGCAGAGGATGATCACGCCCACACTCCGGTCCTCATGCACGATTTCAAACGCTTCCAGCATCTCCTTCACCGTCAGCGGCCGGAAGGCGTTGCGCACCTTCGGACGGTTGATGGTGATCTTGGCGATGCCATCGCTGGTTTTCTCCAGCTTGATGTCTTTGAAAGTTTTGATCGAAGTCCACATGGGGAAGGGGAGGGGAGTTGACGGTGGTTTACGATGGTTGACGATTGTTTACGGTGGTTTGGCAAACAATCGTAAACGACCGTCAACCACTGTAAACCATGTCAACTTAGCCTCAGGCGAAGCTCGTGAAGGTGCGCAGTTCGGCAATGCGTGCGGCGATGTCCGCCTGGGTCACAGTCTGGAGCTTGTGCGTGCTGAAGGCTTCGCAGGTGTAGCTGGCGGTGACGCTGCCGTGGACGACGGCGGTCTTCAGATCTTCGAAGGTCGGCTTGGTCTTGCCGTTGGCGGCGAGCCAGCCGGACAAACCACCGAGGAAGGAATCTCCGGCGCCGGTCGGGTCAAACACGCTGTGGAGGGGGTAGGCGGAACAGGCGAAGAATTCCTCTGGCTTCTCTCCAAAAAGGAAGCTGCCGTGCTCGCCACGCTTCACGATGACGAAGCGCGGGCCCTTGGCCTGCAGCTTGCGCCCGGCTTCCACGAGATTGGTCGTGCCGGCGAATTCCTTGGCTTCGCCGTCATTGATGACGAGGAGGTCGATGCGCTTGAGCACTTCATGCAGGCGCTCATTGGCGATGTTGATCCACAGGTCCATCGTGTCGGCGGTGACGAAGTCGGCCTGAATCTGGTCCAGCATCTGCATCTGGTTGTCCGGGCTCATGTTCGCGGCCACGGCCACCTTGGCCTGCTTTGCAGCAGTGGGGAGCTTGGGCTGCCACGCCTCCAGCACGTTGAGGCCCACCTTGTGGGTGGTACGGCTGTTCATGTCCTCATGGTATTCGCCGGTCCAGGTGAAGGATTCACCGTCGCTGCGCTCCAGGCCTTCCAGCGTGATGCCGTGGGAGGCCAGCATGTCGAGATGCGGTTTTGGGAAATCATGACCAATCACGCCCACCAGATGGATCGGCTGGCAGAAGATGCTGGCGGCCAGTGCCGCATAGCTGGCGGAACCTCCGAGCAGGTTTTCCTGCGAATCCTGCGGGGTTTTGACATTGTCGAGGGCGACGGTTCCGGCGATGACGACTGACATGAGCGTGTATTTGGTTAGATAAGGTGTAATAGTTAGTCCTTGCCTCGCAGGCGGTGGACTTTAACGGTACAGCTGCCAGCGGGGACGCGGATTATCGGTTCCCCCTCCGTTGTGTCAATTGCCACTCCGCACACTCTTTCATGCGTCTCAGTCTTTGCTTTTTCATGCTGATCCTCCTTCCCGTGGCGACGGGGGTGCATGCATGGCTGTTTTGCCGTGAAAATCTCCCCCGGCTCACCCAGGAGGCTGTGGCGCGCCTGAAGGCCGCCGGTGTGCGGGATCCCGTGGTGGACGTGCGCTTCTTCGACCTCGACGTCAGCGGCGAAGCTCCGAACCCGCCCGCACGCCAGCGGGCGCTGGCGTCCATCCGCACGCTGGGTCCTTTGCGTCTGCAGCCCGGCGCAGAGCGCATTCATGTGCTTGCCAGTCTCAGTGCCAATTTGGATCAAAACACCCTCCGCCTCAGCGGCTGGTTTCCTGATGGAGATGAAACTGGCAATGTGCGCCGACTCCTCGCCGATCTGCGCCCGGATCTCGTCATCAGTACCGAGGACCTGCACTCCTCCCCCGAAGTCCGCTGGCCGGAGGGAATCAAACCGCCCTTCACGCCCAGCAGCCCACTGCTCAAGCCGATCATCGACACCCTTCGTGTGCCTGCGGAGCTGCACATCAGGGCCAAAGGCGATGCCATTGTACTCAGCGGACTGCTGCCTGATACGACATTGAAGGCGGAGCTGGTGGCCGCGCTCGCGGAAGTGGCCGGTGCGCGGGTGGTGGACCCCACCGGACTCCAGGCCAGCCCGCATGTATTGCCTGCCGCCTTTGCCAAACCACAACTGCTCTCGGCCTTTGTGAACAGTTTTTTCTCCCTCCCACCACCTCGCACTTTCGACATCCAGAGCGATGGCATCCCGCACCTCACTGGGATGGCGACGCGGCAGCTGGAAAGTGTGTGGCTGGCTTTGTTACGGCCCGTCACTGGCGCTGCCAAAGTGGATGCGCAGTTCATGCTGGTGCCCTCACTCTACCATTTTCCCGGGTATCAGATTCAGTCCAAACTGCCTCCTGACACCCTTCACTCACTGCGCGAGGTTTTGCGGGACTGTGTGATCGTGTTCGATCCCGGCTCAGCGCAAATTCCGCCGCAGGAACAGATCAAACTCGCCAGCCTTGCGTCCACCTTGCTCGCTGCAGGTCCGAAGCTCGGGCTGGTCATTGGCGCCCACCCGGATCCAGCCGGACCCGAGAAGGCCGAAAAAGACATCAGCAAAGCCCGCGCCGAGGCTGTGCTGTCCTTCCTCGTTGAGCAGGGCGCGCCCACCACGGATATTCAAGCCGTGGTGTTTGATCCCGTGCCCGCCAGTTCGCCTGCGGCTCCTGCCAGCCCGCGTTGTGTCGAACTCCTTATCAAATAGCCGCCTATGAAATTCGACTTTGAATCCCTTTCTTCTGAGCCGCTGTTTTACATGCTCATGCACAGCGGTGCCTTTGTCTGTGTGCTGGGGTTCATCTTCTTCGTCGTCGGCATGCTGTTTGGCTATGCGACCTGGGGCCGCTACAAGCGCCAGACGCGTCAGCTGCTCGGCGAAGCATCTTCCTTGAAGGATGAGATTGCCAGTTTGAAACGCAAAGTGGGCGATCACTCCATCCTGTCCGGTCCTGCTGTCGCAATGGCCACTGAGACCATTCACATGCCTAAAAAAGAGGCCCCAGTTGCCGCTGAGACCGCCCCTGCCGTCAAGGACGATACCATTGCCAAGCGCGACATTCATCTGCCTGCAACGGCGTCTCAGCCGGCCGCGCCGCCCGTGGAAGCCGCCACTCCGGAGAGTGTCCTACCGCCGGTGTCACCAACCGTAGCGCCAGCAAAGCCGTCTGCCGAACCCGCTACGGACAGCATCACACCTTCCGCTTCCGAACTGCCGACTCCTGCACCTCACGCATCGCCCCTCGCCGCCATCATTTCTGCCCCGCACGCCAAAGAAGAATCGGAGAACGGCGTGAATGCGTCTGCCCCACCTGGAGGTCTGGTGCTTGCCGACAGTCTCCCCTCATTGACCGAACTCCTGCTGCCTGCCCTGCCTGAACTGGAAGTGCCGCCCCAGCTCGAACTGAAGCTCGACCCTCAGCCCAACTCCGAACTCGATCCCAAGCTCGGCCTCATTTACAAGACCCAGCCTGAAAATGTGGACAACCTCACCGAGATTGAAGGCATCTCTCTGGTGCTCGCGCAGCGCCTCCACGATATCGGCATCTACACCCATGCGCAGATCGCCGCCTGGGATGAAGATCGCGTCAAGGAGTTCTCCGCCCGCCTCGCCTTCAAAGACCGCATTTACCGTGAGCGCTGGGTGGAGCAGGCCAGGAAGCTGGTGGCCGCGCCGGTCACTGTCTGAGACAGCTCTGAATCCGCAGATGATGCGCATTCACTGCGCAACTGCCGCCGCATCGCTGGGTTGGATGCGCTCATGATCACGCGCTTTTCCTTGCTGGTATTGCTGTCTTGCACGCTCACCGCCAGCGCCGCTGACTGGTCGCGTTTTCGCGGTCCCAATGGCAGCGGCATCGCGCCAGATGACAAGCCGGTGCCGGTGGAATGGAGCGCCACGAAAAATCTCAAGTGGCAGACTGCTTTGCCCGGTCCGGGTTCCTCGAGCCCCATCGTCGTGGGAGACCGTGTCTTCGTCACCTGCTGGAGTGGCTACGCCACCGATGGGCAGCTGGGCACGGGCGACATCACGGCGCTGAAGCGCCATCTCATCTGCGTGGATCGCACCACCGGCAAAATTCTCTGGGACCGCTCCGTGCCCGCCAAGCAGCCGGAGGAACGCTACGGCGGCATGTTTGCCCAGAACGGCTACGCCAGCCACACCCCCGTCTCGGATGGGAAGAGCGTCTTCGCCTTCTTCGGCAAGTCCGGTGTCCACGCTTTCGATCTCGATGGCAAACCGCTCTGGCAGGCCGAAGTGGGCGACTGGGATGACCGCCGCGGCTGGGGCACCGCCTCCAGTCCCATCCTGCATGGCGATGTCCTCATCGTCCCCGCGCTCGTCGAAAGCCAAGCCTTGTTTGGCTTCGACAAAACCACTGGCAAACAACTGTGGAAAGCCCCCTCCGAAGGCTTCGCCAGCACGTGGGGTACTCCCATCGTTGTCGAGGTGGAAGGCCGTGCCGATCTCGCCATCGCCGTGCCGAGCGAGGTCTGGGGCTTCAATCCCGACACCGGCAAACTGCGCTGGTATGCCACCGGGCTGCAGAGCGACTCCGTCTGCAACAGCGTCGTCACCGATGGCAGCGCTGTCTTTGCCATGAGCGAACGCGGCGGTGGCTCCGTCGCCATCAAGGCAGGCGGTAAAGGCGACGTCAGCGCCACCCACACGCTCTGGACCGGCTCCAACGGCTCCCGCATCGCCACTCCCATCCTCTGGGAAAACCGCCTCTACTGGATCAGCGGCTCCATCGCCACCTGTCGCGATGCCAAAACGGGTGCTGAGATCTACAGCGAACGCATTGAGTCCACCGGTGCTGCCACCGCAGTCGCTCCACCTCAAGGCGGCAATCAAGGCTTTGGTGGCGGCGGACGTCGCGGTGGTGGTGGTGGCATGGGCGGTGGCGACTACGCCTCCCCCGTCGCCGCAAACGGCCACCTCTACCACGTCAACAGACGCGGCGAAGTCCTCGTCATCAAACTCGGCCCCAAGTTCGAAGTCATCTCCAGCAACAATATCGAAGGCGACACCTCCGACCACAGCGCGACTCCTGCGATCAGCAATGGGCAGTTGTTCCTGCGTTCCGCGAAGACGCTGTATTGCATCGGGGAGTGAGGTGGGTCGCGCACACTCCATGTGCCTCCATTCCGATCTTGCCGAGGAATGCTGTTTTCGTTAAAACGGAGCATGCTGCCGCCGCCATTGAACTCAAACTGCTCACCGCGTTGCGCATGAGCCTGCGTTTTCTGTCATGGCTCTTCATGGCCTGCACGCTGTCGGCCCAGGATCTCAATTCAGTCCTCACACCAGACCTTGCCGACGGCTTCGATTTTCCCGTCGGCGGCGCGGACGGCAAGTCGGGATACACGGACCAAGTCACGAAACGGCGGTATAAGAGCTGGAGCGTGAGTGAGACGGTCATTGATGCGCTTGGACTTGAGGCACACGAAAAGTGGAACGGCAGTGGCGGTGGTGACACGGACTCGAACCAGCCGGTCTATGCAGTGGCTGCGGGAACAGTGACCGAGGCGAAAGACGGCGAGGTATGGCTGGAGTACCGCTTCCTCGAAAACGGACAACCCCAGCGAGTGCTGGTTGGTTATGCAGGCATCCATGGCTGCACGCTCAAATCCGGAGACAAGGTCAAGCGCCGGCAGCGCATCGCCCAGATCGCTGCCGGTGCAGATGGCAGCCACGCACAACTCACGGTCACACTGCGGCATCTTCTTTACGCCGAAGCGGCCACCTGGCCCATGAGCGTCTCCGCTTTCATTCGCAGCCACAGGCATCTGCTGCAGCCTGCGAAGGAGGAGCGCATTCTCATTGCGGTGAAGCATGCCTACCAAATTTCTTTTTGCGAGAAAGGACAAGTAAAACACACGCTGCCCATCGCTCTAGGGCAGGACGGCAGGCAGCGAAAAACAACCGATGGCGACAACCGCACACCTGTGGGCGAATACCGCATCACGCAAAAAGCGAAGGGGCCGTTCGATGGCGACTACGGCGCTTATCTCGGCGCTGCATGGTTGAGGTTGAACTATCCGAACACCAACGATGCCAGGACAGCATTGATCGAAAAGCGAATCACCAAGATAGAGCACGATCGTATTGCTGCGGCGGCGCAGCATGGCTCGTTAGCTCAGACCGATACCGCACTGGGCGGTGGCATCGGCATTCATGGCTGGATCAGCGACTGGCCCGACGGCAAACACCATCTCACCTGGGGCTGCCTGAGCCTGCGAAAGGCCGACCTGCTCCAGCTTCACGATTGGGTGAAAGAAGGGACGCGAGTTTTGATCCTGCCGTGATCGATCTACCGCCACTCATGCTTCGGATAGCGCCCACGTAGCTGCGCCTTCACCGCAGGATACCCCTCGCGCCAGAAGCGACCAATATCTCCCGTCGTTTGAATCGGGCGCTGCGCGGGTGAAAGAAGATGCACGGTGACGCTGATGCGGCCTGCGGCCACCTTCGGGTTTTCGTTCACGTCGTACATGTGCTGGAGAACGGCGCTGACGCTCGGCGGCTGCTTTTCGTCATAGACGATGCGGGCGGTCTTGCCGTTTTTGAGGGGGTAGCGTTCGGGGGCGTATTTTTCGAGCATGTCACGCTGCGAGTGGCTGAGCCATTGGTGCAGGGCAGGGAAGATGTCTTTGTCCTTGAGCTGGCGGTAGGCGATGCAGCCGGTGCAGACTTGCTCGATGATGAGGTGGCGGTCCTCCTCGCCGATGGCGGGAATTTCGAGATCGGGCATCCATTTGGAGAGGCAGTTCACGCGGGTGATCCACTGCTCGACTTTGTCGTTCCAGTTGGTGAGTTGCAGGCGTCCGGCAATGACTTCGGCGGCGAGCAGGCTTGCGGCGGTGGATTCATCGGGCTCGCCGCGTTCGCGGCTGCTGAGCACGAGGCTGCGGAAGCGGACTTCCTCCAGATTCATCACGCGACGGTTCACGGCATCATAGGCGGCACGGGATGCGGTGGTGAAATCTTCGGGGAAGAGCTCGCGCAGCCACTCCTCTTCAATGCGCGTGCAGTTGTTGAGCTGCACGGTGAGGGCCTTGCCCTGCACCTCAACGATTTCGGCGGCGACGATGAGGCGAGGCGGGCGGATGTGCGCGTCTTTGCCAAGGTGGCCGCTGTAGCCACCCGCCAGACGGTAGATGCGGCTGCCGGTGCTGGTCTCCACGCCGAGGTGATCGCTGAAGGCGGCGAGCAGCATCTTTGCTAATGCGGTGGGATCGGCGACTTCATCGTTGATCGGCAGGCCGGAGCGTTTCGCGAGCTGGAGGAATTGATCCGCGCTGCGGGCGGCTTCGCGTGAGGCATTGGCGTGGATGCCATAGCGTGCGCAGTCATCCGGGTTGAAGTTCGTGGCCTCGGCACGAGCAAAGGCGCGCAAGATAGCTTGGAACTCCGTCACGTCATCGTGCTCCCACAGGTCTTCGTTTTTGTGCGTAGCGTTGTTTTTGCCGACGAGCAAAATGTCTCGCCCCTGCGCCGCGGCGGCGCACAGCGTGGCCTCGCGCAGGCAGCCAAATTGTGCGGCGGCGAGCAACATGCGCGCAAAGCGCGGGTGCAACGGGAAGCGGCTCATCTGCCTGCCCAGCGTAGTGATGCGGCCTTCGTGATCCAGTGCGCCCAGATCATTCAGCAGATTTTCTGCACGCGACATCGAGGCCGGTGTCGGCGCTTCAAACCAATCAAACGGCTCACGCGACAGCACGCGTAGTGCGAGCAGGGCTTCGCTCAAATCAAGACGCTGCACTTCGGGGAGTTCACTTTCCGGGCGCAGCAGGTGATCGCGCTGCGTCCACAAGCGCACGGCGATGCCGGGGCCAAGACGGCCCGCACGTCCGGCCCGTTGCTCAGCAGAAGCACGGCTGATTTTCTGCACGGTGAGGGTGTTGATGCCACGGCGCGGATCATACGAAGCGGTGCGCGCCTGTCCGCCATCCACCACGGCGCGCACGCCTTCGATGGTGAGGGATGTTTCCGCCACGTTCGTGCTGACGATGATCTTCGGCTGCTCGCCGGGCGTGACGGCGGCGTCCTGATCCTGAGGTGTCAGCTCGCCATGCAGCGGCACTACACGGCGTCCACGTGCAAAGCTGCGTCCTTGAATGGCGGCGATGGTCTTGCGAATTTCATGGCCACCGGGCATGAAGACGAGCATGTCGCCGCTAAAACCGGGAGAAAGCGCGAGGTCTTCGCAGGCGCGTGCGGCCTGATCCCAGATGGGTTCCGGATAGCCGGTCTTGAGCTGCAGCGGGGCCTGATAGCGCACCTCCACGGGGAATGTGCGGCCTTCGGATTCGAGCAGCTTGGATGGCTGCATGAAATCCACCAGCGGCCCTGACACCAGCGTGGCGGACATGACGATGATCTTCAAATCCGGCCGCCGCGTGCGCTGCAGCTGCCGTGCAAAGGCGAGCACGAGATCGCCATCCAGATGACGCTCATGGAATTCATCAATGCAGATGCAGCCCACGCGTTCGAGCTGCGGATCTTCGAGCATTTGCCGCAGCATCACGCCCTCCGTCACATAGCTCAGCCGAGTCTCCTTGCTGGTGATATTTTCAAACCGCACCTGATAGCCAACTTCGCCACCGAGGCGTGCATTCCTCTCACGCGCGACGCGTTGTGCCAGCATGCGCGCGGCGATGCGGCGTGGCTGCAGCACGATGCAGCGTTTGCCCTCGGCCAGCAGACCGGAGTCGAGAACGAACTGCGGGATCTGCGTGGATTTGCCCGAGCCCGTGGGCGCTTTGATCAGCAGATTCGGCAGCGCCGGATCCAGCAGAGCGGCGGTGAAGGTCTGGCGGAGTTCAAAGATGGGAAGCGTGGCAGGGTTGGACATGGACACCCATGGTGTGGCCCACGAAACCCATGAAATACACGAAAAAATAACCCGATCAGCGGCTTCCCTGATGAGACCTCAATAATTCAAGGTCATCATCCAGTAGGCAAAGTCAGCATCATCACTCGGCCCGGTGGCTGCGAGATAAGCACCCGCGAAGAAGTGCGAGTAGCCGATCAGCATGTCGAGATGTGGCGTGAGCTTGGTGTTGATGGTTAAGTCGAGCTCGCAGCCGGCATGACTGCTGGCGTTCGGATTGATGGCGCGCACGCGGGTGGTGCCGTTGGCGCGGTACCAGGCATCGCCCGTGGTGGTGAGCCAGAAGGAGTGGAAATCGAGCGTGGTCTTCACCTTCGAATGCGGCTGCGCGGCGAGGCGCAGGACGACGTTCTGCATGTTCTGCCAGGAGAAAGTGTCCATGAAGCCATACGGCGGATGATTCGTGGGGAAGAGATTCTGGAAGGTGTGCACGCGGACGTCGTTGGGATCGCTGTCGCCGCTGCCCGCGCTGTATTCGAGGGCAAGGCGTGGCTTCCAGGAACTCTTGAGCCAGTTGTAGCCGCCCTCCAGATGGTAGGCATAAGCACTGAGAGGCTGACCATTCAGCTGGCCCGTCTGACCCACGAGTTCCACGGTGTAATCCCAGCCCTTCAGCTTGGTGGGGTCTCCTTTGTGCCGCGTGCCGAAGGTGACGAAGTTGGAGATGCCCGTGGGGTTTTCCTCATGCAGATGAAAGGCGTAGAGATCCGTGGTCTGAAATGGCAGGAACTGGCTGCTGAAGTAGAGGCCGCTGAAGAACTGATTGCGCGTGGCTGCGTCATTGAGCCAGTCGGATTGATTGAACTGGGAGCGGCGGATGCGCACGACACTGGAGGTGAAGGCATCGAGCCACCAAGTGGGCGTTTGATAATGTAGCTTCACCGCATCAAAAGTGCGGCTGAAGTTCTGCCACTCCAGTGGGCCTACGAGACGTTCATCGCCATAGCTGAGCACCTGACGGCCTGCTTTGACACTGAGGTGGGTGGGATTGCCGAGTTCGATGCTGGCCAGGCGCAGATCAAAGCTGTCATCACCTTCCGCGCCGTTTTGCAGCGGCACATTGGCACGCTTGGAAAATGCCTCGCGTACGTCCTGCCCCTGCACGGCGATTTTGACAAACTCATCCGGTTGCCACTCGACGCCCAGTCGCACGCGGGCGAGCAGGTAGGTGTCATCGGTCACGGCATTGCGGCTGGAGTCGAAGTCGTATGTGTTGTTGCGCGTCTCACCCCGCGTGCGCGCCTGGAAGTTCCACTTGAGTTGTTCGGCGATGCCCTCGCCCATAGCAGGGAAGGCACAAAGACTGAGGAAGAGGAGCGGGAGGCGCATGCCTTCTATTTTTGTCGCAGACACTCCGGTAACGAAAATAGACAATCGGTATGGCTTTAATGCTGGTGCGTTATGGTTGGCTGGCTTCTTGCGGGCCATGCCGATGCGGCATCAAAACGATAGCGAAATGGGATTTTCGTTATGCCATGTGTCCGGGTATCCATGGCTGGGTAACCTCCTGCATTCCTACTCTCATGAACTACGACGCGCTCATCATCGGTGCCGGACCTGCGGGCTCCAGTGCTGCGGCCATCTTGGCTGAATATGGCCACAAGGTGCTCATTTTGGAGCGCGAGAAGTTTCCGCGCTATCACATTGGCGAATCGTTGATTCCCTTCACCTACGGGCCGCTGGAGCGCCTCGGGCTGATCCCGAAGATGAAGAAGTCGCACTTCGTGAAAAAGTACAGCGTGGCCTTTGTGCAGCCGAGCGGCAAGGCATCGCAGCCGTTCTATTTCTTCGATCGCTACGATCGCGAAAGCGTGGCGCAGACCTGGCAGGTGCTGCGTTCGGAGTTTGACCAGATGCTGCTGGACCATGCACGTGAGAAAGGTGCAGAGGTGAAAGAGGAGACGGCGGTGCAGGAGCTGATCAAAGAGGATGGCCGTGTCGTCGGCGCACGAGCCAAGGACAAGAACGGCAACGTCACCGAATATCGCGCCAAGATCACCCTCGACTGCACGGGCAAGGAAGCCTTCAGCGCGACACGCAACAACTGGCGCATGCGCGATCCTTATCTGAACAAGGTGGCGGTGTGGACCTACTACAAGGGATCGCGGCGTGAGCCCGGCATCGACGAAGGCCAGACAATGGTTGCCTACATTCCCGACAAGGGCTGGTTCTGGCACATCCCGCAGCACGATGACATGGTCAGCGTGGGTGTGGTGGCCGAAGGTAAATACCTCACGCGCGGCGGCGTGAAGGATCCGAAGGAGATTTTCAATCGAGAGGTCGAGGAGAACCTGTGGATCAAAGAGCATCTCGGCACCGGCACCTCGAATGGCGAGTATCGACTCACCAGCGAGTACTCACATCATGCAAAGCACTGCGCCGGACCAGGGTTGCTGCTGGTGGGAGATGCCTTCGCCTTTCTCGATCCCGTCTTCAGCAGCGGCGTGATGCTGGCTCTGAAATGCGGCGTACTTTCCGGTGAGACGATTCATCAGGGCATTCTCGAAGGGGATCTCTCTCCTGAACGCTTCACCGCCTATGGCGCGACGATCCGTGAGGGCGTGGAAAACATGCGCAAGCTCGTCTATGCCTTCTACAATCCTGACTTCTCCTTCCGCGAAGTCATCAAACGTTTCCCGGATGCGGGCGGTGCCATTACCGACTGTTTGTCTGGCGACGTGAACAAGGACTTCGGTGTGCTCTGGAGTCAGATCCGCGAGTTTGTCCCGCTGCCGGAAGACCTGCCCTATGGCGAGCCTCTGGCGGCATGAAACGTCATCAAGGTCTCCTCATTCGATCACGATCTTCTCAGTGATTCCCACCTTCTTATGCAGCCACACAATAAAGAAGAACAGGCGCAGCCGCCACTTCGCTGCAAAGGACAGGCGGGTGCGACCTGCCAGCACGCAGTTGATGGCGCACATGATTTTCATCTTGTTCGTGGGCTGGAAAAAAATCTGGGCAAAGTACAGCTTGTAGAAGTTTTCGATAAACTCCCAGTACTGTCCGATGCGGGCGCGGCTGTCTCTCTCATAGGTGTGCATGGCAGGCGTCAGACCCTTCTGCAGCCGCAGGGCCTCATCAATGACCTGCGCGCCTTGCTGCCCGCTGGTCATGGCCAGCAGAACTCCGCTGGAGAAAATAGGATCAATAAAACCCGAAGCATCGCCGGCACGCAGTACGCGGTGTGAGACGAGAGCATCATTTTTATAGGAAAAATCAGTCACGACATGCGCGGGAGTCATCTGCACAGCATTCACGAACCGCTCGCTCACGACCTTGCTCTTGCGCACGGCTTCGTCGTAGGCCTGCTGTGGTTCCACGCCCAGTGCCTTGAAGTCAGCGGCATCCATCACCAGGCCCACGCTGGTTTTGTTGTCTTCCAGCGGGATCATCCAGAACCAGGAGTTTTCACGGCGGACAATGAGAATGTCCCCTCGTTCTTCACCCTGCGGCATGTCCACTCCTTGGTAGTGGTTGAAAATGGCGATCTTTTTGTGGCCTGGATAATACTTCCTCATCGAGGCCCGGTTCGCGGTGAAGTTGGACAGGCCGCTGGCGTCCACGAGGAAGCTGGCGCTCACCGTTTGTTCGGTTCCTGCAGCATCCTTGTATCGAACGGTGACATGGGTGTCGTGAACCGTGTGCTCGAGCACAGTGCTTTCTTCACGAACATCCGCCCCGCACTCCTGCGAATGATCGAGCAGGATCTTGTCAAACTTCGAGCGCTCCACTTGAACGGCAGTCGGGTATTCGGTGAACGATCCCTTCGAGAAATCCAGGCGCACCTTCCTGCTGCCATTGGCCATCAGGAACTGCGCGCCGCGCTTCAGCATGAAGCCGCCGGATTCGATCTTCGACCACACCCCGAGTTCATCGAAGATCTTGCGGTTGTAGGGCAGCAGCGACTCGCCGACGTGAAAGCGCGGGAACTTCATTTTCTCAAGCACCAGCACACGCCTTCCAGTTTTGGCCAGCGTAGTGGCCGCCGTGGAGCCAGCCGGACCGCCGCCGATGACGATGACATCCCAGGATGGGCATGTGGAACTTGGAGTTACAGGCGCGCTCATTCAGCAAACAACTTTGAGGGTGAACCACCATCTTCACTCAAGCGCAATGAAGGCGCAACTTCGCAAGCATCCAGCCAATCAATAAACAGCTACATGACTCCATGGAACCCCATGAAAAGTAACGTCTCTTTTTACTTCTGCACCCTGCTCATTGTTGGCGTGGGAATATTTACCGTGCTGCATCGCGGGGCCGACTTGCCATTTCCAGTGCACTCCGGACTGGAAGCGAACGCACAAAGCGTCGTTGCGAAGTCTGCGGCTTCATCTGGCAGTTCGACCTTTTCAGCAGTCGTGGATGGCCTGCGCGTGAATGCGAATGAGCCCCTGAGCCGGCTGCTGTGTCTGGGCATCATTGCGGTGGCCACGCTGGGCAAGCTTGGTGGCAGCTCCATTGCCGCCCGCTGGACCGGCATGAGCTGGAGCCAATCCCTGCAACTGGGTGCGCTGATGAACACTCGCGGCCTGATGGAGCTCATCGTTTTAAACATGGGCTATGACCTCGGCATCCTCTCGCCGCGCATCTTCACCATGATGGTCATCATGGCTCTGGTCACCACGATGATGACAGGACCTCTGCTCACGCTTTTCGGCAGCAGGCAGCCAGCACTGGGGCCTGAAGCTGTTCCGGCATAGAACCCAAATTCAGCTTCAACCAATTCAACCTTAGATTTTGATAGATCACACCCATGGAACCAATGAATTCTGAAATCACCACCTGCGATGTGGTTGTCATGGGAGGCGCTCTTTCCGGCGCTGCCACCGCCACTCTATTGCTGCGCCACAATCCGGGCATCCGCGTCCTCATCCTTGAAAAAAATGAGAAGCTGGGCAGGCGCGTGGGTGAGGCGACGGTCGAAGTCAGCGCCTATTTTATGGGCAAAGTTCTCGGGCTGACGAAGTACCTCAACGAATCGCACATTGTAAAGCAGGGGCTGCGCTTCTGGTTTGCCAACAAAGACGTGGCATCCATCGCAGAGGCGAGCGAGCTGGGGTCCAAGTATCAGGTCAAAATGCCGTCCTATCAGCTGGACCGCGCCACTTTTGATGAGGAAGTCCTGCGCCGTGCCTGTGAAGCGGGTGCCACGCTGCTGCGCCCTGTGAGCATTGCCAGCGTGCAGCTTGCTGAGGGCGGCCTGCAAATCATCACTTATAAACAAGGCGACACAACTCACACCGCGCAGGCGCGCTGGATCGTGGATGCCTCGGGCGTGGCCTCGTTGATCTCCCGCAAGAATGGCTGGTGGAAGTCGAATTTCGAGCATCCCACCACCGCCGCATGGTCACGCTGTAAAGGCGTGAAGGATTGGGATGGCAGGGAGCTGGCGGAGAAATATCCCGAGTGGTCTGCCGCACTCTACTGCGTGCGCGGCACAGCCACGAATCACGTCATCGGTGATGGCTGGTGGAGCTGGTGGATTCCGCTCAAAGGCGGCGACATGAGCGTGGGCGTCGTCTTCGACCAGCGCATCGTCGATTTCCCGACCGAGGGCGGCAAGGTGGGCGACCGCCTGAAGAGCTTTCTCATGAAGCACCCCGTCGCGCGCGATCTGCTGGCAGACGCGCAGTATGACGAGACGGATGTGCACTGGCGCAAGAACCTCGCCTATTACAGCACCACCTTCGCCGGAGACGGCTTTGTTCTCGTAGGAGACGCAGCCGCATTCATGGACCCGTTATACAGCCCAGGCATGGACTGGATTTCCTACACCACGAGCAGCGCCGCAAACCTCATCACCCAGCAGAGAAAGGGCGCATCCATGGCCGAGCTGGTGCCGCAGTACAATCACACTTTCTCCACCAGCCATCGCTGCTGGTTCCGCTCTCTCTACAAGGACAAGTATGAATACATGGGGGAGTTTGATCTCATGGATCTGGCCTACCGCCTCGACCTAGGGCTCTATTACTGGGGCGTGGTAAGGCATCCGTTTGAGCAGGGGCCCACCGCACTCTTCACTCCACCCTTTGCCACGGGGGAAGGGTTTGTCTTCAAGCTCATGAGTACCTACAACCGGCGCTTTGCGCAGATCGCCCGTCGTCGCCGACGCACGAAGGAACTCGGTAAAACGAACCGCAACAACCGCAGTCTCATCACCGGCTTCAAGATCCATCGCAACGACGCCATCAAACTCTTTGGCATGCTGGCCGAGTGGGCCATGCTGGAACTCCGCGAAGGATGGCGCAGCTGGGGTGAATCTACTGAAAATGTCTCCGCATCACATCTGCCCGTGCAACCGAAAGTCGTGCCAGAGGCAGCTTAAAGTATCCCAGTTGCGCCGCAACTGGCGTACTTTCTACATGCTGACCTGCGGCTGATCTCCATCCGGTTCCGGCTTGTAAGTGCCGGAGCCCACGAGATACTCAAAGATAGGCGACGCCATGAGCGTGGTGACCACCGCCATGATGACGAGCGTGGCAAACAAGCCTTCCGAAATGATGCCGCGCTGCAGGCCGATGTTGATGATGATCAGCTCCATCAAGCCGCGTGCGTTCATGAGGATGCCAATGCCCATCGATTCACGTGGGGAAATGCCTGTAGCGCGTGCCGCCAGGGTGCAGGCGAGCCATTTGCCCATCACCGCTGCCACCAGCACTGCGGCGCACATGCCCCAGAGATACCAGGTGTTGAGCAGGCCGATCTTCGTATTCAGCCCGGAGTAAGTGAAGAACAGCGGCAGCAGCAGCGCCACTGCCAGCGGTTGAATGCGGGCGCAGAGATCGCGCACCATGAGGCCGCGCGGCATCGCTGCACCCATGATGAAAGCGCCAAAGACTGCGTGCAGGCCGATCAGATCGGTGAACCACGCTCCCAGAGACATCATGGCGATGCCAATGACCAGCCCGGCATCCGTGAGCTTTTCATTTTGGATCAGCAGCGTGGAGAATTTCGCAAGCAGTGGCCGGATGATGAGCAGTGCGACGCTGACGAAACCGATGGCGCCGCCGATGTTGTAGAGAGCGTGACCGATGTTGTTGTCAAAGCTGGCGAGCACAACGGCGAGGAGAATCCAGGCCGTGGCATCGTCGATGGCGCCCGCCCCGATGGCGACGGTGCCCATTGTGGTGCCAGCGAGTCC